>Ga0335085_10010584_pt1 | contig 13774 bp, 11 predicted proteins | sample Lox_Sample_45_FD_206712 | JGI IMG/M metagenome (GOLD analysis project Ga0335085, IMG submission 206712) | Soil microbial communities from Loxahatchee National Wildlife Refuge, Florida, United States - Lox_Sample_4.5 | ecosystem: Environmental > Terrestrial > Soil > Wetlands | place: USA...
TGATGAGGCGCCGGTGGAAGCGGTCGGCCTCGCCCGCCGATTCCAGCGCGTAGGCGTGCTCGGCGACCCCTGGGACGCCGAACGTGTTCGCCACGCTGCCCACCGCGATCACCAGCGTGTCGTAGTGCAGCTTGCGGCGCGGAATCACCTCGGCCCCGCGCTCGTCGAGCGTGGGCGCTACGGTGATCTCGCGACGGATCCGATCGAGACCTTCCAGCGCCCCGCAGCAGAAGTTGAAATGGTGCCAGCGCGCCTGCGCAAGGTAGTCGAGTTGATGGGCGTGGATGTCCATGCTGCCCGCCGCTACCTCGTGAAGCAGAGGCTTCCACAGGTGCGTCTCGTTCATGTCCACCAGCGTGACCGCGGCCCGTCCCTTGCGCCCGAAGCGATCGCCCGCGCGCGTCGCGAGCTCGAGGCCTCCGGCTCCCCCGCCGACGATGATGATCTGGTGTACGCGGCTCACGTTCCCGAGATGGCTGACGAGGGGCTGATATGATTTTCCGCGCAGATTATGCATGACTCGACCAAGCCCTACCGGGGACGATTCGCCCCTTCACCGACGGGTCCGCTGCATTTCGGATCGCTGGTCGCCGCGGTCGGGAGCTATCTGGACGCCCGCGCGAACGCGGGAGCGTGGCTCGTTCGCATGGAGGACCTCGATCCACCGCGCGAGGCCGGCGGAGCCGCGGACGCCATTCTCGACACGCTCCAGGCGTACGGGTTCGAATGGGACGGCGTCGTGATGCGGCAGAGCAGCCGCGTCCCGGCCTACGCGGCCGCCCTTGAGCGCCTTGCGCGCGACGGCGCGGTTTTTCCTTGCGCGTGCACGCGGCGGGAGATCGCCGACTGGAGTCTGGGCGCGGTCAGCGAGCCCGTCTATCCGGGTACCTGCCGCAACGGCTTGCCGCCTGGCCGCGCGCCGCGCGCCGTCCGCGCCCGCGTCGGCAATGTGGTGATCGCCTTCGAGGACCGGGTTCAGGGCCGAATCGAGCAGAATCTGGCAAGAGACGTCGGAGATTTCGTCGTACGACGCTCCGACGGCCCGTTCGCGTATCAACTCGCGGTCGTCGTGGATGATTTCGAGCAAGGCATCACGGACGTCGTCCGCGGCGCGGACCTCCTGGCTTCCACGCCGCGTCAGATTCTTCTCCAGCGCCTGCTCGGCTATCCGACTCCACGCTACGCTCACCTCCCGGTCGCGGTGAATCGGGATGGGGAAAAGCTGAGCAAGCAGACCCTGGCCGCTCCGCTCCCGGTGGAGGACGCACCCGCCCAAATCTGGGAGGCCTTGCGCTTTCTTGGACAGGAACCGCCCGAGGATCTCAGAAGAAGCGGCGTCCCCGCCCTCTGGACCTGGGCGCTTGCCAACTGGCACATGGGGAAAGTCCCACCGCGACAGAGCGTGCGCGCCGACCACGGATAGTCGGTACTCATTTGGAAACAGCGTGTTAGATGTCAGCGGTCGCTAACCAGCGATCCGCGGATAGTGCGGTGCACAAATTTCTCTTGACTTGGCCTGTCTCGTCAGTAAAATAGCATTTGTTGCAGTGCAATATAGCTACGGACGAAAGCATAGACAGACCAGACAGCAACCCCCGACAGACCCACTTGGAGATCGATCATGTACCTCACCCCTGAACAAGTCATTGGCGCGAACAAGGCCGGAATGGAAGCCTTGCTCGGTCTCGCCAGCTCCCAATTCGCCGCTCTCGAGCGGTTGTCCGCCCTGAACGTGAACGCAGCCAAGGCCGCGTTCGAAGACAGCCTGGGCCGCGCGAAGTCGCTGCTCGCCGCGAAGGACGCGCAGGAATACTTCACGCTGAACGCCGCGGCTTCCCAGCCGAACCTGGAGAAGGCCATCGCCTACTCGCGCAGCGTGTACGAGCTCGCCGCGCAGACTCAAGGCGAGATCGCCAAGTTCCTCGAGGCGCGTGCGGCCGAAATGAGCAAGAACCTCATGGGCATGCTCGACAAGGCTTCGAAGAACGCGCCGGCCGGTTCCGACGTCGCGGTCGCGGCGGTCAAGTCCGCCCTCGCGGCGGCCAGCACCGCCTACGACAGCTTCAGCAAGGTCGCGAAACAGGCGACCGAGATTGCGGAAGCGAATTTCACTGCGGCAACTGCGGCGCCCGCCACCAAGGAAAGAAAGCACGCCGCCGCAGCGTAAGTCGTCTCCCGCGCCCCCGGTTCTCCTCCTCCTCCTCTCCGGGGGCGCCCTAAAGCCCTGGCGCAAGCCAGGGCTTTTTGTTTGCGCGCTCGCCGCCCTCGCCTAGCGCGAGGCGGCGGGCTCCCACCTTCCGCCGAGCGCCGTCACGCCCGATTTCATGAGCTCCATGGCGGGCGCAACTTCACCGGGCGCGCCGCGTACCCCGAGCTCGATGTGCCTTCGCACGCCCGCCTCTCCGATGCTGGGAAGGCTGAACGATTTCAGGTTCCGGAATTTCGCTTCGACTTCGAGCATCAGCGGCGTTATCGTCGATTCGGCCAGCTCGTACACGATGATCGAGGCCTCGGCTTGCGGGATGCGGTGGAACAGCGACCGATAGTGGGTATCGAGCGTCCACTCGACCATCGGCCACGCCATCACCGGAAATCCGGGGACGAAGTGATGGTGGCCGACCGAGAAGCCCGGGATGCGGTTGTACGAATTGGGAATGATGCTGGCCCCCGTCGGAAACTCTCCCATCTTGAGCCGCTGCGGGGTGATCACCATATCGGTCCGCGAGCGGATTGCCGCCTCCGCGTCGGGGTGTAGCTCGAGGCCTACGCCGAGCGCGTCCGCCGCGCACTGCCGGGTGTGATCGTCGGGCGTCGCGCCTATCCCGCCGAAGCTGAACACCAGGTCCTCCGAGGCGAAGGTGCGCCGCAGCGTCTCGGTGATGAGCTCTGGGGCGTCCCCGAGGTATTCGCACCAGGAGAGCTTCATCCCGCGGGCGGCGAGGATCTCGATCACCTTGGCGAAATGCTTGTCCGAGCGCTTGCCCACGATGATCTCGTCGCCGATGATGATTGCGCCGACTCTCATACGCGCCGGGCGCTCCCTTCGATCGGCTCGCCGCGCAGCTCGGCCAGGCGCGCGAGCGCGTAGTGGATGAACGCGAGGCCTCCGTAAACCGGCATCCCCAGCCCCACCAGGGGCAGGTGCCCGACGAGCGCGAGCGCCGCGCCGAGCAGGAACAGCTCGCCACGGCTGCGTGAAATCATTTCCGCGATCTCCCCTGGAGTGCCGTGCTCGGCCAGGGCGTCGTAGCGGTAGACCCGCTGGTTGAAATACCCGAGCAGCGCGATGGGAAGGACCGGCCAGAAGATCGGGATAAGCCACAGAGGCAGCGTGAGCGCGAAGAGCAACGCGAGGAGCAAGACCGCCAAGAGCCCGTTCCAGAAACTTCCGGCGAAGGTCCCGCCCTTCCTGCGCTCGAGGCGCGGATAGTCGCGCTCGCCGACGTGCGCGACCATGGCCGGCATGGAAACGATGCTGACGATCAGCACCGCCGTCATCAGCACCACCGGGACGAACAGAAAGACCAGAAGCAGCCACCCCAGCCAGGTTGCGAGGAGCGACAGGGGCCAGACGGAAAGCGTCCACCGGTAGGCCGCCCATTGATGCAGCTCCAGGTCGACCCACGCGATGGCCTGGCTCCAGTACAGCAGCGCAAGCGTCAGCCAGATCGCGAGCGCGACCAGCATCGGCCAGACCGTGAGCCACAGCATCCTCGGATGCAGGAGGCTGGCCAATCCCTTCAGCAGCGCCGCGGAGACCCTCTCCATCCCTTCTCTCACCTGCCGGTAGTCTGCCACATCTTCGTCAGCCTCTTTACCGATACCGGTACCGGAGTCTTCAGCTCCTGGGCGAAGAGCTGCACGCGCAGCTCCTCGAGCAGCCAGCGGAACTGCTCGAGGCGGGGGTCGGACTCGCCCGATTTCGACTGCCTCAGGTGCTCGCGCTGCCACTGCGCCGTCAGCGGCGCGATCTCGGCGGCGAGGCGCGCGTCGCGTTGCGGGTCGGCGCGCAGCTTCTCGAGCCGGAGAGCCATCGCCTTGAGGTATCGGGGGAAGTGCTGCAGCCGGTCGTAGGGTGTGCGCTCGATGAATCCCGCAGAGAGCAGGCGGGCGGCGGCCTCCTCGACGTCACGGCACGCCGCGGGAAACGGTTTGGACAGTTGCTGGACCTTCTTCTGGAGCGCGGCGTGCTCGGACAGGATGCCCGCCGCCAGCCGGGCGATCTCCTGCGCCAGAAGGCCGACCCGCGAGCGCGCCTCGTCGCGCCGCCGCTCGAACTCCGCGCGGGTGCGCGGCAGGGGATCCTGCATGCACGCCCGGTCGAACGCGGCGGCGAGCAGCTGGGAGCGCAGCTCACCGGCCCCGCCGAAGGTCGCGAACTGCAGCGCCATCGCCTGGGCTCCGGGGAGGTTCTTCTCGATCTGGCGAGCCTGCTCCTTCAGCTGCAGCATGAAAAGCCGCCGCAATCCCGGGCGATGCGTCTCACGCGCCTTCTCTGCCGAATCGAACACCTCCAGGCTGACTCCGTCGCCTTGGTCGACCAGGGCCGGATAGCCGATCAGCGTCTGCGAGCCCCGGCGGATCTCGGCGACCTCCTCGAGGTCGCCGAAGTCCCACGCCGTCGTCTTTTGCGGCGGCTCTTCCGCCTGAGCGAGTTCCGCGAAGCGCTCGCCCGCCGCGTCGCCCAGGTCGGCGCGCAGCTGCGAGAGGTTGCGCCCCATCGCGAGCTGGCGCCCGTGCTCGTCGACGACCCGGAAGTTCATCGACAGATGCGCGGGAAGCCCTTCCGGACGAAATGCGTCTAGCGGAATCGCTAGATTCAGCTCCCGGCGCGCATGCCGGGCGATCGCCTGCGCCAGCAGAGCGTCGGCGGCAGGGTTGGCGGAGAGGAAGGCGTCGACGAACTCGGGCAGCGGGCCCAGCTGATGGCGAAGCTTCTGCGGCAGCGACTTCGCGAGGCGCGCGACCTTTTCCTTCACCAGGCCGGGCACCAGCCAATCGCACCTCGCCGCGTCGATCTGGTTGAGCGCGAGCAGCGGCACGGTCAGCGTCACGCCGTCGCGGGAAGATCCCGGCTCGTGATGATAGTCGAGGGCGAAGCTGCGCCCGGCCATCTCGAGCCGAGGCGGGAACTGCGCGGTGGTGATGCCGGCGGCCTCGTGGCGCATCAGGTCTTCGCGCTTGAGGAAGAGCAGCTTCGGATTCGTCGCTTCCGCGTCGCGGCGCCAACGCTCGAAATCCGCCCCGGTGTGCATGCCCTGCGGCACGAGGCTGTCGTAGAAGGCGTGTATCAGCTCGTCGTCCACGAGCACGTCGGGCCGCCGCGACTTGTGCTCGAGCTGCTCGATCTCGCGCACGAGCCTGCGGTTGTGGGCGAAAAAGGGCGCGCGGGTCTCGAAGTCGCCTTCGACCAGGGCTTGGCGGATGAAGATCCGCCTCGATTCGACCGGGTCGGTGGGGCCGTAGTGGACTCGCCGGCCCGCGTAGAGCGGAAGGCCGTAGAGCGTCCCGCGCTCGAGGGCGGCGACGTGCGCCGCCTTCTTCTCCCAGTGCGGATCGTAGCGATGGCGCCTGAGGAGGTGTGCTCCGACGGATTCCAGCCATTCGGGCTCGATGGTGGCGACGCAGCGCGCGTACAGGCGCGTCGTCTCGGTGACTTCGGCCGCCATGATCCAGCGGCCGGCCTTCTTCCCGACGCCGGACCCCGGGTGGACCCAGAAACGGATTCCGCGCGCGCCGAGAAAATTGCCCTCCTCGGTCTTCATGCCGACGTTGCCGAGCAGGCCCGCGAGCAGCGCGCGGTGTATCTGGGCGTAGGTCGCGGGGGTCTCCGAAATTCTCCAGCCGAGTTCGGCGACCAGCTCCTTCAGCTGCCCGTGGACGTCGCGCCACTCGCGCATGCGGTTGTACGAGAGGAAATGCTCGCGGCAGGCCTGGTGCAGCTTGCGGCCGGACATGCCTCCGTGAAGGGCCTCGTCGAAGAACTTCCACAGCTTGAGCCAGGAGAGGAAGTCCGACTTCTCGTCGTCGAAGCGCTTCTGCGCCTCGTCGGCGGCGCCGGCGCGCTCGGCGGGCCGCTCGCGCGGGTCCTGCACGGAGAGCGCGGACGCGATCACGAGCACCTCGCGCAGCGCATTCTCGGACCTCGCGGCGAGCACCATGCGCGCGATGCGCGGATCGACCGGGAGCTTCGCGAGCTGCCGTCCGGTCTCGGTGAGCTCGTTCGCCTCGTCCACGGCGCCCAGCTCGGCGAGGAGCGCGTAGCCGTCCTGGACCGCGCGCGGCAGAGGAGGATCGAGGAAGGGGAAGTCCTCGATCGCGGAGAGGCCCAGCGATTTCATCCTGAGGATGACGTTTGCGAGCGAGGAGCGCAGCACTTCGGGGTCGGTGAAGGCCGGGCGGCGTGCGAAGTCATCCTCGGCGTAGAGGCGCACGCAGACTCCGCTCGCGATGCGGCCGCACCGGCCGGCGCGCTGCTTTGCGGCGGCCTGCGACACGTTCTCCACACGCAGCTGCTCGACCTTGTTGCGATAGCTGTAGCGCTTCACGCGAGCAAGCCCCGTGTCGACGACGTAGCGGATGCCCGGAACGGTGAGCGAGGTCTCGGCCACGTTGGTCGCGAGCACGATGCGCCGGCCGGCGTGCGGCCTGAATACGCGGCCCTGCTCCTCCGCGGAGAGGCGCGCGAACAGCGGCAGGATCTCGGTATGCGGCGGGTGGCGCTTGCGCAGCGCCTCGGCCGTCTCGCGGATCTCCCGCTCGCCGGGGAGGAACACCAGCACGTCGCCCTGCCCCAGCCGCGCCAGGTCCTCGACCGCGTCGCCGATCGCGTCGTCGATGTCCCGGTCGTCGTCCTCCTGATCGAAGGGGCGGTAGCGCACCTCGACCGGGTAGAGCCGTCCCGAGACCTCGATCACCGGCGCGCCGTCGAAGTGCCGGGAGAACCTCTCGGCGTCGATCGTCGCCGACGTTACGATCAGCCTGAGATCCGGCCGGCGCGGCAGCAGCTGCTTCACATAGCCGAGCAGAAAGTCGATGTTGAGGCTGCGCTCGTGCGCCTCGTCGACGATGAGCGTGTCGTACTGGCGCAGCTCGCGGTCGCCCTGCGTCTCGGCGAGCAGGATGCCGTCGGTCATGACCTTGATGTACGAGCGCTGCCCGACCTTGTCGGTGAAGCGGATCTTGTAGCCGACCGCGCCGCCGAGCTCGGTCTTCAGCTCCTGCGCGACGCGCGCGGCCGTCGCGCGCGCGGCGATCCTGCGCGGTTGGGTGTGTCCGATGAGCCCCGCGATCCCTCGCCCGATCCCCAGGCAGATCTTCGGAAGCTGGGTGGTCTTCCCCGAGCCGGTCTCGCCGCAGACGATGACCGCCTGGTTCTCCGCGATCGCCTTTGCGATCTCCTCGCGCCTTGCCGAGATCGGCAACTCTTCGGGAAACTCGGGGCGCGGCGCGAGCGCGCGGCGGCGCTCGATCTCTTCCGTCGAGAACCCCATCAGCGGCGGAGCAGCCGCTCCGCGTAGCGCGCGAGAGGATCGACTTCGAGGTTCACGCGATCACCGGCGCGCAGATCCTTCAGCGTGGTCAGGGCGAGGGTATGCGGGATCAGGTTGACTTCGAACTCGGCGCCGCGCACCGCGTTGACGGTGAGGCTCACGCCGTCCATCGCGATCGATCCCTTGCGGGCGATGTAGCGTGCGAGCGGAGTCGGTGCGCGCACCCGCAGCAGACGATTGTCGCCGACCCGCGAAACCTTCGTCACCTTCCCTACGCCGTCGACATGGCCCAGGACCAGGTGCCCGTCGAGGCGGTCCGAGAGTCTGAGCGCCTTCTCCAGGTTGACCTCGCCCTCGCGGTCGAGCCGCGCGGTCACGCGAAGCGTCTCTCGCGAGACGTCCACGCTGAAGCTCTTCCTGCCGCGCTTCACTACCGTGAGGCAGGCGCCGTTCACCGTGATGCTGTCGCCGATCGCGACGTCGCGAAGCCCGAGCTTGCCCGCTTCAATCGTCAGCCGCGCGCCGCCTTTCGCCGCCTCGATCCGGCCGATCCTGCCGACTGCCGCTATGATGCCGCTGAACATGGGCAGGAATTCTACTTGGCTGGTGATCGCACTGCTCGCCTTCGCGGCGAACGCGGCCGATTCACGCTACACGGCCGTTCCGGCCAGCCCCGACGGCATCGGCAAGGTCTACATGGGCCGCGAGATCGCGAAGGTGATGAGCTATTACGGCGCGTCCTGGCTGGAGCGTCCGGAGCGCAAGGACGAGGAAAAAACGGACCGCGTGCTCGCCGCGCTCGAGCTCAAGCCCGGGATGGCCGTCGCCGACGTCGGCGCGGGGAGCGGCTACTACTCCTCGCGCATCGCCGGGCGAGTGGGACCGGCGGGAACAGTATACGCGGTCGACATCCAGCCCGAGATGCTCGATTTCCTGCGGCTGCAGATGAAGCAGCGTCGCGTGACGAATGTCACTCCGGTCCTGGGGACCGAGACCGACCCGAAGCTGCCCGCTGCCGCCCTGGACCTCGCCGTCATGGTCGACGTCTACCACGAGCTCGAATATCCCTACGAGATGCTCGCGGCGATCGTGAGGGCGTTGAAGCCCGGCGGGCGCGTCGTGTTCGTCGAATTCCGCGGAAACGACCCGAGCGTGCCGATCAAGGCGCTGCACACTATGACCGAGACCCAGGTGCGCAAGGAGGCGGAAGCTCAGCCTCTGCAGTGGACGAAGACGGTGAAGGACCTGCCGTGGCAGCAGGTCATCGTGTTCCGGAAGCGATGAAGCGGGCGACGACGCGCAGGTCTGCGCCTACTCTCTCGACGTCACGCAGGGCGAGCGATTTCTTCTGCGACAGCTCGCCGAGCTCTGGCAGATCGAACATCCCGCGCCCCGAGTCGCCGATGATGCTCGGCGCGAGGTAGACGAGCAGCTCGTCAACCACGCCCGCCTGGAGGAGCGAGCCGTTCAGCTTGTGGCCGCCTTCGACGTGGATCTCGTTCAGCTCGCGGCGCGCAAGCTCTTCCATGAGCTTGAGCAGCTCGACCTTGCCGCGGTCGTTGGGGATGATGACGGTTTCGGCGCCGGCCTTCTCGAGCGCGGCCATTCTTGCCTTCTCGTCCACCGCTCCGGCGATCAGCGTCTTCCCGTCCTTGAGCACGCGCGCCGAAAGCGGCGTCTCGAACCGGGAATCGACGACGATCCTGAGCGGCTGGCGCGGGGTGTCGACGCCCCGCACGCTGAGTTGAGGGTCGTCGTCCCTCACCGTGCCGTGGCCGGTGAGGACCGCGCAGGCGCGCGCGCGCCAGCGGTGCCCGTCCGCCCTCGCCGCCTCGCCCGTTATCCACTGGCTCTTGCCGTTCGCGAGCGCCGTGCGGCCGTCCAGGCTCGCGGCGATCTTCATGCGCACCCAGGGGCGGCCGCGCGTCATGCGCGATACGAACCCGATGTTGAGCTCGCGCGCCTCCTCTTCCATCAGCCCGCTTTCGACCTCGATCCCCGCGGCGCGCAGCTTCGCGAAGCCCTCGCCCGCCACCCTGGGATTGGGGTCCTGCATCGCCGCTACCACGCGTCTGACGCCCGAGGGGATGATGGCGTCGACGCACGGCGGCGTGCGGCCGTGGTGGCTGCAGGGCTCGAGGTTGACGTAGAGGGTCGCTCCACGGGCGCGTTGACCTGCTTCCTTCATCGCCAGGACTTCGGCGTGGGGAAGCCCGGTCTTCTCGTGCCAGCCCACGCCGACGACGGCACCGTCCCTTGCGACGACGCAGCCGACCCGCGGGTTCGGCGTGGTCGTATACAGGCCCCTCCCGGCGAGCGCGAGCGCCTGCCGCATCAGCTCGCGGTCGGCGGCGGAGAACATTACTTTGCGGCGCCGCGCGCGCGCTTCTCGGGCTTCTTGACCTCGCGGATCGCGTCGTGGAAATCGTCGACGCGCTGGAAATCCTCGTACACCGAGGCGAAGCGGATGTAGGCGACGTCGTCCATCTTCTTCAGCTCGCGCATCACCATCTCGCCGATCACCCGGCTCGCCACCTCGCGCTCGCCGAAGGCGAGGACACGCTGCTCGATGCGGTTGATCGCCTGATCCACGTACTCGGTCGGCACGGGCCGCTTGTGCAGAGCGCGCATGAACCCGGTGCGCACCTTCTCGCGGTCGTAGGGAACGCGGTTGCCGTTCGACTTCACCACCATCGGCATGGAAAGCTCGACGCGCTCGTAGGTCGTGAACCTCTTGCCGCAAGACTCGCACTGGCGCCGGCGCCGCGTGCTGTCGCCGTCCTCGGACTCGCGCGAATCGACCACCGCTGTGTCCTCGGCCTTGCAGTAAGGGCACTTCACGTGCGCGCCCTCAGACGGCGGCCACGCGCTCTTCGGCCGCGCGATAGACCGGGTGGCGGCGGCACAGCTCGGCTACCGCCGCCGCCACGCGCTTCGCGACCTTCTCGTCGCGCGGTGCATCGAGCACGTCCGCGATCAGGTTCCCGAGCTGGACGGCCTCGGCCTCTCGGAAGCCGCGCGTGGTCATTGCGGGCGAGCCGACCCGGATGCCGCTCGCGACGAAGGGCTTCTGCGGATCGTTGGGAATGGCGTTCTTGTTGACCGTGATGTGCGCCCGTCCCAGGGCCTCCTCGGCGTCCTTGCCGGTGACGTTCTTCGCGCGCAGATCGAGCAGGAACATGTGGCTCTCGGTGCGTCCAGACACGATGCGCAGGCCGCGCGCGGCGAGCGTCTCGGCCATCCTGCGCGCGTTGACGAGCACCTGCTTCTGGTAGGACCTGAACTCGGGGGCGAGCGCCTCCTTGAACGCCACCGCCTTGGCGGCGATCACGTGCATCAGCGGCCCGCCCTGCAGCCCGGGGAACACCGCGGAGTTGATCAGCTTCTCGTGCTCGGCCCGCGCGAGGATGAACCCGCCGCGCGGGCCGCGCAGGGTCTTGTGCGTGGTGCTGGTGACGAAGTCGGCGACCGGGACCGGATTGGGATACTCGCCCGCGGCGACGAGGCCCGCGTAGTGCGCCATGTCCACCATGAAATAGGCCCCGACCTCCTTCGCTGCCCGGGCGATGCGCTCGAAGTCGATGCGCAGCGAATACGCCGAGGCGCCGGCGAGGATGAGCTTCGGCCGGTGCTCGCGCGCAAGGCGCTCGAGCGCCGCATAGTCGATCTCTTCGCGCTCGTTGAGGCCGTAGCTCAGGACGTTGAACCACTTGCCGCTGAGGTTCACGGGCGAGCCGTGCGTGAGATGGCCGCCCATCGCGAGCGACATGCCGAGGAAGGTGTCGCCGGGCTTCATCGCGGCGAAGAACACCGCCTGGTTCGCCTGGGACCCGGAGTTGGGCTGGACGTTGGCGGCATCGGCCCCGAAGAGCTTCTTGACGCGGTCGATTGCGAGCTGTTCGGCGATGTCGACGAACTCGCAGCCGCCGTAGTAGCGCTTGCCGGGCAGGCCTTCCGCGTACTTGTTGGTGAGCTGCGACCCCTGCGCGGCGAGCACGTTCGGGCTCGCGTAGTTCTCGGAGGCGATCAGCTCGATGTGATCTTCCTGCCGCTGATTCTCCTGCTGGATCGCGGCCCAGAGCTCGGGATCGGCCTGCTGCAAGGTCTTGCCGGGATTAAACATCTGTCGGACGCCGCCATACGGACAAGGCGGCATCTTACCAGAGCCGACCGTCAGTTCTGCGCGGACAGCTCCGCGGCGTCCCACCCGCCGCCCAGCGCCTGGATGAGCGCGACCGCGGCTGCGAGGCGCTGGCCCTGGATGCGCACCGCCGTGGCCTCGTTGGAGAGCTGGGCCGCCTGGATGATGATCACGTTGAGGTAGCTCACGGTTCCCGCCTTGTACTGGTTCAGGGTCAGCTCGGTCGACTGGCGCGCGGCCCTGACCGCATCGTCCTGCGCCAGGGCCTCCTCCTCCAGGATCCGGAGCGCGGCGAGGTTGTCCTCGACCTGCTGAAAGGCGGTCAGCACCGTCTGGCGATAGGAGGCTTCGCTCGCGTCGTGGGCCGCCTTCGCCTGATCGACTACCGCCCCGCGCGCGCCGGCGTCGAAGAGGGTCTCGCCGAGGGCGGCGCCGACCGACCAGAACCGGTTCGGCGCGGTGAGAAGCTGCGACCACACCGAGCTGCGGTAGCCCGTCGCCCCGGTGAATACGACCGACGGGAAGTAGGCGGCCGTGGCGACGCCGATCTCGGCATTCGCGGCGGCCATCCTGCGCTCCGCGGAGGCGATGTCGGGCCTGCGCTGCAGAAGCTCCGAAGGAATCCGGACCGGGATCACCGGAACCGCTGCGCTGTCCGGTCGCAGGGGCGCGATCGCGACCTCCGACGGCGGCTTCCCGATCAGGATGGCGATCGCGTGCTCGAGCTGGGCGCGCTGAACGCCGAGCTCGATCGCCTGGGCCTGGGTGCTCTTCAGCTGCGTCTCCGCGGTCACGACGTCCACCTTGGCCGCCACGCCGGCCGCGTAGCGGTTCCGCGTGAGCTCGAGGTTCTTCGCATAGGCGGCGACGGTGTCCTCGAGAAGCTGGCGCTGAGCGTCCACCGTGCGCAGCTGGAAGTAGTCGAGCGCGATCTGGGCCTGCGCGAGCAGGCGCGCGTTCGCGACCTCGGCGGCGCTCGCCTGGGCGCTGGCGACGTCGCTTTCGACGGTGCGGCGGACGCCACCCCAGAAGTCCGGCGCCCAGGTGGCGTTCAGCGACAGGCTGTATACGTTGACCGCGGCCGTCGACGACACCGGCGCGTTCGCGAGGCTCGGCGAGCGGCTCCGCGTATCGGTGTTGTTCACCGATACGGTCGGAAACAGGCCCGCTCGCGCCTGCCGCACGACCGCGACGGCCTGCCGCCACTGCGCTTCGGCAAGCCGCACGTTCTGGTTCGATACGTCAACCTGCGCAATGAGCGCGTCGAGCTGCGGATCGCCGAACATCCTCCACCAATCCCGGCGCAGCGCCGCGTCCTGCGGCTGCGCGACCTTCCAGCCGACGCCCTCCTTGTATACCGTCGGGGTCGGCGCCTCCGGCCGGACGTAATCGGGGCCGGCCGCGCAGCCCGCGAGAACCGCGGCTCCGACGGCGGCGATCAACCTCATCATCGGCCCTCCAGCGCCACGCCGCCCGGAGCGGCGCGCCGCGGCCTCCGCAGCCACAGCCTGAAGCGGTCGAGGTAGAGATACACCACCGGCGTCGTATACAGCGTGAGCATCTGGCTCAGGATCAGGCCGCCGACTATCGAGATCCCCAGGGGGCGGCGCAACTCGGAGCCGTCGCCGAACCCAATCGCGAGCGGCACCGCGCCCAGGAGCGCCGCCATGGTGGTCATCATGATCGGCCGGAAGCGCAGCAGGCACGCCTGGAAGATCGCCTGCTTCGGGGATTTGCCCTCGCCGCGCTCGGCCTGGATCGCGAAATCGATCATCATGATCGCATTCTTCTTGACGATCCCGATCAGGAGAATCACGCCGATCAGCGCGATGATGCTGAACTCCATCCCGACCGCCCTGAGAGCGAGCAGCGCCCCGACGCCGGCGGACGGAAGCGTCGAGAGGATCGTGATCGGATGGACGTAGCTCTCGTAGAGGATGCCGAGCACGATGTACATCGTGATCAGCGCCGCGAGGATCAGCAGCGGCTGGCTGCTCAGCGACTGCTGGAAGGCGCGCGCCGTCCCCTGGAAGGACCCGCGCACCGTCGTCGGCACGCCCAGACGGTCGAGCGCGTCGTAGATCGCGCGTGTGGCATCCGAGAGCGACATGCCCTCCGGCAGGTTGAACGAGATCGTCGA
>Ga0335085_10010585_pt1 | contig 13774 bp, 7 predicted proteins | sample Lox_Sample_45_FD_206712 | JGI IMG/M metagenome (GOLD analysis project Ga0335085, IMG submission 206712) | Soil microbial communities from Loxahatchee National Wildlife Refuge, Florida, United States - Lox_Sample_4.5 | ecosystem: Environmental > Terrestrial > Soil > Wetlands | place: USA: Florida...
CCTCACGATCACGCCTGCGATGTCAGGGTCTGTCCCTGCCTTGAGGAGCGCCTCCCTGAAAAAACTGACCCTGGAGGGTCCTGTCTTGAGCTTCAGGACATCTGTTTCTTCCTTAAAGGAGATCATACCGTCCAGATCAAGAAGAAGTATTTTGGCCCTACCCTCCCCTTCAAGCACCTTTTCCTCCAAGGGCTTTGCGGAAGGCACGAGGGACACATTCAGACCCACGCATCCAGAAAGCAGCAACAGGACAAGAATTTGCAAAGATATGGTTCTCTTCATCTCCCTCTCCCTGTGGTAAGGTATAAGATATGGCTAATCAAATTATATCAGAGAATACGCAAATTCCTATCATATGCGTGATTCCCGGGAGATTTCGCTCTTGAGCAAAGAGCGCTGTTTTTCGAGTGCCCGGAGGGGTATTGACAAAAAACTATTTTTTAGCTATTTTAGTACAAAGAGAAATCTCCTAGAGTAGAACCCCCCTGGATAGGTAAGCACCTACCGGGTAAACAAAAACCACCAGATGAAGAAATCCAAAGAGGTGCACACAATGGACAATATCTCAATTTCCGAACTTAAGGAAAAGACCATCGACGATCTCACCAAGGTAGCAAAGGAGCTGAATGTGGAAGGCGCGGCAGGCCTCCGTAAACAGGACCTGATCTTTGCCATCCTCCAGGCCCAGATCGAAAAAACCGGAAATGTGTTCGGCGCAGGCGTGCTCGAGATCCTCCCTGACGGATTCGGATTTCTGAGGTCTCCGGATTACAGCTATCTCCCCAGCCCTGATGATATCTATGTGTCACCATCCCAGATACGCAGATTCAATCTGAGAACAGGAGACCTTGTGTCAGGCCAGATACGGCCGCCAAAAGAAGGCGAGCGCTATTTTGCCCTTCTGAAGGTGGAAGCTATCAACCACGAGTCCCCTGAGGAAAATATCAGCCGGTCCCTTTTTGATAATCTGACCCCCTACTATCCCACCGAGCGTATCAAGCTGGAATACAACGGGGGCGACTTCTCCACAAGGGTTATGGAACTGATCACACCTATAGGAATGGGACAGCGCGGGATGATCGTGGCAGCACCAAGAACAGGAAAGACCATGCTCCTCCAGTCCATTGCAAAGGGGATAAAGAAAAACCATAAGGAGATTCACCTCATCATACTGCTCATCGATGAAAGGCCTGAGGAAGTTACTGACTGGAAGCGCCAGGTGTCCGCCGCGGAGATTATCAGCTCTACGTTTGACGAGCCGCCGCAGCGCCACTGCCAGGTCTCGGAGATGGTCATCGAGAGGGCGAAGAGACTGGTGGAGTCCAAGAGAAACGTGGTCATCCTGCTGGACAGCATTACAAGGCTCGCACGCGCTTACAACGCCATTATTCCCACGAGCGGCAAGGTCCTCTCCGGGGGTCTGGACGCGAACGCCTTGCAGAAACCAAAGCGTTTCTTTGGAACTGCCAGGAACATAGAAGACGGAGGGAGTCTCACCATACTCGCCACCGCACTGGTTGACACAGGAAGCAGGATGGATGACGTCATATTCGAGGAGTTCAAAGGCACCGGCAATATGGAACTCCACCTTGACAGGAAACTGGTGGACAAGCGGATATTCCCCAGCATCGACATCAACGGCTCTGGCACGAGGAAGGAAGAGCTCCTTGTGGACAAAGACACATTAAACAAGATGTGGATACTGAGGAAGGTGCTTAACCCGCTCAGCACAGTGGAGAGCATGGAATTCCTCCTGGGTAAACTCATGGGCACCAAGAGCAATAAAGAATTTCTCGAGATGATGAACAAATAGTCTGTCCGGAACCCCTTCAACCTCTTTCCCTCCTGTGCTTTTTGAGTAATGCCTCTTTACCCTTCATCGGGATAAGGGGAATAATCTGTTGAACGTTCTTTCGGAAGTGTGTGTGGCGAGTAATAGTCTTACGGAGTATTTCGCTTCTGTCCCTAAGAATCCTGGTGGGCGTTGAAGATCTCTTCAAATGCCGGGGCAACCTGAACAAAGGCATTCAGCACCCTGGGGTCAAAATGTCCGGGCATGGTTCTGCCTCCCCCTTTCGTGATAATCCTGAACGCTTCACGGTGGCTCAGGGCAGGTTTGTAAGGTCTTTTACTCCTCAAGGCATCATACTGGTCCGAAAGCATCACGATCCTTCCCTCCACCGGTGTCTCTTCAGCCTTGAGTCTCCTCGGGTATCCTGTTCCGTCCCATCGTTCGTGGTGATTTAGGGCAATGGATGATGCCATCTGTATCCCGGGATGGGAAGAACCCGCCAGCATCTTGTCACCAATAACGGTATGTGACTTCATCACGCTAAACTCTTCTTCTGTGAGGCGAGCCGGCTTCAGGAGGATCCTGTCGGGAACTCCTACCTTGCCTATGTCATGCATGGGGCTCGCGAAGGCAATGGTATCCACAAAATCCTTGGGCATACTCATGGTCTCCGCAATCTTCTTCGAATAGAGACCTATTCTTGAGATATGGGCACCGGTGCTTGTGTCCCTGAATTCCGCAACCGAGGTGAGCCGCTGGATGATCTCTCTGCTCATATTACCCACCATTTCCAATGCCTTTGTCAATTCTGCTGTCCTCTTCCTCACCGTATCTTCCAGTATCTGCTTGTAGCTCTTTTCTATCTTGAGGAGATTGTTATACTTCACCGCCTTTTCCATGGCATGGATGAGATAGTCCGCCTTAAAGGGCTTGACAATAAAATCAAAGGCGCCTTTTTTGATCGCATCAACCGCCATGTCCAGCTCTGCATACGCAGTCATCAATACTACCGGTATATCCGGGCTGATGCCACGGATTCTTTCCAGGAGTTCAATCCCGGAAATTCCGGGCATCTTGATATCACTCAACACTGCATTCACGTTGTTGTGCCCCAGTGCGTCTATAGCATCCAGGGCATTTTCAAAGCTGTAGACCGTGTATCCATATTCCCTGAGCAATGAAGAAATGGAACCACGGACAAAAAAATCGTCATCCACCACGAGAACATTAAACCCCGTGCCGTGGGTAGTGGAGGGAAGGTGTGCGGTATCCGTATTCATTCTTCTTCCTTCAGGTGTCTTTCCCGAATCATAGTTCCTTTACACTGCCCTTTCGCATCCGTTGTAGCGCAAAAGACATGCTCGTTTGCTCCCTCATATATATACTATTCCATCCCGTTCCGAATATTTCTATACATTTCTTGCTTTTTTTTATGCATTTTTTGCAGGGCAAAAAAAGAAGCGGCTCTCATCTGGTCTGCGCAGAAAGAACACAAGAGATAATAAAATTCAAAATATTCAAGCACTTTGGGCTTCGGGAGACAGGGGAGTTCATTCAGATGAGGTGGGTAAGTTCCTCTCGTTGCAGCACCTCTGTGGTAACAGGCCTCATGAAGAAAAGTTCATCTGCCCTCGGCCATATCTTCGAGTGTTTTCAGCTTTGTTCGCTCTCCAAGCGCGATGAGGATATCTCCTGGCTTTATCACAGTTTTAAATGTGGGATTAAATTTCATATCGCCGCCGGTCCTCTTGATGGCAACGATAATAATGCCCAGTTCCCTGCCTATGCCGCACTGGTCAAGGGTCGAGCCCGCGATGCCCGCCCCCTCACGCACATAAATCTCCTCCATCTGGAGGTCGATGTTTCCTGATCTTGTGGCGAATTCGATGAAGTCAACTACGGATGGTTTGAGTAATGTATGGGCTATTCTCAGCCCCCCGATATGATAGGGTGAAACGACCCTGTCTGCCCCGGCCCTCAAGAGCTTTTGCTCAGACCCTTCCTCCCCAGCCCTCGCCACAATAGTGAGATCTGGGTTGAGAACCTTTGCACTCAGCACCACATAAAGGTTCTCTGCATCTGTGGGCAACACCGATACCAGCCCCTTTGCCTTTTCGATACCCGCTTCCCTCAGCACCTCATCCTTCGTGGCATCCCCCTTCACAAAGAGGATATCTCCCTCAAGGGCCTCGGAGGCTGCAAGATTCTTTTCCACCACCACAAACGTCGCGTTCTTTTCCTTCAACTCCTTACAGATGACGGTACCCATCCTCCCGTACCCGCACACCACGTAATGGTCCCTCAATCCTTTAATCGTCTTTTCCATTTTTCTCCTCCCGAATACTTCCTGTATTTCCCCCTCGATAACGATCCTTGCGGCATTATTGAAGGTGTAGAGTATCGTGGCTACCCCAAAGACAATAAGGAAGATAGTGAACAATCTCCCCATTCCCGAAAGCGCATGGACTTCGCTGTATCCCACAGTGGTTATCGTGGTGATGGTCATGTAAAGGGCATCAAAAAATGTCCATCCCTCGATCACAACATAGCCCGAAATACCAAGGATGATAATTATCCCGATCAGCAAGAGGGAGACGACAAACTGACGCTGAACCCGCGTCATTTTCATGGCAAAGCCTTTCGCTTCACTGACATGAGGACTGGATTGAGCATTGTCCTGAATCTCTTTAGGTGGGTCCCTTCCCAGTATACGCTCCCACATCCGGAGCACTTTAAAAAGGAAAGGCACTGGAGGAATACATACTCGGGAACCATATTTCTCACCTCTTCCCTGCGTGTGACCGGGTCAAGCACCCCGTTACAGCGCGCACATCTGCCTGGTTTGAATTCGTTCAGGTTGAATGAGCAGAGCACCTCCATGACCTGTTCTATGGGATCATCCGAGTGCACCATGAGGAAGTTCCTGAAATTCCGGATGTGCAGGAAGTGCGTGTCTCTCGTGAGAAGACACCTGCCCTCCTGCACTGCTAATTTCATGAGATCGCCATCATTTATATCCGGATAGTAGAGGGTATCAAAACCGAGAAGTCGCAGCCACCGGGAGAGACGGCCAAGCATGGCATCCGCGATGAAACGCGCATCATGGGAGGATTCATTGTTCATGCTCAACAGCTCATCGCCCAATAAAATACCGGGCGTCTTCTCGACATCAGTCTCTTGATGTCAGGGGAGACGCCCGATCTGTTTTTCCGCGCTCTCAGTGAGGAACGAGCACCCCACGCCTTTGCGTCACTCTTCCGTTACGGGCTCAGGGGCAGTGAATGGCTCCAGTTCCCTCTTCACAAAGGTGTTGCGGTACTTCTGCATCCCTGAACCGGCAAGAACAATTCTGCCCATGATGACATTTTCCTTCAATCCTCTCAATTCATCTATCTGGGCATTCAGCGCAGCCTCGGTAAGTACCCGTGTGGTCTCCTGAAAAGATGCAGCAGAAACCCAGCTTTCTGTAGTAAGGGAAGCCTTGGTGATGCCGAGGAGAAGGGGCCTTCCCTGCGCTGGCGCCCCTCCCGATCCCTTCACCTTCTCATTTTCCTCCAGGAAGAGTGTCCGGTCAACCTGCTCTCCTATAAGGAACGTCGTATCGCCCGTATCTTCAACCCTCACCTTTCTCATCATCTGGCGCACAATGGTTTCGATGTGCTTGTCATTGATCGAAACACCCTGGAGCCGGTATACCTTCTGCACCTCATCCACGAGATAACTCTGGAGTTCATTCGGTCCGAGGATATCGAGGATGCTGTGGGGATTCACCGCCCCATCCATTAAAGGCTCCCCTGCCTTTACCCAATCACCTTCGTGGACGCTCACATGCTTGCCCTTGGGGATATGATACTCACGCTGCTCCTCTCCGCCCTTCACTACCACGACCCGCATTCCCTTATGTGCTCCACGGAATTCTACGACACCGTCGATCTCTGTGACAATGGCCTGTTCCTTTGGTCGTCTCGCTTCAAAAAGCTCAGCAACCCTTGGAAGGCCACCCGTGATATCCTTTGTCTTTGTGGTCTCTCTGGGTATCTTTGCAAGAATGTCGCCCGGAGAGACAAGGGCTCCCTTTTCCACAAGGATATGGGCGCCCGATGGCAATAAGTATCGCGCGAGATTCGTAGATCCCGGTATCTTCAGGGTCGCTTTCCCATGCTCATCTTTTATGGAGATCCTCGGCCTCATGGACGCGGGGTAATCGATGATGACCTTGTGAGAAAGTCCAGTAACCTCGTCGACCTCCTCCTTCACCGACACCCCCTCCGCAATATCGCCGAGGGCTATTCTTCCTCCCACCTCGGTGAGTATGGGCGTTGAGTAGGGGTCCCATTCCACGAGCCTCTGGCCCGCCCCGACCTTGTCGCCTTCCTTCACCTTCAGTTTTGCTCCATATACGAGATTGTATTTCTCCCTCTCTCTTCCGTGTCCGTCAACAATAGCAATGAGGCCGGTCCTATTGACTACAACAAGGTCACCTTCCCTGCTTCTCACTGCGTTGATATTTATGAACTTCGCTTTCCCCGGATTCTTGGAATCAAGGACCGCCTCTACTACTACCTTTGCGGCACCACCGATATGGAAGGTTCTCATGGTCAGCTGGGTGCCCGGTTCACCAATGGACTGCGCCGCGATGATTCCCACTGCCTCACCGATCTCGACAAGGTCGCCCCTCGCCAGATCCCTTCCGTAGCACTTGGCACACACACCGAACTTCGTCTGGCATGTGAGCACGGACCGTATCTTCACCCTGTCAACCACCGATTCCATCACCTTTTGGGCAATCTCCTCGGTAATCTCATTATTTTTCTTTACGATTATCTCCTTTGAATCAGGCTTATAGATATCTTCCACAGAGAATCTGCCGACGATCCTCTCATCCAGCGGCTGGATGATCTCTCCTCCTTCCACAAGGGAAATAACGGTGATCCCCTCTGAGGTGCCGCAGTCGTCCTCGGTGATGATGACATCCTGAGCAACATCCACAAGCCTTCTGGTGAGATACCCTGAATTTGCTGTCTTGAGGGCAGTGTCCGCAAGTCCCTTCCTCGCACCATGGGTAGAGATGAAGTACTGCAAGGGAGTAAGACCTTCTCTGAAGTTCGCGGTAATGGGCGTTTCGATAATCTCGCCCGAGGGTTTTGCCATAAGTCCCCTCATACCCGCAAGCTGCCTGATCTGGGCAGTGCTTCCCCTTGCGCCGGAGTCGGCCATCATAAAGATACTGTTAAAAAGCCTTCTCTCCTTGAGCTCTTCCTCCGAGAACTTCTTCCCGTCCTCGGCCCCCAATTCCTTCATCATCTCATCGGCGATCCTCTCGGTCACATTCGCCCATATATCGATCACCTTGTTATACCGCTCTCCGTGCGTGATGAGTCCCTCGTTGTATTGTTTCTGTATCTCCATAACCTCTTGTTCCGCGACCCTTATCAACTCAGGTTTCTTGGAGGGGATATGCATGTCAGCCATGCAAATGGATATACCTGACTTTGTGGCAAGGTCGAACCCCAGCTTCTCAAGGTTATCAAGAAATACCACCGTGGCCCGCTTTCCGGCCTTCTTATAGGTATTCTCTATTATTTTGGTAAGTTCTTTCTTCGTGATCTCCTTGTTCACCTCTTTAAAATGTACCCCCGAGGGAATGATCTCGCTGAACAGTACCCTGCCACAGGTCGTTTCAACAATCTGTCCATCCATCCGCACGTTGATCCATTTATGCAGATCCAGCTTACCCGCATCATAGGCCATTCTCACGTCATCGGGACCCGAATAGACGAGAGGCTTCCCTTCAATCCTCGATTTCTTCCTCATGCCCGCAAGAACCTTATCACACGTAGTTTCCATAAGATAGGTTTCGGTCCTCATCGTGATAATATCCTGTTCCTGCATCTTACCCTCATCGTAGGCTTCCTTAACCTCTTCAGGTCCTGCATACACATACCCCTTACCCTTTGTGAGGAAGTAGAGGCCCAATACCATATCCTGTGTCGGCACCACAATGGGTTTCCCGTTTGCTGGGGAGAGGATGTTGTTCACTGACATCATCAAAACCCTCGCCTCTACCTGCGCCTCTATAGAAAGGGGCACATGGACCGCCATCTGGTCGCCGTCAAAGTCCGCGTTAAAGGCCGTGCAGACCAAGGGATGGAGCTTGATTGCCTTGCCCTCTACAAGGACGGGATCAAACGCCTGGATGCCAAGCCGGTGAAGGGTAGGGGCACGGTTCAGGAGCACCGGATGCTCCGCGATCACCTCTTCCAGGGCATCCCATACCTCCGGACGCTCCTTTTCCACCAGCCTCTTCGCAGCTTTGAGTGTAGTTGCAAACCCCTTTTCTTCGAGTCTGTTAAAAACAAAAGGCTTGAAGAGCTCCAACGCCATTATCTTCGGGAGACCGCACTGGTGGAGTTTCAGTTCAGGTCCCACCACGATTACCGAACGACCGGAATAGTCAACCCTCTTGCCGAGAAGATTCTGCCTGAACCTCCCCTGTTTTCCCTTGATCATGTCACTGAGGGACTTGAGGGGCCTCTTCGTCGCGGTCTTAAGAACCCTGCTCCTTCTGCCGTTATCAAAGAGGGCGTCAACCGCCTCCTGGAGCATCCTTTTCTCATTCTTGATGATAACACTGGGGGCCTTGAGTTCCATCAACCGCTTCAGTCTGTTATTCCTGTTGATTACCCTCCGATAGAGATCATTAAGGTCGGACGTAGCAAACCGTCCTCCCTCCAGAGGAACCAGGGGTCTCAGGTCAGGGGGGAGTACCGGGACAGCATCCATAATCATCCACTCAGGTTTATTCCCTGACTGTCTGAATGCCTCAATCACCTTCAGTCGCTTCGTGAGTTTTTTCTTGACGCCGATGGATGACGCATCCTTTATTTTTGCCTTGAGTTCAGCTGCGAGGCCATCCAGTGCAAGCCCTCTCAGGAGCTCACGTATCGCCTCCGCACCCATTCCCGCCTTGAAACGTGCGCCATACTCAGACGCCCTCTTCTTGTATTCTTCTTCGTTAAGCAGTTCTTTTTCCTTCAGAGGGGTGTCTCCGGGGTCGATGACAATGTAGCTTTCGAAATAGAGCACTTTCTCCAGTTGTCTCATGGTCATATCGAGCAATATTCCAATCCTGCTCGGTACTCCCTTAAGAAACCAGATATGCGCCACAGGGGTCGCAAGCTCTATGTGGCCCATGCGCTCCCTTCTCACCTTCGACTGGATGACTTCAACACCGCACTTATCGCAGACAACACCCCTGTGCTTCATCCTCTTGTACTTTCCACACAGGCATTCCCAGTCCTTCACAGGTCCGAAAATCTTTGCGCAGAATAGTCCGTCCCTCTCAGGTTTGAAGGTACGATAATTAATGGTCTCCGGCTTCTTCACCTCTCCGTAGGACCATTCCCTGATCTTCTCAGGCGAGGCGAGTTTGATCCTTATCGCCTCAAAATCTGTCGGATTCTTTGGTCTCTGAAAAAGGGCATTCACATCGTCTCCCAAGACTTATTCCCCCTTGCTTTTTTTCTCCAGAAGCTCTACGTCAAGGCCAAGGCTCTGGAGTTCTTTAATTAATACATGGAAGGATTCCGGAACCCCAGGTTCCAGAGTCGCATCACCTTTCACAATAGCCTCATACATCCGCGCCCTTCCGGTAACGTCATCACTCTTGACGGTCAGGAATTCCTGAAGGGTGTAGGCTGCACCATATGCCTCAAGGGCCCACACCTCCATCTCGCCCAGTCTCTGACCGCCGAATTGTGCCTTGCCTCCCAGAGGCTGCTGAGTAACAAGGGAGTAAGGACCTATGGAACGCGCATGAATCTTGTCGTCTACGAGGTGGTGGAGTTTTAGTATATACATATATCCCACCGTGACAGGCCTCTTAAACGGTTCTCCTGTCCTTCCGTCATGAAGGGTTATCTGGCCGGATGAGGGGATACCCGCTCTTTTCAACATCTCCTTTATCTCATTTTCCTTTGCACCCTCAAAAACCGGGGTAGCTGCATACAGGCCCAACACTTTTGCAGCCCAGCCGAGATGGGTTTCCAAAATCTGCCCAACATTCATCCGGGAAGGAACGCCCAAGGGATTCAGAATGATATCCACCGGCGTCCCGTCAGGGAGATACGGCATGTCCTCTTCAGGGAGGACCATGGCAACAACCCCCTTATTCCCATGCCTTCCTGCCATTTTGTCTCCCACCTGGAGCTTACGTTTCATCGCGATATACACCTTCACAAGCTTGTTCACCCCAGGGGGCAGCTCGTCACCTCTTTTGACACGGTCAACGCTCTCATCATAGCGCGTTTCCAGGTAACGGACATATTGGTTGGCCTCGTTGTTAATAGTGTCCAGCTTCTCCTTAATATCCTCGTCAGCTATCTTTATCCGCATCAGCTGTTCATCCTTCACCCTCTCAAGATGCTTCTCAGCGAGCTTCTTTCCTGCCGGACAGATAACCTCTTTCGTCTTAGCCTCCTTCACGTCCTCCAGAACCTTGCTGCCCACAATTAATTCCTTTATCTTCCTGAACTTCTCCTCTTTAATGATCCTTACCTCTTCCTCAAGGTCCCTCTGGAGCCTGAGGATATCATCTTCCTCGATACTCTTCGCCCGTTCGTCTTTTTCGGTACCCTTCCTCGAAAATATCCTCACGTCAACCACAACCCCCTCAATGCCGGGCGGGACATAGAGGCAGCTTTCCTTCACATCCTCTGCCTTCTCACCAAAAATTGCCCTGAGCAGTTTCTCTTCAGGGGTAAGCTGGGTCTCGCCCTTGGGGGTAACCTTTCCCACAAGGATATCCCCTGGCTTCACCTCGGCACCGATTCGTATAATGCCGCTCTCGTCAAGGTCCTTGAGGGCTTCTTCTCCCACATTGGGAATATCCCTCGTGATCTCTTCAGGCCCGATCTTTGTTTCCCTCGCCTCGATCTCGAACTCTTCTATGTGCACTGAGGTGAGGAGGTCATCCTTGACAAGTCTCTCACTGATGAGGATCGCATCCTCAAAGTTATATCCTCCCCAGGGCATGAAGGCCACAAGCACATTCTTGCCCAGGGCCAATTCTCCCATATCAGTTGATGAACCATCAGCAAGAACGTCTCCCCTTTGTACCACGTCACCTACATTCACGATGGGCTTCTGGTTGATACAGGTTGCCTGGTTTGATCGTTGGAACTTTACCAGACTGTAAATATCCACACCGCTGGTATCCTCGGACGTCCTCACCACGATCCGTGATGCATCTACACTTTCTACAGTACCCGCCCTTTTTGCAAGCACAAGGGCACCGGAATCCCTGGCTGCCACGTATTCCATACCGGTCCCCACAATGGGTGCCTCGGTCTGGAGCAACGGCACCGCCTGTCTCTGCATGTTAGAACCCATGAGAGCCCTGTTTGCATCGTCATTCTCGAGAAATGGAATCAGCGAAGCCGAAACTCCCACAATCTGCTTCGGCGAAACATCCATATACTGGACTTCATGGGGTGTCACCATCTTGAAATCCCCGCCCACTCTCGCAGAAACCGCTTCGCCCATGAGGTTACCTTTCTTGTCAACGGGAGACGTAGCCTCGGCGATGATATATTTTTCGCCCTCAATGGCGGAGAGATACTCGACCTCCTGAGTAATCCTCCCGTTGGTAATCTTCCTGTAAGGGACCTCGATAAAACCAAAATCATTCACCCTCGCATAGGAGGCAAGGGAGGTGATCAGTCCTATATTGGGACCTTCAGGGGTCTCTATGGGACATATCCTTCCATAGTGGGTAGGATGCACATCCCTCACCTCAAACCCCGCCCGTTCCCTCGTAAGACCACCCGGACCAAGGGCAGAGAGCCTCCTCTTGTGGGTAATCTCAGAAAGGGGATTGGTCTGATCCATAAACTGACTCAGCTGACTGGACCCGAAGAACTCCTTGACCGCAGCCATGACCGGCTTTGCATTAATAATGTCATGGGGCATGGCGGTCTCCAGTTCGGTGAGGGTCATCTTCTCCTTGATGGCACGCTCCATTCTCACAAGTCCGATCCTGAACTGGTTTTCCAACAGTTCTCCCACACCCCGTATCCGTCTGTTTCCCAGATGGTCAATATCGTCCACCTCTCCCTTTCCCGTCCTGAGATCGAGAAGATAATGCACAATCTTAACGATATCCTTATCGGTAAGAACCCTGGTCTCGAGGGAAATGTCAAGATCAAGCCTCTTGTTGATCTTTAATCTCCCCACAGGAGAAAGGTCATATCTCTTCGGATCGAAGAAAAGTCCGTTAAACAGGTCCTTTGCAGCATTAAGGGTCGGCGGCTCTCCCGGCCTCAGTTTCTTGTATATTTCGATAAGCGCCTCAGACTGGCTATTGACCTTATCCGTTAAGAGCGTGTCGCGCAAGGAAGAGAGATATTTGACATTGTCTATGTACAAAAGGCTCAGGGTATCCACCTTGAGGGTGAGAATCTTATTAAAGATCTCTTCTGTGATGGCTTCGTTGCCCTCCAGCAACACCTCGCCTGTTTCAGGATCCACGATATCCTTAAGTGTGATTCTGTCGATAATCTCCTCTTTCAGTATAGGGATCTCTTTGATACCGGATGCTTCCATCTTCTTTATGGCACCCTTGGTGATCTTGCTTCCCTCTTTTGCGATGAGTTCCTTCGTGTCAGGCGCCACGATATTCTTTACCGCCTTTATCCCCGCCAACACCTCGCTCACCACCCTTGTAAAGGTCGATCCTTTAATCTTAACCGCCTCCACAGGATAGAAGGTTTTAAGAATATCCTCATTAGAGTATCCCAGCGCCTTGAGCACAATGGTTGCGGGAAGCTTTTTCCGCCTGTCAATGCGCACATAAAGGATGTCTTTTGTGTCGAATTCAAAGTCAAGCCACGACCCCCGTGACGGAATCACCCTTGAAGAATACAGGAGTCTCCCACTGGCATGGGTCTTCCCCTTATCGTGGCTGAAGAAAACACCGGGGGAACGGTGAAGTTGGCTCACTATAACTCTTTCGGTGCCGTTCACAATAAACGTCCCTGTCTCTGTCATCAGGGGCATCTCCCCAATGTACACCTCCTGCTCCCTGGACTCCTTAAGCCTCTTATTGCCACTCTCCTCCGCTTCCCACAGGTTAAGTTTAACCCTTATCTTAAGTGGGGCAGCATAGGTGATCCCCTTTTGCAGGCAATCTCTAATACTGAACTTTGGCTCGCCGACGATGTATCCAATGAGCTCCAAAGACGCAGTCTCATTATAGTCCATGATGGGGAACACGCTCTTAAAGGCTGCCTGGAGCCCTGCTTCCTCCCTGCTGTCCATGGGAATGTCCTTCTGGAGGAATTTATCGTACGAGCGGCTCTGTATCTCGATAAGGTTCGGCACAGGCAGGAAATGGGGAACCTTACCAAAATTATGTCTCTTTCTCAAAGCCCTGTCCATATATCTCCTTCTGTGAATAAGGTTCAGATGAGGGTGAAGGCGAAGAAAAATCCTCCGCCTTCACCCTCATCTGTTGTTACTTTATCTCGATCTTTGCGCCCTGCTCTTCGAGTTTCGCCTTGATAGACTCAGCCTCTTCTTTCGTGACCCCTGTCTTCACCGGTTTCGGAGCGCCGTCAACAAGGTCCTTTGCCTCTTTGAGGCCAAGCCCGGTAAGCTCTCTCACCACCTTGATCACCTGTATCTTCTTGTCACCTGCGCCGGCGAGTATCACGTCAAAGCTTGTTTTCTCCTCGACCGCCGGAGCCGCAGCTGCCGCTCCAGGCGCTGCTGCTACCGCAACAGGCGCGGCAGCGGTCACCCCGTACCTTTCCTCAAACTCCTTCACAAACTGTGACATCTCAAGGATCGTCATGGTATCAATAAACTCAAAAACCTGTTCCTTTGTTACTGCCATTATCTCAACCTCCTTCATTATTCATTGTTCATTCGTTCACTAATAGGGCAAGGGTCTGTCCATCCCGTAACCTTAACCCTGTGCCTCTT
>Ga0335085_10010586_pt1 | contig 13774 bp, 8 predicted proteins | sample Lox_Sample_45_FD_206712 | JGI IMG/M metagenome (GOLD analysis project Ga0335085, IMG submission 206712) | Soil microbial communities from Loxahatchee National Wildlife Refuge, Florida, United States - Lox_Sample_4.5 | ecosystem: Environmental > Terrestrial > Soil > Wetlands | place: USA: Florida...
GGAAAGGCTGTTGGATATCGGCATCCAGGTGACGGACGCGCTCGACGTTGCGCATGGCAAAGGCATCGTGCACCGCGACCTGAAGCCGGGCAACATCTTCGTTACCGACCGAGGCCAGGCGAAGATTCTCGATTTCGGTCTGGCCAAGCTCGCCCGCGACCGGCACGCGGCAATAGAGACGGTCGGCGGCGAGGCTGCGACGATGGGAGGGCCGCAGCTCACGATGCCGGGCACCGCAGTGGGAACTGTCGCCTACATGTCGCCAGAGCAGGCGCGTGGCGATGAGCTCGATGGGAGGAGCGACCTGTTCTCGCTGGGTTCCGTCGTCTACGAAATGGCAACAGGAAAGATTCCATTCGACGGCAAGACCTCGGCTGTAATCTTTCAGGGAATACTGGCGGGCGCGCCACCGCGGCCGGCAACGCTGAATGCATCAGTCCCTCCCAAGCTCGAAGAGATCATCGACAAGGCAATGGAAAAGGACGTCGACTTGCGGTATCAGTCGGCCGCCGAGATGCGAGCTGACCTTAGGCGGCTGAAGCGCGACAGCGGTGTCACTCACAGCTCGAGTCCCTATGCACAATCGCAGGCAGCTGCACCAGTGGCACCATCCTCGCAGAGCGCGATTCCGGCCAGTGTCGCTGCTGCGCCACCATCCAGCGGGCGCGTGTTGATTGCGGATGCTAAACAGCACAAGGCACGGACGGGGATTATCACGCTGATCGCCGCGGCGATTCTGGCTGCCGCGGCGTTTGGCGTGTATTCGCTGTGGAGCCATCGCGAGTCTGGTCCTCTGCCATTCCAAAACATGGGCTTAGACAAGCTCACCAGCAGTGGGAAATCGATGCTGGCTACAGCTTCGGCGGACGGACAATACGTGTTTAACGTGCTCGACGATGGCGGCGGCCGACAGAGCCTATGGATGCGTCACATCGCCACCGGTAGCAACAAGGAAATCTTGGCTCCGACCGAGGCGCGATACACAGGGCTGACGTTCACGCCCGATGGCAGCTACCTCTACTTTGTGCGAATTGAGCCGCAGAGGCCGAACATCGGTGTGTTGTACCAGATTCCGGTGCTGGGCGGAGAGCCACGGAAACTGGTGGACGACGTCGACAGCGCCGTCACTTTTGCCCCGGACGGTAAGCAGATGGCGTTTGTTCGCAACAGTTCGGCAGAAGCTAACTCGAAGCTCATCATCGCGCGTGCCGATGGCAGCAATGAGAATGTCCTGGCCACCATGCCGATTCCGGGTTATATCGATCCGGCGTGGTCACCCGACGGTAAGGAGATTGCGGCCGCTCTGATTGATCCCGGCAGCAAGACTTTGGGGCGGCTGGTGACGCTGAATGCGAAAGACGGCAAGGAAAAGACCATCTATGCCTCAACAGCACAGCTAAAAAAGCCGGCATGGTCGCCCGATGGACGCGACATTTTCGTGATCTTTTGGGACATCACCACCCGTTGGAACGGTCAGATTGGGGTGATTGACGTAGGAAGCGGCAAGTTTCATCGCATTACCAACGATCTCAATACCTACCGCGCCGAATCTCTCGCCATAACCAGGGACGGCAAGCAATTGATCGCCATACAAGGGCAGCCGGATGTAGGGCTGTATGTGCTTCCAGCGTCAGCTAAGCCTGCTTCCGATGCCAAGCCGGTTGCCAACCAGCAGGACATTTACTTAGGCTGGCTAAAGGATGGGCGATTGCTGGTAAGCGACTGGAATGCCCGCGTCGCTACCCTCAAAAGTGATGGAACCGATCGCAACGTCATTTTCCATTCCGATCTTCCTATTGAGTCCTTGTCCACATGCCCCGACGGCGAGCACGCGTTGATTGATACGCTGACGAAAGAAAGCGAGGCGGTGAACGTCTATCGCATCGACATTGCCGAAGGACGTTCCACCCAGTTGACGAGGGGCAAAATTGATCAGTCCCCGACGTGTTCACCTGACAGCAAATATTTCCTTTACACGACACTGGTAAATGGCAAGCCAAAGCTGATGCGGATGTCGATCGCTGGCGGCGAAGGCACGCAGGTCACCGATGAGCCGGTGAACTTTGCTGCCATTTCACCTGACGGACAGCAGATTGCTGTCGTGACTTTCCGAGGAGAGGGCACGCAGATGCATCCGGTGATTCAGGCGATTCCGTCGAGCGGAGGAGCGCCGATCAAGAGCGTAGACGCCGATCCGGCGATGTCGGGGGAGATGCAATTCTCTGCCGATGGCATGGCCGTTTATTACCCCGTCAAGGTCAAGGGCGTGTCAAACCTCGTGCGCCAATCGCTGGACGGCGGACAAGCGACGCCGGTGACGGACTTCACGGAGTTCACTGCGTTTGGATACTCGTACGATTGGGCGAACAATCGGCTTGCGATCGCTCGTGGCAGAGTTAATAGTGACGTTGTTGTGATTACACAGCAGGCCGCGCAATAATTTGCTCAATGTGGTGTTCATAGAGATTTGCATTAGGACGGGCAGCGGGGTTTGACCCCCAAGGAATTACGGAGGGAACTGGATGTTCTGTACGGAATGTGGGCAGTCGATAGCCGATGACGCCAAGTTTTGTGCCTATTGCGGTACCAAAAGGTCGGTTCCCGTGTCCCCAGCGGCTGCCGGAGCGCCGCCAACGGTAAGCAGCCCCGAACCGCCGGTTGCTCCTCGCCCGGTCCGTTCTACGGCTGAGATCATGCCCATTCGCCTGCAGCGCCCTCCAGTTCCACAGCCCCGGGTCACCGAACCTCGCCCGGTCCAGCCTGAGCCGGATGAGGCGGTTGCGGCCTGGTCATCGGAAGAGGCGGTACCACCTCCGCTATTTGCTCAGCAGGCGCCAGTTGCCCCCGAGTGGCCGGCGGTACGGCCGGCTGCGCCACCTCCGCCGGCATACAGCGCAGTGCCTCCGGCAGCCGAAGTGACCGGACCGGACCGCTACGGATCGGTACCATTTGCTGACACACAGGTCATGGCGGAAACGCCTGGGGGAAGGCGCAGAATGTCGCCAGTCCTGATTGGCGCCATCGTGGTTGCGCTGATCGCCTTGGCGGGAATCGTGTGGATGGTGCGTTCGACGATGGCCGGTAGCAGCAAGGCCTCAGGTCCCGTGGGAATTACGATTTACCCGACCGCCGCAAAGATTGTTGCGGGCAAGGGCGCTGACTTTGCCGCCACGGTCACCGGCGCTCCGACCAGCGAAGTGACGTGGAAGGTGGAAGAGGGCGATAACGAGGGACAGATCCAAACGCGCGGAGCGTACTCGAAGGGCGATGAGATTTCGCTCTATTGCACCTACACCGCGCCGAAGACTCCCGGCACCTACCATCTGGTGGCGACCAGCACGGCGGACACCAGCAAGTCCGCAACGTCCGAGATTACTGTAGTCGCGAAATAGAATTTCCGCGTGGAGCTTGTGGAACGGGTCGCGTGCTGGCGCGCTGCCTGACTCAGTCTCAGTGCCGGAAGCTAAGGCGCTGACGTGTTTTGAGGAAGTCCTTCCACGGATTGCTCTTCAGGATGTGCTTCCACTCCTCGAAGTTCGAGACCTGAAAACCGGGACGCTTAGGCAGCTTCAAATCGGTCCAGTTCAGCGGCAGGGCGACAGGCGCCGCCGAGCGCGCACGAGGCGAGTACGGTGCAATGGCCGTAGAGCCGCGTTCATTCCGCAGGTAATCGACAAAAATTCGTCCTTTGCGCGCGGACTTGCTCATCTTTGTCACATAAAGGTTCGAGCGCTGTTGTTCCATTGCCAGCGCAAAACTGTGAGCAAACTCTTTGACGACTGCCCAATTGTTCGTCGCATCGATGGGAACGACTACATGCAGTCCCTTGCCTCCAGTGCTCTTGAGAAAACTCTTGAGGCCCAACGTCGCAAGCTGCCCGCGCACTTCAGCGGCGCTATCGGCAAGAGTGCGCCAGGAAATCGACTCGTCGGGATCGAGGTCAAAGATGATCGTGTCGGCGTGCTCCAGATCGTCGTTCTTCGAGCCCCAGGGATGAACTTCGAGTACACCCATTTGCGCCAGGCCGGCCAATGCCTCTGCAGTGGAAAGAGTGATGTACGGCTCAACCTTGCCGGTCTTTTTGTCACGAACGGCCACCGCCTTCATGCCCGCGGGGAGCGTCTGGTTAATGTGCTTCTGAAAAAAACAAGGGTGCCCAGTACCTTCCGGGCAACGCACCAGCGAGAGCGGACGGTCTGCTACGTACGGCAACATGTGCGGAGCAACGGCCCAGTAGTAATCTGCTAATTGCTGCTTGGTGAGTTGCGATTGGGCATCAAGGATCTTGTCGGGATGTGTCAGCCTTACGGGCGCGTGTGACGTTGTTTGCTTCTTCGACTTTGCCGGCTTGCTGGTAACGGTCACATTGGCGGCGGCTTTAGGAGGAGTCGGGCGGGAAGCGTGTTTAGCATTGCTCTTCTTGGTCGGCACGATTGGCTCCTGTGATTCTTCGCGCCCGACGTCGCGTGCGGCTTTATCTTCACGCAGACCCTTGAACGCTGCATGACGCACAACTTCGTCGGATGTCCAATTGGCAAAGTTCACTTGGGCGACGAGTGTGGGTTTCACCCAGATTGCGCCCTTCCGGGCTTCGTCCGGGACGCTGTCGAACGCCATTGCGGGCTGGCGGAGTTTGTCTAACTGATCGCGCAGGGTCCTATGTGTCTTCTGTGTGAAGCCGGTGCCGGTGCGTCCGGCATAGACGAGCCTTCCCGCATCGTAGTATCCCAGCAGCAGAGCTCCGACACCATGACTGCCGTTTGAGGGCTCGGTGAAACCGCCGATTACGAACTCCTGCTCGTGGACACACTTCAACTTGAGCCAGTCTCCCCCTCGGCCCGACACATATGGGCCGGCGACGCGCTTGGAGATGATGCCCTCTGCATGCAACTCGCAGGCTTTACGGAGGACTACTTCGCCGTCGTCTCGCAGGTGATCGCCAAAATGTATGTCACCATCGACACCTTCCAAAAGATGGGCAAGGATGGCTTTACGATCCAAAAGATGAAGGTCCCGGAGATTGTGGCCGTCCAGATGAAGGAGATCGAAGGCGAAGTACGTAAGTGGCTTTCTCGCACCTTCCTGAAAGGCGGCCTGCAGATCGGCGAAGCTGCTCAGACCATCCTCACCTAGGACGACAACTTCGCCGTCGAGGATGGCCGTCGCGGCGGGAATGTCTTTGAGCTGTTGCGCAATCGGTCGCATGCGGTGCGTCCAGTCGAGGCCGGTGCGCGTGAGTAGCCGAACACGTGCTTCGTCTTTGCGGGCTTGAATGCGGTAACCATCGAGCTTCAACTCGTGAACCCAGTCGTCCGTCCTGGGAGGGCTGGTAGCCAGTTGCGCCAACTCCGGTTGGATAAATGCGGGGAGTGCCTCCGCGGGCGCTTTTCGAAGCATTTCGGTCAGCCGAGGTGAATAGCTGGGTTTGGCGGGAGCTGGCGGTCGAACGGCTCCTTTCCTTGAAGGCAAATCTCTCGCAGCGGGGGCATTGTCGTTTCGATACCACGCTTTACCCTTGGCAGTGTCCTTCGAATTCCAGACGTGGTCCTGGCTATTGGCGATCTCGTCCAGATCACGCCCGGTCACGACGCTGTTGGGTTCGGCCTCGGTGATCGCGGGCTCGTCACTGGTTCGCTCGAGGTCATCGTGCTCTTTGATCAGCAACCAATTGGGCTTGCGTTCGTTGGCCGCCTTGCCGCCCATGCGGATCAGGGCCCATTTGCCCCGCAGCTTTTCGCCATGCAGGATGAACTTGAGCGACCCGGAACGCAGTGCCTCATCGACGTTGCTGCTGATCGCCTGCGGCTCCCAGGTACCCTGATCCCAGACCATTACGGTACCGCCACCGTATTGCCCTTTGGGGATAATGCCTTCAAATCCCCCGTATTCCATCGGGTGGTCTTCGACCTGTACGGCCAGTCTTTTGTCGGCGACGACGTAGCTGGGCCCTTTGGCGACGGCCCAGCTCTTGAGCACGCCGTCCCAGCCCAGGCGAAAATCGTAATGGAGACGAGTGGCGGCGTGCTTCTGGATGACGAAGGGAAGAGCCTGGCCTCTGGATGAGGACTTCCTGGCGCTGCTTTGACCGGTTGGCTCGGCAGTAACGGAGAAGTCGCGCATCTCGCGGTAACGCGCGAGCTGACGATCGACTGCATTCGACAAGGCGGTGCGCGATTGCGGAGCCGCCTTGGATTTCTTCGGCATTTGCTATGCAGATTTGCGTTTCAAGGTTTTGCCCGCTTTCACAACCGCCATGTTCGGCTTGGAGCCTCCTGCACTGACCTTTTGAACGGGCTTCCTGTCCAATGACGGTGACTTGTCGCTTTGCACGCTCTTCCGAAGCGCATCCATCAGATTGATGACCTTCGCGGTTTTCTTCACCGGCTCTTCCTGAGGTACCGGCAAGTGCTGAACTTTGGCCTCGACCAGCTCGCGCAGTGCTGCTTCATATTGGTCGGTAAATTTCTCGGGGTCGAACTTTGCAGTTTTTCGCTTGATGAGTTCTTTGGCTAGCGAAAGTTGATCGGCTTCCACGGTCGTCTTCTTGATGTCGGCGAAGTAGCTAGCCGGTTTGCGCAACTCCTCGGCATAACGCATCGTGTAGGCAAACATGCCGGGCAGTTTGTCGTCCGCCGGGGCTGTGATGGCAATAATATGCTCGCGACCGCTGAATGCAATCTTGCCCAGCGCGACTTTGCGTGTCGTCTGCAAGGCCTTGCGTACGACTGTGAACGCCTCGGCTTGGGTGTCATCTTCGGGAACAACGAAATAGGGCTTCTCGTAGTACTCGGGATTGATCTCGCTGGTATCGACGAACTGTACGACTTCAATCGTGCGCTTCGACGGGACACGCAGGTTCTTGATCTCATCGGGCTCGATCATCACGTACTCGCCCTTGCGGTACTCGTATCCCTTGACGATATCGTTCTTCTCGACCGGGCCTTCTTCGCCCTCGCCCGTGACCTTTTGGTGCCGGATGCGCTCGCCGGTGGCCCGGCTGAGCTGATGGAATCGAATCTCGGCCTTTGATTCGGTAGCGGGGAAAAGGTTTACGCTAAACGAGACCAGAGAGATTTGTATCTGACCTGTCCAAAAGGGTCGCGCCATTCGAAATTCTCCAACTTCGTGCCCACTGGGCTGCTCACCGGTCGATGGCGTAGCTCCATCGTAGGCCCAAATTCTGAAATCACGGCATTCCTCCCGTTTACTTGGGAGCAAGCCCATCCGTCATCGCAGGCACACGCCCGCGATTGCACCAAAACGGGGCACAATGATCTCCTGTCCTGGACGGGTGAGTCAAGTAGGATGTTGCAAGTCGCTGCAAATCAGGGGTATGGCCTCCACGACGCTGCTGTTGCGGCAAGACGAAGAATAAGCGAATCCAGCAAAAGCAACATATCGGGGCAACTAGTCAGTGGGCTTGCGCTTTCATCAAGGCGTGAGCTTCGGCAATCGTCCAATCGGGAATCGCTCCGGAACGGCTGGCGACGAGGGCCCCTACGGCATTGGCGCAGCAGGCGATGTGTTCGGCATCCCAGCCCTGGCTGAGTCCATGAACGAAGGCGGCCGAGAAGGCATCTCCAGCTCCAACCGTGTCGGCGACCGTGATGTGATAGCCCGGGGTCTTGGTGAACCGGCCATCCTTGAAGATCGCACAACCACGTTCGCCAAAAGTGATGCACATGGTTTCGCAGCCAAAACGGGCAGTCCAGCGCCGGCAGAAGTTCTCGATCGAGTCGCTTGGTCCCTCGGACGCATCCACCGTGGCATCGAGCGACTCGGCCTCTGAATCGCTGAGTTTGATGACACTGGCAAGGGACGAGAGCTGCTCGATTGTCGCGAGGCTCCAGTGCCCCTCACGCAGGTTGATGTCATAAAAGCGACGGGCCTTGGGAACAGCCTTTAGCAGCTTTTGGGTGGAGGCCAGCGAGTGTCCCGACATGTGATACAGCGTACCAAGGTAGATCCAGTCGGGCTCAAGTCCGGCGATTTGTTTGAGTTCGTGGTCGATGAGGTCGACAAAGTCGTACGCGACCGGGCGCACGATGCGAAACGTCGGTTTGCCTTCCATGTCGAGCTCGACCTCGGCGGTACCCGTGGGATGGCCGTGTAGCACCTGGATGAACTCGGTCGACATGCTGCGCTTCTTAAGCATTTCGATGGCTCTGTGGCCGCGCTTGTCGGCGCCGACTGCACTGAGCGGATAAACCTCATGCCCGAGCTTCTGGGCATGGGCGGCGAAATTCAACGGGGCCCCGCCCAGATATTCGTTCTCGCCGATTACGTCGAACAGAACCTCGCCCACACTGACGATGCGCACCCGATATGCCTCCTGTCGGCTATCCGAGCTGACGAGTGGCCACAAGCCGAGCGGAGTCACTCTATCAGACCGTAACGAATTGGCAAACGGAGCCGCCGTCAGGCTGGCCTTGCAATCGTGCGCGTTGGGTTTATCATCGAAAGCTAGTTCGGGGCGCTTCCATGAAATTCTTGTTCAAGCGGACGTCGGCTGCATCGTCTGGTGGAGCCAGAGTCGCGGACTTGCCGCAGCTCGCAGGGGCGGAGATCGCAGGCTTGGTGCATGGTCACCGGGTGGGCGGCGACTTCTACCAGTACGCCCGCGCGAGTCCGCAGAGGGTGGTATTTGGTCTGCTCGACGTAGCCGGGAACAGTCAGGAAAATCGCCCGATCGTCGCTGCCGCCAACGAGGCATTCCAGCAAAAGGGCCCGGCCTGCCTGGCGAACGAAGAGATCAACGAAGCTGACGCGATGATGGAGTTCTGCCATGAATTGAACCAGAGCATCCGCAGCGCCGCCAAGGGGGTTCGCACGTGCGCCGCGTTCCTGGGCTGCTACAACGAAACGCTGGGAACCGTGTGTTACATCAACGCCGGGCACACCCCGGGGCTGCTGCGATACGATGACAGCGTGAGCGAGCTACCTGCAACCGGGATGCCGCTGGGATTGTTTGCCGCCTCGACGTATGAAGCCCCGACGGTAGCCGTGCCGAAGGGAGGAGCACTGCTGCTGGCATCGCGGGGAGTAGTCGAGGCCACGCAAAAGCGGGAAGAATTCGGGCTGCAACGCCTAAAGAGGCACTTTGAGACGGCGCCGTTAACCAGCGCGCATCAGGTCGCTTTGTCGGCGTTGGAAGCCGTGCTCCAGTTTGCCCAACTGGCTGCTGAGCAAAACGATCTCACCACTTTAGCCGTAGTTCGCCCTGGCACGAGCAGGTAGGTTCCGAGGCGTAACAGTTCTTAACAGCGTTACCCGAGTCGAAGAAGCCCTTAGGCCGTTCGTCCTGATAGTCTAAAAGCAGTTCAGATTGAGTCCAGGGTCGATTTTGGAACCTTACTTCCGAGTCGGGGAGAAGGTGCTAGAGAGCCCACGGCCCGGGTGATAATCGTTGCCGGCTTCGACGAAGCAGAGAGCCGGAATTCCCGGAAATATGGGATGTTGATCGGGGTCGTTGTGGCTGGACGCTTCAAAGGATGATTTTGCGACAAAACAGACGATGGCGCGTTGGGAACTCAGGAGGCTGGCTGGCTGTCGTCCTGTTCCTATCGGTGTTTGGATTCTGCCAGTCTGACATTGCTCCGTCTGCGTCTTCAACGGCTGCGCCAGAGTTATTGGCGCAAAGTACTCCGGTAACTTCTCCGACGACTGGACGTGCGGACACGCAAGCGGCCGGTAGGATCACCGGAACCATCGCGGTTCGCAGTGGCGCGCTTGCCACTGGCGCAACGGTGCGGCTCACCCGCGACGGCCAACCTCCGCAAGAAGTGCAGTCGGGCGATAACGGCGAGTTCTCATTCGCTAACCAGCCGCCCGGACCGTTTCAGCTGACCGTTACCGCAACCGGTTTCGAGTCCAACCAATTTTCCGGAACCCTTCGCCCAGAAGCATCGTTTGTGGTGCCTGAGATCGTGCTGGAGGTTGCCCGCGCCACCACGGAAGTGAATGTCACCATGACGGTCGAAGAGGTGGCCGAACAGCAGATCGAATACCAGGAACACCAGCGGGTATTGGGATTCATTCCGAACTTCTACGCCAGCTACGTCCCGGATGCGGCTCCTCTCAACCCAAAACAGAAGTTCCAGCTGGCTTGGAAGTCGGTTTCGGATCCTATCACGATAGTCGGCGCAGGCTTTCTGGCGGGAATCTATCAGGCGGCGGATGAATACGGAGGGTACGGGCAGGGCGCCCAAGGTTACGCAAAACGCTTCGGTGCGACCTACGCTGACGTGTTCATTGGAACCTTCATCGACAGCGCGGTTCTGACGTCTGTGTTCCACCAGGACCCGCGCTACTTCTATCGAGGGACGGGTTCCGTCAAGTCACGCCTCTTGTACGCCCTCGGTAACGCAGTCATTTGCAAAGGAGACAACAAGAAGTACCAGCCCAACTATTCCGCGATTCTCGGGTCGTTCGCGACCAGCGCCATCTCGTACACCTACTATCCGGCCAGCGACCGAAGTACTGGCCTGCTGTTTCAAACCGCACTGATCAGGATCGCCGAGGGCAGTGTCGCCGGCCTCTTCCAGGAATTCGTTGTCAAGAAACTTACCCCTCACCTGAAAAAAGAGCCGCCACCCCAGCCGTAAGCTCTAGATAGCTTCACGTTCAAGTCACGCTCGCCGCTTCAAACGTTTCAGAGCAAAACTCGACAATTCGATTTTGGCGGGAATCCCCATCGCCTGTTGCGCCAGGACTTCGCCCACCGCTGCAGAGTGCTTGAATCCGTGTCCCGAGCAAGCCGATGCGAACAGGACCTTCTGCTGCTCGTCGGTGTAGTCGATGACGAACTTGGCATCGGGATTCACGGTGTACAGACAGGTTGCAGTGCGTAAGCATTGCTTGCTGACATCGGGCAGACGAGACTGGATATAGTAAGCATGCATCTGCGCGACGGACTCATCGCTGACATCACGCGGAACGCGATCAGGATTCACCGGGGCGTCGTATCGTTCGGTCGCAACCTTGATCCCGCCATCGAGTCCGTTGATTGCGGGGAAGCCGTACAGCATGTCCTGGAGTTCGTTGCCGGTGATCCAGATGAAGATAGGGAAGCGTTCCGGCGTATAGGCGTCACGATTCCGGTTGACTGCGAACCAGCAGAGCGTCTGACGATAGACGAGGAAGTTGGATGCGTATTGCGGCGGCAGGAACCTCGCTGTCCATGGCCCGGCAGTAAGAATGACTTTGTCTGCGGAGTAGCTTGCCTTGTCGGTAGTGACTTCGACACCACCGGCCTTTTGCGACAGAGCGGTCACAATTTCTGACGTGGATAAGCGCGCTCCGTGTTTCCGGGCTTCCACGATCTGGGTCTCCACGCAAGCTTCCGGACGGACGAAGCCTGCGCCGGGCTCGAAATAGCCTTGCTCGCCGGCGGTGAGTCTAAACTGCGGAAATCGCCGGCGGATGTCGTCGGTGGAGAGTACTTCGTGGGGGATGCTGAAAGACCTGGCGGCGTCGATTGTCTCCGCCAGGAATGCATTGGAGCCGTGATGCTTGCCCTGGATGCCTGCGGAGGCCAGCACTAGTCCACCGTTGCGAGTCAGTAAGCAGCGGCCGGTCGCCGCCTCCAGTTCCTCCCAAATCTCGTTTGATCGCAATACCAGCGGCACAAACTCCCGGCCTTCGCCGATGGCCTGACGAGTGATGCGCGTCTCGCCGTGCGAAGAGCCCTGGTCGTGCGGCGGCACGAATCGGTCAATCCCAATGACGTTAACTCCCAACTTGGCTGCCTGATACAGCGCCGCGCTGCCAACGGCGCCCAATCCGACCACGATGATGTCGGCGGTAATGGCCATTCCGCCATGATGCCACAAAGCCGGCGGCATTCTTCGCAACGGAAACGCCGGAACCTCGGGCTTTCGCTCTTGCCCTTCGCCATTCGCCGGAACGCAGTGTCTGAAATAAGTGGGTGTCAAGCGAGAAGCGAACAGCGCGAGCGACGTATGAGAGACTGTCTTGCGGTAATGGCCATGACAATTCGGCAATTGAGCAGCAGGGTGGTGTATCGGAACCCGTGGATGACCGTGCGCGAAGACAAGATTGAGCGCAACAACGGCGCGCAGGGCATATATGGCGTGATCGAGAAGTGCGACAGCGCGATTGTGATTGCGGTCGAGGACGACGATGTGTTCCTGGTGGAGCAGTACCGCTATCCCGTCGGAATGAAGACGCTGGAATTTCCGCAAGGAAGCCTGGAGCGGAATGGCCTCGACCCGGAGACGATCGCACGCGAGGAGTTGCAGGCCGAGACCGGCTTGGTGGCCGGCAAGCTCGAATGCCTCGGCGAAATCTACATTGCCTGGGGCTATGCCAACCAGAAGATGTATGCGTTTCTCGCGACCGGGCTACGGCAGGACGTGGGACATCGCGATGCGGAGGAGCATGATCTCGCAGTTCGCAAGATGACGCTGGTCCAGTTGCAGCAGCTCATCCGCGAGAATGCGATCAAGGACGCACAGACTATGGCCGCCTGGAGTCTGTACCTGTCGCGCAAAGGTTTCCCTCGGGAGGCGATGTGAGGCATCGGGCGGACGCGTGGCGAAGGATTGACGGCGCAAGTTTCGATGTGTGCGTGATCGGAGGCGGTGCGACCGGCTCGGGTTGCGCGCTCGACGCGCAGCTACGCGGGCTGAGCACCGTGCTCGTCGAAGCGGGTGATTTTGCGTCGGCAACTTCGAGCCGCTCGACCAAGCTGATTCACGGCGGGATTCGCTATCTCCAGGAGGCGGTGACAGATTTCGATCCCGGCCAATATCACGTGGTGAAGCAGGCGCTACGCGAGCGCCGATTCATGCTCGATAACGCGCCGTTTCTCGCGCACACTATGGAGTTCCTTGTGCCCTGCTACCGCTGGTGGGAGGTCATGTACTACGGCGTCGGCACCAAGATTTACGACCGGATCGCGGGCAAGCACAACTTCTTCCCCAGCAAGTTTCGCGGGGCGAAAGACGCCGTCGCGCGCTGGCCGTTGCTGCAGGGCGCGAACTTGAAGGGCGCGGTTGTTTACGCCGACGGACAGTTCGACGACGCGCGCTTCGTGGTGGCATTGGCGCAGGCCTTTGCGGAGGCAGGGGGAGAGTGTGTCAACCATGCGCGAGCCGTCCGGCTGGAGATGGATACCGGCGGCAAGATCGTTGCAGCCGAGATTGAAGACCAGCTCAGCGGCGCCCGAACGTCAATCGGAGCTCAGGTGTTTGTCAACGCGACCGGGCCGTTTTCCGACCACATTCGCGCGATGGCCAATCCGTCCCTTGAAAAACGATTGCGCTTGAGTAAGGGTGTACACATCCTGCTGCCCCTCGACGAACGCACGAAGGACGCGATGGTCGTACCCAAAACAGACGACGGGCGGGTAATCTTTGCAATTCCGTGGCTCGGCCGCTTGCTGGTGGGAACTACCGACGAGGAAGTCACCCAGGAAGACGAGTTGGTGGTGAAGCATACTGACGTTGATTATCTGCTGCAACAGTTGAATCGCTATCTGTCGCGTCCTTTTGCAGCCCAGGAGGTCGTGGGCGGGTTTGCCGGTGTGCGTCCCCTGGTGAGCTCGGGGAGCGGAAGCAAAACCAAAAAGCTGCTGCGCGAGCACGAGGTCGAGATTGACCGGGGGAGCGGACTTGTCAGCGTGCTCGGTGGAAAGTGGACCACCTATCGGGCGATGGCCGAGGACGCGATCAATGCCGTACAACGACAGTTGGGAATTGCAGTCGGCGGCTGCGTGACGCGCGAACATCCGTTAAGCGGGTCAGAAGGTTAC
>Ga0335085_10010587_pt1 | contig 13773 bp, 11 predicted proteins | sample Lox_Sample_45_FD_206712 | JGI IMG/M metagenome (GOLD analysis project Ga0335085, IMG submission 206712) | Soil microbial communities from Loxahatchee National Wildlife Refuge, Florida, United States - Lox_Sample_4.5 | ecosystem: Environmental > Terrestrial > Soil > Wetlands | place: USA...
AAGTTCGACGTGGCCTTCACTTCCGCCCTCCAGCGGGCCCAGAGGACCCTGGCGCTCATCATGCAGGTGGCCGGCTTCAAAGACCTCCCGGTTTACATGGACCAGGCCCTCAACGAACGCCATTACGGCGCCCTGCAGGGCCTGAACAAGGCCGAGACCGCTAAAAAATACGGGGACGACCAGGTCAAAATCTGGCGCCGCAGCTACGACGTACCGCCGCCCAAGGATGAGACCGGCTTCACCGAATCCCTCAAGGACACCGCGGCCCGCACCATTCCTTATTACGATACCCATATCGTGCCCTACCTGAAGCAGGGCAAGAATGTCATCGTGGCTGCCCACGGCAATTCCCTGCGTTCCATCGTCATGCACCTGGAAAACCTGACGAAAGAACAGGTTTTGGAGCTGAACCTCGACACCGGCGTCCCCCGTGTCTATGATCTGGATCAAAACCTGAGGATCCTTTCTTCGAAGGACCTCAAATAACCAGCTCACGATCGACGGCCTACAGTTGACGGCCAAGCGTTAGCTAAATCCTTACCTGCAAACTGTCGACCGTGAACTGGAAACTCAACTTTTAAAAGGATATACCGGCCAAGTGTTATCGCGCTTCTTTTCCCTCTTCCTGGTCCTGGGCTGCCTTTGGGGATGCGCCCCCCAGCGCGAAACCCTCAAGCCCTCTCCCCCTTCCAAACAGGGCCCCGAGTCTCAAATTCCCCCTCCCGTCTTGTCCGAGGACCAGCTTTTGGGGCTGGAATCCCCGCCCGGCATGGTCCAGGACCCCGAATCGGGCCATTACGCCCTCCCCGAAGTCATGCGAAGTTTCTGGAAACTCCGGGACAAGGCCGCCCAGGACGGATGGCATTTGGTCCTCGTTTCGGGCTACCGGTCCTTCAAGCACCAGATGCGGATCTGGAACCATTACGATTCCCTATATAAGAAAACCGACATCCTGGATTCCAAGCGGAGGGTGCGCGCGGTCATGAGCCTGGTCTCGGTACCGGGCCTTTCGCGGCACCATTGGGGGACGGACCTTGATATTTCGGAGGCCGGCTTGAGGGGGCAGTTGGTGAACGTCCATCCCGACACCCCCGCCCGAGTCGTCCAGTTCTACAACTGGATGGAGCACAACGCCCCCCAATTCGGCTTCTGCAAAGTTTACTTGGGCAAGCGAGGGGCGATCCGGGACGAACCCTGGCACTGGAGCTACTTCCCCTATTCCAGCGTCTATGAGAAGCAATTCATGGCGATCCGGGATTTCCATAAGGTCATGAGCGACCAGGTGGGCGATGTGCATTACCTGATGAGGAACTTCCCGGAGGCGGTCAAGGAAGAAACCCGGTCCATCAACACCGAATGTTCGATGGAAATTCAAAACTAGTCGACGGTCGGCAGTCGGCGCCAAGGCGTAAAGGGGCCCAGCCCATAACCGTCGGCTGCCGACTGTGGACCGTTAACTGTCTTTCAGGCCGATGACCCGCAGGGGCTGGTTCGAGAGGCGAACCTGGAGCCGGTCCCCCAGCCAGAAGGGGATTTCCAGGTTGGCCCCGTCGATGAAGACCCTCCCCTCCTTCATGTAGGACACCATTTCGATCGACTGGCGGGGCCCCAAAACCCCTTTCAACAGGCGACGGGGGCCGAACTTCTTTTGGTAGGCTTCCCGCACCACAAATTGGAACCGCCGGGATTTGGCGGGCAGGACACGACCCCCGGCCGAATAGATGGCGGCCGTGGAGCCTGCCGCCGTGCTGATCCAAACACCGCTGGACATCTGTTCCTCCACCCGGGAACCCACTTTCAGGACATAGCGCGAGGTCCCGGCGGGGCTTAAGGTCGAGACCAACAAGTCGTTCATGACCCGCCATCGGCTTTTCTTGCCGTTGATGGAAAATTCCAGCCGCGGAACCGGAACGGGTTTCACTTTTCCCCCCAAGTAGCCCTCAAGGAGTCCGGGAAAACTTTTCAGGTCGCAGCCGCTGAACCGGGCCACGCTGCGCAGGGGGTCCGAATTGACCCCCAGGATGGGGGTCTTTCCCATTTGGTGCGAACAATCCAGGAGGGTTCCATCCCCCCCGACGGAAACCACCAGCCCGAACCGTCCATCCACATTTCCCAGTTGGTACACCCGTTTCCGCAGGGCCAAAGTCACATCCAGCCCATGGCGCCGGAGGGTTTCCCTCACCTCCTGGAGGGTTTGGTTGTGCCGCTGGTGGCTGCCCAAAACCACTTTCCAATAACTTCCCTTTTTGAGGTTTTTAAGGAGTTGCCGGGAGGAGAGGTACTGGTGGTAGGCGCTTTCCTTGTAAACGAGAAGAACTTTGGGTTTGGGCATGGAAATCCTCTAGGGGAGAAATGGCTTGAGGGAAGAAAGGCCCACCCGGATCATCATCACCGCGTAAGCCGCCAAAAGCAGCGCCGCGAGTTTGGAAACCACCTTAGTGCCGGTCAACCCCATCCATTGCATCAGGCTGTCGGATTTGAGAAAAATAATCCAGGCCAGGAAAAGGTTCAAAACAAGGCAGGCGCCGATTTCAAGGATAGAAAATCGGTCCCGCAAAAGGATAAGGGTGGCCAAAACCGCCGGACCTACCAGCAGCGGAATGGCGAAGGGCACGATTCCCGTCGCCTCGGAAGCCTCACTCATAACCAGCATTTTTTGGTCCCAAACCACGTCCCGAAGGCCCACCACTAGAACCAGCAGACCGCCGGCCACTTGGAAGTCACCCGTTTTCAACCCCAAGGCACCCAAGACCAGCGGGCCCAATGGGATAAAGAGCAGGCCCACGACCCCGGCGGTCAGGATGGAGAGGTTGAGCATCTTTTGCCGGCGGGCTTTGGAAAGCTCGGAAGTCATTTGGATAAAAGCCGGAAGGACCCCTAAGGGGTCCATAGCGACGAAGAGGGGTAGGAAGAGGCTGAGCAGGTCGGTGAAATTCATGTCCGGCTCTAAATGATAGCGGACTTTACCAGGAAGTACTACAAGTAGCCGCCTGATCCGGCAGGGTTTGCTCATAACCGTAATAAGGCAGGGTGCTGTTTACACGGTAACGAAATGAGGGCCCAACATACAAGGTCCCGTTACCAAGATTCGTAATTTGAAGCCAAGCATGCCCCCCAGTTGCGGTCACAGGTACTCCATAAACTGTCACAGGAGATAAAAGCTCGATACAGAAAATGTCGCCCAGTGAAAGGGGCGATCCTTTGGCCAGATCGGAAGTGGTCACAAATGCCGAAGCCGAAGGAAGATAATCAAAATCGACAAGGTTCCCATTACCCAGGTAGGCGATGTTGGGCAGGGGGGGGCCCGAGAGTGAAGCAGGGCCACCCGTCAGCGTCAACGGGTTGGACGAACCCACGGAATAATTGAATTGAAAATCTCCGGCGACCCCGGCGGCGTTTCCAATAAGGTTGTCCGTTGTGAAAGTATAAATATCCGTATTGTAAAAATTTCCTCCACCCGCAACGTTCAGGGTATAGCAATTCCTCGTTACCGACCCCATTTCCAACAACACATCGGTGACGGGGGCCGAAATCATGTTAAGGCCGGTGGCCCCAACCGCGAGGGGTTGGTGGGTGGAGGTATCGTTGAGCTGAACCGAAAGAATCATCGAATCCAAAGCCGGAACAGTCGCGGAAAAGTCGATCGAACCGCTGCTGGCGGAGGTGGAAAAGGGGCCGACGGTTCCTTGGGTTAAAAGGGTGTGGTTCGGCCCATCCACGCGGTAAAGAAGTTCGTTAGAAGCTGCCCCCAAGAGGGACGCCCGCAATTCGTTAGTGGGAGGAATGGCGACGTTCAAGGCCACGCTTTGATAGGGGGTCACGGGCCGGTTGCTGCTCTGGCAGCCCCAAAAGAAAGCCCCGATAGTTCCCAGGAAAATCGCCAAGGTGAGGAGGTTCTTGGCACTCATGGTAGGCCGCCTTTACAGTTTGACTTCGTAGGTTGCGCCAAAAGTCCAAAGGTTATATAGGGCATTGGCGTCCCGGCTGCCGTCGGCTCCTAAAACGTTAAGCCACGCAATGTAGTCGTAGGCGGCCGAAATTTTAATATCGGAAGAAGCATCCAATTTCATTAGATAAGAAGGACCAATCCCCCCCAAAAATCCACCGCCGTCGTAGGCAGCCTCGGTCTGGGAATAGTTATTCTGTAAGACAAACTTGAGTTGACCGGCAATACTCAAATCCCCGAAGGAATAGGAAGGGTTCAAGTAAAGACGCGGACCGTAAAAGGCATGTTCCTCCGGGCTCCCGTTCCCATTGGCGTCATAAACTTGGCCCGCCAGCCAGTATTGGGCACCAAGCTCGAAGGAAAAACCGGCCGGGTTGATCCAGCTGTAAGAGGCGTTGAAATTCGTCCCAAGTTGATAAATGTTCGTCGAGCCATTCAACGTAGGAAGCGAGTAGTAAGCGGACAGGCGAATGACCTCGCTCTGGTTTCCCGAATAAGGCTGAACATGGTTCAGGGCCAGGAAAACCGAGTCGCCCAACTTCAAATTGGAGATGGGCAGGTTCGCGTAGCTGGGATTGAAAGCCCCGGCATACATGTAACCCACTCCCGCGCCAAAGGCGCTTCCATCGCCCGAAGGGAAAGACAGCCCATAAAGGGCGCTGATGCCGAAACCCCGCCCGCGGTATTGGCTATCCACGAATTCGGTGGGGACGCTCGCCGGAATTTGTTTCGCTTCCCATGTCGGGTCACCCGTAGGCAGGTTCAGGCCAACGTTCAAAATCGCCGGGGCGGAAAAACTGGTGAAGTGTAGCATTCCCCCAACCACCGTATCCGATAACGCGGTCAGGTTCTGATTGCCTAAAGTGGGGTCGACATAGTTACCATTCCCGAACTCAGTTTGTCCATAAACGCTGAAATCCTTGTCGATATTGAAATTCATGGAAAAAGGCGCCCAAATTTCCGAACCATTAATGGGAGTCGAATAATTCGAGGTCCAAGTCCTATATTCACCCCCCAAACTCAATTGGCCCGCCCAAGCCATTTGGCTCACCAACAGAAACGCAAGCCAAATGGAATTTTGAATTATGAATTTTGAATTATGAATTGGGTTCACGGAACGGTCTCCACTGGCGGAACATTCACGTGCACATTGATATGGAGGGAGCCTCCGACGCTAGGATTGGTGAAGTTATTGTCGCCATTGATCGCCAAGCCTTCTCCAAATTGCTGATTTAGGTCCGCCAAGCTACCCGCGCCCGTCTGATCGTTGCCTTTTCCCGAGGGTGGATTGGAGGACTGTCCCGGGGCGCCGCTTCCCGGCATTCCATTGATGAACTTACCCGATTGTCCGGCCGTAAAAAGATAGGTGTGGCCGTTGGCGTTCAAATAGACCGTGCCCTCGTCCACATGCACCGACACTTGGTGGGTCTTGGGGTCGTAGGAATAATCATACTGGGTCCCCCGCACGCCGCAAACCACACCGCCCGCCTCGATTTCGAAGGAGGACTTGGAGGAAGCCAGTTTCTTGACCTTGGAGAGCAGGTTGCCCACAAACAGCTTAAATTGGAAGATTTTGTCTCGGGACGAGGGTTTTTGCATCTTGGTGAGGGCCAAATCGGTGCCGGGTTTGATCTCGAGCTGGGAACCGTCGAAAAGTTGAAGGGTGGCTTGGGAGTTTTTATCCGTGACGATGCGCTCGCCCTCCACGACCGTGGAGTCTTTTTGGGCCGCGCGGGTCTTTTTTCCGGAAGCGGAGGTTACTTGCACCTTGCCATTGACCGAGGTGAACAATCCCTGCGTGGTCTTGGCCGTCGTGGCGGCCGAAGCCGAATCAAAAGCAAAAGCTGAAAGAAAAACGAGAAAAGCCAGCCGCTTCATCATGGACACCATCCGGAAAGGAATTAGCCTTCAGTTAAGTCTCTTGCGGTGCAGGCATTTTATCCCAAAAATAAAAAAGTTGTAAAAAACAAAGGATTAAAAGCCTCTCGCGGGAAAAAGCCTTGAAACCACGCCCTATTTGGTTTTCATCACGAAAACGCCGTCCCAATTGGGACCCGGGGGCGCCGACTTCAGCTGGCCGCAGCGCTGGATGAAAATATCAGCGGGGCCGTCCTTGGGATCCAGTTCCAGGCAGTTCTTGAAGCGCTGGACGGCCTCATCCCATTTTTGCTGGCGGTAGAGGGCCAACCCCTCCTCGAAAGCCTTGACCTTCATTTCCTTGGCGCCCGCCCCCTTGAGCCGGTGTTCCACCAGCTCGTAGATGCGGATGGGCTCGTTCTTGCCCTTCACCTTGATCAGGTCCAGCTCCCGGCAAAGCATATCGTTCTTAACGCGCTCGAAGGTGCTTTCGGCGATGATGATTTCCACGTGGTATTCCTTGGTGGTGCCTTCCAGGCGGCTCCCCAGATTGACCGCGTCCCCGATCAAGGTGTAATTCTTGATGGATTCGGAGCCAACAAAGCCGACGACCATGGGGCCGGTATTGAGGCCAATGCCGATCTGGAGCTTTTCCTTGCCCTCGATCTCCCACTTGGGATGCAGCACGCTGTGCAACAGGTCCACCATCCCCAGGGCCGTGCTGCAAGCGCGGTAGGCGTTGTCCATCTGGGCCGCGGGCGCCCCCCAGAAGGCCATGATGGCGTCGCCGATGTACTTATCCAGGGTTCCCTCGGTCTGGAAAATCAAATTGGTCATCTGGGACAGGTATTCGTTAAGGATCTCGACCACTTCGTGGGGCGTGTGCTTCTCCGAGAAGGTCGTGAAGCTGCGCACGTCGGAGAACATGACCGTCAGTTCCTTTTCCTCGCCGCCCAGCTCGATGCCGGCGGGAAGCTTGAGGATTTCCTCCACCACCGAGGGCGCCACCATGCTCTGGAACATCTGTTTCATGTAGCGGCTATGCCGCACTTCGGTACGGAACTTATAGGTGGTCAGGAGGAGGAAGGTCAGGATCAGCGCCGAACAGGGATAGACCATATTGATGACGTAATTCAGCTTCCCAAACAAGACGCAGACCACAATGACGTAAATAGCCAGGGAGAGAAGGAACCAAATCGTTCCCTGGATGGGGGTCAGCCGGGGGATGAGGTACCACATGAGCATGGCCGCAATAATGATCAATATGAATTTCAAGTAATCCGGCGCCAAGGTGAGGAAGCTTCCCGAAATGACGTTCTCCAAGATGTTCGCGTTGATATCCATGCCAGGGGCGACGTGGGAATAGGGCGTGGGACGGAGGTCGAAAAGCCCCGCCGCCGAAACGCCGAAAACCACCACCGAATCTTTCAATTCGGCGGGTGGAACCTTGCCATTCAGGAAATCGGAGGCGGAATAGGTGGGAAAAGTCGTTTTATCGGTTTTGACATCGACATAAGGGCCGCAAAAATTGATCTGGGTGAACCCGAGGTCGGTAATCGGTATCTTCCGTCCCCCAACCTCCACGTCTTCCCCCGCGATGATCTTGATGGGGTTGGGGTCGCCCAAAAAATAGCGGGCCACCTGGAGCGACAGATGGGGAATGAGCTTCCCCTTGTAGTTGATGACCGTGGGGTAGTAGCGGTAAATCCCGTCCGCGTAGGGAATGATGCGCGTGTGGCCCGAATCCAGGACGTTTTGTTGGATGGCGGGAATGGAGACCAACAGGGACTCGGCAGTCGGGAAATCGTCGGGAAAACCCTTGAACAACACAGCGGGGGTCGTGTGGAGGCTGTCCACCTCGGGCATGTTCCCCTTCTCTTTTTCAATGCCCAAGAAGGGCTCGATGAGCGGGAAGACATTGTGGGCGTCCTTCATGGCCTGGGCCAATTGGGCATCGCCGTTTTGGGACTCCTGGAATTTCCTGACGTCCTCCCGGACCTTTTCACGGATGGAACTGGCCGTCTTGGAGGAACCCTTGATGCTGGAGCCCAGGACCTCGTCCAGTTGGGCCAGCATCTTTTCTTGGGTGCGTTCCGGCTCCGAGAAGACGATATCGTAAAAGACATCCTTGACCCCATCCGCCTTGAGCTGGCGGATGATTTGGGCGTGGATGGAGCGGGGCCAGGGCCATTGGCCCACTTCCCGAAGGCTCTTGTCGTCCACCGCGATTTCCTTCACGGGCGCCTGGGGCGCGCGGGTGCCGCGAACGTTGAACCGGAAGTCGATGGTCTTGTTCTCAAGGGCCTGGAAAAGTTGGACATTGAACTGGTCGCAGACGACGAGGAAAAAGGCGATCCCAGCGGCCATCCAAAAGGCGGTTTTCTTGCTGTAGTGAACCTTGACTTCTTTGGCGGGGGTCTCGGGCATGGGCGGTATTCTAAGTTTGACCCATGAAAGGGTCAAACAGTTTTAAGTTTTGAGTTGTTAGTTCTGAGTAACGGAATGTTTTGCCGCCTTTTGGCGGAAAAACCTCCAAAACTCAAGACTCAAAACTCAGAACTCAAAACTCGCTTCAGGATGAAGCGGAACGGTAGCGTTGCAGGCCCCTCTGCCAAATCCAGGCCGTCAGGACGAGGAAAACTATGCCGAGGGCGAAGCCGTAGAAAATGAGCCCTGTTTGGAGCTTATGAATGAGGAGCCCTGCCGGTACGTTGGAAACGATGAGCATGGGGATCAAGGTCTGTAAGAGACGCCTCAAAAGCCAGGGGTAGATTTCCCCCGGATAACGGGAGAACTGCCCGAACTGCCAGTAAAGCTCCATCAGGTTGTTGGAGCGACCGATCCAGAAGGTCCAGACGGACAGGATGAACAGGATGGAGTAATAGATCAGGATGCTGTTGGCCACCAGGGCCGCGAAAAGAACCACGCCCCCGAACGTAATGCCTATCCCCAGTTTGCCCAAGGCGAAAAGAATGATCCCGACCCCGATGCTGCTGTTGACGATGGAGGCGTAGTCCGTGTAGCGAAGCGAAACCAGGAACTGCGTGTTGACGGGCTTGATCAGGTTGAAGTCCAGGTCACCCTGCCGGATCTGGTCGATCAGGCGCATGCAGTTGTCGTAAAAGAGAGCCTCGAAAAGCTGGGCGATGACGTGGTTGGTGCCGGCCAGGACCACCATTTCCCATATGGTCCATCCCGCGATTTGGCCCGTCTGCCCGTACATGACGCTGATATAAATGAACTGCATCACCAGCCACATGGATTCAGTGAAGAGCCGCACCAGAAAATTCGCCTTGAACTGCATTTCCCGGACAAGGCAGTTCTTCATCATCAACCCGGTCAGTTTCAAGTATTTGCCGATGTCCGCCATTCTCAGCCTCCCACCGCCGAATAGCGCTTCAAACCCATCCTCCACATCAACTGGACGGCGCCATAGAAGGCTCCGATCCATAGGACACCCCTTCCCAGCACCGGTAGAAGCTGGTCTTGGGGGACCTTTCCCATCAAGATCATGCAGGGCCAATAACCCTCATAGCTGAAGGGCGAATAAAACAGGAAATGGTGCAGTGATTGGGGCAGGATGTTCAGGGGAATCAATTGGCCGGACATAAAAAATTCCAACATCATCACCACGAAGAGAAACGTGGAGATTTCCAAGAACCAGAAGGCCAGGCACCCGATCATGAAACAAAACTGGATGCCGATGCAAAAGGCGATGACCAGCGAAACCACGAAGGCCAGCGCCTCCCAAAGAGTGGGCCAATGGGTGAAGTAATGCCCCGAGGCCGACATGAACCAGAAAACGAAAGGAAAGGTCAAAAGCGCGATGTACCAGAAGACCAATTTATGGGCAAGGCGGTACATCACCTGATAGCCGAAATAATCCATCGGTTTGATGAGATAGCGGTTCAAGAGCCCGTCCTTGATGTCCTTGCTGATGTCGCTCATGGTGCCGGGCACGCTGGAAAAGCCCCGGGCGATATACATCAAGGCGTTGTAAACGATCATGTCCTTGAAGGTCATCCCGTTGATGGGCGCCATATTGCGGCCCATATAAACGGCGTACCAAAGGAAGATCATCGTGACCAAGGGAAGGAACCGGAAAATGGCCCCGAAAACATAGTTGAAGCGGTAGGTCATGTCCTCCTGGGTGCGGGTGGAAAGGATGACCCAGTATTTGTGAAGGGGTGACTTTGATACCAAAGTTGCATTAGGCATTTATTCTTTTCCTGTTAGGCCGTCATTGCGAGGAGACCCAAACTTCGGGTCGACGCGGCAATCCAAACATTCAAAATAATGGCAGTTTCTTTGGACCGCATTAGGTTGCTTCCTCGGTCAAAAAACGACCTCCTCGCAATGACGGCTTTTACTTTGCGGCGCCCTCGAACACCTTTTCGATGACTTCCTCGATCGGTACTTCCTCAATGTTGATGTCGTCCACGTCGAACCGGCTCAAAATCTCGTTGGATGCCTTTTTCACCTCTTCCCGGGGCACTTGCAGGACGACTTTGACCTTGGTGCTCTCCAGCACCTTGCCGAAAACCGCCAGTTGCTCGGGCGAGACCCCGCCATCCTTGAAGGTGATGGTGATGCGCTTGGTTTGGGAGAACCGCTCCACCACGGCATCCAAGCGGCCGTCGAACACTTTCTTACCGTGGTTGATCACCACCACCCGGTCGCAAAGGGCCTGGATGTCGTTCATGTAGTGGCTGGTCAGGAGAATGGTGGTCTTGGTGCGGCGGTTATAGTCCTTAATGAATTCCCGGATGTTCTTCTGGGCCACCACATCCAGGCCGATGGTGGGCTCGTCCAAAAATAACACCCGGGGCCGGTGAAGCAAGGAGGCGATCAGCTCAAACTTCATACGTTCGCCCAGGGAAAGCTCCCGCACCATGATGCCCAGCAAGTGCTTTACCTGGAGAAGCTCAGTCATTTCATCCAGGGTCTCCTTATAGTCCGCGTCCGAAACCCCATAGATTTCCTTGTTCAAAAAGAGGGATTCCTGGGCCGGCAGGTCCCACCAAAGTTGGTTCTTCTGGCCCATCACCAGGGCGAATTGGCGGCGGTATTCGTTCTTACGGTCCGCGGGGGTAAACCCCATGACCCTGGCGGCACCCAAGGTGGGATAAAGGATGCCCGAAAGCATCTTGAGGGTCGTGGTCTTCCCCGCCCCGTTGGGCCCCAGGAAGCCGACCAATTCCCCTTCCTCGATATTGAAAGAGACGCCGTCCACCGCCCTTACTTCGGTATAGTCTCGGCTGAAGAGCCCCTTCACCGCCCCCGCCAGGCCGGGCAGCCGTTTTTGGGTGCGGTAGATTTTGGAGAGGTTCTCGACTTCGATGATGGGCATAGGGGTCGGATTTCCTTGCGTGTTGATTCCGCTGAACGGTGCGTTATCATAAGGACCTGCTTTTCATTTTCCAAGTAAAGGCGCGAAAATTTTGGCCTCGCCGAACCACATTTCGAAGATTTTACTCGTTTCGACTTTTCAAACAGCGGACTCCACCCGGCTCAGCCTTGCCTTCGGAATCGGCTACTTTTCTCTTTTTCTATATTCGGGCCTTGGCGGAAGCTGGGATTTAATTAGAAATCACAAAGAATTAACGTCAGTTCCGAAAGAATTTTTTATCGATTTCATCGTTTCCATGTCCATCTTGTTTTCACCTGCTTATTTCCTTTCTATGTTCGGAATCTTTAACCCAGCCTTTATCCAAAAAAGACCTATTTTGGAATGGTATCTTTTAATCTTTCTTGGGACGAGCCTTCCATCCATCGGAATCATGGCATTTTTGTCCTTGTGCCTTTGGGGCGCTTAAATTTCTTTTTCCAAACAAGCTGTTAAAAGCTCAACTCATTCGTAATAAAGGTTGAAATGCCCAACCCCAACACTTCCAAAATCATCAAGGAACTCCAGCGCCTTTACCCAGACACCCGTTGTTTTCTGCACTACCAAACACCCTTCCAGCTCTTATGCGCGGTCATCCTTTCGGCCCAATGCACGGACGAGCGGGTGAACATCGTGGCCCCCGAACTCTTCAAGGTCTTCCCCACTCCCGAAAAGCTGGCCCAGGCCAAGCAAAAGGATGTCGAGAAGATCATCAAATCCACCGGCTTTTACCACAACAAGGCCAAGAACCTCCTGGGCGCCGCCCAGGCCTTATTGGGTTTATATAAAGGGAAGATGCCTAAGACCATCAAGGAAATGACGGCCATTCCGGGGGTGGGGCGAAAAACCGCCAATGTGGTGCTCGGGGAGGTTTACGGCATTTCGGAAGGGATCACGGTGGACACCCACGTCACCCGGCTTTCCAATCGCCTGGGTTGGACCAAACACCAGGACGCCGTGAAGATCGAGCAGGACCTAATGAAGATTGTCCCCAAGGAAGAGTGGCTTCACTTCTCGCATCGCTTGATTCAACATGGGCGGAAGGTTTGTGACGCTAGAAAACCTTTGTGCGCAACTTGTACGCTCACCAAATGGTGTCCCTCAGCGAACAAGTTTTAAGAACCTTCAATCCCTTAAAACACCTTTGGCATCACAGGCATGATAATGCCCATCCGGGAGGCATACCTGGAAATTCCACGGCTTATGGGAGTTCTGCCACCACCAATAGCCCCGATCGAAGTAGATCCAACGATCGGCAACCTCATCCCGCCACCAAAAATGTCCGGAGCGCCAAAGAACCCAGTGGAAGGTCCCGCCCGTGCGCCAGCCATACCATTGCCGGCCGTTCTGGAGGATGTGGCAAAAGAACCACCCCTTATAAGGGTGCCAATAATACTTTCCCGGCTTCTTTTCCCTGTGGTCGATCACCGGTATTTGCTGGAGGGCCGATGGATCAGTCAGGTCGGCCATGGCCGGGCCTTCGGGTAGCGATTGCCAGTCGCCCTGAACCGTCATGGGGCTTCCGTCGGCGTATTCGGACGGCGCGTTAGGAAGGGAATACCGGGCCGAATCCCGGATCCTGTCCCGGGACGAAAGTTGCATGGGCTTGGGAACGGTGGGGGTCATCTCTTGTTCCGGCAGCCTGTCCTGCCCAAAAACCGGGGCGACAACCACCAGTATCACCAGCCAACCCGCCGCCCAAGTTGTCTGCACCGTGCCCTCCAAAATTGGTTCACGCTTTGGACGTTCCCTGTCCCGTCCAAAGGTCGCTCCTGACACTGAATCGAACCATCCATCGTCTAGAGTAAATGAAGAATACACCGGCCGCTGCCCCTGCCCCTTCCCCCGCCTTCGCTAATCCATTCTTCGAATGGGCCTGGTTCGGGGCCATCCTCCTGGTGGCGGCATTCCTGCGCCTGTGGCGCATCGACCAGAACGGTACCGGCAACCCATACTACGCCGCTTGTGTCCGAAGCATGTTGATGAACTGGCACAATTTCTTCTTTGTTTCCTTCGATCCCGTGGGTTTCGTCACCGTGGATAAGCCCCCCGTCTCCCTCTGGGTCCAAACCGCCTTCGCCAAGCTGTTGGGTTACCGGGGCTTTACCCTTATCCTCCCCCAGGTACTGGAAGGTCTGGGCGCCATGGCCCTGGTTTACCAACTGGTCCGCCGCCGTTTCGGCGCCTGGGCGGCGCTGGGAGCGGCCTTGGTCGTGGCCTTTTCCCCAGTGAGCGTGGCCGTGGACCGTTACAACAACACCGACGCCTGCCTGGTATTGGTTCTTCTCCTGGCCGCCTGGGCTCTGATGCGTGCTACGGAAACCGGCAGCCGACGGTACCTTTACCTGGCCCTCTTCCTGGTGGGCGTGGGTTTCAACACCAAAATGATGGCGGCCTTCGTGGCCCTGCCCGCCTTCTACCTGACCTACATGGCCGGGGCCCCCTTCCACTGGCTCAAGCGTGGTTGGACCCTCGTGATCGGCACCTTGATCCTCATGGTCGCCGCCCTTTCCTGGCCCCTGGCCGTGGACTTAACCCCTGCCGACCAACGCCCCTACGTGGGAAGCACCCAGGACAATTCCAT
>Ga0335085_10010589_pt1 | contig 13773 bp, 11 predicted proteins | sample Lox_Sample_45_FD_206712 | JGI IMG/M metagenome (GOLD analysis project Ga0335085, IMG submission 206712) | Soil microbial communities from Loxahatchee National Wildlife Refuge, Florida, United States - Lox_Sample_4.5 | ecosystem: Environmental > Terrestrial > Soil > Wetlands | place: USA...
CCGCGGCGTCCCGACCGGGCCGCGCTCCGAATACGGCGCAGGCGTCGGCGCCGGCAGCGTGATCGCCGCACTCGCCACCCTCGGCGCCGGCGGCACAGCCACCGCCGCCGACACAGCCTCCGCCGCAGAAGACTTGCCGACACTGGAGATCGACGCGCAACGTATGCCGAACATTGCTAGGAACGTGCAGTCGGCCTTAGATGAGGGGCACCCTGGCATCCTGAACCGCACAACCAACGAGGACCTGATCAATGCCAACCGGACGGCAGCATGCCGTGGTTTCTGCGGCACAGGCAGTCCAGACGAATATCCGTTCGCTTCGACATACCAGGGTGGGGCGGGTGCGCAGGTTGAAGGTGTTCCGCTTGCGGAGCAACGCATCCAGGGTGGTGTCCTCTCCCGCTTCTATGCTAAGTACGGCATCGGCGATGGAGACCCCTTCCAAGTGATCGTGACAGGGCTGGAGCCATGAGAGAGCTACTAGCTGAGCGAGAAGTGCGCCCCTTGTACGGGCAAGTTGTCGCCCAGGATGGCCAGACGGCGGATATCCCTGACTGGGAGAGCGGCGATGAGCAAACCGTGGCAAGTGAGCACGCCGTGCTGGTTGCAACCCGGTCCGACCAGGCTGGCAACGTGCACGTTCAAATTCTCCGCGGGGAAGGGGGGCCAGATCTAGGGTCGCAGGTGTTCGACGGCGAGCTGTCCGTGGTGTCTGGCCGCATCGTCGTGGGCAGCGTGCTCGCTGGCCAGATCCTTGAGATCGAGACAGGAAAGGCCCGTTACGTACCCGTCAAGATCTTCGTTCAGCCTGCTGAACTTCCGGAGCGCGTTGTCGTCGTGCTGGGAGTGGAAGAATGCACAACGTGATTGACCGAGACCGACCCTCAGCACGCGCTTGTCCGGTCGGCTACTTGCCAGGAGGCTGTGGACTGGGCGTCGACCAGGCCGCTCCTACCTGATGTGTTCAGCGAACTGACCTTGGAAATCGAGACTGCGGTCGTTGACCCGGCCGCGATCGTCGGCGGCGATGCCGCGCCGGGTGAGTGAGTTGGACGTGACATGCGAGGAGCAGCGCTTGATCAGCGATGATCGGTTCCGCGAGATCTGGATTCCGCTTGAGGCTTATTTCAGGTCGGTGGTCGCGGCGCTTCAGGATGAATTTCCTGCCATGTGGCCGGTGATTACCTGTTCTCAGACCAAGGTGTTCCCGTTCATCGGGTACACGAGCTTCCTTGCAGTGCGCGACCCTGACCGGGCTGAGGATTGCGTGATGATGATGCAAGTGGTCCGTCGGCGAGGTCAGCTGGTAGCTAGCTTCGACATTTCAAGTGGAGACGGCGAGCTATTCGCCTCAGGACCTGGGTTGAGCATCGCTGTCGATGAGGTCGACGATGCGCAGATCGAGTTCCTGCGCGCGGCAGAACGAGCAGCCGAAGAGTTTTTCACGGGTAACATCGACGAGATCCGTAGGGCAATGGTGGCCGAGTCGTGACAGCAACGCCCATGGATCGGCAAAGCCATTTATGACCTTAATGATCTGGGTCCGGGCGCATGTCGGCAATCAGGGGCCCGAGTGCGTGCTCGGCGTGCCCGTACAAGGTCATTCGCACGGGCTCTAGAAGATCATCTCGGGGGCACCTCGGGGGGCAAAGTGCTGCTAGGCAAGGCTGGCCCGGGCCGGTCCCTGCCAGCGCGAGCTTGTGTCGGCCCTGTTCGGAGCCTATGTGGCGCCTACAGGCACCTGCTGGTGGCCCATGGTAAGGAGAAGGTCTACGGTTCGATTCCGTAAGGGGGCTCCAGTTTGTGAGCATTTTTCGAATATGGAACCGAGTACCTCCTTCGATTGAGTGGCATTTGAGTGGCAAAAATGTCGCGCAAGGCAGGTACTCGTGACCTGCGAGTTCGCCGCCTGGTAGGCGTGGTACAGCGATTCCCGTCTGGGGAACAGGTTCGGGATAGCGCTCGACGAAAGCCAGAGCCATGTTCGTGGCTGGGTCTACGGAGAGTGACGAATCCTTACGGACAAGGAGCCGTCACGGATGATTCGCAAGGTGTTCCTGCTGCGGCTTGTGGCGAACAATCTCATGGCGGGCGACAGCCATGTGATGGACCTCATCTGGGCCATCGACGATATGCAGGATGCGGGCCTTGGCGTACAGCCCGGCGAGAGGGGAATCGGGTGACACGCCCGCGGCGCCGTGCGCCTGGATGGCCCGATCGATGACCCAGGACGCCACCTCGGGCGCAGCGATCTTGATCGCTGAGATCTCGGTCCGGGCGCCGCGGTTGCCGACAGTGTCCATCAGCCAGGCGGTCTTCAGCACTAGCAGCCGCACCTGCTCGATGCGGACCCTCGCCTCGGAGATCCAGCGCTGGATGACGCCCTGCCCGATGAGGGGCCGGCCGAACGCCGACCGGGCCGCGGTGCGCTGGCACATCATCGCTAGCGCTCGCTCAGCCATGCCGATAGCGCGCATCGCGTGATGGATCCGGCCGGGCCCGAGCCGCTCCTGGGCGATCCGGAACCCGTCGCCTTCGATTCCGAGCAGGTTGGCCGCCGGCACCCGGGCGTTGTCGTAGTTGATCTCCGCGTGGCCGCCGTGCGGGCCGTCGTCGTAGCCGAACACCCCGGTGGAGCGCAGTACGGTTACCCCTGGGGTGTCTTTCGGCACCAGGATCATGCTCTGCCGGCGGTGCCGCGGCGCGCCCGGATCGGTCACCCCCATCACGACCAGCAGCGTGCAGCGCGGGGACATCGCCCCCGACGTCCACCACTTCCGGCCGTTGATCACGTAGTGGTCGCCATCCCGCTCGATGCGGGTGGCGATGTTGGTGGCGTCCGAGGAGGCGACGGCGGGCTCGGTCATCGAGAACGCGGAGCGGATCTCTCCCGCCAACAGCGGGTGCAGCCAGGTTCGCTGCTGCTCGGCCGTGCCGAACAGGGACAGCAGCTCCATGTTCCCGGTGTCCGGAGCCGAACAGTTGAGCGACTCCGGTGCGATCCACGGACTGTGCCCGGTGATCTCGGCCAGCGGCGCGTACTGCAGGTTGCTGAGCCCGGCTCCGTGCGGGTGCCCGGCGGGCAGGAACAGGTTCCACAGGCCCTGGTTGCGAGCTTGCGCCTTCAATTCCTCGATCACCGGCGGCGTGGCCCACCGGTCCCCGGCCGTGGCCACCTGCTGCTGGAAGACCGGTTCGGCGGGGTAAACGAACTCGTCCATGAACGCCAGCAGGCGCTCGCGAAGCTCGGTCGTCTTGCGGTCAGTCGAGAAATCCATCCGGGCCCGGTCCCTTCGAAACGTTCGCTGCTAGCTGGCCGGGCCCGCCTCGTGCTTCATGGCCCGGGCATCCAGGCCTGCGACGTAGTCTCCTCGGACCTCCACGTTGTGCGCATGCGCCAGATGGTGCAGCGCAAATGCCGCCTCGATGCCGCTATGCATCCCCATGAGGTCCTCGGCGTGGTTGATGGCCCGCTTGGTCAGGGCCAGCCCGAGACGTGGCATGGCGCTAATTGCGGTGGCCACAGCCATCGTCGTTTCCCCGAGCGCGTCCCGGGGGACGACCCGGTTGACCATGCCCCAAGCCAGGGCCTGATCCGCGGTCACCCGCTCACCCAGGTACAGGAACTCCCGGGCCTGGCGCGATCCCAGCATCCACGGATGAGCGAACCACTCGACGCCAGGTATGCCCATCCGCAGCACCGGGTCGGCGAAGAAGGCGTCGTCGCTCGCCACAATCAGATCGCAGATCCAGGCCAGCATCAGGCCGCCCGCGACGCAGGCCCCCTGCACCATGGCGATCACCGGTTTCGGCAGTTCCCGCCAGCGGCGGCACATCCCCAGGTACACCTCGGCCTCACGGGCGAAGCGTGACTCTGCCCCCGGCTGGCCGGCATGTCCCCACTGCAGGGTGGCCACACGTTCGTACGGGACATCGGCGTCCCGGCCGGGAGTCCCGATGTCATGCCCGGCGGAAAAGTGCGGGCCGGCCCCGGCCAGCACGATGACCTTGACCGAATCGTCGTCGGCGGCCCGGTAGAACGCGCGATCGAGGGCGTATGTCATCGCCGAGTTCTGCGCGTTGCGGTACTCCGGGCGGTTCATCGTGATCCGCGCGACCGCGTCGCGGGCCTCATACCGCACGACCTCGTCGTCGATCTGCATCCGGGTCTCTCCTTCCAGCCTGGCCGGCGGCCGTGCTCCGCCGGCTCGTGCTCCGCCGGCTCGCGGGCCGCCGGCTCGCGGGCCGCCGGCTCGCGGGCCGTTCCTGGTCAGCTCGACCAGCCGCCGTCAACGGGAATCACCGCACCGGTGATGTACGACGCCGCATCGCTGGCCAGGAAGCGCACCGCACGGGCCACCTCGTCGGCTTCGCCCCAGCGCTGCAGTGGGATATCCGCGATCCGGTGGTCGTAGCCGGGGCTGGCCCGGTAGCCCTCGGTCAGTTGGGTCTCGACGAGATGCGGGCAGACCAGATTCACCCGGATCCCTAGTGGGGCCACCTCCCGCGCCAGCGTCTTGGTCAGGCCCACCAGGCCGTGCTTGGCCGCGCTGTAGTAAGACAGGCCGGGGAAGGCCTTCAGCGAGGAGGTCGAGCCGATGTTCACGATGGCCCGCCGGGCCAGCACGTCGCTGTCCCAGCCTGAGATCACCTCCCGGGACACCAGGTAGGCGCTGAGCAGGTTGAGCTCGATCATCTTCTGCCAGCCATCAGGCCGCATCTCACGCAGCGGCGAGGTGAATGCCGCGCCTCCTGCGTTATTCACCAGCACGTCGAGCGGGCCCACCTCGTCGCCGGCCCGGGCTACCAGGGCCTGAACGTCGCCTTCCCGGGTGACGTCGGCGGTCACGCCGACGCAGGGCGTGCCGTGCTTCTCCACCCGGCGGCAGGCGGTCGTCAGGGCGTCGGGGTCACGCGCGGCCAGCACGACGCCGGCCGCACCAGCCCGCGCGACCTCCTCCGCGATCGCCAGGCCGATGCCACGGCTCCCACCCGTGACGAGCACGACCTTGCCATCGAGGCGGAATAGGTCCGAGCCATCTGTGGGACGCTGCATTTCAGGAGCGGCTGGCCGGGGACGGCACGGACGGCGGCGGTGCGGTGCCCACCATGGTGCTGGTCATCTCAGACTGTCCTTCTGCTGGCCGGTACTCATCGCTGGCCGGATGAGCCTGATGCCTGGCTGGATCCCGTGCGCCCGACCCGCGCTCCGAGCGTAGGTGGCCTGGGTGCCGAATGTCAACCAACCGGATGGTAGGTTACGGGAGCCGGACGGCCGCCGCCGCTGCCCTCGTGATGGGCCGGGCACGCCGGTATAGCATCAAGGCAACCGGGCCCGGGCGCGGCCCGGATAACGGCGGTCCTTTCTCCGGCCACCGCTGTTACTAGGGCAGACGTCAGCGAGTGGCGCTGCTCCGGCCACGCCTCGCGGGCTGTCCGAGGGCTCTGGTCGCGGCCCTTGACTCGCATTTCCCGGCCAGGGTAGGTTAACGACCAAACAACCGGTTGGGGTAGGTTGCTTGGTGGAGGGTGAGTAGGCTTGGCGGAAGTGAGAGTGGCATGAAGGTCGCCGTCTTCGGTCCCGACCGCCGGGTCGGCCTTATCCGGGACAGCGAGCTCATCGACATCAACCTGGCCTACGCGAAGTTCCTGAAAGAGACCGGCGTTGCGCGGTGGTCGGACTGGAGCTGTGCCCACGCCCCAGCGGACTTGGGCAGCTTCGTGGCCGAGGGCCAGCGCGCCCTCGACTCCGCCGAGCAGGCCGTCGCCTACCTGGACACCAGCGCGCAGGACGCGACCGGGCCGGCTGGGACGCCGGTGCGGCACTCTCTCGGCGACGTCCGGCTGCACCCGCCCATCCCGGCCCCCGACTGCCGGTTCATGATGGCTTTTGCCAACTTCGCCGAGCACGTACGGGACCACCGCCGCAACAAGCTGGCCGAGGAACTCACCCTCGAGCAGGTCGTCAGCACCGTGCGCCAGGCTGGCCCGGCGCACTTCCTCAAGCACGTCCGGACGATCGTGGGACCAGGCGCCCCGGTGCGCTACCCCGCCCGCACCGAGCGTTTCGACTACGAGGCCGAGATCGTGGTCGTGCTGGGCCGGACGGTCAGGGACCTGCCGGCCGGCCAGTTCGCACCGTGCGTGTGGGGGTACACGCTGACCAATGACTGGAGCATCCGGGACTACCCGAACTCGGCCCGCGACTTTCCGTACACGAAGAACTTTGACACCGCGTCGAGCCTCGGCCCATGGATCACGGTGGGCGAGATTCCCGATCCGCAGGACATCGCGTTCACCGCGCATCTCAACGGTGAGCTGCGCCAGGCGGGCAGCACCCGCGACATGATCTTCAGTTTCGGTGAGCTGGCCGAGTACCTGTCCCGCGACCTCACGCTGCAGCCGGGCGACATGATCAGCTCAGGCACGCCGTCGGGGACCGCGCACGACTCCAGCCCGCTCGGCCCGGACGGAAAGGCTCTCCCTGACCGGTTCCTGCAGCCTGGCGACGAGGTCGAGGTGACCGCCCCGGCCATCGGCTCGCTGCGTAACCACGTCATCAAGGGCTGAGGCGTGGACGAGGCTCCGGCGCACCGCCCGGCCGCGCCCGGCGCGGCACCGCCCGGCGCGGCACCGCCCGGCCTGGCCGCTCCGGTCATGATCGTGGGGGCCGGGCCGGTCGGCATGGTGCTGGCCCTGGACCTGGCCCAGCACTGCGTCCGCAGCATCCTGGTCGAGACCGAGGAGACCAGCCGCGGCTACCCGAAGGGCAGCACGCACAACGCCCGGACCATGGAGCACTACCGGCGGCTTGGACTGGCGGGCCGGATCCGGTCCACCGGGCTGCGGCCCGACCAGCCGGCCGACGTCACCTACTACACCCGGATCGGCGGCCATCAACTGACCCGGATCGCGCTGCCATCCTCGCGGCAGACAATGGCCGCCGTGGCCCGGGCCGGCGTGGCCGACCAGGTACCCGAGCCCCTGCACCGCGGCAACCAGATGTTCGTTGAGCGGGTGCTGTACCAGCAGGTACTGGCCACCCCGGGCATCGACGCGCGGTTCGGCTGGCGGTGCACCGGAGTCGAGGAGCATCCGGACCGGGTGACCGCGGTGATCGAGCACGTCGCCAGCGGGGCACGGCAGCAGGTCGAGGCCGCCTACCTGGCCGGCTGTGATGGCGGCCGCAGCCTGGTGCGGGACGTCATCGGCGTCAGGCTGGCCGGCCAGGGCGAATTCGGCACCGCGTACATGCGCGGGCCGATGCTGACCAGCTACGTCCGCATCCCCCGGCTGAAGGACCTGGTCGATCGTCTCGGCTGGCAGCACATCGTGGTTAACCCGGAGCTGCGCTGCACGTTCGCCAGCCTTAACGGCGACGACGAGTTCACCTTCGGCACCAGCCGGAGCAGTGAGATGGCCGGGGACGACGACGTCATCCGGCTGGCCCGGCTCGGGCTTGGCCAGCCCCTGGATGTGGTGGTGCTCGGCCGTGGGGAGTGGACGGCGGCCCTCGCCCTGGTGGCGGAGTCCTACGGGACCAGCCGGATCTTCCTGTGCGGGGACTCCTGTCACCTGTTCACGCCGACCGGTGGTTTCGGCATGAACACCGGCATCGACGACGCCGCCAACCTGGCCTGGAAGCTGTCCGCCGTGCTGGCCGGCTGGGGCGGCCCTGGCCTGCTGCCCAGTTATGAGACCGAGCGGAAGCCGATCGGCCACCGCAACACGGCCGCGGCCCGGCTGCTGACCCAGAGCGTCACGTCGCTGCCCATCCCGCTCGAGCTCGAGGACCTGACCCCAGCCGGGCAGGCCGCACGGGAGCGCCTGGGACAGTTGCTCAGCGGGTTCGACCAGGAGTTCTCCTCACTGGGGGTGCAGCTCGGGGCCCGCTACGACGCCTCGCCCATCGTGATCGGGGACGGAACCAGCCCGCCCCCTGACGACCCGCACCGGTACGTGCCGAGCGGCTGCCCCGGCGGCCGGGCGCCGCACGTGTGGCTGCCTGGCCGGCGGTCGCTGTTCGACTGCCTCGGCCCCGGCCTCACCTTGCTGCAGCTCGCCGGCCAGGCCGACACCGAGGGCCTGGCCCGCGCGGCCCGGTCCCAGGGCTGGCCAGTCACCGCCGTCCGGGTGGACGTGCCGGAAGCCCGTGACCTGTACCACGCCGATCTGGCCCTCATCCGGCCCGACCAGCACATCGCCTGGCGGGGCAGCCGGCTTCCAGACGACCCCTGGCGGCTGCTGGCCACGGTGACCGGCCACGAAGGCCGCCCGGCGGATGCTGGCCGCCCGGCCCAGCCCGCCAGTGCCGCGACGTAGCGAACCGCAGGAAGGACGGTTGCCGAGATGCTGTCAAAAGAAGACAACGAACTCTACACCCGGGTCGGGCCAGGCACCCCCATGGGTGAGCTGTTCCGCCGCTTCTGGCTGCCCGCCCTGCTCGTCAGCGAGCTGGCCGAACCCGACGGTGCGCCGGTCCGGCTGCGGCTGCTCGGTGAGGACCTCATTGCGTTCCGCGACACCAGCGGCAAGGTGGGCGTCATCGAGGAACGGTGCGCGCACCGGCAGGCGTCGCTGTTCTTCGGGCGCAACGAGGAGTGCGGGATCCGCTGCGTCTACCACGGCTGGAAGTTCGACACCGAAGGCCGGTGTGTCGACATGCCGAACGAGCCAGCCGACAGCCGGTACAAGGACAAGGTCCGGCTGCGCAGCTACCCGGCCCGCGAGGCCGGGGACGCTATCTGGGTCTACATGGGACCGTCCCACCTGCATCCCGAGCTGCCCCAGTTCGAGTGGATGCACGTGCCCCCGGACCAGCGGATGGTGACCCGCTGGCACCAGGATTCCAACTGGGCCCAGGGCATGGAGGGCGAGATCGACGCCAGCCACCTATCGTTCCTGCACCGGGTGTTCACCGGAGCCCCGGACGCTGACGCCTCACCCGGGCTGAAGCAGATCCGGGAGAGCGGGGACACCGCGCCGCAGCTGTCCGTGCAGCGCACCGACTATGGCTTCATGTACGGGGCACGCCGCGTGCTGCCCGACGGTCACGACTACTGGCGCATCACCCAGTTTCTGCTGCCGATGTACAGCCTGGTCCCGTCGACGCCGGTGGCCAGCGGACGGGCCTGGGTGCCCATCGACGACGAGAGCTGCTGGACGGTGCACTACGAGTTCCGCACCGACCGCCCGTTCTCCCCGGCCGAGCGGGCCCGGGCCGCGTCCGGTGACGGGTTCCCGCCGCAGCTCATCCCGGGCACGCACTATCCCGAGGCCAACCGGGCCAACGACTACCTCATCGACCGGCAGATGCAGCGGACGGTCAACTTCACCGGCATCCGCGGGATCAGCAACCAGGACCGGGCGGTGACCGAGTCCATGGGGCCCATCGTGGACCGCACCAGGGAACACCTCAGCCGGGGTGACCAGGCGATCACCACGGCCCGCCGGGTCCTGATCAAGGCGGCCAAGGAGCTGCAGAAAGGTATCGAGCCGGCCCCCGCGACCGACGGCAAGCTGTACGCTGTGCGCTCCCTCCAGCTTGTCGACGACGAGGCTGACCTGGGCCGTCTGGTCGAGCGGCACCGCGGTGAGATGGTCGCCGAGCTTGTCTGACACCCCGCGGCTCGGCGTCGGCGTGGCCGGCCTCGGCCTCGCCGGCCAGCGGGACCTGGCCGCGGTCCGGGCGCATCCCGGGGCGCAGCTGGTCGCCGTCGCTGATCCGCACGACCAGCTGCGCGCCGCGCTGCCCGCAGGCGTCACCGGCTACCGCGACGTCGGCGAGCTGTGTGCCGATCCGCGGGTAGCCGCGGTATGGATCGCCACCCCGCACGAGCTGCACTTTGCGCATGCCACTGCGGCGGCCCGGGCCGGGCGGCACATCATCGTGGAGAAACCGCTGGCCCTCACCCTCGAGGAGTGCGACGGAATCGCGGCCGCAGCGGCTAGCCATCGCGTCCAGCTCGTGGTCGGCCATACCGAGAGCTTCGCCCCGGCCGTCCGCAAGGCGCGGGAGCTGATCGACTCCGCGGAGTTCGGTACCGTCCGCATGATCACCAGCCTCAGCTACACCGACTTCCTGTACCGGCCGCGCCGTGCGGCGGAGCTCGACACCGCGCGCGGCGGCGGGATCGTCTTCAACCAGTTGCCGCACCAGGTTGACGTGGCCCGCTTTCTCGCTGGCTCGCAGGTCCGCTCGGTCCGGGCCAGCCTGGGCCGCTGGGACCCGCAGCGTCCCACCGAGGGCAGTTGCGCCGCCTTCCTGGATTTCGAGTCGGGCTGCGTGGCCTCCCTCGTGTACAGCGGTTACGATCACCTGCACAACCGTGACCTGGTGGGCCCGGGCGCGGCCGGCCGTGCCGGGCCGCCCCGGCCGGGGGAGGCGCGGCGGCGGCTGGGCCAGCTGACCGTCGGCCACGGAGACGAGGCGCAGCTACGGGTGACACAGGGCAGCGAGCTGGCCGCCCGGCTGGCCGGGCACCCGGACTCGGCGGATCCCCCGGTCGGGCTCACTCTGGTCAGCTGCGAGGGCGCCGATCTGCGGCTGGCCGGCCGCTCCGTAGCGGTGCACGGCTCCGCCGGATACCGGGAGGTCGGCGTGGATCCGTCCCGTGGCGTGCCTGGCCGGGCCGAGGTCATCGACGAGTTGCTGGACGCGGTGGCCCAGCGGCGACCCGCCCGGCATGACGCGGCCTGGGGTCGGCACACCCTGCAAACCTGCCTGGCCATTTTGTGTTCCGCGCGGGATCGCCGGGAGATCCGGCTCGCCCCGCCACCAGCAGCCTGAAGGGAACAGGAGGCCCTCATCATGCCTGCGATCGCCGAACTAGGGCACGTTGGGATCTTCGTCGGCGACCTGGCCGTCTCCCGGCGCTTCTACACCGAGATCCTCGGCCTGGTCGTGACCGACGAAGATGAGGCGTCCGGGATGGTGTTCCTCAGCGCCCGGCCCGAGGTCGAGCACCACGAACTGGCCTTGTTCCGGGGCCGCTCGGCCGCCCCGGACAGCAAGATCGTGCAGCAGATATCGTTCCGCTGCGATCGTCTGGACGACGTCCTGGCCTACTACGAGCGGCTGGTCCGCCGGGGCGTCCCGATCAACATGAGCATGACCCACGGCAACGCGGTCGGCGTGTACTTCGCCGATCCCGACGGCAACAACTGCGAGGTGTACTACCGCACTGATCTTGACGCCCGGCAGCCATTCCTGCGGCTGCTGGACTTCACCAAGCCAGCGGACGAGCTTATGCGGGAGGTCCGCGCCCTGGTGGCCGAGTCCGGGGCAGGAGGAGCGGATGGACCTTGAGCTAGCGGGCAAGCGGGCCCTGGTCACCGGGGGCAGCCGCGGCATCGGGAAGGCCACGGCGCGGCTGCTCGCCCTCGAGGGCGCGGACGTGGTGCTGGCCGCGCGCACAGAAGAATCTTTGCTTAACGCCACTGCCGAGATCGCGGGGTGCACACGGTCCCGGATCTTCCCGGTGGTCGTGGACACCAGCAGCGAGGAGTCGGTCCAGTCGATGGCGGTGCAGGCGGCCCAGCTCATCGGCCCGATCGACATCCTGGTCAACTCGGCCGCCGTCCCGGCCGGGCAGCGGCCGGGAGCGGGGCTCGGCGCGGTCACTGACGAGATGTTCTGGGCCGACATGAACGTCAAGGTGCTCGGCTACCTGCGCTGCGCCCGTGCTGTGGCCCCGGGCATGGTGGCGGCCGGCTGGGGCCGGATCGTCAACGTGAGCGGGCTGGCCGCGCGCACCACCGGGTCGATCGTCGGCACCATCCGGAACGTGTCGGTGGCCGCGCTGACCAAGAACCTGGCCGACGAACTAGGGCCGCAGGGAATCAACGTCACGGTGGTGCACCCCGGGGTGACCCGGACTGAGGCGACCGCCGCCAACGTCGCGGCCGCGGCGGACCGGGAGGCCGTCGCGCCGGCCGTAATCGAGCGCCGCCTGGCCGCCGGCACCAGTATCGGCCGGGTGATCACCGCCGACGAGGTGGCCGCGGTGATCGCGTTCCTCGCCTCGCCGCGCAGCGTGGCCATCAACGGGGACGCGGTGGCCTGCGGCGGCGGTGCGCCGCGGGCCATCCACTACTGAGCCGGCCGCGGCCCCAGCCGTGGCCGGCTCAGTACTGGCGCTCCGCTGTCTCGTCGATGAAGTCAAACAGGAAGCCGGGGACCACGTCCGGGTCCACCCGGAGCACGTCCGGGCCGCCGGCCCCAGCCTGCCGCCGCCGGAAGCCGGCGCCGCGGTCCCGGAGTTCTCCGGCCCGGGCGGCCAGATCGTCAACCGTGATCCGGGTGGCGTAGGTGCCCGGTCCCCACCGGCCGAAGTAGGCGGCGGCGTCGGGATCGTAACCCGGCTCGATCAACTCGAACCGCGCGCTGCGCGGGAAGTTCACCGCCATCACCGCGCGCCGCGCTCCAGACGTCCCGGTCAGCCGTTCGACGGGCCAGCCGAGCCGGTCCTCCAGGAGGCCTGCGGTTTTGGAGATGTCCGCGACCAGGTAGGACCGGGCCGCTACCCGGATCATGCCCCCGGGAGCCAGGCCAGCCAGGTCCGGGTGGGCCGCGGCCGGGAGCGCGGCCCGGGCCGCGTCCGGCAACTCCAGGCACTGGGTCGGGATCACCTCGAAGAACAGGCCCGCATCGTCGGCGGGCGAGTACTCGGCACCGGTGAACCCGATCCACAGGCGCTCGTGGCCGAGGTCGCGGGACGGCGGGTCGATCCGGTGCCGGACCCCGTTGCGGGCCAGGTCGGCCGCGAGCTCGGCGAACCGGGACGTCGTCAGCACGGTGGCGTGCGTCTTCAGCGGACGGTCCGCCTGCAGCGCCGCGATGTAGCCGACATTGGCCGGGACGTCGGCCGGGTCAGGCCGGAGCGGCCTCGGGGCCGGGGCGATGGCCTCGATCCGGCTGGGCGCTACCGCCCGCGATGGATGTACCCGCGCGAACAGCGCGGTGTACCCGTGGCAGGCCGAGGACTGGAACCAGCCAGGCTTCGGCTCCGGCAGCCCCAGCCGCTCGACCAGCAGCCGGGCGGTGACCCTGACGTCGGGGACCACCGCATCTGGGGAGTGCAGCAGGTCGTAGTACATGTGATCTCCCGCCTCTGGTCCGGCCCGCTGGTTGACGGCCACTCGGGGTGCGGCCTAGTATACAAAACCAACCGACCGTATGGTTGATTTAGTGGCCTCGGCGACCAGCTGGCAGGGTGAATGAGCACGTACTGCGGGGCCGTTCTCCGATGAACGGGAGAGGCCACAGGGACGCGGGTGCCATCGTGGGCGTCGGCGCGACCGAATTCTCGCGGGACTCGGGGCGGAGTGAGCTGACCCTGGCTGTCCAGGCGTCGCTGGCGGCCATCGCGGACGCTGGGCTCTCCGTCCCCGACATCGACGGCATCGTCAAATGTGACATGGATTTCGTGGCCCCCAACGACCTGGCCGACGCGCTAGGGCTCGCCGGGCTGTCCTATTGGGGTGAGACCGGCACCGGGGGAGGCGCGCCCTGTGCCATGATCGGGCAGGCCATCGCGGCCGTGCTGTCCGGGCAGGCCAGCCACGTGCTGGTGTACCGGGCCATCAACGGCCGGACGGGGGCCCGCTACGGACAGGGCGACGGCCAGGGCGACGCGCGCGGCGGTAACGGCACCTATAACGAATTCTTCGTCCCGTTCGGGCTGAGCACCCCCGGGCAGATGTGGTCGCTGATGGCCCGCCGGCACATGATCGAGTACGGCACGACCGAGGAGCAACTCGGCGTGATCGCCC
>Ga0335085_10010590_pt1 | contig 13773 bp, 15 predicted proteins | sample Lox_Sample_45_FD_206712 | JGI IMG/M metagenome (GOLD analysis project Ga0335085, IMG submission 206712) | Soil microbial communities from Loxahatchee National Wildlife Refuge, Florida, United States - Lox_Sample_4.5 | ecosystem: Environmental > Terrestrial > Soil > Wetlands | place: USA...
TCGGCGCGGATCTCGTAGAAGTCCACGTGGATGATGTCGGGCCGGAGCGGGTGCCGCTGGATTTCCCGGATCAGCGTGCGCGCCGTCCGTCCATCGAACGCGAGCTCGATAATCGTGCTCTCCGGCTCGATGCCCGTGAGCGCCTTTTCGAGCGCTTTGGCTTCGACCTCGACGGCCTGCGTGTCGCGCCCGCGGCCATAGATGACCGCGGGGACGCGGCCCTTGAAGCGCGCCTGACGGGCGGCGCCTTTGCCGCCGACGGCGCGGGAGTTAGCGGAGAGGGTGACTTTTTGAGCCATGACGCTTCCTAGAGATTAGTTCAGTCGAACAACGCGCTCACAGACTGATTCGAATGCTCGTATCCAATCGCCTTCGCGATCAGACCCGCAATCGAGAGGACCTTGAGCTTCGAGAATTTCCGGTCCTCGGGAATGCGGATCGTGTTCGTGACCGCCACCTCACAGATACCGGAGTTCTGCAGCCGCTCCGGCGCGGGTCCCGACAACAGCGCATGCGACGCGAACGCGAAAATGCGCCGGGCCCCGAGCTGGCCCAGGGCCACCGCCGCCTCGCAGATCGTGCCTCCCGTGTCGATCATGTCGTCAGGGATGAGGCAGTCCTTGTCGGCGACGTCGCCCACGACGTTGACCACTTCGGCGATGTTCGCGGTCGGGCGCCGCTTGTCGATGATCGCGAGCGACGCGTTGAGCCGTTTGGCGAAGCCGCGGGCCATCTTGGCCGATCCCACGTCGGGGGCCACCACGACCGGATCGTACAGCTGATGCTGGCGGTAGTGGTTCACGAACACCGGGGCGCCGTACAGATGATCGACCGGTATATCGAAGAACCCCTGCAACTGATGGGAGTGGAAATCCATTCCCAGCACGCGGTCCGCCCCCGCATGCGTGATCAGGTTTGCGATCAGCTTCGCGCTGATCGAGACGCGCGGCTGATCCTTGCGGTCCTGGCGCGCGTAGCCGAAGTACGGCAGCACGGCCGTAATCCGGGCCGCGCTGGCCCGCCGCGCGGCGTCGATCAGCAGCAGGAGCTCCATCAAGTTTTCCGCCGGCGGGTTCGTCGGCTGGATGATGAAGACGTCCCGGCCCCGCACGTTCTCGTCGATCTTGACGAAGATCTCGCCGTCCGCAAAACGGCGGATCGTCACCGCGCAGAGCGGCTGCCCTAAATGCCCGGCCATCTCCTCGGCCAGGGGCCGATTGGCCGTCCCAGCGAGAAGCAGTAGCTGACTACGGGCGAGCGAGAAATCCGCCATGCGAGCCTCAGAAAATAGCCGCCACGCTGTCGATACGCCAAGGGGAGGCGTTACGACTTCGGCTTGGCGGGTTTCAGGGATTGTGTGCTGGGGGTAATCTGATCGACGTTCCACGAATCGAGCCGGTACAGGGTCGAATCGCCCTGCTTCCGGACCCAGAACACGCCGGTCGTCGAATCGATCGATAACGAGAGGAGCTCGCGGCCGTTCTCGCCCCGCAGCGTCACCGCCCGGGTGGCGCGAGCGCCGCGCTTCGCGAGCGAGTCGGCCGTATGCGGCCCGCCGAACCCTGAGGCCGACAGGGTCGCGAATCGCTCGACCAGCCGCTTGGCGGCGCCCGAATCCGCCGCCGCGCCACCGGCAAAGCTCCACTTCGTGCCGTTCTTTTGAAGCGTGTAGCGTTCCTTGCCGCGGGTGACCAGGACCGCCTGGACACTGTCCGCGGGGATCTTCGCGATCTGGTGATCACGCCAATCATCCACGCCGCGTTGCGCCAGACTGGCCAGGCGATTGTGGACCAGATACACGTGGGGATCGCCGGGAAGCCGCAGGTAATACGAATCGTAGTCCGAGCCCCGGTTGCCGACGATCAGCGTGGTCCCGGCGCCGCCGCGACCGGTGAACCGTATCCACCGACCCCCGGCTGAGTCCACGCCCATGCGCTCGAAGGAAGCGGGATTCTGGGCCACGAGCTCGGGCGAGGCACCGCCGCTGTCACTCGTCGCCTCGAACAGTTCGGTCACGCTTCCCGGGGTGGCGGGAAAGCCGTTCACCGTCCAGCGCGCGGAGTCCTGTTTCACGAGGGCGACCGTGTCGGCGCCATGCAGGATGTGCACGGTATCGACGGCGGAGGCTGTGATGGCGGGCAACCGGAAGGTGGCGGTCGCTCGCGCGGGCCGCCGCGAGACCAGCTCGCTTGCGCCCCAGAGCACGAGCAGCACCGCGACGATAAGGGCGATCGCCTTGAGCTGGCCCGCGCTCATGCCGCCGCTTGTGGTTGCTCGAGCGGTTGGTACTGCTGCTGCGTGCGCCGCTGCCGCCGGAACAGTCGTATGGCGCCGGCGAGACTAATGAGCAACGGAACACCGATCATGTTCCCGTACTTCACCGCGTCACGCTGCACCGCGCTCGTGAACACCAGGGGCGAGGGACTCCGGTCCTTGGAGCGGATGGCGATGAGCACCTCGTCCTGCGCCAGCCAGTCCACCGCGTTCTGAACGAACACGGCCCCCACGGGATCGTTGTGCGCGTATCGGTCGGCCGCGAAATCGGCGCTCCCGACCACGACCAGTCTTCCGCGCAGCGCGCTGGGCGCCCCGGATGCGCCGGGATTTACCTGTACGGCCAGGAGCCGGCGCGCGAGGCTGTCGCGGCTCCAGGTCTGGGTCGGATTGAGGAACATCTCGTTCTGGCGCACCCCACCGGCGCGGCTGCTCGTGAACAGCGGTGTGACGGTCCCTTTCGGCGCCTTGCTGGTATCGAGCGTGCTGGCCCACGGCAGAAACATCGCGTCGAGCTCCGCGTTGATCGGCGACGCGCGGGTCGAGAGCGCGCGCAGCCACAACGGATACGGCATCAGGACCTGGCCGAATTGCGTGGGCATGGCGACTTGCTCGTTGGACGCGAGGTCGTAGACCATGTCCTGGTTGATGGCGATGCCGTAGGGGCGCAGCAGGTCATTCCAGGGAATCTGATGGGACATGGCCAGCGGCGCCTGGGCGGAAAGGCCCATGCCGTTTGCGAGCAGCAGGATGCCGCCACCGGAATCGAGGAACGCCTTGAGACGCGCCGTCGCCCGGGCGGGGATCGAGTCCGGACTCCCGACGATCACGAGCGCCTTCTTGCCCGTGAGCGGCGTGGAATCCTGCAGGTTCAGCGACTGGACCGAATACTGCTGCTCGAGCTGCTCCTGGATCGTGCTGAACGCGCGGCCCGACGCCGTGGCCGAACGGTCGGGCGCCGAGATGAGGCCGACCACCGACTTTCCCGTGTTCGTGAGCGCGCGAATGTTCGAGGTGAGGCGGTACTCGAGATCGTTCGCCTGGCGCACGAACGGAATCGTCTTGACGCCGTCGGCGTACTGGATCGCGATGCCGAGGTAGCCTTCTTTCACTTCGAGCTCGGAACGGCCCACCACGTTGAACTGCACGGGCGGAATGCCGAGGGTGCGTGCATCACGCGCCGCCGCCGAATCGGCGGTGGGGTCGCGCACGATCACCCGCACTTTTCCCTTGCCCGCGGAGCGATAGTCCGCCAGCATGTCGTCGACATCGCGCTTGACCAGAACGACCTGCGGCGGCAGCGCGGCCGACGCGAACAGTTTGACGGTGACGAGGTCCGGCAGGCTCCCGACGATCTTCCGCGTGGCCGGGGAAAGGGTGTACGCACGCCCGGGCGTGAGGTCGAGCCGCCCGCCGATGTGCCGGCCGAACAGATTGACGATCACGAGACCGGCGACGAGCAGGAGAGTCCCGAGGCGCAGACGCTGGAGTGCGGCCCCCCGCGCGGTGAGACGCCGGCGCATGAGGCCGAAATAGCCCAGCACCAGAAATACCGCGGCGAGGCTCACGAAATAGACCGCGTCGCGCACATCGATCACGCCGCGCGCGATGCCGGTGAAGTGCGACAGCACGCCCAGCGACCCGGCGATGGCGCCAAGACGCGGGGGCAGACCGACGAGCAGGGGATCGAGTCCCACCAGGATCAGCACGAACATCACGGCCACCGCCACGATGGACGCCGTGACCTGATTGTCCGTGACACTGGAAGCCCAGACGCCGACACCCGTCAGTCCGGCGACGAGCAGCGCGGCTCCGAAGTACTGCGCCACGAGCACGCCCCACTGGAGCCTCGCGCCCAGGGCGAGGCCGAGCGGCACCGGAATGGTGAGTGCCAGCGCGATCCAGAGAAACAGGAGCACTCCCAGATACTTGCCGGCCAGGAGCTCGGACTCGGTGATCGGCTGCGCGAGCACGACCTCGATCACCCCGCTCCGCGTGTCCTCGGCGACGGAGCGCATCGTCGCCGCGGGCACCAGGAACAGGAGCACCCACGGCAGCAGATCGAACATGGGACGGAGCGTGGCCACGCCGAACTGCGAGATTTCGCGGAAGAACAGAAAATCGTTGACCGCGACGAACACCCCCAGCAGGATGTACGCCGCCGGCGAGTCGAACAGCGCCCGCAACTCACGGCGCGCGATCGTCCAGGTCGCCCTCACGGCGCGGTCCCGCCGGATTCGGGCGCGCCCGTGAGCTGACGGAACAGGACTTCGAGACTCGCCGTCTCCTGGTGCAGCTCATAGAGTGTCCAGCCGCTCGCCTTGGCCAGCTCGAAGATCTCGGGGCGCACGTCCCGATCGCGATCCACGGTGAGCCGCAGGGCGACGCGTCCGTTGGCCCCCTCGCGCGTGGGCTCGACCGAGCGCACTCCGGGAATTTGGGCGAGACGTACGGCCGCCTGATCGCCGCGCAGCTCCACTTGGACCTGGATCAATCCTTCGCCCTGCGCGAGCTGATCCACCGGCCCATCGGCGACGATCCGGCCGCGATTGATGATCAGGAGTCGCGAGCAGGTCTTTTGCACCTCGGGCAGGATGTGGGTCGAGAGCAGGACCGTGCGATCTTTCCCCAACTCGCCAATCAGATGCCGAATCTCCACCCGTTGATTGGGGTCTAATCCTTCGGTCGGCTCATCGAGCACGAGGAGATCGGGACGATGCAGGATGGCTTGCGCCAGGCCGACGCGCTGTCGGTAGCCCTTCGAGAGCGTCCGGATCGGACGGTAGTAGACGCTCTCGATTCCGGTGGCGTGCACCACGGAGTCGAGATCAGCCGCGCGCCCGTGTTCCGGGAGCTCACGCAGATCGGCAATAAAGCCGAGATAGTCGGCGACCAGCATCTCGCCATACAGCGGATTGTTTTCCGGGAGGTAGCCGATGCGCCGCTTCGATTCCCGCGGAGCGTCCGCGACGTTCCGTCCATCGAGCCGGATGGTTCCCTGATCGGGTTCCAGGTACTGCGTGATCATGCGCATCGTGGTCGACTTGCCGGCGCCGTTCGGGCCCAGAAAGCCCACCACCTCGCCCCGGTCAATCCCGAAGGAGACGGTGTCGACCGCCGTCACATCCCCAAAGTGCTTGGAGACCCCTTCAAGCGTGAGAAATGGCATAGTGGAAATGTCGGCGAGAGATTAACCACGGAAACGCGCATCCTACAACCCCTCCTGAGGTCGCATTCGGAGACTGCCGGCCGGTGGCGCGAATCGGTGCATCTTGGCCGAATCCGGTGCAGCGGCCTTGTGGCTGCCCATCAACACGTTCTTTCCTGTCTCGCAAACCGCCGAAACAACGTTGCGTTTTTCGGCGCCGGTCGAGCCGCCGCCCGCGCGCGCGCGTGGCGGCAATTGGCACCGGAATTGCTGATCTCCCCTGTGCAACACGTTCGGTTGAACTCACCAGAATCAGAGGCACCAGAGCCTCGGCAGAGCCGAGCAGCGGACGGAGGGCCAATGCGCACACGGCAGTGGAGGGGGACGAGCAACATGAGTGGGAATGGGATGTCCACCAGGCTGGCGCGCGGGTGGGCGCGAGTGGCGGCGTTGATGCTCGTTCTCGGATTCCTTCCAGTGCGGCAGTCGCAGGCGCAGTGGCAGACGGAGCACACGGTGCTCGCCGTTGCGTCGTCGGCCACGATTGCCACCGATTGGCTGCTCAGCGCCAACGCCATCCGGCGCGGCACGTTCGACGAAATGAACCCGATGCTCGGGCATCATCCTTCAGTTGGTCAACTCAACACGTACAACGTGCTCGTGCTGGGCGCGAACCTCGGGATCGGCTGCGTGCTGCCCAGCAAGTGGCGAACCCTGTGGTTCACGGCGGTCACCGCCTTCGAAACCGCGATCGTGCTGCATCAGTACAACATCGGATTGCACATCGACTTGATGCAGATGTAGGGGTTTCGCCTGGTAGTTCCCCCAGTTCCGTTGTGCATCCGTTGATGCTGGTGCGCTACTCCATACCCGTTATTATAGAAGGGCGTAGTCGCGTACTTCCCTGCATGGGGCAAACCGCCGGTGACGGCGGGACGCAAAGCTAGGGGTCTCCCGAACGCCGGAGACAGCCCGGCTGCCAGGGAGACCGCGGCACTGGCGCCCTCCCCATCCCAGTGCCGGCCCGAGCTAGGGGGCTTCCATGAATCGTCGTGGCTTCACGTTGATCGAGCTGTTGATCGTGGTCGTGATCATCGGCATTCTCGCCGCCATCGCCATTCCGAAATTCGCGAACACGAAAGAGAAGGCGTACATCGCGTCGATGAAATCCGACCTCCGCAATCTCGTGACGGCGGAGGAAGCGTATTTCGCGGATTCCATCAAGTATTCCACGACCGTCTCGTGCACCAATCCGCCAACCGCCGGAACGGTGGCGTTCTGCACCAGCACCGGCAACACGCTCGGCACCCCCACCGTCGGTACGGGCACGCAAGCCGGATGGACCGCCAGTATCACGAACATCAACACGACGAAGAGCTGTGGGATCTACGTGGGCGCGGTGACACCAGCAGCGCCGGCCCAGACGACTGATCCGGAGGGCGCGCCGATCTGCCGTTGAACCGCGACTGTGGACGTCCTAGTCGGGCGGCGCGCGAGGCGTGCCGCCCGATTGGTTTCTCGGTCAGCCGAGCATATCGGGTTCGGACTCGGGCGGCTCGTCCTCATGGTCCTCGACCGCGCCGTCGTCGTCCACGCGGGCGGGCTCGAACATCAGGTCCTCGATGCGTTCGAGTTTCTCGGATGCCGAGGCTTTCGCCGCTCCAAAAGGATGAGGAGGGTGGACGACTGGAACGACGCCGACATCACGCACGAATTGGGCCAGAAGGGGATTGGCCCCGGTGGATTCGAACCACCATTCTCGGATCCAAAGTCCGATGTCCTGCCGTTGGACGAGGGGCCAGCGATTCCTCTACGCGCTGCAACTTAGTGACGGACGCCCGGCGCACCAACAGCCGTCCGCCCAGTCGCTAGTCTTCGGGCCGATGAATAACATGAAAAAAGACTTACTGCGTGGGATGGTACGAAGGCGTCCTAAATCAACAGATATCCTCCTCGTTGCCCGTGCAGTTGGAGGATCCGCCGCTGCCCTTCGAATTCATGGTCCAATAGGCCGTGCCGACCACGACCGCCGCGGAGAGCGCGAGCGCCGCGGTCCGCCCGTGCGCCGGACGCACGGCCCGCACCTGCGTGATCGTCTCGAGCGGGATCTCCTGAAAATCGGTGCCCCGAAAGCCGAACAGCGTATCACCCACCACGCGCGGTGCGCCGATCTCGATCTCCGTGTGATCCGAGCGCGTGATCCAGACCTTCTGCGGCTCTTCGGCTGAAATGAAATGCGCGTACTCCGCCACCGGCTTGACGGTGGTGCACGCGGCGGCCGTGAATGCGACGAGTCCAGCGACGAGGTGCTTCATGGACGGCCCTCCGGTCCCTAATATGGTACCGGAGCCGGTGCCAGGGCAGCCCGGGTCGCCGTGCGGAGCAGCGCCTGGTGGCTGGTACCGAGCTCGAGCGCCGCATCGTCGCGCAGTCGCTCGGTCGCGTACACCGCGGCGACGGCGCTGCCCGAGCCGCACATCCGAACCCAGTAGGGGCGCGTGCCCGCGACGCGCTCGAACAGCTCCCGAATCCGCGGATGATGGCCGAACACCACGGTCTCGAAATCATTCCCCCCGAGCCGGCCGACGCTGCCCCAGGTCGCGAACGCGGCTGGATCGAGCACTAACGCTCCGCGCGTCGGTCCCCCGGAATTGCCGCCGGACGCCTCGTCCCACCAGCGGTAGGCATCCGCCGTCGAGACCGCGACCCGCGGCACGGCAACGAGGGCGGGCGCCGCCGGGGGCGCGGGCGTGTGAAACAACCGCTCACCGTGCCCCCAGGCCAGCGCGAGCGGCGCCCGGCTCGCGAAAAACGCGACATCCGCGCCGAGCCGAGTGGCGAAGTGCAGCAGCTCGGGTTGGGGGACCGCGCCGTTCGCCAGCTGATTGACCGCGTGGAGCGTCGCACCCGCATCGCTCGAGCCACCGCCCAGCCCGGCGCGAATCGGAATGCGCTTTTCGAGTTGAATGTGAACCCCGAACCGCTCCCCCGTCGCCTCGAGTACGGCGCGCGCGGCTCGCACGGCCAGGTTCTCTTCGGCGGGACCCGTGTCCGCCCCGCGGACGTCGAGGCGCACCTCACCCGCTGCGCTCGTGCGCGTCACGAGGATCTCGTCCGACAATTCGAGCAGCGCGAAGACGGTCTCGATCTGATGCATCCCCGCGCGCTCGGCCGCGAGAATCCTGAGCAGCAGGTTGACCTTGGCGTGTGCGGCCACCCGCACGCGATCCGCGCGCTCCATCATTTCGGATCGGCCGCGACGCGCCGTAACGCGCCCAGCCGGAGCCGCGACCGCGACAGCTCGTACAATCCGATGAGCGTGATGGGAAGGAACCCGCCGATGTGATAGGCCACCGCATAGCTCACGGCGCGGTCCGCCGGGATGCCGTACAACCCCAGCGTGAGGCGCATGAACGCCTCGAGCGGGCCGAAGAATCCCGGCGAGGACGGCACCGCCACGCCGAATCCGACCAGCGCCTGCAGCGGGAACGCGGCGGTCCACGGCAGCTCCAGATCGAACGCGCGAAAACAGGCCGCGAACGACAGCCCGTTGATGAACCAGAGAACCAACGACCACCCCACCACGCCGGCCGCGCGGCGGGGATCGCGCAACACACCGAGACCGCGCACCAACCCGGCGACGACATCCGTCACCCGGTGCGCGAGCCGCGGCGGGAAGATTCGCTGGGCGACACGGGCCACGACGCTCTGGGTCCGCGTCGGCTGCCACGCCATGGCGAGTCCGATCGCGAAGGCGATCACGAATACCACACCGGCCCAGTGGGCGATCTGGATCAGCGTGGCATTCGATTGGAGCGAGTGCCCCGCACCCGCCGATCCCAGCATGGCGACCCACAGGAACAGCACCAATGTCAGCCCATCGAACACCCGCTCGGCGGCGATCGACGCGATGGCGGTGGAGAACCGCACCGGCAGCTCGCGCGTGACCAGGTACGCGCGGACCACTTCACCCATCCGGGCGGGCAAGAGATTGTTGGCCATGAAACCGACCGCTACGGCACGCCATAGCGGCGCAAAGGGAAACGCGCCGCCGTCGTTGGCCCGCAGCATCACGCGCCACCGGATCGCGCGCAGTGGGAATGTGAGGGTGGCGCACGTGATGCCGAGTGCGAACCACCACGGGTTCGCCTCGCGGATGTGACCGATCACCGCCGCGAGGTCCACGCCGTGCAGCGTCCACGCGAGCAGGAGGACGGTGATCGCCAACCCGATCACCCATCCCCAGCCCCACGTCAGCCTGCGTTTGTCCGTGGCGGCGCGGGATTCAGGCGTCGGCTTGGAGGGCCTGGGCAACGAGGTCGTAGAGTTCGTCGATGAGCTGGCGCAGCCGGTCGCCCGAGGCGCGCGATGCTTCCTCGCGCAGCTCCTGCGCCCTGGCGCGCGCGCGCTCGCCGCGGTACAACAGCGCCCCGATCTCGACCACCGGCGCGCCCCCTTGCGGCGCCCCGGCGCCGGTAGCTGACGTGGGGGCGGGGGTGGGGGTGGGGGTGGGGGGACGAGGCAATGGCGGGCGCAGCAGCTCGTCGAGAGAAGCAGGACCCATGCCCGTCGCTGTCCGGTTCTCGTATGCGGTCCAGGTGGCGGCGAGACCACCACCGTTTTGGTCGACACCATCGCGCGTCATGCGCGGAGCCGCGGGGGGCGCGGGGGGCGCGGGGGGCGCAGGGGGCGCAGGGGGCGCAGGGGGCGCGGCAGCGGTCAGCGCGCGCGCCTTGGCAACGAACGGCGCGAACTCGGCTGCCAATGCGGCTTCGTCACCGCTGCCGGAACGCGCCAGCAGACCGCCCGCATCGCGCAACAGCGCCGCAAACTCTGCCGCATTGCGGGCCGCCGCGCCGCTCGCGATTGTGTCGCGCGCGATCCCGGCGAATTCGGCCAGGCGCCCCGCGAGCGGTCCGCCGCCCGCGCCCGCCAGCATGCGAAACGTTCCCGCGAGCGTGTGCGCCCGCAGCTCCCGTTGTGTCGCACTCGGCGCCCGCTCGAGCGCATCCGCCGCCTGCCGCAGATGCTCGCCCTGGCTCACCAGCTCGAGCCGGCTGAGTGACGGCCCGCTCCCTATCCCGTCCGGTGCCGCACTCGAGTCGCCGCCTCCTTGCCGCACGATGTGAGGTCCGGCGTCGTCGTGAAACAACGTGGTGATCGAGACCGCATCGGGCTCGGGTGCGGGCTCCGAGAAGCGGAGCAGGAGATCCGCGAATTGGCGAAACTCGGGAGCCTCAGGGTTCGGGCGACCCTGTTCGGCGACCTCGCGCGCGGCGCGCGCGATCGCTCCGTCCGCCGCCTGGAACAGATCGGCTGACGGCACGAGCGGTTTGAACCCCGGGCGGGAAAGCTCCTCGATGGAGCGCTCGATGCCCTCGAGCAGGTCCGGCAGGGGTTGCAGGTCGTTCAACGCTGCCAGCCCGCGCAGCGGCTGCAGCGCGCGCACCACCTGCCGCAGCTGATCGAGTCCTTTCGGGTTCACCCGCAGACCCTGCACGGCGCGCGCCAGCGCACTCGCGATCGCCGCGCCTTCGCGCGCCACGAACGCGCGCGCGCCGGCATCGAGCGCCGGCGCTTGATCCGCCGCCGCGGCGCGGCGCGGCGCGGCGGGTGCGCCGACCGCGCGCTCGAGCTCGGCGGCGACGGCTTCGGCTTTGGCGCGGTCCGCCTCGCCCCATTCGGCCGAGTGACGCACCAGCGCTTTGAGATCGTCGAGGCCGCGAATGCTGAGCTGCTTCGTGGCCGCGTCCCAGGAGCGACGGCCTTCGCGCAGCGCCCGGGCGACCGCTTCGAGCCCCGCGGCGGCGCGCGCGATCGGCGGCTTCTGGGCCATGAGCGCGCTGCCGCGCAACGCGCGGGCCAGCCGCACGAATTCGTCCACCGAAGGACCGGGTTGCCCGAACAGCGCATCCAGGCGCTCGAGATACTCGCCCGCCTCGAGCGCGAAGAAATCGGACATTCCCAGCGGCTTACCCGGGTCGCTCATGGTCCCGAAATTAGGACTTTCCCGCCGCCTCGTCCACGAGCCGGCGCATGCGCCGCACGGCGTGCTCGATTCCCCAGTAGATCGCGTTGCTCACGATCGTGTGGCCGATGTTCAGCTCCTCGATTTCGGCGATACGCGCCACCGGCTGGACGTTCTCGTAGGTGAGCCCGTGGCCCGCATGGACCGCGAGGCCGCGCCGGCGCGCGTGCGCGGCCGCGCGGGCCAGCTGGCGCAGGGCGACGTCGCTCTTCCGCCAGGTATGCGCGTAGCGGCCCGTGTGTAGCTCGATCGCGGGCACGCCCAGCTCCGCCGCGCGATCGATCACGCGCACATCCGGATCGATGAACAGGCTGACCCGGATTCCCGCGCGCGTGAGCCGTGTGATCGCGTCCGTCACGCGCCGATCGCCCTTCCGGAGCGCGAGCCCGCCCTCGGTCGTGATTTCCTGGCGCCGCTCGGGGACGAGCGTGGCCTGAAACGGCCGCTCGCGAGTCGCGATGCGCACGATCCCCGGGTGCGCCCCGAGCTCGAGATTCACGAGCGTGCGCACCGAGCGCTGCAACGCGCGCACATCGGCATCCTGAATGTGGCGGCGGTCCTCGCGCAGATGGACGGTGATCCCATCCGCGCCGCCACGTTCCGCCTCCGCCGCCGCGCGGACCGGATCCGGTTCGACCGTCTGGCGCGCTTCGCGCAGGGTTGCGACATGATCAAGGTTGACGTAGAGCCGCATCGTTTCTTACCTTCGGGTCACTCGCCACCCGGATGGTGCAGGAGATGCGACGACGAATCGCCGTCCTCACGGCGCTCGCCGGTATCGGCTGCGGTTCGCAGCCGACGCCCGCGTCGCCGGCTCCCCAATCGATGATCGAGACGATCTCGCAGTTCATGACTGCGGTACGCGTCAACGATCAGACGCGCATGGGCGAGTTGTGGGGCACGGAACGCGGTCCCGCGGTCGAATGGATGAAGTCCGACGAGTTGAAGAAGCGCGTCGCGGTGATTCAAAAATACCTCGCGCACGAAGGATATCGCGTGGTCGAAGGCCCGTTGCCGGTCGCGGGTCACGACAATCAGCGGGAATTCCGCATCGAGCTGCAACGCACCAACTGCTCGCTGGTTCAGCCGATCGACCTGATTCGCACGCACGCGGGTGGCTGGATTGTGTATGACGTGCATCTCGAGACCGCGACCGCGCCGGTGCGCGGCTGCAAGCCTCCGGGTCCAGGAACCGACGATTGACCGCAGGCGTTACTACTCCGTCAGCTCGAGCAGGATGCCGGCGGTCGAGCGGGGGTGCAGAAAGGCGATTCGCCGCGAGCCTGCGCCGGTGCGCGGGGTTGGGTCGATCAGCTCGTACCCGGACGCGCGCGCCTGACGGAGCGCTCGTTCCAGGTCGGGCACACGATAGCAGATGTGGTGGATTCCGGGTCCGCGCCGGGTGAGGAATTTTCCGATCGGTGTGTCCGGACCCAGGGGCTCGAGCAGCTCCACCTGCACATCGCCGAACGGCAGCGACACGATGGTCGCGCCGTCGGCCGTCTCCGCGGGGAGCGGCTCGAGGCCCAGCACGTCGCGATAGAAGCTCAGGGCCGTGCTGATACTGGGAACGGCGACCCCGATATGAGCGACGCGGGCGGAGCCTTGGGATCCGGCGGGCATGGCTCGCAACTTAATGGATTTATACCGACAAGGAGTGGAAGGATCATGACGGAAACGCATCCCGTGGCGGTCACCGATGCCACGTTTTCGCAGGAAGTCGAGCAGTACAAGGGATTGGCCGTCGTCGACTTCTGGGCGACGTGGTGCGGTCCCTGCCACATGGTCGCGCCCATCATGGATCAGATCGCGGGCGAGTACGACGGGAAGGTGAAGGTCACGAAGGTCGATGTCGACGCGAACCAGCGTACCGCCATGCGCTTCAACGTCCGCTCGATTCCGAGTATTCTATTCTTCAAGGATGGCCACCACGTCGACACGCTCGTGGGCGCCTACCCGAAGACGGTGTTCGAACAGAAGATCAAACAGCACCTGTCGTAGCACCCGCCGTCGAGCGGGAGGGCCATGCGCGCGAGCACTGCTCGCCTGACGAATTCGTCGATCCGCCTCTCGGAACTCGCGTTCCCGGCGGCGGACCGGCTCATCCAGCGTACTCGACTCGCCTTCATTCATATCGACAATCTCCTCGCGTTCGCCAAACGCGACCGCGACGGGCGCGTGGATGGCTATCTCGCTGCCTACCTCCCTGAAGAGTGCCTGCTCGTGTTCCTGCGCCGCGGAGAGGCGGCCAACGCCGCGTCGCTCACGGCGAACGGCCGCGAGGTCATTACGATCACCGACGCCCTGGACCGCATGAAGGCCG
>Ga0335085_10010593_pt1 | contig 13770 bp, 11 predicted proteins | sample Lox_Sample_45_FD_206712 | JGI IMG/M metagenome (GOLD analysis project Ga0335085, IMG submission 206712) | Soil microbial communities from Loxahatchee National Wildlife Refuge, Florida, United States - Lox_Sample_4.5 | ecosystem: Environmental > Terrestrial > Soil > Wetlands | place: USA...
CGGTGCCATCCCTAAAACAACGGCAAGGCGATTTTTCTGAACTCTGTCCCGAGCAATTCGATCCGGAGACCGGGATGTGTAATAACCCCGAGCACCAGCTCTTTAACATCCCGGCACAGGAGCCAATTCCGTTCAATCAGTTTCAGGACTTCGTGGATCCGTTCGCGCAGAGCCTGCTCGAGCTTTTCCCGCTTCCGAACCGGGGGCTAAACAGTTTCTTCTCGACGCAAACCTTCCAGGAAGACAGCGATCAATTCGGGCTGCGCCTGGACCACTATCTGTCTGGGAGCGACGTTCTGAACGCACGGTACGTGTTCAGTCAGGGTAACAATGTTGATCCGCTCTCCCCGTCGGGCGCCAGTGTTCCCGGGTTCCCAGTCACAGAAGATCATCGCGCACAGAATTTGGTTCTGCAGGAGACGCACACGTTTTCGCCAACGATGATTGGAGTGTTCCGCTTTTCGTACCTGCGCAACAAATTTCTTTTCGCGGAGCGAACGAGCCAGTTCACACCGGGCAGCCTGGGATTCAACTACGATTCCAGCCTCGCCATTGCGACCGGGGCACCCTTCATGCAAGTGAACGGTTACACGACGGTCGGTGATCCCATTACCGGACCGCGCAATACGTATGAGAACGCGTTCGACTATTCCGGTTCGCTAAGCTGGGTTCGCGGCCGCCACGAACTTAAGTTCGGCGCGGGATACGAGCATCTTCAGGTCAGCGCGCTCCAGGGCATCGCAACCAATGGATTCTTCGTATTCGCTCCATTTCCGTTCACCGACGCATTTGCCAGCTTTCTTTCGGGCGCGCCGGTGTTCTTTCTGCAGGGGCGAGGCGATTTCTCTCGGGGAATCCGCGGCGACGCCTTGAATTTGTACGCGCAGGATACTTATAAACTTTCTTCGCGACTGACGTTGAACTACGGTCTCCGTTACGAACTGCCGTTCCCTTACACAGAAATCAAGAACCGCCAGACATCGTGGATCCCCGGACGTCAATCCAAAGTCATTCCGGACGCGCCGAATGGCCTGCTGTATCCAGGCGATCCAGGGGTTCCGGCTGGATTGATCCCGACCTTCAAGAAGGGATTCGCGCCGCGCGTTGGATTCGCGCTGGATCCTACCGGCAGTTCGAAGTGGCTGGTTACTGCGGCATATGGAATTTTTTACGAGCCATACTACACGGGCCAGGGTGGTCCATTACAGTCACCAATCAGCGCTCCGCCCTACCTCCAGACGGCGCAGGTCAACGGGCCCAATTTCAGCGATCCCTTTCAGGAAGAGCCTCCGGCTCCCGGAGACTTTGCCAAGCCGCTGACGAACTTGACACTGGATGCCAATCTGCCGTTGCCGTACGCGCAGGATTGGGACATCAATATTCAAAGGTCCCTGGGACCGGATCTTCTGCTGGAAGTGGGGTATGTAGGGACGAAAGGCACGAAGTTGCCCCGGTTTATCGAAGGCAATCCAACCGTCTACATACCCGGCGTCGATGCGGGGGGAAACCCAATTTCCACCTCCAGCAACGCCGACCAGCGGCGCATCTATTCCGGATGTACGCTGAACGACCCGCCGAGCAGCTGCATCTACTCGTCGACCGGCCTAATCGCGGGCGTCGCGAACTCCTCGTACAACGCGCTGGAAGCCAGCTTACGGAAGCGCTTCAGTCATGGGCTCGCCTTTCTGATGTCGTACACCTACTCCAAGGCTATCGACGATGTTTCTTCGTTCAATCTGTCAGGCTCCGCGTCGAAGCAAGTGGCCGGCGAAAATGACCTGGCGCAAGACCCGAGAAATCTTGCCGCCGAGCGTGGCCCGTCGCTTTTCGATGCGCGCCATCGATTTGTCGTGAGCTACGAATGGAGCATTCCATTCTGGAAAAACGCTCACACCTGGTATCAGCACGTGTTCGGCAACTGGCAGGTGAACGGCATCACGACGTTCATGAGCGGAACCCCGTTTACTATCTTCGATTCGAACGACGTCTCCCAGCAGGGTGGAGCGCCGGAGATCACTGGATTCTCGGCCAACCGGCCCAACCTGGTGCCGGGACAGAATCCGAACAATGGGCCCCGTTCCACATCGGACTGGCTCAATACGAATGCCTTTGCGCGGATTACGCCGGATCCGATGTCTCCGGTGCAGCAGTTTGGCACGGCGGGACGCAACATCGGCCTAGGCCCGCGATATGCGAATTTCGATTTCTCCGCGTTCAAGAACATCCGCCTGAACGAATCGAAGCAGTTCCAGTTTCGCGCGGAGTTCTTCAACATCTTCAACCACACCAACTTCCGACTGCCGGACAGCGACATCAGTTCGCCGACGTTCAATCACATTCAGGCGGCACAGGATCCAAGGCTGGTGCAATTGGCTTTGAAGTTCTTGTTCTAGTGTGACAAACGCATCCTGCCCGCCGGGCGAGGGAAGTCCTTCTATCCTCGCACCCTCGGTCCCGGCGGCGGGACCCCGGTCCTTCCTCGCTCCGAAATCCAAACGTCGATAGGAGACAAGAAAGCAATTCACAGCGCGTTACGTCTGACAATGACTGCGCTTTCAATCTGTGCCTCTTGCGGTCACGATCACATCCCGGCGCCTGCTGTTCAGGGTATGATCATTGCCTTGACGTCCCGGTCTTGACGTCTCGGGCGGAGGGCCAAGGTAGACGGAGATGCTGAATCTGTTCACAGTGATTGGCGTGGGCTTTCTGCTGGGAGTCCGCCACGCTACCGATCCCGACCACGTCATTGCCGTCACCACTATCGTGAGCCGGCAGCGCAGCATACGCCACGCCGGGCTGATCGGGGTGCTTTGGGGGTTGGGTCACACCATTACGATCTTTGTTGTCGGCGCCGCGATCATTCTCTTCAATCTCGTCATCCCGACCCGCATTGGCCTCGCCATGGAGCTGGCCGTTGGTCTCATGCTGATTCTTCTCGGTGTGTTAAATCTCACCGGTGTCACACAATGGGTTACGGAACGATTCACGCCAACACATTCGCATGCAGGTGTCATTCATACACATACGCACCGTCACGGTGGTGACACCCATGCTCATATCCACGGCCACAATCCAGAAGTTCACTTCCACCTGGAAGAACAGCCCCAGGGCGGCTTGCAGAAAGCGCTCGCGCGTATTGGGTTGTATCAATTGCTTCGGCCGCTTGCGGTTGGGATAGTACATGGACTCGCCGGATCGGCGGCCGTGGCGCTGCTGGTGCTTACGACTATTCGCGATCCGCGCTGGGCGATCGTTTATCTGCTGGTGTTCGGCGTTGGGACCATTGCCGGCATGATGCTGATTACGATCCTCATCGGTGCCCCATTTGCCTACACGGGAAAACGTTTCGTGAGTTTTAATCGCGGCTTGGGAATAGCGTCTGGTTTGGTAAGCGTCGCATTTGGCCTTTTCATCACTTTCCAGATCGGATTCATCGACGGCCTGTTCACCGCGACTCCGCACTGGACGCCACGGTGAATTGAACGTCGCCAGGGCAAAAACTGCTATCCCGAATTCAAGCCTTGGTCCGGTTTCGCCGATAGGTCGATGTATCCCCTGGCGCAGGGAGAGGCCGACAATGGGTAGCAAGGAAGCTTCCAACACGGAAAAGAGGATGTCACGCGATCCCGGTTCTCAACCCCTGCGCCTGGGCCAAGATTGCGACTACGACGATGAACTTCGACGCCTGCAGATCGAACTCGTCAAGCTGCAGGAGTGGATTCGCCACAAAGGACTGAAGGTCTCCGTCATTTTCGAAGGTCGCGATGCCGCCGGAAAAGGTGGCGCGATCAAGCGCATCACGCAGAGCCTGAATCCGCGCATCTGTCGCGTAGTCGCGCTGGGAAAGCCCACCGAACGCGAGAAGTCGCAATGGTACTTCCAGCGCTACGTGGCGCAGCTCCCGGCCGCGGGAGAAATGGTGCTGTTTGACCGCAGTTGGTACAACCGCGCCGGAGTCGAGCGCGTGATGGGCTTCTGCACGGAGAGCGAGTATCTGGAATTCCTTCACAGTTGTCCGGAATTCGAACGCATGTTGGTGCGGTCGGGTACTGTCCTCATCAAGTACTGGTTTTCCGTCAGCGACGAAGAACAGGAACGCCGCTTTCAGGACCGCATGGGCGACGTCGCCAAGCGGTGGAAGTTGAGTCCCATGGATCTCCAGTCGCGCTCGCGCTGGGTCGAGTACTCTCGCGCCAAAGACGAAATGTTCGCACATACCGATATCAAGCAGGCTCCGTGGTATGTCGTCAACGCGGACAATAAGAAATGCGCGCGGCTGAACGTGATCCGGCATTTACTCTCGCTGATCCCTTACGAAGACCTGACTCCGAAACCGGTGAAGCTGCCGTCGCTGGAGAAATCGAAATACGTACGCCCCCCGATCCAGGACCAGAACTTCATTCCGGAGATCTATAAATAACGCGGGTGGGCGAGCATTCCTGCCCGCCTCGCCAGTACAAGGAGCACGGTCGCGCCCAAATCCCACGCCCGCACGATAGAATCCCTTTACCCATCCTCCGAACCGGAGACCCGCGTCATGGCACGGAAATTCAAAGACCTGTCCGAGCGCGAACTTCTCGCCCTTGCGATTTCTCTCGAAGAAGAAGACGGCCGGGTTTACGCGGATTTCGCCGACGGCTTGCGCGAGACCTATCCCGCCACCGCCAGGCTGTTTGAAGAGATGCGAGAAGAGGAATCGGGGCACCGTAACACGCTCATCCAGATCTATCGCGAACGCTTTGGCGAGCACATCCCGCTGATTCGCCGCCAGGACGTCAAAGGATTCGTGCAGCGCCGCCCCTTCTGGCTGGCGCGCCCTTTAAAGATCTCGGAAGTTCGCAAGCAAGCGGAGATCATGGAGTTGGAGACGCGCCGTTTCTATGAACGTGCCATCACCCAAGTCACCGATGCCGGCATTCGCAAACTGCTCGGAGATTTAGCCGAGGTCGAACGCAAACACCAGGTGCAGGCCGAAGCGCTGGAAGAGAGTGTCAAGCAGACCGCGGAAAAGACCGAGGACGACGCGGAGCGCCGCCTCTTCGTTCTGCAGATTGTCCAGCCCGGCCTCGCAGGTCTGATGGATGGTTCTGTCTCGACCCTGGCTCCGGTGTTTGCGGCCGCGTTCGCAACTAAGAACAGCATGGACGCGTTCCTGGTCGGACTGGCCGCGTCCATTGGCGCGGGAATTTCGATGGCCTTTGCCGAAGCGCTTTCCGACGATGGATCCCTCACCGGTCGCGGACGTCCAGTCCTGCGCGGCGCAGTGACAGGCCTGATGACTACAGCGGGCGGCATCGGGCACACTCTGCCATTCCTGATCCGCGACTTTCACATCGCCTTCATCGCGGCCGTCGTCGTCGTCGCGATCGAACTGGCCGTCATCGCCTACATACGGAACCGCTACATGGACACGCCATTGCTCTCGGCCGCGTTTCAGGTCGTGGTCGGCGGTGTGCTCGTTTTCATCGCCGGGATATGGATTGGGAGCGCCTAGATGCCCTCTCCTATCGAAACAGCAGGGGCGCGAATTCAGCCAGGTTCCGACGCCACACCATCCACGTATGAGCACCTGGTGTCTCGATCGGCGTGTGCTGTACTCCCTTTGACTTGAGCCAATTGCGCAGATTGCGATTCACATCAATCAGTCGATCTTCTGTGCCACACGCGATCCATAGCAGCTTCAATTTTTCGTTGGCCTTAATGTCGAGCGCAGGGAAGTCCGCCTGAAAATCATCGGGAATGCCGCCTGAACTGAACGCGCCAACCCATGCGAACTTGTCGAGGTTGTTGAGCCCGGTCAGCAGAGATTCCGAACCACCCATCGATAGTCCGGCAATGGCGTGAGCCTCACGGTCTTTGCTGACTCGGTACTCACTCTCGATCCGAGGCATCACCTCGGTGAGCAACGCTTCGCGAAAACCGTTGAAGTTGCGCTGGCGCAATTCGGTATTCGACCATACACCCCAACCATGCTTTACCATCTCCATGGTGCCGTAGCCGAGCGGTGTGACGACGACCATGGGCTTTGCCTTCCCCTGCGCAATCATATTGTCGAGAATGAAGTTGGCGCGCCCCACCGCCATCCATCCGTTCGCGGCATCGCTGAAGCCGTGCAGAAGGTAGAGCACAGGGTAGGTCTGTTTCCCCAAGGGATCGTAGCCGGGCGGAGTGTAAACGTAGAAATCGCGATCATCATCGGCAGCCTTCGAGTGATAGAAGTGATGATGAATCTCCCCGTGCGGCACGTCGTTGATCTCCCAGGGCAGCGATGCCGGACCTGGAACGTAGACCGCGCTCTGGTTGTTGATCAGGTTTGGTTTCAATCGCCAGTTCGACGGGTCGATCAATCCCACGCCATCCACTATAAAAGAGTATCCATAGATGTCCGGCGCGAGCGCTGTCGTCGTCATGCTCCACACACCAGCTTCGTCCTTCTGCATCGGGGCGGGCGGAGCACCCTCGAGAATTAGCGCGACCTCTTTGACATTCGGAGCGCGAAAACGGAAGGTGACGCTGCCATCTGGACGAACGTCGGGCGAAACGACCGGAGGTGGCGGCGTGGGTGGCGCAGTTGGCTGCTTTTGCGCCTGTGCCCATCCGAGGACAGCCAACGACAGTACTACCACGAGAAAAAATGCATGTTGATGTTTCATGAGAGGGCCTTTCGATGGTTTCGACAATATGTGCGCCGGAAGGAATCTCGCCCGCGATACCGTCTCGGGCCGCAATTCCTGCGTAATAACCCGCGTCCAGTCAAGCTCCTTCATTCGACGCCGATAACAATATCATCAAAACGGGGGCAGGCCGAATTTCTGGCAGGGAATGACCTTGGGTCAAGAAGGATTACACCGGAGTCAACAAAACCGAACCGAAGTGTTCAGAAAAGGCATTGAAAAACCGTTCTGAACGGCTGTATCTTGTATTGACTTGGGGTCAATTATGGAAGGAATCACCAACAGTCTGGCCAAGCCAGCCCAGCTCCGTCGTGATGCAAAACCACGTCCACGATCCGAGGCGAAGCGCGCTCGTATCGTCGATGCTGCGATTCGTCATTTCGCCGAACACGGATACAGCGCGGCGAAAGTCGAGGACATAGCCACCGAATTGGACATAGCCAAGGGATCCGTATTCCAGCACTTTAAGAGCAAAGACGGGCTTTTTTTCGAGGCCTACAAAAAAGCAGTGCGCTCCTTTCCAAAGTACATGCAAGCCCCGGACGAATCGCTGAAGCTGGGTTTTTTTGAGGTCCTCCGCTACTGGTTGGGTCGCACGGAACGCATGGTGCGCGACAACTGGGCCTCGTATCGAATTTATCTTGTGGGCAATTACGGCACTGATCTGGCATTGCGGCGTGAGATCAACCGTTTCCTCGTTTCCGAAGATCCCTACGGGTGGAGCGATTTCGTTCGCTACGGCTTGAAGCGCGGCGAACTCCGCGACGATCTCGACGTCGAAATGATCGGATCGATCCTGGAGTGGACAATGGACCGCTTTCAGGACGCCCTTCTCACCGAGGAACTCGACCCCGGCCTGTTTCGGAAACAGGGACATGTACCCGAACGAAGGGAGGCGCGCATCGACCAATTTCTTGATGTGCTGCGCCGCGCCATCGGCTCCGACAAAGCCCAGCTCCCAGGCAAGAAGGCATGAACCTGGACATGAGCGTCGCGCAGATTCTTGCGCTGTATGACGATCGCGCGGATCTTGCCCTAGCCCATACCATTCCTGCGCCCTGGTATGTCGATGCGCGCCTTGCCAATCTGGAGCGCCGCATGGTCTTCAGCAAAACCTGGCAGCTCGTCGGCCGCGCCGACCAGGTTGAGAAACCCGGTCAGTTTGTAACCGCGACCGTTGCCGGCGAACCGCTGGTCGCTGTGCGCGGAAATGACGGCTTGCTGCGTGCTTTTTTTAACGTGTGCCGCCATCATGCCGCCGCCGTGGTGACGGAACCGTGCGGCCAGGCTTCGCTCCTGCGATGTCCCTACCATGGTTGGAACTACGGCCTCGATGGGTCGCTCAAGGGAATGCCCGAGTTCGACGGCGTGCGGGACTTTGACCGTCAGAAGAACGGCCTGGTGCCGGTACGAGTCGAGACATGGGAGAAATTCATTTTTGTAAATCTTGATCCAGACGCAGGCACGCTCGTCGAATTTCTCGCGGGACTGGCGAAACGCGTGGCGCCGCTTGGACTTAGTCGCCTTCATTACTACAAAACTTCAATGTATGACATCCATTGTAACTGGAAGGTATTCGTCGATAACTATCTCGATGGTGGTTATCACGTCCCGCATCTGCACAAAGGCCTGAATTCCGTGCTTGATTACAAGCAATATACCATCAAGAACGAAGATCGTTACTGCCTGCAGTCGAGCCCGATGGTGAGTTCCGGCGAAGACGCAGCGACCGGCAACACCCGCAGGGGCGATCGAGCATGGTATTTCTGGCAGTACCCGAATTTCATGTTCAACTGCTACGAAGGTTACATGGACACGAATCTTGTGATTCCCGTCGACGTGGATCATTGCCGTGTCGTGTTCGACTTCTATTTTGCGGATGTCAGCGAAGAGGCTTGCGAATACAACGAGCAGAGCGTCTCCGTGGGAAACCGCGTGCAAGATGAAGACCTCGGCATCTGCGAGGCGGTCCAGCGCGGCCTGAAGTCGCGAGCCTACGGCGCGGGCCGTTTGTCTGTCAGGCGCGAAGCCGGCGAGCAACACTTCCACCGGATGTTGGCCGCTGATCTGAAGAAGGGCTGACTAGCTTAGCCGCCTCCGCCGACTGAGACCGCCAGTGTTAGAAGAAGAGCAGGCCTTCACGGCATCGTCGGTCGTCAATGGTGGACGAGGCTTCAGCCCCTAAAATCGGAGCTTTCTTTGAAAACCACAATCCTCATTCTCTCAGCCTTTGTTCTCACTTCTTTTGCTTCCGCCGAGCTCACCGCCGTCCGCGCCAGCCGCCTCATTGATCCCGATTCCGGCGCTGTCCTCACCGATCAGGTAATTCTGATTCAGGGCAACAAGATCCAGGCAGTCGGCAAGGGCCTGGCGATTCCCGCCGGGGCGAACGTGATCGACCTGGCGGGCAAGACAGTGCTTCCTGGCCTGATCGATTGTCATACGCACGTCGCCGATGGCCACAGCGATGGCGAGCCCTTTAATGTGCTGCGCAAAACCGCGTCTCAAATCGTGCTCGAGTCGGTTCCAAACGCGCGCGCCATGCTGCTTTCGGGATTCGCCACTGTCCGCGACGTCGGTACCTATCGCGCTCTCAACGACATCGCGCTTCGCGATGCCATTGCTCGCGGAGACGTCATCGGCCCGCGCATGTACGTTGCCGGAGCGTACATCACCATCACCGGTGGCGCTGGAGCAATGACCGGGCAGGCGCCCGATATCCAACTGCCATGGGATTTGCATTATGGCGAGGCCAACAGCCCGTGGGAGGTCCGTCAAAAGGTCCGTCTGCTGGCGCACGACGGCGTCGATCTGGTCAAGATGCTCTCAACGGGCGCCGTCCTCACGCATGGTAGTAACCCGGCGTCTCTCGAATTCACGCCGGAAGAGTTGCAGGCCGGAGTAGACGAAGCCCGCCACTTTGGTTTGCGCGTTGCTGTGCACGCGCACGCGGCGGAGGGAATCAAGAACGCAATCCTCGCTGGCGCTGCTTCGGTGGAGCACGCCGAGATGCTCGACGACGAGATCATTGCTCTCGCAAAACAACACGGCACGTATCTCGACATGGACATCTACGACGAAGAGTGCATCCAGGCCGGAGCTAAAACTGGCCAGACCCCTGCGGATTTTCTCCAGCACGACGTCGACCTTGGTCGCATCCAGCGCGAGAATTTTGGCAAAGCCGTGAAGGCGGGAGTGAAGATGGCATTCGGCACCGACGCGGGCGTTTGCCCCTATGGAACCAGCGGGAAGCAGTTCGCTTTCATGGTGAAGTACGGCATGACGCCCATGCAAGCAATCCAGGCCGCAACCACCAATGCCGCCGACCTGCTCGGTCATTCCAGTGAGATCGGTTCCATTAAGCCCGGAAAGTTTGCCGACCTCATCGCTGTGAACGGGGACCCTCTCCAGGACATCAGCATTCTCGAGAGTGTCGACTTCGTAATGAAAGACGGCAGGGTCTACAAGCGTGCGGGCGCGCCGGCATTCTCGCAGTAGAAAGCGATGCGAACGTCATTCGGGTGGGGCTATTTTTCGGAACTGACCGGCAAGAACCTCTGCACGGTTGCATTCACCGTAAACGGTTTTCCATCGCGCTCCAGCGTTAATACCCGCGTATCGCCGGGAGTTCCTCCGAGCAGCGACCAGACTTGTCCCATCGTTCCACCCTTCGCCGGGACCTTGTCGATCATGACGAGAACATCGCCAGCTTTGACTCCCGGAACCGCAGGCTTGCCTTCGTACTCGGACACACCGATGATCGTGAAGCGTCCGTCAAGTTCAGGTCGCAGCGTGACCCCGACGACATCGATTCCCGGAGCAATGTAGCTGGCGCGCTGATCGAAGTACACGGTTGAGTGCGCGTAGTCGATTCCGATCCGGTAATTCGACAAGGCATTGCCGCCGATCAGGCCCGAGGTCTCGGCGCCCGCGCGCTGGCGGTAGAAGGCCATGAACGCCTGCGGCAGCGTGGCAAAGCCCACCGCCGCGAGCGTCACCGATCCATACTGCACAGAAGGAACACGCAGAGAATGTTGACTTGCCTCCTCCTGCACTCCCCAGAAAAGCTCCGGCCCGACGGCTCCAGTATTCCTTGGCCACTTGGGATTCTCTGTCGCGAGTCTGTCAAAGACGTCGGCAGCCAGCATGCTGAAGCACGATCCGAGGTCGAGCGTGAGTTGATAGGCTTTCCCCTCAATTTGCGCCGGAACTTGAATGTAGCCATTTGGCGGATTGACGAAGGCCTTTGCGGCTTTCCCTGTGAATTTTGCCTGTCCTAGCGCAGCGAGAGTTAGTTCGCGCTCGGTGTAGTCCATTACGAGGTCGTAGTTGAGCAGAACGGTCGAAGGCAGATTGATCTCAGCGCTCGACCCCGGCGCGATGCTTTCGGCCGCGACCGTCCGGGCTTCTCTAATGCCGCTGAAGTCGATTTTCATTCCACCAATGAGCACCACTCGTGGAGCCTGGAAGACTCGCACCTTCGCGCCCAGCATGGTCGTTTCTTTCGCGTCGACGACCGGTTGAAGTGCCATCAACTTCGCTACTCGTTCGCTGATCCACAGCTCCGTGTTGCCCGTGTCCACCCATCCCCGCACCCGCTTCTGCGTGCCATCCGGCAACGGTAGATAGACGTCGATGATGATGCGGTTGTGATCGAGCGTGACTGGAACCGTGGCGGATTGGGAGGCGATTTGGGGAGCAGTCTGAGCAGCGGAGGCCAGAACAAGAATAACTGACATGATGAGAGCAGGCATGATGGATCTCATGCGACAAATTGTAGTTGAGGGCTTGCGCGGCGTCTGGGCCGCAGCTTTGGGATCGAGCCACGGGCTGCGAGCAAGCAAAGGCCAATCTGTTCCCAAGCTGGGACGTCGGACTTGTGGCTTTGACTTCTGCATTCTGGCCCCTGACCTCTGACCTTGTATAATCACCAGTTTCGTACTCACTTCAGGCTCACCCAGGAGAGAGCTTGCAGCAAACAGAAATCGGCATCATCGGCGGCAGTGGTCTCTACCACATGCCCGGATTCAGTGATGTTCATGAAGTAACGCTCGCGACCCCGTTTGGCGATCCTTCCGATGCCTATGTCTTGGGCACGCTCGAAGGTCGCGAAGTTGCTTTTCTGGCGCGTCACGCGCGCGGCCACAAACTCCTGCCCAGCGAATTAAATTTTCGCGCCAACATTTATGGTTTCAAGCAACTGGGTGTCAACCGCATTCTCTCCGTCTCGGCCGTCGGCTCGCTGAAAGAGGAACACAAGCCGCTCGACTTCGTGATTCCCGATCAATTTTTCGATCGCACGCGCCACCGCGTCGACGACACTTTCTTCGGTGACGGATTGGTTGCCCACATCGGTTTTGGCGACCCTGTCTGTGCAGTGATGGCTAAAGTGGTCGCCGACGCCTGCCAGACTGCGGAAGTGAACCACAAGCTCGGCGGGACTTATCTCTGCATGGAGGGCCCACAATTCTCGACCAAAGCCGAGTCAAACGTCTACCGTAGTTGGGGCATGGACGTCATCGGCATGACCAACCTGCAGGAAGCGAAGCTGGCGCGTGAAGCGGAGATCTGTTACGCCACGATCGCGATGGTGACCGACTACGATTGCTGGCACCCGCATCACGATGCCGTGACGGTAGAACAGATCGTATCGGTGCTGATCAAGAATGCCGAAAACGCAGCCAGGGTAGTGAAAGCCGCCGTCGCGGCGATGCCTCGAACACGCTCGTGTAAGTGCGGATCCGCGCTAGCTCACGCGATTCTGACCGAGCGCGCCAAGATTCCCCCTGAAACCCAGGAGAAGCTAAAACTGTTGGTGGGAAAGTATCTTTAGTTCCTTGATCGCTGCTCGTGTCGAGATTCAGCCTGCAACGAACGACAAGGAACTAGAAACCAGAAACGAGAAACCGAAAAGTACTCATGAGCCTTCTTGTCGTTGGTTCCGTTGCCTTTGACACGATCTCGACGCCGTCGGGCCGCGTCGAAAACATCCTCGGCGGTGCCGCCACGTATTTCTCTCTTGCCGCCAGCTACTTCACCTCAGTCCGCGTGGTCGCCGTTGTCGGCGAGGACTTTATGCCCGAGCACGAACAGATCATGAAGCACCGCGGCATCGACACCCGCGGCATCGAGCGCGCCCAAGGCAAGACCTTTCGCTGGGGCGGCCAGTACCTCGACAATCTCAACGAGGCCAAAACCGACTTTACCGAACTGAATGTGTTCGAGACGTTTCAGCCGCACATTCCCCGCGAGTTCGAAGACACCGACTTCCTTTTCCTTGCCAACATCCAGCCCACATTGCAGGCGGCCGTCCGGCTTGAGTTGCATCACGTGCGCCTGACCGGCGGCGACACCATGAATTTCTGGATCCAGAACACGCCCAAGGATCTGGCCGAGACGCTCAAACTCGTCAACGTGCTCCTCATCAACGACACCGAGACCAAGATGCTCGCCGGCGACAGGAATCTTCCTCGCGCCGCGCGTAAGGTGCTGGCCATGGGTCCCCAGGCGCTGGTTGTCAAGCATGGCGAGTACGGCGCGACCATTTTCTTCCGCGAGGGGGCCTTCGGCATCGGCACGCATCCGTTTCGGGCTCCGGCCCTGCCTATTGATGAAGTCAAAGACCCCACGGGCGCTGGCGATTCTTTTGCCGGCGGATTCATGGGCTACCTCGCGTCGCAGGGCGATATCAACCGTGAGGTGCTCAAGCGGGCCTTGTTCTATGGTGGCGTGATGGGATCGTTTGCGGTGGAACGCTTCGGAACTGAGCGGCTGCAGAATCTGACGCGCGGCGAGATTGATGGGCGGTTCCAAGTGTTTCGGGAACTCACGCGTCTGGACTAAGGTCAAGAATTGTTGATGTTGATTTTCGATTGTTGACTTGGGAACCGTTGGGAGTCTGAGCCTTCAATCAAGAATCAACAATCAGAAATGAACAATTGGCTATCCGTGCCCACCGCCGCACTGCTCCTGCCTATCTCCAAGTCGCCATGGCTGCGGGCTCAGTGTCGGTCCTGGCACTCGCCTACTGCTACCGATACGGTGAGATCCTGCTTTACGGTGACGCCATTGCGCACATCAACATTGCGCGGCGCGT
>Ga0335085_10010594_pt1 | contig 13770 bp, 13 predicted proteins | sample Lox_Sample_45_FD_206712 | JGI IMG/M metagenome (GOLD analysis project Ga0335085, IMG submission 206712) | Soil microbial communities from Loxahatchee National Wildlife Refuge, Florida, United States - Lox_Sample_4.5 | ecosystem: Environmental > Terrestrial > Soil > Wetlands | place: USA...
ATGGTGCAGCGCGGTCGCGAGCTCGGGTACAAGCTCGGTGACGACCAGTTCAAGAGCATCGTCGACAGCATCAAGAAGGAGAACAAGATCGAGACCGACGAGCAGCTGCAGGCGGCCCTCAAGTCCGAGAACATGACGATGACCGATCTCCGCCACAATCTCGAGCGGACGATGATCATCCAGCGCGTGCAGCAGAACGAGGTCATGGGCAAAATCGCGCTGAGCGACGAAGAAGCGCGCAAGTACTACGAGACGCACCTCGGCGAGTTCCAGACCGCGCCGACGATCACGCTCCGCGAGATCCTGGTGTCGGTGAACGCCGACTCCCGGGGCGTCAACGCGGCGTCGGAAGAAGTGGCGCAGCAGAAGGTCGACGACATCCGCAAGCGCGTGACGCTCGGCGGCGAGAGCTTCGAAAAGCTGGCGGCGACGATGTCCGATTCGCCGACGAAGGCCAACGGTGGCCTGATCGGCCCGCTCAGCGTCACCGATCTCTCGCCCGAGTTGCGCAAGATGCTTGACGGCATGAAAGTCGGCGACGTGACGCCGCCGCTGCGCGACGCGAAACGCGGCTACCAGCTGTTGAAGCTCGAGAGCCGTTCCGACGTCCAGACGATGCCGTTCGAGGAAGCGCGCGACAAGATCGGCGAACGCGTGGTCACCGGCAAGCGGAAGATCGAGTACCAGAAGTATCTCGAGAAGCTGCGCGCGCAGGCGATCATCGAGTGGAAGAACCAGGAGATCAAGAAAGCGTTCGACGAGGGGCTGAAGCAGCAGGCCCAGGCCCTCACCGGGACGAGCGATTAATGATCGACGACTCTTTAATCACGACTCCCGACTCGCGAGAGCAGTGGTTCGCCATCTGGACGCGCTCGCGTCACGAGCAGGTCGTGCGCGAACAGCTCGAGCGCAAGCACTTCGAGGCGTTCCTGCCGACCATCACGCGCTGGAGCCGCTGGAAGGATCGGAAGAAGAAGATCGACTGGCCGCTGTTCCCCGGCTATTGCTTCGCCCGTTTCAAGGGCGACGAAACGCTCCCGATCCTGAAGTGCACGGGCGTCGTCAATATCGTGTCGTTCGAAGGCAAGCCGGCGCCGATTCCCGAGTACGAGCTCGAGAGCATCCGGCTGCTCATCGGCAGCGAGTTGCAATTCGACCCCTGTCCCATGATTCACGAGGGGATGATGGTCGAAGTCGTGCACGGTCCTCTGAAGGGCGTCGTCGGTCGGCTGACGCGCAAGGATCCGACCAAGGCGCGGCTCGTGCTGTCTGTGGATCTGATCGGACAGGCGGTCAGCGTCGAAGTGGACGCGTCGGACGTCAAGCCATACTGAGTTGCACACGACGGCGCGCATCTTCGTCGGCCGACGTCGGTCACGAAATCGGTGTTGCAATCTCAATTTTGTGATTCGCGAGACCCCCTCGAACTGACTTTACCCGCCAAACCGTGTCACTGCCCTGCGGTATGGTGCTTGCGCTACGGATCGCGACATTGCGATGCCGGGCGCCGATTACGCTGAGCGGAAGCGCACGACCGTAGAATTTCTGCAGCTGCTCGCCAAGGCCGCGCGTCAATTCCGGACGTACCCTCCCACCAGTTCCCTCTGCACCGACGCAGTCGACGCCTGTCACAACGTGTTTCTCTCGCTGCGGCTCGACGAGCCGCTCGCCATCCGCGTCACGTCGCAGCAACTGCTGCTGGACGACGAGCCGGTCGACGGCGATTCGGCGATCGAGCAGGAACTCCGGCGGCCTCTGCACGCCAGCCACGTCGGATCGGTCGAATTCGATCGCGGTACCGCGGCGCGCGATTGGGTGCAGTTCTGCCTGCTCGTGGCCGCCGCCCGGCGAGGCACTCGCGACACGTCGACGTTCGCCGAACGCCTGATGGACGCCGGCGTCAACAGCATCGTGCCGCGCATGACCCCGCGGCCGGAAGTTCTCACCTTTCCGAACGTACCGGATGCCACCGGCCGCCTGATTGCGTTCGAGCGCGGCCGGCAGGCCACCGCCACGCCCGGCGCGCCGGCGCAGTATCTCTATCCGCCCGACAAGGGCTGGGTGCGCCTCGACCCGAGCGCCGAAGACCCGTCGATCTCGCTCGTCGATCTGACGCTGCTCGTCGGCGATCCCGGCCGGCTTGCCGGCGTGCTTGCACGCCTGGTTGACGACGCGATTGAGGAAGGCGACTCGCGCGATCCGCTGCGCGATCGCTACGACGACGTAGTGATGTTGATCGGCGCGATCGAGCCGCACCTGGGCCGGACGCTGATGGCCAAGCTGGCGCGCGCCGTCCTGGACCTCGATGTCGACCGGCGACGCGCGCTGTTGCGGCGATCGATCCTGCCGCATCTGCTCGACGGACGCGCCGGCGGCGACGCGATCCTCGCCGAGTTTCCCGACGTCGAGCTCGCCGACGCGCTCGGGCTGCTGTTCGATCTGGAAATGGCGTCGCCGCAGTTGCTGCCGCTGGCGCTCGATCGCCTGCAGCTCGCACCGGATCGTCGCGCGCGCCTGATGCCGCTCGTGGACGCGGCGATCGGCGGCCGCCTGCCGGCGGATCGCTGGAGCGCAGCGGGATTCGACGAGCGCGCGAAGCAGCTGATTCAGGTGAACGCGCAGGTGCCGAGGCAGTTCGCGGAGTTCGCCGCCTTCGATCTCTCGATAGACGACTCGACGCGTGCGGCGCTTGCGGACGCACGCATCGCCGTCGATGCGACCGACGACTCGGAGATCACGCTTGGAATGCTGACCGGTCTGGTGCGTCTCGAGCCGAGTCCCGTCGTCGTCTCGTCGCTGCTCGACCGCGCGCTGCCCGCGCTGCAAGGTTTCGTACGGGACGAGCGCTGGCCGGACGCGACGCGCTGGGTGGCCAGGATTGCCGATCTCGCGGGCGAGGTCGAAGCTGCGCGGCCGGAAGTCGCCGCGGCCATTCGCACCTCGCTCGGTCGCTTCTGCGATCGCCAGACGCTGCTGCGCATTGCCAACCTGTACGTCACCGAAGCCGGTCAGACGTACGCGCCGCTGCTGTTTGCCGCACTCGGACCGTCGGTCGTCTCGCCGTGGCTCGAGGCGCTGGCGTCGCCGGCGGACCGCGCCGCCGCGATGCGTCTGCGTCCGGTCCTGTGCCAGTGCGCCGTTCACACGGCGCCGCCGATCGCCGCCAGACTGGCCGATCTGCGCGCCGACGTCGCCATCGCGGCGGTCACGGTCCTCGGCTACGCGGGACAGGGCCATGAGGCCGCAATCGGCGCGCTGGTGACCGGCTCGGACGAGGCGCTCGAGCGCGAGGCGCTTCGCGCCCTCGCGCGTATCGCGTCGCCGCGCGCTGCGATCCTGATCGCGCTGCACATCGACCACGGCGGGCGCACGCAGCCGGCCGCCGAAGAAGCGCTGTGGCGGCTGCCCGCGCCGCTGGCGCAGAAGCACGCGCGGGATCTGCTGTTTCGTCGCGAATTCATCGCGCGCTGGCCGCAGGCGGCGTCGCGGCTGCTCGAGCGCGTCGCGCACAGCGGCGAGAAGATCGAGCCGGTGCTCGAATCGCTGGCGCCGCTGCGTTTCCGTTTCTGGAACCGTGCCGTGGCTCGCGTCGGCGCGAAAGCCAGGGGGTTGATGTGACGACGCCCACGTCCCACACGGCGGCGTCTCCGGAATCGCACCGCTTGCTGAAGTCATTCGCGGCGCTGCGGACGCTGACCGGCATGTATCCGATCGGGCATCCGCTCGTCGCCGACAAGATTCGCGAAGTCTGCGATGCGGCGGAGCAGTTGCGAAGCGGCGACGAGTGGACGCGCGTCGACGTGATCCACGGCATCGCGCACGTCGGGGGTCAGCCGTGCGACGGTCCGCCGCTGTCGGGTCTCGGATTCGACAGCCTGCACGTGCGCAACGACGTCCGCGCAGACGATGTGGCGATAGCGGCCGATCTGCTGCGGTCGTCGAAGCCCGGCGGCGCGTCGCTCGAACGGCAGCTCGCCGATCGCGGCATCGACCGCATCGCCGTCGGACGCATCGTCCCGCTCGACACGCGGTGGCGGGCGCCCCGGTGGCCGGACGAGCCGTCGCAGGTGTTCGATGCGGAGTACGAGGAGTCGCTCGCGCGCGCACGTCAGACGTTCGACGAGCTGCTCGCCGGCGGCCGGCTCGACGTCGGCGGCGTCCGCGATCTCGTGCGCCTGCTGATCGGCCACGTCGTATCCAGCCACGCCGCCCTGGCGCAGATTCTCGCGGTGAAGCGCTACGAGAACCTCACGTACATCCACTCGGTGAACGTCGCCGTGCTCAGCCTGTTGATTGGGCGCCAGATCGCGCTCACCGACGATCAGCTGACGGTGCTCGTCGAAGCCGCGGTGCTGCACGACGTCGGCAAGACGCGAATCCCGATCGATCTCGTGAAGAAACCCGGCGCGCTCGATCGACGCGAGCGCCGCATGATGGAAGCGCATCCGGTCCTCGGCGCGCAGCTGCTCGCGCAGACCGATGGACTGAACCGCCTGACGCCGGTCGTCGCGCTCGAGCACCACCGGACGGTGAAAGGCAGCGGCTATCCGGATCTCGGCGCCGGCGTCGTGCCGCACATGCTCAGCCAGATCGTGTCGGTCGCCGACATCTACGAGGCCGTGACCGGGGCGCGCTCGTATCAGGAGCCGACGCCGCCCGAACGCGCCTGCCTGCTTCTCGCGCGACTCGCCGGCGACAAACTGAATCCTGCGCTGGTCAAAGCGTTCGTCGGCGCGATTACGTTCTTCCCGATTGGATCGCTGGTCCGCACCAGCCTCGACGAGCTCGCCGTCGTTGTCGGCACGAACGTCGACGATCCGCTCCATCCGATGATTCAGCTCGTGTCGGAGCGCCTGCAGGCCGCGTCAGAGGTCCTCGACACGCGCGCGCGAGTCGACGGCGTCTACCGGCGTCACGTGGTCGAAACCGTCGAGCCACCCGCCGCCGACACCGCCGCCGTCGCAAAGCTGCTGGCTGTCGCCTAGTTGTTCAGGTTAGTGCGTAATCCCCGGCTCGAAGAATTCGAGGTAGCCCTCGAGCTCGCCGGACTTGACGTCGGTGAACTGGACACCGGCGCGATAGCGGGCCGACTGGGTGGCTGGATGGCGTTCGACGACCACCCAGATGACGCGGGCGTGGCACGCGAGACCGCCGACGTCGTGCGGCAGCACCAGGCGGATGGCGGTGTTCGGCTCGATCGCGTAGCGCGACACCACCTGCGCACCGAGCGTCGAGAGATCGACGAGCTGGCCTTCCGACTGGTCGACGACAACGGACGTCCCGTCCGCCATGCGGACGCGCCGAGCGCGCCGCTGCTTCGTCTGTTCGTCGGAAGAAGGCGCGGCCGCTGCCTTGATGCGCAGCCGGGGCCTGATGTTGTCCGCGAGTAGTTCCGCGATGCGCGCCGCGACCCGCTCGTCGAGTCTTGCTCCGGGCGGATTCTCCGCGTAGACCATCGCGTTGCCGCGGCCTTTGGCCACGAGCGGCAGGGCAATCGCGTAGCGCGTCGGCAGACCCACGATCCCGTCCGGGTCGTGGCCGTTCGCGGTGTTCCACGCCGCGCACGCGCGCGCGAGCGCTGAATCGCCCGGCGTGCGCAGCACCGTCTTCGCGGGCAACGGCGGATCGAATCCGCGGCTGTGCCAGACCGTGAAGCCGTCGCCCTCGGCCGCGCCGACGACGACGCGCATGAAGTAACCGTTGAAGACGTCGGCGACGGCGCTCATCAGCTCGTTGGCCGCTTTCGGCGTGCGCAACGCTGCCAGCGCGGTCGCAAGTTGATCGAGTGTAAGGCAGACGGCCTCGGCGGCATCGTCCTCTGTGTCGGTCTCAGCAAGCAGTGCGGCAAGGGCGTCGAGCCGCCTGTTCATCGCGGCGCGCACCGTTTCGATCTCGCGTCGAGCGTCCATATCGTCGAATCGTTGACTGCTGGCGGGTCGCACTCGAAGAGGCAAGTCGAGTACCAGCATGCGATCGGGCGATCTCAGCCGTTCGCGCGAGAGGCGCGTTTGCGGTCATTCCGCTTTTGTAATCGAGCGACGGAATTGAAATCCGAAGAGTCCCGCATACGCGATCGCGCCGACCGATCCCCCGAGCGTGTCGGCAATCCAGTCGTGCACGTCCGAATCGCGCAGCGGCACGAAGGACTGGTGATACTCGTCGCTCGCGCCGTAGGCGCTCGTCAGCAGCACGGCCAGGAGGATCGCCGGCAGAATGCGAACGCGCTCGCCGAGGAAGGCGCGCGCGAAGAGAAACGCCAGGCCGGCGTACTCCGTTGTGTGCAGCACCTTGTCCCAGATGTTCTGAGTTAGTACCGGCAGCGGATCGGACTCGGAAGACAGATGGAAGATGAAGGCCATGTAAAGGATCGGTGGTCCCCACAGCAGCAGACGACGCATTCTTCTAGGATACCTCTCGGGATTCGTGACTCGGGATTCGGGAATCGAATCCCGACTCCCGAATCACGACACCCGAGTCGTATCTACGACAGTGGCGAGAGCTTCCCTTTGTAATCGGTGGTGTGATTGGGCTGGATGTAGATATCGAACGCGTCCGTCGTGAAGCCTTGCGCCTTCAATTCGATGTGATGGCCGCCCGGGGGCAGATCGAGATGCTGGAAGTGGCCGTCGTAGTTGTCGACCACGCCGGCGTAGTTGCCGTCGACGAACACTTGCGCGTCCTTCGGCGTGGCCTCGATTCGCAGATGGCCCACCGCGACGCTCGGGACGACGTAGCCGCCGTACTCGTACGGCGCGCCCCAGGCATATGAACCCCAGAACGGATCGTAATAGGCCCAGCCGCCGTAGAAGCCGCCGTAGTACGGCGCGATGACGACGGCGTGGCCGCCGTGGCTCCAGCCGCCGTGACCCCAGCCGCCGTGACCCCATGAGCCGCCGTGGCTGCCGCCCCGCTGGCCAGCGAACGCAGCCGTCGGCACAACGAGAGCGGCTGCGAGAATGGTCGAGAAGATCGTGCCCTTCATGGTCCCTGCTCCTGCCATGGGTCAGGGCAGAAGCCATGCCAGCGCGAACCTACAGGAAACTCGGCGCATTTCCTCGCTGAGTTGAACAATCGTCCGACTGGGGCGACAATTTCCAGATGCGCATCGGGTCCGTCGAGCTGGCGTCGCCCTTCGCCGTCGCACCGATGGCCGGGATGACCGACTCCGCGTTCCGCCGCCTCGTCAAGCACCACGGCGGCTGCGGCCTGGTCGTCACCGAGATGGTCAGCTCGGAAGGGCTCGTCCGCGGCATCGATCGCACGCTCGAATACGCGGAATACACCGAAGAAGAGCGGCCGATCTCGATTCAGATCTTCGGCGGCGACCCCGAGAAGATGGCCGCGGCCGCGCAGATCGTCGAGGGCATGGGCGCCGACATCGTCGACGTCAACATGGGTTGCCCCGTGCCGAAGATCGCGAAGCACAACGCCGGCTGCAGCCTGATGCGCGAGCCGCAGCACGCGGCGACCGTCATCGACGCGATGACGAAGGCGGTGAAGATTCCGGTCACGGTGAAGATGCGCGCCGGCTGGAACGATCGCGAGCGCAACGCGCCGACGCTCGCGAAGATGGTCGAGGACGCGGGCGCCGCGGCTGTCGCGGTTCACGGACGGACGGCGGCGCAAAGCTACACCGGCAGCGCCGACTGGGATCTCGTCGCGCAGGTCGCAGACGAAGTCCGCATTCCGGTGTTCGGCAGCGGCGACTGCGTCGAGCCCGAACAGGTCGTCTCGAAACTCCGCGCCGGAGTCGACGGCGTGCTCGTCGGCCGCGGCGTGCTGCGCAATCCGTGGATCCTCGCGCAGTCGGAAGATCTCGCCGCCGGCCGTCCGGCGAGAGTCGTCACGATGCAGGAGCGCGGTCAGTTCCTGCTGGACTACATCGAACTGCTGCAGCACGAGCGCGTGTGGGCCGATTCCCGGCTCCCGGCCTCCGACTCCCGTCGCAGCCACGACAAGTGGGTGATCAACAAGCTGCGCGCGCTGGCGACGTACTACACGAAGGGGTTCGAGAACGGATCGCATCTGCGCACAGCAATCAACATGGCGCAGTCGCTCGACGAGGTGCGCGATCTCATCGCGTCGTTCTTCATGACCGCGCACGACCAATCCCTAATCCCTAATCCCTGGTCCCTTCTCACTACGAGGACGTGACGCCATGAACGAGCTATCGATGACGCGCAGGGAAGCGATGACGGCTGCGGTCGCCGCGCTGATCGGATCGAGCCTCGCGCGCGCGCAAGCGCCGAAGACGGAGCCCTGGACCGCCGCGCAAGCGCTGCAGCCCGGCGATCTCGTCAAGGAGCTCAGGGGCGCCACCGCGAATCGACCGACCGTCGTCTGCACGGGCGTGCGGGCGTTGTATCGCGCGGGGCACGTTCCCGGCGCCTCGTTCCACGGCCCCGCGGGTAGTTCGGAGGGACTGGCGGATCTCAAGCAATGGGCGGAGCCGCTCCCGCGATCGACGAATCTCGTCCTCTACTGTGGATGCTGTCCCTTCGACGTCTGCCCCAACGTGCGCCCTGCCTTCACGACGCTCCGCGACATGGGCTTCACCCGTCTCCGCGTGGTGATCATGCCCAAGAACTTCGCGACCGATTGGGTTGGGAATAACTATCCCGTCGAGAGCTGACGCGCGAGAAGCAACCCTTCCTGCGCCTGCGCAGCCCGTATCGTTTTTGCGTCACCGTGTCGTAGTAGTGTTGACATTTCAAACGGTACAGGTAGCATCGAATTTCCCCCTCAGACGTTGCCCACGGCTGTCGCCAGGATGGTCCTTCTAGTCCTGCGACGTAAGTCACAGGGCGGCGCTTGGCGCAAAAGATGTTGAAGATCAAATACTTAGCGGTAGCATTGGTTCCGCTCCTCGTGTCGGTGGGCTGCTCGAGCAAGAGCGCCGACACCCAGAAGCGGCTTACGCCTGAATACGACCAGAAGACCGGCCGCCTGAAGCTCCTGAAATACGACGCGAACGGCAACGGCGTCGTCGACACTTGGAGCTACATGGACGGCGCACGCGTCGTCCGCATCGAAATCGACAAGGACGAAGACGGCAAGATCGACCGCTGGGAGTACTACGACGCCAACCAGAAGCTCGAGAAAGTGGGGCTCTCGCGCCAGAACAACGGGAAAGAGGATGTCTGGCAATATTTCGCCCCCGACGGCTCGGTGTCGCGCGTCGAAGTTGCGACGCGCGGTGATGGGAAGGTGACGAGGATCGAGCGCTACGAGAGCGGCAAACTCGCCAGCGCCGAAGAGGATACGGACGGCGACGGCAAGATGGACAAGTGGGAAACCTACGACGGCGATCGACTGGCGTCCGTGGCGTTCGACACGACGCACCGCGGCACGCCGGACCGCCGCCTCATTTACGCCGCGGATGGATCCGCGCACATGGAAGGCGACCCGAACCCGAAGAACCCATCGAACCCGAAGAACCTGCCGAACCCAAAGAACCCGAAACCCGCAACCCGAAACCCGCTACCCTGATCAGCTCCCTGAAGTCCGTTCTGTACCTCGGTTGCCCCGCCGCGGAGCGCGCGGAAACCGAAAAGCTGCTCGGCGCGGCCGACGTGTCCGTGGTGTGGGCCGACAACGTGAACTACGCGCTCAACGAGCTGCAGCGTCGCGACCTCCCGGTGCTGCTCGATCTTTCGCGCGGCGCCGCCGCGCTGCAGGTCGCACGCGACCTCCGGTCGCACCGCCCCGCCACGCTGATGTTCGCCGTCGTTGATCCGCGCCGGCCAGATCTGACGACCGAGGCGGTCCTCGCCGGCATGGCGGACGTGTTCGCGCGTCCGCTCGGCGGCCGCCGCGTCGCGAACGCCATCGAGCGCGAGCTCGCCTACGACGCGCGGCTGGACGATGGCTCGGAGCGAGACGCGTCCGCTGATCTCTACAGCCACTCTCCGGCGATGCACGAGGTGATGGCGCTTGTCGCGCGCGCGGCCGGCATGCGCGCCGGCGTGCTGATTCGCGGCGAAGACGGCACCGGCCGGCAGGTGGCGGCTCGTGCGATCCACGCGCAGCAGAGCGGCGAGCGCGCTGCGTTCGTGCCGATCGACTGCGCCGCGTACGACGCCGACGATCTCGACACCGTGCTGTTTGGCTCCGCGAACGGCCACGGATCCAGAGCGGAGCGCGCGCAGGATGCAAAGCTGGAAGCCAAACAGCAGAGCAGGGGTCTCGAGCGCGTCGGCAGGCAGGGGCGCCTCTACGAAGCGCTCGGCGGCACGCTCTACATGCAGAACATCGCGGAGGCGTCCGCGCGCGTGCAGGCGCGCCTTGCGCGCGTGCTGCGCGATCGCGAGGCGGTGCTCGTCGAGACCGGCGAGGTCGTGGGATTCGACATCCGGCCGATGGCCGGCGTCGACGGCAACGTCGACCGCGCCGTCGAAGAAGGACGCATCCGCGAAGATCTGTTCCGCCGGCTCTCGGTCATTCGCATCGACATACCGCCGCTCCGGAACCGGCGCGAGGACATCCCCGCGCTGGCGAACTACTTCCTGCGCGAGATCTGCGGTTCGCTACGGTTGCCGCCGAAAACGCTCTCGCGCGCGGCGCTCTCGCTGATCGCGGCTCTCCCGTGGCGTGGCAACGCCGTCGAGCTCCGCGCGCTGCTCGAGAGCATCGTCGCCGCCGTCGAAGGCGGCCGCGCGATCGCGCTCGAGGACGTTCTTTCGCACGTGCGTCTCGACGGCGGGTCGGTCGTCTACGCGAACGGCGGGACGCTGAAGCAGGCGCGCTCGCGCTTCGAGCGCGATTACATCGTCGCGATCCTCGATCAGCATCACGGGCGCATCAGCGAGGCCGCGAAGGCGCTGGGCATCCAGCGCACGAATCTGTATCGGAAGATGCGGTCGTTGAGGGTGACGCGCACGCGGCGTCCGTAGGCATGCGGTGATGCAAAGGCGGTTTTATTTGAAGGTGATGCGGGTCGTCGCGATGTGTTTGATGGTGGCGGGCACGACCATCGGGGTCGCGAAAGCCCAGGACACCGGCACGCAGATCGGCGTCGACGACGGCGGTCCGGACATGCGGTCGGTGCGGATCAGAATGGGTCCGTTCTATATGAACCCGCGGCTCGAGCTGGGGAACATCGGCGTCGACACGAACGTCTTCAACGAGCCCGACTCGCAGAATCCGAAAGAGGACTTCACCTTTACGCTGACGCCGAGCATCGACGTCTGGATGCGCGCCGGCCGGTCGTGGACGAAGTTCACCGTTTCGGAGGACCTGGTCTGGTACCAGAAATACAGCGACCAGCGTTCGGCGAACGAACACTACAGCCTGACGTTTCGGTTGCCGCTCAACCGCCTCGCCTTCAGCTTCTCGCCCTCGTACGTCAGCACGAACGCCCGGCCGGGATTCGAAATCGACGAGCGCGTCCATCACGTCGATTGGGGTGGCACGGGCACGGTTGAAATTCGTGCGCTGTCGAAGACATTGTTCGGGGTGACCGGCACCTACATGAACTACTCGTACGATCCGAACGCGTTGTACAACGGCACGGATCTCGCCAGCCAGTTGGACAGGACCGAAACCGCTCTTGGCATCACCGTCGCCCACGAGCTGACGCCGCTCACGAGGTTGTCGTTCAACGCCGGAGAGGAACAGGCGCGGTTTCAGCACTCGCCGTTCAGAAACTCGGATTCCACCGTCGCGGGCGTGACCGCCTCGTTCGATCCTCACGCGCTGTTGAAGGGAAGCGCCACGTTCGGTTATCGCGACTTCAGGCCGGCGGATCCGAGTCTGCAGAAGTTCTCGGGCTTTACGGCTCAGGGCGACCTGACGTACACGCTGCTCGGCGCGACGCGATTTCAGGTGCAGTTCAAGCGGGACGTCGAATACTCCTACCAGGTCGATTCGCCGTATTACGTGCAGAGCGGCATCAACGGCTCAATCGCGCAGCAGATCTTCGGGCCGGTCGATGCCGTCGTCCGTGGCGGTTTCGCGAATCTGGCTTATTCGGACCTGGCCGGCACGACAGTGCAGTACGTGAATCGCGTCGATCACAATTACACCTACGGCGGCGGCCTCGGCTATCACTTCAGCAACGGCCTGCGCGTTGGCTTCAACGTCGACTACTCCGAACGCATCACTCCGGACCCGCTGATGCAGTACCACGGTTTGCGCTACGGCGCCTCTGCCACTTACGACTTCTAGTCGCGCACGCCCTCCCTCGTACGTAGTACGTAGTGTCCGGCTTTAGCCGGACCCTCCTTCACAACCCACTCTCTACCTGCTGATCGCGTAGTTGTGCGCGACGATGGCGGCGTACGTCGCGTTGAGCCCGATCATCGTCAGCACGGCCATCGACGGATGACGTTTCCGAATGCGCTCGGAGAGGACGATGATCCCGGTCGCCACGCTCGCTTTGACGGCGACGAAGGCGCCGGGCGACTGCGCGATGCCTCCCATCACCGGATTGCCTTCGCGGCCGGTGTGATCGTCGAGCGCGCGAAGAGTCGATTCGAGATCCAGCCCCTGCAGCACGATGAACGATCCGTAGAGCGGCTTCAGCGCGGCGGGCCTCGGCGCCGAAGACGGGGACGCAGGAGCGATCGAACCGGTGGGATCGGGGGCGGCCGTTTGCGCGTGCACCGGGGCGGCGCCGAGCAGCAACGCGGCGAGACAGAACACGATCGAGGCGCGTGCACGCATCGACACTGCACGGAATGACTCAACGGGGATGCCAGCGAGCGATCGTCGAAAAACCGTGGATTTCTGCCGAGGTGATCGTTCCGCGCGGAAACAGGTTCGTGACGATGAGAAACGATTTTCTCTCGAACTAGAATAAAGAGGTGCCGCTGCGCATTGCATTCGACATGGACGGCGTCCTCGCCGACATGGAATCGGAGCTCGTCCGACAGGCCGAAATCCTCTTTGGCGAATCGATGACGCGGAAGCTCGAGGCCCGCGCCGACGCGACGCCACCCGACGCGGCGACGCCCACGCCGGAGCCGAGCCTGTCGCCGCCGGACGCTCAGGCCTCGTCGGAAAATGCCCCTGAGAACGCGCCCCCGCTGCTCAAGCTCAACATGAACTCGCGGCAGCAAAAGAAGCTCTGGCACCACGTCGAATCGATCGAGAACTTCTGGGAAACGCTGGCGGAGCTGGAGCCTGGCGTCGTCGGCCGGCTTGCCGCCCTCGCCGCCGAGCGGCGCTGGGAGATCATCTTTCTGACGAAGCGCCCTGAGTCCGCCGGCGCGACCGCGCAAGTCCAGAGCCAGCGCTGGCTCGAAGCAAAGGGGTTTTCGCTGCCGAGCGTCTACGTCGTCCAGGGTTCGCGCGGACGCATCGCCGCCGCGCTCGCCCTCGACGTCGTCGTCGACGATCGTCCGGAGAACTGCCTCGACATCGTCGTCGATTCGAAGGCGCGCGCGATTCTCGTCTGGCGTGAGCCCGAGAACCAGCTGCCGGCGGCGGCGCGCCGGCTCGGCATCGGCGTCGTCAACACCGTGGGCGCGTGCCTCGACATCCTCACAGAGATGGATCGCGCGCAGCCGGAAGACACCGGCGTGATGGCGAAGGTGATGCGGTTACTGGGACTGAAAGAGCCGGCGTAATCCACGATGCTCTTGAGACACGAAGGATTCCGCCGTCTGTGCCGCGCGCGCGATCTGCTGCGGGAGTCGTGCGACGAGCCGCGCCCGGCGAGTCGCCGTCGGGTTATCAGCGACGCGTGCGCACGCTGATGCACGCCGAGATCGCTCCGGGATGCCTCACGCTGATGGCGCAGCCGCCGATTCGCAGTTTTCGAGAAGTGCC
>Ga0335085_10010595_pt1 | contig 13769 bp, 12 predicted proteins | sample Lox_Sample_45_FD_206712 | JGI IMG/M metagenome (GOLD analysis project Ga0335085, IMG submission 206712) | Soil microbial communities from Loxahatchee National Wildlife Refuge, Florida, United States - Lox_Sample_4.5 | ecosystem: Environmental > Terrestrial > Soil > Wetlands | place: USA...
CGGGCTCGGCCGGATCGGCGTGATCGTCGGCATGGAATCGAACGGCAGCAGCGACGAGCTCAAGTCGGTCGGTCGCATGGTGGCGATGCATGTCGCCTCCGCGAATCCGCAGGCGGTCGATCCGTCCGGGCTTGCGCCTGCGGCCGTTGAACGCGAGAAGGGTGTCCTCGCCGAGAAGGCGAAAGCGCAGGGCAAGCCCGCAAACGTGGTTGAGAAGATCGTCGAGTCCGGCCTCAAGACCTTCTACAAGGAGGTCTGTCTGCTCGATCAGCCGTTCATCTTCGACGACAAGAAAAGCGTCGCCCAGGCTCTCAAGGAGAGCGAGGGGAAGGTCGGAGCGCCGATCAAGGTCAGCGGTTTCGTTCGCTTTGCGTTGGGTGAGGGCATCGACCGGCCGAGCGGCGATTTCGGCGGTGAGGTCGCGGCGCTTGCCGGTGCGCACTGAGCGCATGACAGTTGGGTTTCGTACCCAAATGAGATAGCCCTAGTGCGCTGATGCCGGAATCGGCTTCAGCGGCGGACCGTTCGGGCGGATACTCTTCATGGCGAAGCCGAAATACGGTCGGGTCATCGTCAAGCTCTCCGGTGAGGCACTCAGTGGCCCGAAAGAATTCGGCATTCACCAGCCGACGATCGATCGTTTTGCCGCCGACCTGATCGCCGCCCATCGTCTCGGCATTGCGCTTGGTGTCGTGGTCGGCGGCGGCAACGTGCTGCGCGGCGCGCAAATCTCCGAGGATGGTCTGTCGCGCCCCACGGCGGACGCGATGGGAATGTTGGCCACGGTCATGAACGCCCTGGTGCTGGAAGCGGCTATCGAGCGGGCCGGGGTCAGCGCGCGTTCGATGTCGGCGTTGTCGATGCCGCAGGTCTGCGAGACTTATGAGCGCCAGCGCGCGCTGCGGCACATCGAGGACAAGCGCATCCTCGTCTTCGCCGGTGGAACTGGAAACCCGTACTTCACCACCGATACGACCGCGGTGCTGCGCGCGGCCGAGATGGGCTGCGACGCCGTTCTCAAGGCGACCGACGTCGACGGCGTCTATACCGCCGATCCCAAGCGCGACCGCAAGGCGACCCGCTACGAGCGGCTCAGTCACCAGGAGGCGCTGGAGAAGAATCTCAAGATCATGGACGCAACCGCGTTCGCGCTTGCCCGGGAAAATCGAATGCCTATCATCGTCTTTTCGATCCGAAAGCAGGGCGCGATCGAGACCGTCCTGCGTGGAAAAGGGCACTTCACCACTGTTGGCTGAGGGCCGCAGCCAGGCGCCCGCGCCCATCGGTGCTCGCCTGGAAAGCCGATCGCGGAGGGCGTCATGGCACAGGCCAATTTTGACATGAACGATCTTAAGCGCCGCATGCAGGGCGCGGTTCAATCGCTCAAGCAGGAGCTGTCGGGGCTACGCACCGGCCGCGCTTCAAGTGCGCTTCTCGAGCATGTCCAGGTCGAGGCTTACGGCAGCCACATGCCGCTCAATCAACTCGCGACCATCAGCGTACCGGAGCCGCGTCTCCTCAATGTCCAGGTCTGGGATCGCTCCATGGTCCATGCGGTCGAGAAGGCGATTTCGGCCGCCAATCTCGGCTTGACGCCTGCGACCGAAGGGCAGGTCCTCAAACTGCGGATTCCGGAACTCAACGAGGAGCGGCGAAAGGAAATCGTCAAGGTCGCGCACAAATACACGGAAGCGGCCCGCGTTGCGGTGCGTCATGTGCGCCGTGACGGCCTCGATCTCCTAAAAAACCTCGAAAAGGATCACAAGATCAGCGAAGACGAGCACAAGCGCCAAGCCGGCGACGTGCAAAAGGTGACCGACGCGACCATCGCAGAGGTCGAGAAATTGCTGGCCGGCAAGGAAAAGGAGATCATGACGGTTTGAGCGACGCCGCAGGTTCGACATCCAAGGTCGCAAAGACGCTGGCGGCCGCAGGCGGCGGCTTCGAGGTGCCGCATCACGTCGCTATCATCATGGATGGCAACGGACGCTGGGCTGCGGCGCGCGGCTTGCCGCGAGTCGAGGGCCACCGGCGGGGCGTAGAGGCGCTGCGCAAAACCGTGCGCGCCGCGCACGATCTCGGCATTTCCGTGCTGACGATTTTCTCCTTCAGTTCCGAGAATTGGTCGCGCCCGCAATCCGAAATCCGCGATTTGCTGGGGCTGTTGCGCCGCTTCATCCGCAATGATCTGGCTGACCTGCACAAAAGCAATGTGCGCGTGCGGGTGATCGGCGGACGCGATGATCTGTCGGGCGACATTCGCGGATTGCTGGAGGAGGCCGAAGACCTGACGCGCAACAACGACGGGCTGACGCTCGTTGTCGCGTTTAACTATGGCGCCCGCCAGGAAATAGCGCGCGCCGCGCAGCGTCTTGCGGAGGACGTTGCGGCGGGGCGTCTATTGGCCAAGGACATTACGCCCGAGCTTCTTCGCCGCCATCTTGATGCTCCCGATTTGCCCGATCCCGACGTTATCATCCGCACCAGCGGCGAGCAGCGGCTTTCCAACTTCCTGCTGTGGCAGGCGGCCTATAGCGAACTCGTATTCGTGCCCATCAACTGGCCGGATTTCGATCAGGCCGCGCTCGAATCGGCCATCGCCGAATATCGCCGGCGGGAGCGCCGTTTCGGTGGCCTGGTCAGCCAGACCGGATCGTGATCGAAACCCGCCAGCGCGGTGTCGGTACCGACGGCGATATCGCTTCGAAAGCGGTGGGCATGACGAATCTCAGGCTGCGGGTTGCTTCGGCGCTGGTATTGGCGCCGCTGACGCTCGGATGCGCTTTTGTCGGTGGCTGGCTTTTCTTGGCGCTCTGCTTCATCGCATCCGGCGTTATCCTTTGCGAGTGGACACGGCTGGTTGCCGGCAGGCTTGAAGCGACAGTCTTGGCGCCGGGACTGGCCTCACTCGGCGCCGCTTTGGCTTTTACCGGTCTGGACCGGCCGACCGTTGCGGCCGCCCTGATTGCCATTGGGGTCATCCTCGCCGGCGCAGCGACGGCGCTACCGTCGCGAGATGTTCCGCCATCGAGTCGAGCGGCTTGGGCGGCGGGCGGGATGATTTACGCTGGGGCCGCTTTCCTCGGGCCGGCGCTGCTGCGCCGCGACAGCGAACTCGGCCTCGTGGCGGTGTTCTTCCTCGCCGCTACCGTGTGGGCCACCGATATTTTCGCCTATTTCGTCGGCCGTGCAGTCGGTGGCCCGCTATTGTGGCCGCGCATGAGCCCGAACAAGACCTGGGCGGGGGCGGCGGGGGGCTTGGCAGGGGGGACGCTCGCCGGTATCTCGGTTGCCTACGCGAGCGGACTTCTGGCGCTCAGCGTTATAGGGGTAGTGGCGGCGGTGCTTTCAGTCCTGGCGCAGTGTGGCGATCTCCTGGAATCCGCGGTCAAACGCCGCTTCGGCGCGAAGGACGCAAGCCACCTCATCCCCGGCCATGGTGGGCTGATGGATCGGCTTGACGGCTTCATTGTCGCGGCCTTTGCGGCGCTGCTGATCGGTACGCTTCGGCAGGGTCTGGATGCACCGGCTCAAGGCTTGCTGATATGGTAGCGTCAATGAAGCAAGAGCAGCCAGCGGCGCGGAGCAGGCCGGCGTCAGCGCCGCGTTCAGTGACGCTCCTCGGAGCGACCGGCTCAATCGGTTCGAGCACCGTCGACTTGTTGCAGCGCGAGCCGGATCGCTATCGCGTCGAAGCCGTCACGGCCAATCGAAACGCACAGGATTTAGCGCGTCTCGCACGCGAATTGGGCGCGCGCTTCGCGGTGGTCGCGGACCTCGACGCTTATGCTGAGCTCAAGAGCGAGTTGTCCGGCTCGGGCATCGAAGCTGGCGCCGGGGCGGCAGCAGTAGTTGAAGCAGCGCAGCGGCCGGCCGACTGGGTCATGGCGGCGATCACCGGCGCGACGAGCTTGAAGCCGACGCTCGCTGCCGCTGAGCGCGGCGCAACTGTTGCCATCGCCAACAAGGAATGTCTCGTCTGTGCCGGCGCGCTGTTCATGCGCCGGGCGGCGGCCGCAGGCGCAACCGTTCTGCCGGTTGATTCCGAACATAATGCGATTTTCCAGGCGCTCGGCTCCGGCCGACGCGAGGACGTACGCCGCATCATTCTGACGGCTTCGGGCGGCCCGTTCCGGACCTGGTCGCTCGAGGCAATTCGCAACGTGACTGTCGAGCAGGCGTTGAAGCACCCGACCTGGACCATGGGTCCCAAGGTCACGATCGATTCCGCGACGCTCATGAATAAAGGCCTTGAATTGATCGAGGCCTTCCATCTGTTCGCGCTGCGGCCGGACGAGCTTGACGTCGTCGTTCATCCGCAATCGGTCGTTCACGGCTTGGTGGAATTTCGCGATGGGTCGGTGATCGCCCAACTGGGCTCGCCGGACATGCGCATTCCGATCTCGCACTGCTTGGCCTGGCCGGTCCGCATGGCGACCCCGGCGCCGCGTCTCGATCTTGCCCGCGTCGCCACGCTGAGCTTCGAGGAGCCGGATCCGGTGCGGTTCCCGGCCCTGGCCCTGGCACGAAGGGCCTTGGCCGCCGGCGGCGCGGCACCGACCGTGCTCAATGCCGCCAATGAAATTGCGGTCCGCGAATTCGTTGCTAAACGACTTGGATTCAGCGGAATTCCGGCGCTTGTCGAGGCCACGCTGGATGCGGCGGAACGGCGCGGCGAGACGGCCGAGCCCCAATCCGTTGAAGAAGCCGTGGCTATTGACCATAACGCCAGAAGGCTAGCGGCCGACCTCTTGCCCGAAATTGCCGCAATGGCATCCTAGCTTGGGGGCTGGGAACGGTCATTCGGGGGCGTCGGGCACCGTCATGGGGTCGTATTTGCTTTCGCATTTGCATGCGTTCGAGGGTGGCGTTGTCGCCTATCTGATCCCTTTTGTTTTCGTCCTTAGCCTGGTCGTCTTCTTTCATGAACTCGGCCATTTCCTGATCGCGCGCTGGTGTGGCGTGCGAGTTCTGGTGTTTTCCATCGGCTTCGGCCCGGAAATTCTCGGATTCCACGATCGTCACGGCACCCGTTGGAAGATCGCCGTAGTGCCGCTAGGCGGCTACGTGAAGTTTTTCGGCGACGAGAGCGCGGCCAGCACGCCCGATGGGGAACGCTTGGCCAACATGAACGAAGCGGAAAAGGCCGAGAGCTTCTTCTTCCAGCCGGTTCTCAAGCGGGCGGCTATCGTGGTCGCCGGCCCCTTGGCGAATTTCCTTTTGGCGATCATCATTTTCACCGGGATTTTCATGCTCTACGGCAAGCAGAGCATGAGCGCGCGGGTAGACGCCGTGCAGCCTGATAGCGCCGCGGCCGCGGCAGGCTTCCAGTCCGGCGATGTCGTCACCGCGATCGATGGTCATGCCATTGAGAATTTCGCCGATATGCAGCGCGTCGTCAGCGAAAGCGCCGGGGAGACGCTCGAAATCACGGTCAATCGCGGCGGAAGCCCTCTCATCCTGAAGGCCACGCCTGCCCTCAAGGAGATCAAGGACAATTTCGGCAACGTCCACCGCATCGGCATCCTGGGAATCAGCCGCTCGACCGCGGCTGAAGACCTTAAATTCCAGCCGGTTTCTCCGCCTCAGGCGGTCTTGATGGGGGTGCAGGAGACGTGGTTCGTGATCGATCGGACGCTAAGCTATATCGGCGGCGTCATTATCGGGCGCGAGGCCGCGGATCAGCTTGGCGGGCCGATTCGGATCGCGCAGATGTCCGGGCAGGTCGCCAGCCTCGGCTTCGGGGCATTGATTCACCTCGCTGCGGTGCTTTCGGTGTCGATCGGCCTTTTGAACCTGTTTCCAATTCCGCTCCTCGATGGGGGTCACCTTTTGTTCTACGGAATCGAGGCGCTTCGCGGCCGCCCGTTATCAGAACGCGCTCAGGAATATGGGTTTAGGATCGGTCTCGCGATTGTCTTGATGTTGATGATATTTGCAACTTTCAATGACATAGTTCATTTGGCGACCTCTTGAGCCGCCTACCATCGGGCGAAAACGAGGGGACTAACCAGCGTGGGGACTAAGTGTGGAAGGGCGTGAGTGTAGGGACACAAGGCAACGAACTGGGGACTTTGAGCAGGCAGAGCCGAGGGAGAGACCGGACACCGCGCCACTGGGGGCGGCCACAAGGGGAATAAAGGCGCTTTGCGCATGAGAATGTGTGTGCGGGTGGTGCGAGGGCTCGTCGTGGCCGGCTTGCTCCTCGGGGGGAGTATCGTTGGCTTTGCAGCAGGTGTGGTCCATGCCGCGCCGGCAGAAACCGGGCTGACCACAAGCTCGATCGTCGTTCAGGGCAACCGCCGCGTCGAAGCGGATACGGTGCGCTCCTATTTCAAGGTGGCTCCGGGCGAGCATCTCGATGCCGCCAAGATCGATGCCGCGCTCAAGGCGCTTTACGCGTCCGGCCTGTTTCAGGACGTCCAGATCTCACAATCCGGCGGGCACCTCGTCGTCACCGTGGTGGAGGCGCCGGTCATCAACCGACTCGCCTTCGAAGGTAATCACCGCATCAAGGACGAGCAGCTCAAAGAGGAAATCCAATCCAAAGAGCGCGGATCCTTATCGCGGCCGATGGTGCAGGCCGACGTTCAACGCATCATCGAGGTTTATCACCGCAACGGCCGCTTCGACGTCACCGTCGTGCCCCAGATCATCGAGCGGCCCAACAACCGCGTCGATCTGATCTTCGCCATCAACGAAGGCGAAAAAACGGGGGTTAAATCGATCGTCTTCGTCGGTAACAAGAGCTACGCGGCGTGGCGTCTCAAGGAGGTGATCAAGACTGCGGAATCGAACTGGTTGAGCTTTTTGCAGACCACCGACGTTTACGATCCAGACCGTATCGAGGCCGACCGCGACCTGATCCGGCGATTCTATCTCAAGCACGGCTACGCCGACGTGCAGGTCGTTTCCGCGACCGGCGAGTATGATCCCGCCAAGAAGGGCTTCATCATCACCTTCACGATCGAGGAAGGCCCGCAATATCACTTCGGCACCATCGACATCCAGTCGAACGTGCATGCGGTGAATTCGGCGTCGCTGAAGTCGATTTTGCGAACTCACGCCGGCGATATCTACAACGGCGAAGCCATCGAGAAATCCGTCGAGGACGTCACCGTGGAGGTCGCGCGCCGCGGCTATCCGTTCGCCAACGTGCGGCCGCGGGGTGACCGCAATCCGCAGGCGCGAACGATCAGCGTGATCTATGTCGTTGACGAGGGCACGCGCGCCTATATCGAGCGCATCAACATTCGCGGCAATACCCGCACTCGTGACTACGTCATCCGACGCGAATTCGATATCGCCGAAGGCGATCCCTATAATCGCGCCCTGATCGATCGCGCCGAGCGCCGTATCAAGAACCTCAACTACTTCAAGACGGTCAAGATCACCAACGAGCCCGGCTCGGCGCCCGACCGCGTGGTGATCAATGTCGACGTCGAAGAGCAATCGACTGGCGACTTCTCGATCATGGGCGGCTATTCCACGGCCGAGGGCTGGCTTGCGCAGATGTCGATCTCCGAGCGCAATCTGCTCGGCACCGGACGGTTTGCGAAAGCGGCCCTCACTTACGGGCAATACGTTCGGGGCGTGGAACTCAGCTTTGCCGAGCCGTACTTTCTCGACCAGCGGTTCGGCGCCGGTCTCGATCTTTTTGCCAAGCAGACACTCGCCAATTCGTACCTGTCATATGGCACCGAAACGTACGGCGGCACGCTGAAGTTCGGCATCCCGCTGCGCGAGGACCTGTCGCTGCAACTGCGCTATTCGCTGTACACGCAGAAGATCACGTTGCCCAGCTACTTGGACGATTGTAACAACCTCAATCCTGACTTTGCGACGACATTCCCGACGCCGGCCGCCAACGCTGCCGGCGTATTCCCGAACGGCACCAACGCGACCGCCAACGCGCTTTACAACACCGCCGTAGCCAACAACACGCAGAGCAACTGTTTCCTCTACGGTCAAGCGTCCCTGCCGGTGCGTGTCGAGCTAGCCAACGGTACGACGTTGACATCGATGGTCGGCTACGGCTTGACCTACAATACGTTGGACAACAACAAGTCGCCGACCAGCGGTATGATCGTTACTGCAGGCCAGGACTTCGCCGGCCTCGGTGGCGATGTCGCTTATATGCGCTCGACCGTCGACTTCCACAGCTACTATGAGGTCGTGCCCGACCTTGTCGGCGTTGTCCACCTGCAGGCCGGCAATATCGTCGGGTTGGGTCAGGAAGTCCGCATGCTGGACGACTTCAAGATGGGCCCCAATCTCGTTCGCGGCTTCCAGCCCGCCGGCATCGGTCCGCGCGACATTACGCCGGGTACATCGAATGATGCGATCGGCGGCACGCTCTACTGGGGTGCCAGCCTGGAGTTCCAGTATCCGTTCTACTTCCTGCCCAAGGACACGGGAATTCGCGGTGCGGTCTTCCTCGATTCGGGCTCGGTATGGGCTTACAAGGGCGAAACGCAATCGCCGGCGACCGGCGAAATCAACGGCATCGTCAACGGCATTCCGTGCCAATGCGGAATGATCTACACCGACAGTGCGGCCGTCCGCCTGTCGGGCGGCGCCAGCATCATCTGGGATTCGCCGTTCGGCCCATTGCGCTTTGATTTCGCCTATCCGATCCTCAAGAGCGCGTATGACCGGACGCAATTCTTCGCCTTTGGCGGCGGAACGCATTTCTAGTCGGCGCGGCTCTTCTCGGGGACGAGCGTATGCCGAACTTCCTTCCGCGCAGTCGCACGTTGACGATCGAAGAAATCGCGAAACTGACCGGCGCCAAGCCGCGTGACGGCGATCCGCTCGATCGCCGCATCGACAACATTGCCCCGCTCGACACCGCGAGCGCGGCCGAAATCAGCTTTCTCGACAGGCCGAAGTTCGCTTCCGAGTTTGCCGCGACCCGCGCCGGCGCCTGCTTCGTCTCACCGCGGCTTGCGCCTTCGGCGGCCGGTGGACCGGTCGTCCTGGTGACGGCTGAGCCATACCGGGCGTTTGTCGAGGTTGCGCGGGCGCTCTTTCCCGATGCGCTTCGCCCAACGTCCCTCTTCAGCGCCAGCGGCTCGCGAGCCGAAAGCGCGCATGTCCATCCGACTGCGCGGCTTGAGGCCGGCGTCACGATCGATCCGCTCGCGGTCGTTGGCCCGCGCGCCGAGATTGGGAGCGGGACCGTCATCGCGGCCGGCGCTGTGATCGGCCCCGATGTCGCGATCGGCCGCGGTTGCGCCATTGGCGCCGGCGCCTCGATCATCCACGCCTTGATCGGCGACCGCGTCATCATTCATCCCGGCGCGCGCATCGGACAGGACGGTTTCGGCTACCTGCCGGGCCCGAAGGGCCACCGCAAAATCCCGCAGACCCGGCGAGTCATCATTCAGGACGACGTCGAAATCGGCGCCAACACCACGATCGATCGCGGCTCGACGCGGGATACGATGATCGGGGAAGGCAGCAAGATCGACAATCTGGTGCAAATCGCGCACAACGTCGTCGTTGGCCGGCATTGCCTGATCGCCGGACAAGTCGGCCTGTCCGGCAGCGTGAAAGTGGGGGATTTTGCGATGATGGCCGGCAAAGTCGGCATTGCGGATCATGTGACGGTCGGCGCGCGCGCCATTTTGGGCGCTCAAAGCGGCGTCATGTCGGACGTTCCGCCCGGCGCGAGCTGGATCGGCTCTCCTGCCCAGCCGGTGCGCGACTTCATGAAGGGTGTGGCTGCGTTGCGCCGCCTGGTGCGTGACGGCAGCAAATCCGGGGGCGAGGGCGAATGACCGACGCTACCGTCGGCACCGCCGACATCCGTGAAATCCTGCGGTTGATGCCGCACCGTTATCCGTTCCTCATGGTCGATCGCGTCACCGACATCCGCGGCGACGAGCACGGGATCGGCATCAAAAACGTTACGATCAATGAGCCGCAGTTCCTCGGCCACTTCCCGGAAAATCCGGTCATGCCGGGTGTCCTGGTGATCGAGGGCATGGCACAGACGGCGGGCGTGCTTTGCCTACGGCTGACGGCGGAGAAGGCCGATCCGGCCAAGCGCCGCTCGGTGCTGTTCCTGACCATCGACAAAGCCAAATTCCGCAAGCCCGTGGTGCCGGGCGACACGCTCGCCTACCACGTCGACAAGATCGCGCGCCGCCGCAACATGTGGTGGTATCGCGCCGAGGCCAAGGTTGACGATACGCTGATCGCCGAAGCCGAACTCGGCGCCATGATCGCCGAGGGCTAGATGGCCATCGATCCGACCGCGCGCGTGGCCGATGGCGCGCGCATTGGCGATGGCGTCGAGATCGGACCCTACTGCATCATTGGTCCGCAGGTTGAACTCCGCGCCGGCGTTCGCCTCATCGGCAACGTCCACGTCACGGGCCTAACGACAATCGGCGAAGCATGCGTCGTCTATCCGTTTGCCTCGCTGGGCACGCCGCCGCAGTCGGTTCACTATCGCGGCGGTGCGACGCGTCTGATCGTCGGGCCGCGCTGCGAGCTGCGCGAGGGCGTCACCATGAATACCGGCACCGAAGCGGGAGGCGGCGTCACCCGCGTCGGCGAGCGTTGCCTGTTCATGGTGGGATGCCACGTCGCGCATGACTGCCAGGTCGGCAACGGCGTTTCCTTCGCCAACAACGTCGTGCTCGGCGGCCATGTTGTGGTCGGCGACAATACCTTCCTTGGCGGTCATGCGGCCGTGCACCAATACGTGCGTGTGGGCGAGGGTGCAATGATGGCGGGGCTTTCGGGAGCCACTGGGGACATCATTCCGTTCGGCTATGCTCTCGGTCAGATCGCCGATCTGGTTGGATTGAATACCGTCGGCTTGCAGCGGCGTGGTGCCACCAAAGCCGAACTGCATCGGCTGCGCCGCGCCTATCGCGGACTATTCCTGGGCGAGGGCGTGTTCGCCGATCGGCTCGAAGCGGTTGCCCAGGAATTCGCCGGGGATCCTATGATCGGGAAAGTCATCGCGTTCATACGCGGCGGCGGCAACCGGCCTTTGATGCATCCGCGCCAGGATGCGAAGTAGGCGCGGCGGCACGGTCTGGCGAGCCAAGCATGGCTGACACGGCGGTTGAGGATTCGGTTGCAATTATCTGCGGCGGCGGCGGTTTTCCGGGCGCAGTGGCGGACGCTGTTGTGCGCCGCGGGCACCGCCCCGTCATGTTCGCGCTCAAGGGCTGGGCCGACGCCAAGGTGATCGAACCCTACACGCATTACTGGATCGCGATCGGCCAGGTTGGCCGCTTTCTTCGGCTTGCGCGCGCCGAACATTGCACAAGCGTGATGTTCATCGGCACGTTGCTGCGGCCGTCGCTTTCGCAAATCCGTCTTGATTGGCAGACGATCTGCTCGATGCCGCGGATCATCCAATCGTTTCGCGGCGGCGACGATCGGCTCCTTTCGGGTGTTGCCAGCATCATCGAGGCTAACGGCTTGCGCGTTATCGGTGTCGGCGAGCTGGCTTCAGAAATCCTCGTGCCCGAGGGCGTGCTTGGCCGCTATCAACCCTCGGAGCGGGACAAACGCGACATTGCGCGTGGTCTGGCGTTGATTGCCGCGATCGGTCCATTTGACGTCGGGCAAGCCGCGGTCGTCGCCGATAATCACGTGGTTGCCGTCGAAGCAGCCGAGGGCACTGACAATCTGATCGCGAGGGTCGCCGAGTTGCGCCGCACGGGGCGCGTTGCGACGCCGCGGGGCGTGGGGGTTTTGGTGAAAGCGCCAAAGCCCGCGCAGGATCGCCGCTTCGATTTGCCGTCGATCGGCCCGCGGACGATCGAGAACGCCGCGCGCGCCGGTCTTGCCGGCGTCGCGGTCGCCGCCAATACGACGATGATGATCGACGCCGCGGAGGTCGCCGCAATCGCCGATCGCGAGAAGATGTTTTTCGCCGGGGTGACCCGGGAATGCGGTCCATGACGGGCGCGCCGGCGGAGCGGCCGATTTCGATATTCATGGTCGCCGTGGAGGAGTCGGGCGACGCGCTTGGCGGCGCATTGGCGTGTGCACTCGCGGCGCGTCTCGGCGGCATGTTGAAACTGTCGGGCGTCGGCGGAAGGGCCATGGCTGCCGCCGGCATTGCGAGCCTTTTTCCGATCGATGAGCTCGCGATCGTCGGTCTCACCGCCATTCCGAGCCGCTTGCCCACGATCCTGCGCCGTATTCGCGAGACCGCCGATGCCGTCGTCGCGGCGCGTCCAGATGCGCTCGTGATCATCGACAGCCCCGATTTCACGCATCGCGTGGCGCGGCGGGTGCGGCGGCTCGCGCCGTCGATCCCGATCCTCGATTACGTCTCGCCTTCGGTCTGGGCGTGGCGCCCGGGGCGCGCGCGGGCGATGCGCTCCTATATCGATTGCGTGCTGGCAATCCTGCCGTTCGAACCGGCGACGCATTTGCGCCTTGGAGGGCCGCCCTGCGTCTATGTCGGTCATCCGCTGATTGAGAGAACAGCTGAGCTACGTCCGGATCCTCAGGAGGCGCAGCGGCGTCGCGCCGATCCGCCGGTCGTCCTGGTCCTGCCCGGCAGCCGAAGGAGCGAGGTCCGACGTTTGCTCGACATCTTCGGTGCGGCGATCGAGCGTATCGCCGGAGGTGCCGGAGCCGTGGACGTGGTGCTGCCGACCATGCCGCATTTGCTGGCGCAGGTGCGCGACGGTATTGCCCGCTGGACGATTGCGCCGCGCGTGATCGCTGAGCCCGCCGAGAAGTGGGCTGCCTTTCGCACCGCGCGTGCGGCACTGGCGGCATCCGGCACAGTCACGCTCGAACTGGCACTCGCCGGCGTGCCGATCGTTGCTGCCTATCGGCTGCCGCTGATCGAGGAAATGGTGCTGCGCCTGTTGAGCCGCTCGGGCCGGCCTCACAGCGTCATCCTCGCCAATCTGGTGCTCGGCGAGAATGTCGTTCCGGAACTGCTGCAGCGCGATTGCGCGCCGGCGCGTCTCGCCGATGAACTCAAACCGCTGCTGACCGACAGCCCGCAGCGCCGGCGGCAAGTCGAGGCGTTCGGCCGCCTCGATGCCATCATGTCGATCGGCAGCCAAATGCCGAGCGACAAAGCCGCAGGGGTGGTCCACGAAATTGTCGAACGCTGCCGGTCGAGCGCTCCGACCGTTGCGACCTGAACTACTTGCGCTTCGAGATCGGGGCGTATTCGCGCCGTGGCGAACCCGTATAAAGCTGGCGCGGACGGCCGAGCTTCTGGTGCGGGTCTTCGATCATTTCCTTCCACTGCGCGATCCAGCCGACCGTGCGCGCCAGCGCAAAAAGCACCGTGAACATGGTAGTCGGGAAACCCATCGCCCGCAGCGTGATGCCCGAATAGAAATCCACGTTGGGATAGAGTTTCTTGGAGATGAAATAGTCGTCGTGCAGCGCGATCTTCTCGAGCTCCATGGCGACGTCGAGCAGCGGGTCCTTGAGGCCGAGCTCGTTCAAGACCTCGTAGCAGGTCTTCTGCATGAGCTTGGCGCGCGGATCGTAATTCTTGTAAACGCGGTGACCGAAGCCCATCAGACGGAATGAATCCTTGGGGTCCTTTGAGCGCTTGATGTATTCGGGAATGCGATCGACGGAACCGATCTCGCCGAGCATTTTCAGCGCCGCTTCGTTGGCGCCGCCATGCGCCGGACCCCACAGGCAGGCGATGCCGGCGGCGATGCAGGCGAACGGATTGGCGCCGGTCGAGCCGGCAAGCCGCACCGTCGAGGTTGAAGCGTTCTGCTCGTGGTCGGCGTGCAGCGTGAAGATGCGGT
>Ga0335085_10010596_pt1 | contig 13766 bp, 13 predicted proteins | sample Lox_Sample_45_FD_206712 | JGI IMG/M metagenome (GOLD analysis project Ga0335085, IMG submission 206712) | Soil microbial communities from Loxahatchee National Wildlife Refuge, Florida, United States - Lox_Sample_4.5 | ecosystem: Environmental > Terrestrial > Soil > Wetlands | place: USA...
ACAGCCCCATAACTCATCAAATAAACCGGGGCACTTGGTCGCGACCCGGCCCCGAGCGGGTCGCGACCGATTCTCTGGGAGACGCGAGCGTCAGGTGAGCGCGGGGAGGTTTGCCGTTCTTCTCTGGTTATGGCGTGGGGCACGAGATCGCGCATGCGGTGGCAGAACATCAGCGAGAAGAGCTCAGTGAGGTCGTTCTCGCGGATCGCATGCATCGGGATCGAGACGGCCGTGTCGCGATGGGAGACGGACCTCGGGCTACAGATCCGGCTAGCAGCTTGATGCAAAAGCCACGACGCGAGCGCCCGCGGGAATTTTGCGGGACGCACACGCGCACAAGTGTTTGAACGGGCGAGGGCTCGCATTACCATCACTGTGCGCCGAGACCATCAGCGCGCGATTTGCATCACCCTGCTAGGCACGCTATCGAGACTGCAGGAAAGCGAGGCGGACCATCTCGGCATGATCCTCGCTCACCATGCCGGCTGGCCGGTTGCGAGCATCGTCAGCTTCTATCAGAAGCTAGCCGATGCCGACTCCCCAACCTTCCGCGCCTGGAGTCATCCGTCCGCCGCCTCGCGCCTCAACACGGCACAGATCTTCGCCATCCTCCCGGGCCCATAGCTCCCCTCGTAGACCGTCGGTCGGGTCTCGATCTCTGCGATGACCCGGGTCAGCGGCGGCGCAATACCGCGGTGGCTTGTGCTGGAATTGCTGAGCATGCGCTCCTTGCCCCGCAGGATGCCGCGGCCGTCGGCGACAGGGCCGCGCCGCCGCGAGACGCTGCGCGGAAGCGGCGCCAAGCTCCGTCCGTTCGTCAGCGCTTGACAAGACCATAGATTTCCATGATTATGGAAACATGGAATCTGCAGAAGCGGTGACGGCGCTGGGTGCGCTGGCGCAAGAAACGCGCCTATCCATCTTCCGCCTCTTGATGGAGGCGGGGCCCGATGGCGTACCCGCCGGCCGCATCGCGGAGACGCTGGACGTGCCGCCTGCGACGCTGTCGTTCCACCTCAAAGAGCTGGCCCACGCCGGCCTGGTCTCGTCTCGACAGGAGGGGCGCTTCATCTACTACTCCGCAGATTTCGAGCACATGGCGGCGCTGATGACCTTTCTCACTCAGAACTGCTGCCGGGGCATGCCGCAGGAGTGCCTGACCGTGGTCGAGACCGCGCTCGGCCGCTGCTGCCCGCCGCAATCGAAGCGCAAACCCACCAGGAGCCGCCAATGAAACGCTTTCACGTGCACGTGTCCGTAGCCGATCTGGATGCCAATATCCGCTTCTACTCGACGGTGTTCGGCGCCCCGCCAACCGTGGTGAAGTCCGACTATGCGAAGTGGATGCTGGAGGACCCGCGCATCAATTTCGCCATCTCGCAGCGCGGGCTGGAGCCGGGGATCAACCATCTGGGCGTGCAAGTCGATTCGGACGACGAACTGGCTGCGCTGCGGGGGCAGGTCGCGCAAGCGGAGATCCCTGCGCTCGACCAGAAGAGCGCTGCGTGCTGCTACGTGCGTTCCGATAAGTATTGGCTCGCAGATCCGCAGGGGATCGTGTGGGAGACGTTCCACACCCTGGACTCGGTGCCGGTGTACGGCGACGACACCTTACGGCCGGCGGCATCCGAGCAGACCAGCTGCTGCACGCCGTCGGCGACGATCAAGCTCCACCGAACCGAGTCCGGAGAGGACAAGAGGCAAGCGGTCGAGCAAACCGGCAGCTGCACGCCGTCGGCGACGGCCACGAGCGATGCGGTCGAGTCGGGCAGCTGCTGCGGATGACCTCGAGCCCGCCATGGAACAAACCCCTTACAACGTTCTGTTCCTGTGCACGGGAAACTCCGCGCGCAGCATCATGGCCGAGACCATCCTCAATGCACTCGGCAAGGGTCGATTCAAAGCCTACAGTGCGGGGAGTCATCCGACCGGGCGTGTGAATCCTTTCGCCATCGAGCTGCTGCAGGCCAATCGCCTAGGTACCGAAGGCCTGCGCAGCAAGAGCTGGGACGAGTTCGCCGAACCGGGCGCCCCATTCCTTCACTTCGTCTTCACCGTGTGCGATCAGGCCGCGGCCGAGATGTGTCCGATCTGGCCTGGACAGCCGATGACAGCGCATTGGGGCGTGCCCGATCCCGCAGCGGCGGAGGGCAGCGACGAAGTCAAGCGCAAGGCGATGTTCGCCGCGTACAATGCCCTGAACCGCCGCATCTCGATTTTCGTCAGCCTGCCACTCGCGAAGCTCGATCGGCTCGCACTGCAGGACAAGCTCAACGAAATCGGTCGGTCGCAGTGAGCCTCGCGCGCAGAGCAGCCGCGGAAGCCGCAGGTACCGCGCTGCTGCTCGCTATCGTCGTGGGCTCGGGGATCATGGGCGAAAAGCTCGCGAACGGAAACCTGGCGATCGCATTGCTGGCCAACTCGCTCGCCACCGGCGCCGGGCTATACGTCCTGATCGCCACACTCGGGCCGATCTCCGGCGCGCACTTCAACCCCGTGGTCTCCGGTGTAAGCACCTGGGAGGGACAGCTGCCCGCACGCGCCTGCGGCGTTTATGTGCTCGCGCAATTGGCGGGGGCGTTCGTCGGCGTCGTGGCGGCACATGCGATGTTCGGCCTGCCGCTGCTGCAGGTCTCCGCTCACCTGCGTCCTACGCCGGGTGAGGCTCTGGGAGAAGCGATCGCCACCTTCGGCCTGGTGCTCGTGATCCTGCTTGGATCGCGTTTCCGGCGCGAGGCAATTCCAGTTGCAGTGGCCGCGTTCATCACCAGCGCATACTGGTTCACCTCATCCACGTCCTTCGCCAACCCGGCGGTGACCTTGGCCCGCGCGGTGACCGACACGTTCGCCGGGATCTCGCCTCGGAGCGTGCCCGTGTTCATCGGTGGACAGATTCTCGGAGGTGCGGCCGCCACGCTAACCGCACGCTGGTTGCTGCGTGATCGCCCGAGCCCCGGATGACCATTCGCGTGTTCGGCCTTACGGGGCCATCCGGGAGCGGCAAGACCACCGTCATCGAGGGCGTGATCCCTGTGTTCACCAAGATGGGCCTCTCGGTCTCCGTCATCAAGCATACCCATCACGGATTCGACGTCGACACTCCGGGCAAAGACTCCTGGCGCCAGCGCCAGGCGGGTGCGAAAGAGATCCTGTTGGCATCGGACTTGCGGTGGGTCTTGATGCACGAGCTGCGCGGCGCGCCGGAGCCCGAGTTACCCGAGCAGCTCGCCCATCTCTCCCCTTGTGATCTCGTGTTGGTGGAGGGATTCAAGCGGCAGCCGATGCCCAAGCTGGAAGTCTATCGACGCGCCAACAACACGCCACCCGTGTTTCCGACCGATGTCCACATCGTAGCGCTCGCGACCGACGCAGACCCCCAGACCGCACTGCCCGTGTTTTCGCTGACCGACTACCCTGGAATCGCAAACTTCATCCTCCGCCATCTCGGGATCGCTCGCTGAGGCGGACGGTCCCGACCACCGGGCCAGCGAATCGCTTGACGTGCGCGTTGCATGTCCGCCTCGACCGCGAGATTTCACGCCCCACCGAAGAGAAACCCGACTCCGCCCGCGCTCCGTCAAGGACCGGTCTGAGCCAGAGCCGCGGCGAGCGCTCAGCCTTTCCTGCAGCCTGGACTCCTGCGCAGCCCGCAGACGAGCTCGCGCGGCGCCCGCGCCAGGCACCGTCGAGCGGTGTCTATATCGATCGGCCTATTCCTCTCCTTTTCGCCTCTCGCTACCGTGGCTCACGTCGGCACCACGGTAAAAGCTGTTCGGACACGAAACGAGGTGCGTCTCGCACACGGATCCCGAGATGCTCCGCAAAGCCTCTCCGACCAGCACCGCGGTGCCGCTCACCGCGCCGCGTGGGCGCGGCGGAACCGCACTGCGCTCGGAGCCGCGTTCATGATCCTACTGTCGATGTTGTTCCTGTTGACCCTGTTCGTCGCCTATGCCAATGGCGCGAACGACAACTTCAAAGGTGTGGCTACGCTGTTCGGGAGCAGCACCGCATCCTACAAGAGCGCGCTGTCCGTCGCCACCGTGACAACGCTGGCCGGCAGCTTGAGCTCGGTGTTCCTCGCGGAGGGGTTGATCAAGGCGTTCTCGGGCAAGGGATTAGTCCCCGACGTGGTGGCGGCGTCGCCACCGTTCTTGATGGCAGTCGCCGCGGGAGCCGCTTGCACCGTGATTCTGGCGACGGTACGGGGATTCCCGGTCTCGACTACGCATGGGCTAACCGGCGCGCTGGTCGGCGCCGGCTTCGTCGCTGCAGGCTCTGCGCTCAATCTATCCAAGCTGGGAGCGGCCTTCGTCGCGCCGCTCCTGCTCGGGCCGATCTTCGCTGTCGGCTTGACCGCGCCACTGTATCAATTCCTGCACCGGATGGCGATCCGCTTCAACATCACACGAGAGACCTGCGTGTGCGTCGGGACTGCGCAATTCGTTCCCGTGCATCGGCTGCAGTTCGATGCTATCAGGCAGCATTACACGATGGCGCTGCCGGATTTGCCCTCGCCGAGGATTGTCGTCGGCTCGCAGTCGGACTGCGTCGTCAAATACCAGGGGACGGCCTTCGGGGTGCCGGTGCAGCGGATCGTCGACAGCGTGCACTACGTGAGCGCCGCGTCGGTGAGTTTCGCCCGCGGCCTGAACGACACGCCCAAGCTGCTGGGCCTGCTGATGATCGTCCACGCTCTGAATATCCGCTCCGGCGCCGTCGCGATCGCCGCAGCCATGGCGATCGGCGGCTGGCTCAGCGCTGCCAGGGTCGCCAAGACCATGAGCAAGGACATCTCGCGGATGAATGACGGTCAAGCCCTCACCGCCAACGTCGTGACCGCATTTCTGGTGATCGTTGCGAGCCGCCTCGGGCTTCCCGTGTCTACGACCCACGTATCCGTCGGGGCCATCACAGCGGTGGGCTTGGTCAACGGGACAGCGGCCAAACGGGTCATCTCCGGGATTCTTCTGTCCTGGGTCCTAACGCTTCCCATCGCTGCCCTGATCAGCGGCGTCGCGTACCTCGGCATCCGGGCTTGCCTGTAACGCCTCAAGGACTCAACCCGAACTCCCGCCGGGAGAGACACGCTCCTTCGGCGTATGCCGAAGGTCGGTGACGTGAAGGTCTCGGTAACGCGAATCCGTGTCGCCGCATCTGCGCTGCCGCTGCACGGCTCAATCCACGCGACCCAGCGTGTCCTGGCGGTGCAGCGCCAGCGGCCCGAACGCCTCACTCCGGCTTGAAGCGGGGCAGGTAATCCCGCTGCAGCCAGCTTTCCGGAACTTCACGCCATGCGTAGTCGGTATACCGCATCACGGTCACCCACTTCGAGTCGAGACCGTCGATGATCACGGTCTCGGTGGGTCGCTCCACGCCCAGCTCGCGCTGATAGTGACGGTAATACGCCGTCTTCAGCAACTTTCCGCTTTCGGCGTAGAACTTCGCCTTTACCGGGCGGCTGCTCGAGGTCTCGATCCACATCTCGATGTGATGATAGGTGACATCGGGCGAGACTTCGCCGAGCGCCAGCTTGTAGCAATGACGGGTCTGTCGCTCCCCGTCGAGCAAGTCCTCCTCGCCCACGAGCTCGGCCTTGTAGTCCTTCGCCAGGTTGACGGTGACCACATCACCATTCGCAGCCTGCCCCAGCAACCGCTGCTGCGGCGAGATCCGGATGCTGGCCTTGCTCGCCGGGTCGTAGAACCACAGGTCGTTGCCGTTCTTCAGCATGAGCTTGTTCTCGTCCCGCGCCGGCGCAATGAAGCGAATCAGGCTGCGGAATTGGCCGCTGTTGGTTTCGGCCTTGGAGTACACCGTGAGCGTGTTGCTGTCCGTCTGCTTCCCGTTGCGGTACTCCACAAGCGTCACCGTAAGCCCGAACGGCTTGTCGGGATTACGGACACCATCACTCGCAGCCAAGATCTCCTGGCCGCCGGGAGCGGCGCACGCCGCGCCGGCTAACGCAGAAAGCAGCAAGGCCGCGACGCATCGACGCGACTCCACAATCGGCACGTACCTCATTTCGATCCTCCTACACTTGCCTCGCCGCGCCGGCAATGTGCCCGCGCGACGTGACAGGTTGCCTCACGAGACCAAACGGATTTTCAGGATGCGGCTTCGCCGCCATCAGCGCGGCGCTGGATGCCCTCGATGCGGCCGTCACGCAGCATCACTGCATCGTCCGCCTCGGCCAGCACCTTGGAGTCGTGCGAGGAGAAAACGAACGAAACGTGGTGCTCGCGCTGCATTCGCCGCATCAGCTCGATGATCGCGGCGCCGGTTTGGCTGTCAAGGTTGGCGGTGGGCTCGTCGGCGAGCACCAGTTGCGGCGCCGGCGCCAATGCGCGAGCGATCGCCACACGTTGCCGCTGCCCGCCGGAGAGCTGGCCCGGGAGATGATCGGCTTTGTCGCTGAGTCCCACCGCCTCCAACAGATCGCGGACCCTCTGCTGGCGTTTCGCAGCGGATAGCCTGGCGAGCAGTAGCGGATACTCGACGTTCTCGAATGCGGTGAGAACCGGCAACAGGTTGAAGTTCTGGAAGATAAATCCGATGTGCCGGACCCGGAAATCGGACAGCGCATCATCGGACAGCCGCTGCACCGACTGCCCGCTGATGATGATCTCCCCCTGGTCCGGCTGATCGATGCAGCCGATCAGGTTCAGCAGAGTGGTCTTGCCGCTGCCCGAGGGACCCGATATCACGGTAAACCGGTTGGGCCGGATTTCCAGATTGATAGCGCTCAACGCCGGCACGCCGATGGCATCCATGCGGTAGCTCTTCGCGACCTGCTTCAGGACAACCAAATCCATGACGTTCTCTCGGAAGACAATGCGCGGGGGTCCTTGTGTGCGACGAAGGCCGTTGGGCCGAAGAGGAAAGCCCCGCGGGCCTTTCCCGCCCGCACCGTCACGAGCAGCAGCTCGATTTCAGGGTCTTCGCCAGCAGCGCGGACAATGTCGGGCTATTGCTGGAAGATCCGCGCTCGATCTGCCTCAGTCCATCTTTGAGCGCCCGGATCTGCCTTTCGTCGAAGCCGGCCGCTTTGAGATCGGTCTCCTCGCCCTCGGCGTGCAAAGCGATGCGCGACAGGAATTGCAGGAGCGCCTGCTCGCGGGGGGTCAGGTCGGGAATCTGTGCGAACGCGTTTTCCATGCTCACCTCCTCAGTGGGTTCAGAAATGCGAAACATGCAGTCGAGCCGCGCTGGCCAGTGTGCCGTGGCCTTGGACCGCCATCGGTTTGGCGCTACAACCATGCAGATGTGCGCACGAATGCATAGCTACGCGACGGAAAAGCTCATCGGTTCAACTTCTCGGGGCAGCAGCCCTGGTAGTAGCGGTAGATGTCGCGCAGCATGCTCGCCAGGCGCTCCAGGATGAAGGGCCCATTGAGCTCGTAGTATGTGTAACGGCCCTGCTTCTCACAGTTGAGCAGCCCGACCTCCTGCATGAGGCCCAAATGGCGCGAGATCACCGATCGATCCTGCGGCATGCGCTGACCGACGGCTCCAACGTCCATCCGACCGTTCATCATCAGGCATCGCAAGATCTCCACGCGAACGGGCTCGCTCAGGACTCGAAACAACTTCGAATCCAGGATCTCCCCCAGTTCCTTTCTTGCTGCACGTTGCTCCGCCATAGACCAGCCAATACTCGTGCACTCACGTGCACACGTCAATGTTACTTTCGATAGGCATCGTGCTCATGCAAGGGCAGGCTCTGCCTCTGGTCTCCGCTCCAGCAGCTCGACGGCGAAATAATCGGCCAGCTGCGTTGCGGTCGGGTGCGTCGCCAGCAGCGTCGGCGGTGATACAAGGCCGAATCGGGTGCGGACACTGTTACGCAGCTGCACTGCACTCATCGAATCGAAACCCAAGTCGAACAGGTTCGCATCCGGATCGACTTCCTCAAGCGAATCCAGTTGCAGGATCCCGGCGATCTCCTCCCGAACATGATTCACCAGCAAAGCCCGCTGTTGCTCCTGCGGTGCATTGCGGATCTCGGCGACGACTCGCTGATAATCGAGATCCGTCGTCTGCGTAGCAGCCGCAACGAACTGGAACACTGGCTTCGAGGCCGGGTTCATTTCGGCGGCGGCACGGGCCCAGTCCACGCTCATCACACCCATCTGGGTGGCTTGCGCGGCCAGGATGTGGGCAAACAGCAGCGGGCCCTGCTCCACCTCGATGGGACGCATGCCGCTGCGCCGCAGGCGCACGTCCGCTCCGCTGTGTGCAGCCATGCCCGCCGACCACGGCCCCCAGTTGATGCTGGTGGCAGCAAGCCCCTGACCGCGCCGCTGCCAGGCCAGCGCATCCAAGAAGGCATTGGCGGCCGCGTATGCGCCTTGCCCCGGCGAACCGATCAGCGAGGCGGCCGAGGAGAACAGCACGAAGAAGTCCAACTGCACCCCCGCGCTGAGCCGGTGCAGGTTCCAAGCCCCCAGCACCTTGGGCGCGAGCACCGACTCGAACTCGGCCCACGGCTGTGTCGTGATCAGCCCGTCGCGCAACACCCCGGCAGCATGGATCACCCCGGCCAGCGGCGGCAGCGCCCCGGCAAGCTTGCCCCAAGCGCGCTCCAACGCGCTCGCATCGGCCACATCCACGCCCAACACCTCCACGCGCGCACCCTGCGCGCGCAGGCTGTCGAGCTCGGCGGCCCCCGCTCCCGTGGGCGCGCGCCGCCCAAGCAGCACCAGCTGCCGCGCGCCTTGCTCCACCAGCCAGCGCGCAAACACCAGCCCCAGACTGCCCAACCCACCGGAGATCAGATAGGTGGCATCGGCGCGGATCGCCACCGGGGCCAGCGCTTGCGGCTGCGCGGCATGTGCCAAGCGTGCTACATAGCGCTGCCCACCGCGGTATGCAATCTGGGTCTCCGCGCCATCGGCTTGCAGCTCCTGCTGCAGCAGTCCCGCCTGCTCTTGCACCTCGCGCAGCGCAGGATCTACATCCAAGCGCACGCAGCGCAGCTCCTCGTGCTCGAACTCGATGCTGCGCCCCAGTCCCCACAGGCTGCTTGCGCTCAAAGCGCCCACCGCCTCGCCCGCGCTCAGCGCCTGCGCCCCGCGGGTGATGAGCCACAGCCGCGGCGCCCAGCGCATCGCGTGCAGCGCCTGGATCAGATGCAGCAGCCCCCCGCACTGCATGCGCTGATCGGCCCGCAGGCGTGCCGCATCGAGCTGATCTGCCGCAGCCGCGTCTTGCCCCCACAGGTAGACGATCGCGCGCGGGGCCCCCTGATGCTGCGCCAGCTCGGAGAGCAGCCACGCAAAGTCCTGCGCGCAGCTCGCATCGATGTCATAGCGCGAAGACTCCGCGCGCCGCCGCTCGCCCCGATACACGCACGCGCTTGGCACCCCCTCGCGCCGCAAGCGCGCGGCAAGCTGCTCGCCCAGCCCCCCGGCGTCGGCAAAGATCAGCACCGCGCCTTGCGGCTGACTCACCGGCGCGTGCGCCTGCGGCAGCGGCTGCGCCACCCACTGCAGCTCGTAGAGCCACTCCTGCACCTCGAGCCGGTTGCGCAGCAGCGCCTGCGCCACGCGCCGCCCGCACAAGCCCTCGATCTGCGCGGCCAGCTCCCCGCTCTCGCGGTACACGCGCAGATCCGCCACCAGCATCTCGCCTGCCCGATCGGTGCCGCGCAGCGTGCAGTGGCACCACAGCGGGGCGTGCAGCGACCCGTACATGCGCAGTCGATCCACGCCCACCGGAACGTACAGCTGCTCGGTGTCGGCCCCGGGGATGAAGGCCGCAAACAGGGCGCTCTGGAAGCAGGCATCGAGCAGCGCTGCGGACAGGCCGGCGGCTTGCGCTTCCGGCTGTGGCGGCTCGATGCGAGCGATCGCCTCGCCCTCGTTCCAGTGCAGCTGCGCAATGCCGCGAAACGCCGGCCCGTAGCCGTAGCCCAGCTGCGCCAGCCGCTCGTACAGCGCTTCGCGCTGCAAGCTGTGCGGGCAGCGCTCGAGCAACCGCTGCCGCGCTTGTGGCAACAGCGGCTCGGCGGCGCCGCCTTGCCCCGGCACGATGCGCCCGCTCGCATGCGCCTGCCAGTCTGCCGGCTTGCTGTGTGCAGCATCGGCGCGGCTGTACGCGCGCCAGCTGTAGCCGCCTTCGCCCTCGGGGACAAAGGCGTATTGCAGCAAGCGGCTGCCCTGCTCGCCCAGCTCGAGTGCCGCGTCCACGGCCAGGTTCTCGAGCACAGCGGGTGTGGCCTCGAGCAGGCGCTGCGCCCCCGCCAAAGCGCTCACCGCGTGCGCCGCCGCCGGCAGAAACATCCTGCCGTGCAGCCGATGATCCTGCAGCGGCAACGGCGCGCCGGGCGTGTAGCGCTGCACATACAGCACCTCGCCCGAGCCGCTGTGCATCTCGTTGCCCAGCCACGCGTCATAAGGCAGCAGCCCCGCCTGCCCCGCGCTCAGCACCGCCCCCGCCTGCTCGGTTTCGCTGAACCAGTAGCGCTGTCGTTGGAAGGCATAGGTGGGCAGCGCTACGCGCCGGCGTGCATGACCGGCATCGAATGCGGCCCAATCCACCGCTATCCCGCTCACGTACAACCGTCCCAGACTCTCGCTGATCTGCGCCCACGGCTCGCGCGAGGGATGCAGCGAGGCCAGCCACTGGGCGCCCTCGCCGCTCACGCAACGCCGCCCCATCCCCAGCAGGGTCGCTCCCGGTCCGATCTCCAAGTACACCCCCGGCCCCTGGGCCTGCAGCGCTTGCATGCCAGCGGCAAATTGGACCGGTGCCGCGATGTGCCGCACCCAGTACTCGGCAGTGCTGATGTCTGGCCCTGCCAGCGCCCCGCTCTCATTGGAGATCACTGGAATGCGCGCGGGCTGATAGCGGATCGCGCGCGCCACCTGCGCAAAGGCGTCCAGGATCGGCTGCATGGACGGAGAGTGAAACGCGCGCGTGACCGCCAGAGCATGCGTTTCGATGCCCGCTGCATGCAGCGCCTGCACCAGCGCCTGCACCGCCGCGGGCGGGCCCGCGATCACGGTGTTGCTCGGCCCGTTATGCGCCGCGATCACCACCCCACTGCCGGCAACCACGTGCGCCTGCACCGTCGCCGCAGCAGCCAGCACCGCAACCATCGCCCCCGCCGCGGTGGCCTCCATCAAACGCCCGCGCGCCGCGATCAGCTTCAGCCCGTCTTCGAGGCTGAACACCCCGGCGATGCAGGCGGCCACCACCTCGCCCACGCTGTGGCCCAGCAGCAGCCCCGGCTGCACCCCCCAGGCCTGCCACTGCATGGCCAGCGCGTACTCCAGCGCAAACAATGCCGGCTGGGTATAGCGCGTCTGATTCAACTGCCCGCTCGCCTCGCCCCACAGCAGCTCGGGGAGCGCCACCTCGAGCTCGCCGTGCAGCAGCTCGGCGCACCGATCGATGGCCTGCCGGAACACCGGCGCGCTGGGGTAGAGCTCGCGCCCCATGCCAGCGTACTGGGCACCCTGCCCGGTGAACAAAAACCCCACCTTGGGCGCCACGCGTGGGGCCTGGGCACGAATCAGCCCGCGCCCTTCGCCCTGCTCTGCTTGGCTCAGCTGCTCGACCAGCGCCGCGCGCCCTGCGCCCAGCGCCACCAGCCGATGCGCAAACTGCGCCCGTCCGGTGTTGGCCGTGTAGCAGATGTCGCCCAGCGCCTGCTCTTCGTGCTCGCGAAGGTGCCGCGCGTAGCGCCCCGCCAGCTGCTGCAGCCCCGCCTCGCTCTTGGCCGACAGCGCCAGCACGTGCACCGTGCGCTCCGCCTCGCCCGACTCCACCGCCGGCTCGCGCGCCTCGGCTTCCTCCACGATCACGTGTGCGTTGGTGCCGCTGAAGCCGAATGAGCTGGTCGCCCCGACTCGCTTCTTGCCGCTCTTCGCCGGCCATGACAGGGCCGTGGTAGGAACGGCCACCCGGTGGCGCTCGAGATCGATGTGCGGATTGGTCTTCTGCAGGTTCAGATGCGCAGGAATGGTCCGGTGCTGCAGAGCCAGGATCAACTTGATCAACCCGGCCACACCGGCTGCCGACTCCAGGTGCCCGACGTTGGTCTTGACCGAGCCTACCAGCAGCGGTGTACCGTTCGCGCGCGCCGCCCCATAGACAGCGCCCAGCGCCTGAATCTCGATCGGATCCCCCAGTGGAGTACCGGTGCCATGGGCTTCCACATAATCGACGTCGTGTGGATGCACGCCCGCATTGGCGAGCGCGGCTTCGATCACGGCTTGCTGCGCCGGCCCGTTCGGAGCCGTCAATCCCTGGCTGCGTCCATCCTGATTCACCGCAGACCCGCGAATCACCGCGAGGACGGTATCGCCATCGCGCCTCGCGTCTGTGAGCCGCTTCAGGACCACGATCCCGCAGCCCTCGCCGCGCCCGTAGCCGTCCGCCGATGCGTCGAACGTCTTGCAGCGGCCATCGGGCGCTAGCATCATGGCTTTGGATTCCGCGATCATCGTCGTAGGCGACAGGATCAGGTTGACGCCACCGGCTAGCGCGAGATCGGATTCCCGGTTGCGCAGGCTCTGGCAGGCCAGGTGAACCGTCACCAGAGACGAGGAGCACGCCGTATCGAGTGCGACGCTCGGGCCCTTGAGCCCCAGAAAATAGGACAGTCTTCCGGCGGCCACGCTGAGCGCGGTGCCCACGCCCACGTAACCCGAAATGTCATCGAAGGCTCGACGCAGGTTCTGGAGATGTTCGTAGTCGTGGTTCATCACCCCAACAAATACGGCAGTGCGCGAACCCGCTAGCCGCGGCGGTGCGTATCCCGCATGTTCGATCGCCTCCCATGCGACCTCCAGCAGCAGGCGTTGCTGAGGATCCATCTTTTCCGCCTCGCCGGCGGGAACGCTGAAAAATTCCGCGTCGAAGTCGTCGACCGTGTCGAGCAGCGCCGCGTGCCGCGTGTACATCTTTCCGGGCACAGCGGGGTCCGGATCATAGAAGGCATCCATATTCCAGCGATCGCGACCCACCGGCCGGGCACAATTTACGCCGTCCTCGAGCACGCGCCAGAACGCTTCGGGGCTATGCCCTCCGCCGGGGAATCGGCACCCGAGGCCGATCACCGCCACCGGCTCCTGCCGAGCGGCTTCGATGCCCTCCAGCTTGGCTTGCAGCTTGCCCGCCAGCAGCACGAGCTGCTTCTGGGACAGGGAACTGATGCGTTTCAGGAAATCGTCGCCCATTCGCGCCTCTCGCTCGATTCGCCCGGCACCGCGCCGAGCATCTGCTCAATCTCTGCGTCGGAAAGTTGCTCGATTGCGTCCAGCTCCTCGTCCCATGTCCCGCTTATCACCGGTGCAGATGCTGCCGGCGCCGGAGCGAGCTCGGACAAGACGAACGAGGCCAAGGCGTCGATTGACGGGTAGTCGAACAGCATAGTGGCGGGAAGCTCACGGCCGAGCTCGCGCGCCAGATCGTTGCGCAGCTCCACCGCCATCAGCGAGTCCAGGCCGAGCTCGCGCAACGGCTGGTGCGGATCGACCGAGCCGTGCAAGCCCATCACCGCGCTCACGCGCTCGCCGATCCGCTCGATCAGAAACGCCTTGCGCTGCTCTTGCGGAAGCGCCTCGAACGTCCGGCGCAGCAGATCCTTGTGCGCAAGCGGCGGGGCCTGTCGCACCTCGACCACAGAATCGAACACTGGCTTCGAGGCCGGGTTCATTTCGGCGGCGGCACGGGCCCAGTCCACGCTCATCACACCCATCTGGGTGGCTTGCGCGGCCAGGATGTGGGCAAACAGCAGCGGGCCCTGCTCCACCTCG
>Ga0335085_10010598_pt1 | contig 13765 bp, 7 predicted proteins | sample Lox_Sample_45_FD_206712 | JGI IMG/M metagenome (GOLD analysis project Ga0335085, IMG submission 206712) | Soil microbial communities from Loxahatchee National Wildlife Refuge, Florida, United States - Lox_Sample_4.5 | ecosystem: Environmental > Terrestrial > Soil > Wetlands | place: USA: Florida...
ATCCTGAACGGAGCGAAAACGGACCGGTACCGTCCCTGACACCTGGCACCTGACACCTAAAGCAGTACGATATTCGACCCGGCTTTCAGGAATTCTTCCTTGGGGAACTGCTGGCGGATCAAATCGAGATAGGCGCGCCCCTTAGGCCGCCCATTCTCATGCACGGCGCAAAGCTGGCTAAGGAATATCAGAGCGTCGCGGATCTCGCCATCCCGCACGGTAGCCATGCCCATACCCTGCGCCAGCTTTTCCCGCAAGCCCGTAATGGCCGCCTTGAGGTGCTCGTAGAGTCCGCGTTGAAGTGGGTAGTCCAGAGGCTTCTCGTAAATAATGCCGCTCGTCTGAGTACGGTAAGTCTCCGCCAGATTCTGGAGCGCCGCCAGGACGTCCGTGTCCACCGCCTCGCGATGCTCGGCGGCAAACTGGCAGATCGCATAATCGAATTCCGCCAGCAACGGCCCGTGCGTCTCCGCGAAGCTCCGGTTGAATTTCACCTCGGCGAAAGGCACCTTGGCCCAATCGTACTCCAGCCGTGTCAAATCGTATTCGCGGCTGGCAACGAGATGCACGCAATCGCTTGGGCAAGCGATAGTCACTTCCCGCTCCGTACCGCAGCAGATGGAACAAATGCTCTCCGCCCGCGCCGGACAAAGTCGCTTCACCTTACGTTTATTGCAAATCGGACACGCCAAGGTTTTCTCCTTAAATTCTGAAAACAAGATTATGCCACACTTTCGCAGCGGGCTTACGAGGTGCTGGGGCCCAGACGCTGGGGGTAGCTCGAAATCAAGCGCTTGACCGGAGACCGGTGGCGGAACCCAGCCCATCATATCCGCTTCCCAGACCCCGGCTGATTTCTGACTTCGGGCTACGGACGCCAGTCGCCCCAGCCTAACTCTCGAATTTCGCTCCCGCTGCCCAGGACCTGGACCCAATTTTGCTGCTCCTGAGCATTGACAACCTCTCGGCTGCCTACGATCGGCAGAAACTGGAATGGCAGTGGCAGTCATCCACGCTGTCATCCTGAGCAGCATAGATAGAAGGATCTGCATTTTCACTTAGCTCGCTGACAAGGACCAGTACGGATTCTTCGCCCAGAAGGCGGGCTCAGAATGACAGCACACCGGATTCTGAATCTAAATAACTTACGCGTCATGCTTCTGCAGAGGTCAACATCAAAACGGCCAGCAGTCCGCGACGATAGGTAAGGAATCAGCCTCCTGTGTTCTGTTTGCTGCTTACTATCTCTACGTTCCACCCGAGGCCGGAGGGGGGCGGGCCATCCGGCAGGAGACGGAGAACTGAAATCCGTCGGAGGACATTTCCGGCCTGGATAGCGGCATTTCCAGGACTTGCACTGGCCAATCAGTTTTCATGAGCAGGCCCAAAACGGGTGTCAAGTGCTAAGTGTCGGGCGCCACGTGCTGTTGCGAGACTTCTGAGATTGCGCGAACATCGCGCCCCCTCGCCCCCCCCGGCCGCGACCGGGCGGCGCTCCTCACACCCTAGGGTGGGCGATATCATCCCATGGCCCAATTTCAACCTGTAGCCTAGCAATTTGGCGGCCATCCTCGATAGCGTAATTTGCAATTTCCCTGCAGGTGGGAACAAGACAGTAAGCAATGGGCGAAAAGCAGAAAGTGTAGCGCCAACCTGCTTTGTAGGTCCATTGCCTTCGATTTTCAATGACCGGGGAATCGCGGACCTCCGGGGCCGGATTGGCCCTCGCGGACCACCGGACATAGAGAAGGTCATTTTGGCCAGAATGGGGAACGACTAAAATCAGGCGACAAGTTATAATCAGCATCCTAAGGAACAACCTTTCCAAGGAGCGCGGCGACCGGGTCGTTGGAGTGGCGTGTGCGACAAGAATGGTGGGGCGGTGTGCAGCGCTGACAATATAACGATTGAATTAGCGCCAAGCGCAACGGACGAAGTGCGCGTTTTGATCGGCGAACTCGACCGGGAGCTCTCGGCGGAGTACTCGTCCGAGCAGCGGCACGGGCTGTCGCTGGAGGCGATCTTCCAACCACAAATCCGATTCTTCTTGGCACGACTGGACGGTGCGGCAGTGGGATGCGGCGGGGTGGCATTGTTCGCGGACTTCGCTGAAGTGAAGCGCATGTATGTGCGTGATGTTGCGCGCGGGCACGGCGTGGCTCAGGCATTGCTAGCGAGCATCGAGGCAGAGGCTCGCCAAGCCGGGCTTGCCCTATTGCGGTTAGAGACGGGAGACCGCCAGGTAGCGGCATTGCGACTCTATGCGCGGGCCGGGTTCGAACCCTGCGCGGCGTTCGGCGCGTATGCCACGATGGCGCCGCAGTCCGTCGTGACCAGTGTCTTCTTGGAAAAACGACTGGAAGCGCCCACTACCTGATGCCGTTTAAGCACATCTGCGCTTAGCCTGAACTCCTGGTCTGTTCTCGACCACATTGGGCCTACTCCAATCGAAAATCCTAATCCTGTCTCTCCTCGACGAACAAACACCTTTGGGTCCGGTGCGCGTCATACCGCAGGAGCTTGCGTCCTTGCGGATAACTTTGTCCGCGCAGCCAGTTGTAACGCGTCCGAGGCTTGAATTCAAACCTGAAGGACTGGAGCAAAACTTACCCTTTTCGATACGCTGAAAGAAGATCCTCCGCATCTCAGGCGGCTTTTACTGCTGGGCGGTCAACGCGACCCCAGCCCACGGCGGTGCCTTCGATCGCTCGCAGCACCGTGCGAGCCAGGACAAAGTACATCATCTGCCGGTAGGCGAATCGTTGGGGCACCAACCAAAAGAGTAAGAAGTGGCTCTCACCCTTCTCCATAAGGAAGGCCAATTCGCAGGCCAGGAGATCGATAAAGGTAAAAATGAGAAAGAACAGGAGGGTACCGATCAGGTTGTCGTTACTGACGACGAACGCCTGTGGCAAAACAAACGCCGTCCAATGCTGGAGGATCTTGGCGAACACCCACCAGAATACCGACCACGCCATCATCAGGTCCACGACCGGCGAAAACATGGGTAAGAGGAGTTGAAAAATAAGAACGTTGGGAAGGGCTACCCACCCCAGGGCGCCATAGCGTTTGCGCACCAGGGTATCACGATGCTTCCACACGGCCTGCAGGGTGCCAAACGTCCAGCGGAAGCGCTGCCGGATGAGGTCGGCCCATCCTTCCGGGGCTTCGGTCCAGGCGATTGCATCCTCGTCGTAATTAATGCGGTAGCCGCGGCGGCGGATGGTCAGGGTCAAATCCGTGTCCTCGGCCACTGTATCCGGCGAAAACCCGCCACATTCGCGCACGACGTCAGTCCTCCATGCGCCGACGGCGCCGGGCACCACGGTAATGCAATTGAGTACGTCGAAAGCGCGGCGATCCAGATTCTGGCTCGTGATGTACTCCAGCGCCTGCCAGCGGGTCAGCAGATTATGTCGATTGCCAACTTTAGCATTACCCGCAACGGCGGCCACCTGGGGATCCACGAAATGCCGGACCAGGGAACGCAGGGTACCCGGCGCGATCCGGGTATCGGCGTCCACACCCACCAGGATTTCCGAGGAGATGGCACGCAAGGCCAGATTCAGCGCGGCGGGCTTGCCCTGGTTTGATTGCCGGAGGAGGTGCACTCGCGGGTTTGTGCCGAAGGCTTTTTCCAGTTCCGCCGCGGTGCCATCCTGGGAGCCATCATCAACCACCAACACTTCCAGGTCGGGCCAGTCGGAGGCCAGCACAGAATTGACAGTGCGAACCACTACGCGCTCCTCGTTGTATGCCGGAATAAGGACGGTGACGGCAGGCCGGAAATCCTCCGGCAGGTTGGGGGGTGGCCGGCGTAATTTCTGGTAGCCCGCCAGAACCCCGATAAAGATGAGACGACCGATAACGAGGAGAATGGCCGCCAGGAAGAGCCAGGCCATGGCCAGATTGCCCAAGCGGATAAAATTGAAAATGAACAGGTCGGAGCGCGCCTTCCAGCGGTCCTGCGGGTAGAGCCGGGGCATGACCTGGTCGCGGCTCTTCCCCAACAGGGTTCCCAAGGATACGATCTCCTTGCCCTCGGCGCGGATCTGGTCGATTAAATCCGGCAGCGCCGCCACCGTAGCAGAGCGGTCCCCCCCACCGTCATGCAAAAGGATGATATGGCCGGTGGAGAGCTGAGCCAGCGTCTCCTTGACGATCGCCGCCGGATCGTGCAACAGGTAATCCTTGGGATCTATCTTGTCACCCACCGTGACATAACCAAGCCGTTGCACAAGTTCGAGTGGAAGTATCTCCTCCGGTGTGTCCGGGTCACTGTCCACGTCGTACGGTGGGCGGAAGAAGATCGTCTTAATCCCCAATTCACTTTCGTACAGTCTCTGGCTGAGGTTAAGTTCCATCTCAAATTCGGTCGCGGGCAATTGGGAGATATCCGGATGGGTAAAGGTGTGGTTGCCAATCTCGTGTCCGTCGGCATACATCCGCCGCAACAGGTTGGCAAACTTGTTGGCCTGTAGACCTGTAGTGAAGAAAACCGCCGGCGCCTTCTTGGCTTTCAGGATGTCAAGAATCTTGGGTGTATAGGCCGGATCGGGGCCATCGTCAAAAGAGAGCACAATTTTTCCGGGCAAGGCGCCATACATCTGCAAGCGGTAGGGAACGGGCAGGACATCGTAACTCTCCTCTGTGATCAGGCCCGACTTTTCATCGTAATGAAACGACCGCTTGCCGGAAACGGGCAGGGACTGAACGCGCAAAATTTCGCCGTCGCCGTCTTTAACTAAGTCATACCAATCGCTGGTGGATTTGAGCAATTCGCGCTGGGCCGCATTGGCATCGCCCGTGTCGAAAATAGCCCACAGGGTTGGATCTTCGGCGCCCAGTCGCCACAACACCACGCCCCCCATGCCGGCCCGGTCTGCTTCTACAATCTCGTTGTAGCTCGCGACCGAGTCCAGGAACCAAACCACGTGCCGCCGGTTCTGCTCGTCGAAGTACTCGAATCGAGGGTTAAGCGTCTCGGAGTCGAGCGTGATGGTCGCCTCCGATTCCTGCGCCGCCACCAGGGACTCTTCAAATGAAAGGGAGAGGGCTGGGGGAGCCTTCCGCACCATGGTCCAATCGTAGCCGTGGCAGCCGATGCCCACCAAGATTTTCTCGCGTGGTATTTTGCGGCTGATTTGCTGCATGTTACCCACGAACCAGGGATAGGACGCCACGGGTCCGGGGGGGCCGTCCGACCAGTGTTCATCGTAGTTCATGATGATCACGCTGTCGGCAACTTGCCCGAAGAAACGGTAGTCAAAGCTGGGGTCGGAGGCCGGCAAGGAGATCAGCACCTTTGCTCCCAGTTTGTGGATGCGCTCCGTAAGTAGGGTCACAAACTGTCGAAAGCTGCCTTGGCTGCTCTCGGGAACCTCCTCAAAATCGAGCACCACTCCCGCAAATCGGCGAATGCGGACGTAGGCTTCCAGCTCTGAAAGAAGGCGGTTCTCAGCGTTATGGTCCTTCAGGAAAGCCGCCAGTTCCCTGCTCCGCCAAAGGTTCGTGGTGGTATCGAAGTTACTCAGCATGGGCATGACCAGCATGTCGATGTTCTCGCCATGCAGCCAGTTGAGGACCGGCGCATCAGCCTCCATGCCCATCCGGCCATCCGGAGTCGTCATGTGCAGCCACTCGGGAATGAGCAAGCCTATTTCCTTATAGTGCGCGCGTAAGGCTGTAAAGCTGGTCGGGTCCCAGTTCACGTAGAAAGCCGCACGCAGCGGCTGTGCCCTCCCCGCTCCCGGCGGGCTCAGACTGAACGGTTTGCGTTTGCGGCGCGGCGTCTTATGGCGAGTCGGCTCAATTCCTGCCGGGCGCAAACCATGCGAGGTAGTGGGTAGAATGAGGGTAGGCAATAGCGGGGCCTCGAGTATACTGAGGCCAAACAGCACCAGGAGTGACGCGGTTACTATCACGGTCAAAACCGTGATCTGGCGCGTCCGCCGGAGCCGAGTGTGTTTAGGATCGTAGAAAACGGGTTTTGACGCCATACCTCTTGGCAAGCTATCCTTGCGCCGAAAGTCTGTCAAGGGAGTTGATGCTGATATCCGAATCCAGTCAAGCTCATCGGCCCGGCGGTCCGAACGGGGGATTACCGGAGCCCCAAACGAACGCCCCTCACCATAGAAGGATGCTCGTTGGCCTTGTGGCGTTGGCCTTTACGTGGCGCCTCTATTTCATCCTGCACTTCCCCCAATACTCGCCTGACAGCTACGGGTATGACCAACTCGCTCAGAACTGGCTCTCCCACCATGTCTTCGGGCTGGAGGCGGGGGGGCACCTGACTCCAGTCGATTTTCGGCTGCCGGGATATCCGGCGTTCCTGGCTCTAATCTACATCATTACGGGTCTCGGTCAGCGGGCTGTGATGATAACACAAGCGGCCCTGGATACACTGACCTGTCTGCTGGCAGGGCGGCTCGCCAGAAGCGTAGCGCCGTACTCATGCGCGGGGCAGGCAGAAGCGTGGACAGTGGGCATCGCCGCGGTCTGCCCCTTCCTTCCTTGCTACGCCGCCGCGGTCTTGAGCGAAGTTCCCACCACCTTTTTTCTGACGGCCGCCTTGGTGACGGCGGTATCGGCATTCCGTCGTGGAAACAGGTGGGTATGGCTGGGAACGGGGGGCCTGACGGGGATTGCCACACTCCTTCGGCCCGAATCGGGCCTGCTCGCGGGAGCCATTGGCGTTGCCTTGCTTGTCCACTATGGGGAGCGATCTCAATGGCCGCGCCTGTGGCGAGTTGGGCTGATTTACGGCTTGGGCTTGGGCTTAGCTCTTGTTCCGTGGACGCTGAGGAATGCCGTCTCGCTGCACGAATTCCAGCCCCTGGCCCCGCGGTACGCCAATTCGCCCGGTGAGTACGCGCCCCGCGGCTATTGCCGCTGGGTCCGCACCTGGCTGGTGGGGATGGCGGACGTCAACGAGGCCTTCTGGAACCTCGATGAACAGCCTATTTCAATTGCCAACCTTCCCAACTCAGCCTTTGATTCTCCGGCCGAGCGCGCCCGCGTCGCCTCTTTGCTGGAGCGTTACAATCGGTCCGCGGAAATGACGCCCGAGGTGGACCAGGGGTTTGCGGAAATCGCTGCCCAACGGATTGCCCGCCATCCGTTGCGGTATTACGTCACCGCGCCCCTGGAGAGGGCCTTTACGATGTGGTTCACTCCCCGAGTCGAGACCCTTGCGTATTCCGGCGACCTGTGGCCGCCGCTGAAACTGCTCGATGTTGACAGGGCGGATTTCCTTGTATCGCTTTCCCTCGCCGGCATAAATGTCCTGCTGGTGGGCTTGGCGGTGCTGGGATTGCTCGCCTGGCGAGGGCAATTAGCTTATGCGGATCTGTTACTTGCATGGATATTGCTTCGCACTGCTTACTTAACGACCGTGGAAACGCCGGAGCCACGCTATGTGCTCGAGTGTTATCCCGCCATCTTTGTGCTTGCAGCCCTAGGCGTCATCGCGATCCGCCAGCGATTCCGCCACGGATAGGCTATGAAGCATCAAACCTTGCCGTGTTAACGCCGCATGATCCCCCGTACCAAATTCACTCCACCAATTCGGGACTCTACCAAGTGTTTCTTTACGTGACCTTCGCACAGACCATGATGTACTTCCCCAATTGCGGGCATGTGTCCCTCCAGAGAGGGATGTCACACACGGAAATTGATGCCCCGACCCCTTGAGCCAACTCGGCCCGCTTGCCGCCGCTGAAGAATCTGCTTGACCGCTCAAGTCGCTTGGCGAAAACTGGAAAGCGGGGACCCCTTGCTTCATGGCGGAAGATTCTTCACGCGCTGCCGATGTGCTGATCATCGGGGGTGGGATCATCGGTTGCTCAATCGCCTGGCGCCTGGCGCAGGCCGGGAGGAAGGTCACGGTCCTCGACCGCTCCGAGCCCGGCGCGGAAGCCAGCTCTGCCGCCGCGGGCATGCTCGCGCCGCTGGGCGAGATGGTTGAGCCCCGGGCGTTCTCGGAGCTGTGCGTCGCTAGCCGCAGTCTCTACCCGCGCTTCGCGGCGGAGATCGAGGAATGCAGTGGCCATCACGTCGGTTATCGCAATGATGGATCACTGCTGGTGGCGCTCAACGAACAACTGGAGAAAGAGCTCGCTGAAGTCCATTGCGCGCAGACCGCGCTGGGCTTTGCCCTCCAACCACTGACTGCGGCAGAGGTTCACACCCGCGAGGTGGGGCTCTCCCCGCGGATTCGGAGCGGCCTCTTTGTTCCCGGCGACCATTGGATTGATAACGAGCGCCTGATGCACGCGCTGCTGATTGCATGCCAGCGTGTAGGTGTGCGGTTGGAAGCGGGGCACCAGGTTTCCAAGTTCCACACGATGGGCGGCCACCTCAAAAACGTAACAGCGGGAGACGGCGCCAGCTTTGCGGCAAAGACTTACGTTCTGGCAGCGGGATGCTGGTCCGGCGAGGTCGCCAGCAGCCTGGGAATCCACATCCCGGTCACTCCCTGCCGCGGGCAAATGATGGAGTTCGAGGCGTCGCACGAGTTGCCGTTCGTAGTGCGCGCGGGGACTCACTACCTGGTACCGCGCCCGCACCGGCGCCTCCTGGTGGGGACCACTGCGGAATACACCGGCTTCGAAAAGGTGGTAACGGGAAAAGGACTACTCTCGATTCTCGAAGGCGCAATGCGCTTGGCGCCGCTCGTCAGTGAGTTCCGCTTCCTGCGCGCGTGGGCAGGCCTGCGGCCCGACACGGCGGACCACCTGCCGATTCTGGGTTATGGAGAGATTGAAAACCTGGTCTTCGCCACCGGCCATTTCCGCAACGGCATCCTGCTGGCGCCAGTGACGGCGGAAATAATTGCGGATCTCATTCTGAAAGGTTCAACTTCCCGGCCGATGGAAGCCTACCGCCCCACGCGTTTCATGGGATCGGGTGATCTGCCGATCGGGTAATGGTAGAACGAAGTACCATGAATATCGAATTTGCCCTTTGCTCGGCCGATGACCGGATCTCTCGATCAATTGATGACCGATTCATCAATGCTCAATTGGGGGCTAGGATCACCCGAAGTTTCCAGCGATCGGACAAAGGCCTCCACGATGAGGGGATCGAACTGCGTACCGCAACAGCGGCGCAGTTCCACCATAGCTTCCTCAATGCTGCGTCCGGGCTTATACGCCCGTTCGGAAACCATGGTATCGAAGCTGTCCGCCACCGTGATAATGCGAGCGCCCAGTGGGATACTTTCGCCCCTCAAATGGTCGGGGTAGCCTGTTCCATCGACCATCTCATGGTGATGCCGCACCATGCCGCGAATCCGTTCGATGGCCTTCACCTTGACCGATTCGAGAATTTTCGCGCCCACCAGAGTGTGGCTCTTCATTACGTCGTACTCTTCGGGGGTTAAACGCGAGGGCTTCTTGAGAACCGCCTCCGGCACCCCGATCTTGCCGATATCGTGAAGAATGCCTCCCAGACGAACCTCCTCAATCACCGCATCGGGCAGGCTCATGTGTCGTGCGATCTGCGCGGCAAGCCGGGACACTTTCTGCGAATGGCCCTGCGTGTAATGATCCTTGGCATCGACGGCATTGGCCAACATGGTCACGGCGTCCAGCAATGAGAAAGCCTCACCGTTGACCTTTAGCATAACGTCCTGGAAGTGTCTCAGGTTATGATCGAATGCCTCCGGTCCCGTGGAGAACATGCGCTTCATCGTGACGCCCAAGTAAGCCTCCAACAACTGGCGCTCCCACTCAGTCTGCGTCGAGGCGACGCTCGAAGAGGCCACCCGCACACGATTACCGTCCTGGTGCTTGGCGAGATACATGCCCGAATCCGCCACGCGCAGGATTTCCTCCTGCGTTGGCCCATGCAAGGGAAAAGTTGCAATTCCGAAGCTGGCAGTCACGCTGTGGGCAGCCAGGTAAGGGTCGGATTCAATAGTCGCGCGCAGTCGCTCCGCCAGAATTTCCGCCTGATCGGTGCGCGTCTCCGGCATCATGACGGCAAACTCATCGCCACCGTAGCGCGCCACCACATTTGACTGCCGCACCCGGTCCCGGAGCAAGCTGGCCACCGCCGTCAAGACCTTGTCCCCCTCCAGGTGACCGTGCCGGTCGTTTACCTGCTTGAACCCGTCCAGATCCATCATGATTACGGAGAACATGTGGCCTGAGCGGGTCGAGCGGCGCCATTCGCGCTCGAGCGCTTCCATGAAGTAACGATGGGTTTTCAACCCCGTCAGCCCGTCGGTGATGGCCTGCTCCAATGCCACTTGATAGGCTCGGGCGTTGTGCAGGGCAATCGCCAGTTGGTCTGCCAGGGTTCGCAGGGTGAGCACATCCTGCTGCGAGAAAGCGTAAGCCTGGAGGCTCTCCAGGCTCAGAACCCCCATCAATTCCTCGCGGTACTTCAGGGGAAGGCTGAGCGCCGACCGAATGCCGGGATGAAGAGCAATGTAACGCGGTTCCCTCACCACAGAGTTCGCCAGAACAAGTTCTCCTGATTCTGCAGCCACGCCCGCCAAGCCTTCACCCATACGGATACGGCGGCCCATCAACTCAGGCCCGTAACCCGCTTCCGCCTCCACCACCAATTCCTCTCGCCTCAGGTCGAGCATCTCGATCCGCGCCAAGTCGTAACCGAAGGCGTGGCGGATTTGGCGGCAGATGCTGGGCAGCAACTCTTGCGGGTTCAGAACCGAACTGGCTTTGCGTCCCAGCTCGTTGAGCAAAGCCAAGTGGCTGGCGCGCCGCTGTTCCTTCTTGAAAAGGCGGGCGTTCTCCACGGCGCCGGCAGCTTCTTGCGCCAACACTTGCACCAACTCAAAGTGGGCCCTGGTGACGGCGTATTCGCGCTCCATATCCGCCAGCGCCAGCACGCCCATCGATCCATCGGAGAAATGCACGGGCACGCCGCACCAGGTCTTGATGCGCGGGTTCATGGGGGGCAACCCCAACTGCCGCACCGCCCAGTGCACGTTGCTCGCCACCAACAGCGGCTTGCGAGTCCGCTGGACATGTTGCGCCAGCGAACTTGCCGGCCCGCCTTGCACAGTGCCTTGGAAGCCTGCGTCCTCAAATGGCACCGCCACCTCCAGAGGCCCTTCCGCGCTGTCCTGCAAGGCCAAACCGAAGTTCGCCCCACCCATCAACCCTTTCAACTCCTGTCGGAGGATTCCAACTTGGGCGTTCATGTCAAAAGTGGAGCGCAGAGCTTCGCCGACGCGGTGGAGGATTCTCAGCTCCTCCTCGCGCCGCCCCGCCGCCCGATTAAGCGACCAGTTTTCGATCGCCACGCTCACCTGGTTGCCGATCGCCAGCGCCACGCGCAACTGCTGAGGTTCAAAGCTCCGCGGGCTACGGAATCCCAGCATGAGAGTGCCATAAGATTTTTCCCGGACTTGCAGCCCGACAACCATCAGTGTCCGCAGCTCTTCGCTGCGCAGAACATCACGCAATTCGTGGAAGACGGGGTCGCGCTGCCATGCCGCCACCACTTCCGAGCGGCGCAGGTCAGGAAAAACCATCAGGGCACCCCAGCGTTCACCACTGGAGAGGACAAAGCGGCGCAAGGGATCCCGGCTAAGCCGCTCCGCCCCCCCGGCAGAAATCCCGCGGCTGCTAAAGTGAACCTTTCCCTCGTTGCCTTCCTCGTGCACCAGAAGGCAGCCCTCCTGGGTGTCGAGCATCTCCAGGGCGCCACGTAACGACTGGTCCACGATCTGTTGAGGATCACGACACTCGGAAAGTTCTCGACTGAAGAGGTGGAGGCTGGAAAACCAGTAGACTTCCGTCTTGCGGCGCAGCTTTTGGTTCCGTTCCCGGAGATAAAGGGCAAGGAGACCCGCCAGCAATAGCCCCACCGCCAGTGTGGGAAAGAACAGTGCGAGCCCCGACCCATCCGGATAGTTCCCCATCGCAGTCACCCCAGGCGAGGAGGCATTACCATTCCCCGCTTGCGGGACTTCTCCCTAAGCAATTGTTTGCCATCCGCTGGCGCTAACTCGAGGGGCAAAGAGGGAATTTTGAAAGTCCCAAGCTGGCCGACCGGTTCCCTCTACCTAATCGGTCTATCGGCTCCTTAGTCAATGCACTATACGCTACAACATTCCATCCGTCAAATGGTGTTTGGTTACGTGTCGTATGGTTACGAATTGTTATGGGATGCATGAATTTTTGGTAATGCGATGCATGGGAGCTGCCGCGCGTTCATGCCGCGGACCGGCGGCCCGCCGGGTCCGGCGAAGAGGGTCTACGGCTTTCCCTTTTTTCATCAGCGGGTGAGCGTGCCGGCTTTCAAAAGGGGAAAGGGCCACAAATCCTCTCAAGTTCATTCCGGAAAGGTCGATAGGAAGAATAGTGTCAGCGCCTGCCCGCGCTGTGATTTGACCCGCCCAAATGTGGCGCGGCGCCCTTGGCGGCAAGTCCCAAGACACCTAAGCCCCGACGAACACCCTTGCCGCCAAGGCACCCTCCATAAGGCCATCGCAAAATCTGTAGCTTGCAAGCTTGCACCTTTTGCGGTCCCAGCTCCGGTTTTCGAATTTCGATTCCCACTCGGAAATCGTCGCGCCCCACCCAAAGTCGGTTATAATCAACATTTGGGCTTCCAAGAAAAAAACATGCGCACCGCCACCCGTTTGCTGGCCATCCTGACCATTGCCGCGCTGCTCGCCCCGGGCATGCGATGGGCTTCCCTGCGCGCCCAAACGGAAGCGTGCGCCTGTCCTCCGGCAGCTTGCATGTGCGCCGGCCATCCCCACTCTTTCGGGCACAGTCCAAGGTGCGCCATGGCCAATGGTGGCCAATGCGGATTGGACTCTCACGACAGCTACTTGGGTTCGCTTCTCGGTACTTTGATCTATGTGCCCACTGAACACCCCTGGGCGGACCCTCTCTCGTCTTCACGCTTTGGTTGCCAAACTTCAAACTCAAGCCTACTGCCAGCCCATGCGCGGATTCCTGAACGACCTCCGCGCGCATCTCTCTGATTCATCCTTGACACCCAATACGTTCCCGCGCCCTGCGCTGTAAGCTAACGAGTGAAACTGGGAGAGTCTACTGACCCTCCTTTGATTCCTCGCACTTCTGCAACCGGCGCTCCAATTCTAGTCATCCGCGAGGTGCATATGACGCAGAGAGTTATTTCCGCCACGCTGCTGGCCTTCCTCCTTTCTTCGGCAGCGCTGGCCACAGATTCCGGAAAGGTCCGAGGCGTCGTTCACGACCCTCAACATCGTCCCATTGCGGGCGCGGTGGTCACCATTCGCGCTCAATCCTCCTCCTGGTCCGCGTCCACCCCATCTGATTCCAACGGCGAATTCCACTTTGACGACGTGCCTCTCGGGAATTACACCGTGAGTGTCATAGCGCCGGGATTCAGCGCACAAGAGGAGTCCATCGCCGTCGCCGTGGGCAAGTCACCTGTCCTCCATTTTCCCCTGGAAATTGCCGCCTCCCGCCAGGTAGTGGAGGTCACAGGTCAGGAAAGTAAACTCAAAACCCAGTCCTCCACGGTGCAGACGATGGTTTCAACCCAGGAAATCGCCCGCACCGCCGGGGCTGACCAGGCCAACAGCCTGGCCATGATCACCGATTTCACCCCCGGGGCCTACATGGTTCACGACATGCTCCACATGCGCGACGGTCACCAGGTCAACTGGTTTTTCGACGGCATTCCGGTGATTAATACCAGCATCGCCGCCAACGTGGCGCCCTTGATCACACCCAAAAACGTGGAATCGCTTGAGGTTGAACGCGGCGGCTATTCCAGTGAATATGGCGAC
>Ga0335085_10010600_pt1 | contig 13764 bp, 13 predicted proteins | sample Lox_Sample_45_FD_206712 | JGI IMG/M metagenome (GOLD analysis project Ga0335085, IMG submission 206712) | Soil microbial communities from Loxahatchee National Wildlife Refuge, Florida, United States - Lox_Sample_4.5 | ecosystem: Environmental > Terrestrial > Soil > Wetlands | place: USA...
CGAGTTCGTGGTGCTGAGGCTGACCAACGGCAAGACAATGCAGGACGTGATCAACGACGCGAAGAAGAAGGGCGCCAAGGCCGAGGACGACTGGATCCACTTCGCCGACAGCGGCGACCCACTGCCGACCAACTACGGCACCACGGTCACGATGAACCTGCCGCCCGGGACCTACGTGGCGACGTGCTGGCAGACCGGCAAGGCCGGGGGCGGCACCGGCCCGCCGCACGTGACCATCGGCATGATCCAGCAGTTCACCGCCTCCTGACGAGGGTGATGATGGCGCACCGGATGACTCCAGAGGACAAGGGATGACTCCAGAGGACAAGGGCCGCGAGCCCGCTCCTGACGGCTCGCGGCCCGGGGACAACGGCCTTAAGCCCGTCGTACACGCCAGCCCGCGGCCCGGGGACAAGGGCCGCGGGCGCGGGCCCGGCGGCCCGCGCCGGGCGCTGCGCCTGGCGCTGCTGCTGACGATACTGTCGCTGGCCGCGTCCGGGTGCGGCCTCGTGAAGACGGGGCTCGACCCGAAGGCGCAGGAGGTACATGACCTCTGGTTCATCATCCTCTGGCTCGCGATACCCGTGTTCGTGTTCGTCTGGGGCATGCTGGCCATCGTCATCATCCGGTTCCGCAGGCGGCGCGGGGACGAGTCCGAGCCGGTCCAGACCCGGGGCAACAATGGCGCCCTCGTGACGTTCTTCGCCGCCCCGCTGGCCATCGTCATCCTGCTGCTCTCGTTCGGCGAGGTGACGGTGAACCGGGTCGATGCCGTCGCCCCGCACCCGGCCGAGCGGCTGGTCGTCACCGGATCCCAGTGGCAGTGGTCGGCGAGATACGCCAAGGAGGGCATCACGGTCAGCGGGAAGACCGCCAGCGCGACGAGCAACGGCGAGCCGCTCGTCATGGCGGTGCCGCTCGGCAAGTCCGTGGAGGTCACGCTGACGTCCACCGACGTGATGCACGGGTTCTTCGTGCCGGGCATGCTCTACATGAGGAACGCCATCCCGGGCCACCCGAACGTGTTCACGTTCACGCCCACCCGGGCCGGCATCTATCCCGGGCAGTGCACACAGTTCTGCGGCCTCTGGCACTCGAAGATGAGGCTCGTGCTGGAGGTCCTGACACCGGCCCGCTTCGCGGCCTGGGTGAACCAGCAGAAGAAGGCGGTAGCCGGCACCGGCTCCTGCAAGCCGACCGGCTCGTCGATCACGCTGATCGCACAGCACATCCAGTGGGACAAGAAGTGCATCGCGGCCGTCGCGGGCAAGCCGATCCAGATCACGATCATCAACAAGGACTCCGGCATCGCGCACAACTTCGCCATCTGGGTCAGCTCGGCCCTGAAGAAGAGGCTCTACCAGACGGCGAACGTCAACGGCCCGGCGAGCATGACCTTCACCGCTCCGCCGCTGCCGGCCGGGAAGTACTACTTCCAGTGCGACATCCACGGCCCGGCGATGTCGGGAACCCTGATCATCGGGAATCCGGGTTAGCGTGATGACCGGGCCCGAGGCACCCAGGGTGCGCTCAAGAGAGATCCGCAGCGAGCAACGGGAAGATCGATCATGACGACGACAGGTGTTCTGGCGCCACCAGCCGCGCCGCGGCCGCGGTCGGCGCGGGTGCTCGATTGGTTGACGACGACCGATCACAAAAAGATCGGGATCATGTATCTCGTCAACTCCTTCACGTTCTTCGCGTTCGCCGGCGCCTTGGCGATGCTGATGCGCACGCAGCTGATGCAGCCCGGCAACACGGTCCTCTCACCGGAGTCCTTCAACGAGGCCTTCACCATCCACGGGACGATCATGATCTTCCTGGTGATCCTCCCGCTGCTCTCCGGGTTCGGGAACTACTTCGTGCCGCTGCAGATCGGCGCGCTCGACATGGCGTTCCCCCGGGTCAACGCGGCGTCCTTCTGGCTGCTGCCGGTCGGCGGGCTGACCGTCATCGCCGGGTATTTCACCAAGGGCGGTGCGGCCGCCGCCGGGTGGACGAACTACGTGCCGCTCTCCCTGCAGGGGGGGACCGGCGAGGACCTGTGGATCCTCGGCCTGCTGATCGTCGGCACCAGCTCGCTCCTCGGCGCCATCAACTTCATCGTGACGGTGCTGCGGCTGCGCGCCCCGGGCATGACCATGACCCGGGTGCCGATCTTCACCTGGGCCACGACCACCACGTCCATCCTCATCGTGCTGGCCGTGCCCTCGCTGACCGCCGCGCTGCTCATGCTGCTCGCCGACCACCACCTCGGGACGGTGTTCTTCAACCCGGCGCACGGCGGCAGCATCGCCAACTACCTGAACACGTTCTGGTTCTTCGGGCACCCCGAGGTCTACATGCTCATCATGGGCGCCTGGGGAATCGTGTCGGAGATCGTCCCGGTGTTCAGCCGGAAGCCGCTGTACGGGTACCGGTTCGTGATCCTGGCCCTGATGCTCATCATGGCGCTGTCGTTCACGGTGTGGGGCCACCACATGTACACCACGGGGCTGGTCAACGACTCCTTCTTCTCGGTGACCACCGAACTGATCTCGGTGCCCACGGGGGTGCTCGTCCTCTGCTGGCTGTTCACGCTGTGGAAGGGGAAACTCAGCTTCGAGCCGCCCATGCTCTTCGCGCTGGGATTCATCGCGATGTTCGTCATCGGCGGGATCGACGGCGTGTGGATGGCCTCTCCCGCGGCGGACTTCTCCATCCACGACACGTACTTCGTGGTCTCGCACATTCATTACGTGCTGCTCGGCGGGAGCCTGTTCGGGATCTTCGCCGCGATGTACTACTGGTTCCCCAAGATGAGCGGCCGGATGCTCAGCCGGAAGCTCGGTCAATGGCAGTTCTGGCTCCTGATCATCTCGTTCAACGTGACGTTCTTCCCCATGCATTTCCTGGGCCTGTGGGGCATGCCGCGCCGGGTGGCGACCTACCCCGCCAGCTCCGGGTGGGGGCTGACCAACATGATCGAGACGATCTCCGCGTACGTGATCGCGCTGTCGATGCTCATCGGGCTCCTGAACATCATCATCACGCTGCGCAAGCCGCGGAACGCGCCCGCCGACCCGTGGGGAGGGAACTCGCTGGAGTGGGCGACGTCATCGCCGCCGCCGGTGCACAACTTCGATGCGCTGCCCGAGATCCGCTCCGAACGGCCGGTCCGCGACCTGCGGCTGGCCGTGAGCGCGGCGGCGAGGTCGGCGGGACCACAGACGGCGCCCAGACCAGACGGGACAACAAGGCCGGAGGCGGGACAATGACCGCGGGCGAACAGGTGCCCGGCGGCGGGGTCAGCCGGGCCGAGCTGGTCGATCGGCAGGCCGTCCGCAGCGCCAGCAGCTCGGTGACGGGCATGGTGCTCCTGGTCGCCTCGGAGGCGGTCTTCTTCGCCGCCTTCCTGGGCATCTACGCGGTGTCCTTCACGGCCGCGAAGGTGTGGCCCCCGGCCGGGATCGAAACCCCGTCGATCACGGTCCCGAGCGTCGGGGTCGTGGTGCTGCTGGCCAGCGGGGCGGCCATGGCGCTGGCCATGCGCCACGCCCACCGCCCCGAATACCAGCGCGCCGCCATACTGCGCTGGCTGGTGGCGGCGCTGGCCTGCGCCGTGGCCTTCGGCGTGCTGACGGTGATCGGCTACGCCGATCTGCCGTTCAGCGTGGGCCAGGGGATCTACGAGTCCCTGTTCTACATGATCATCGGGCTCGAGCTCGCCCACGTCGTCGGGGGGGCGGTGCTGCTCGCCGTGGTGATGGCCCGGACGTGGTCGGGCGAACTGGCCCTCCGCCGCGATCCCATCCAGGCGACGGCGATCTACTGGTACTTCGTCGTTGTCCTCGGCATCGTGATCTACGCGGTTCTTTACCTGGCAGGCGCCTGATGAGCCCGCCGCCCGGCGGGCGGCCCGGAAGAGGAGGTGGCCGCGGATGACGCTGCTCTCGAGGATCTTCACCGGCCTCGGTGCGTTCCTCATCGTGATGGGAATCGTTTACGGGCTGGTCACGGGCGAGTACGAGGGAACCACCGAGATGCTCACCGTGGCCGGCGGTGGCCTCCTGATCGGCGTGTACCTCACCCGCGCGGTCCAGCGGGCCCGGGCGGCGGTGGCCGCGCAGGCGGCCGGCGCCGGGCCGGCCGGCGAGGAGGAACCGCACGTGCCGCCCACCATCTGGCCGCTGGTGTTCGCCGTGTCCACGATCGGGATAGTGCTCGGGGCGGTGGGGCCGCGCTGGGTGCTGGCCGCGGGCGCGGTCGTCCTGGTCGTCTCGCTCGTCGGCTGGAGCCTTGACGTGCGCCGGCAGTGGAGTCATCATGACCACGCGGCGGGCGCGGGAGCGGCTCCCGGCGGGGCACACCGGCGCACGGGGGCGTGATGGCCCCCAAAGGAGTGGCGGTGATGAGGCGGCGCTCGTACGACCAGTGCATGCGCTGCGGCAAGGCGACCGCGTATGGCCGGTCGGTGTGCCGGGAGTGCAATCCGGCCGGGCTGCCCGAGCCGAGCCCCGCGCAGTATCATGCAACGGTCTTTTTCGCCGTCCTGTTGACGCTGGTCGTCCTGGGTGTCCTTGCTCTCGTGCTGCACTGACGGCGGCGCCGGGGTCAGAACGTGAGGTGATGCTCTTGCGCGGGGGCCCGCGGGCCAGCGGCGGCTGGGCCGGTCGGCTTGGCGGCCTGATCCTGGCATCAGCGGCCGTGCTGCTGGTTCTGCCCGGCACCGCTGCTTCCGCGCACCCAGTGGCGGCCGCGGCCGCCGGGACCACCGCGCACGGGCCGACGGGGTGGGATGTGCTCATCGTCGTCCTGCGCGGGATCGAGTACGCACTGCTGCTGCTCGCCTGCGGGTTGGCGCTGCTGAGCATGCTGGGCCGCGACCTGCCGCTGCGCCTGCCGGCCGTCCCGGTCGCGGCCGCGCTCCTGGCCAGCGGGGCGGCCGTGGTGATTGCCGAGGCACTGCTGGCCAGCTCCGCGTCAGTGGCCGGGGCCATCGACTACCTGACGAACGGGGTCACCGGCTGGGCCCAGGTGGCGCGGCTCGCGCTGGAGGCGGCAGTGCTGGAGGTAGCCCTCGTCCGGGCGCGCCTCTCGCCGGTGCTGCTGGGCGGCGTCGTGATCGCGGTGGCCGCCGCCGGCCACGGGTCGGGCGTCGGGCTCGCGTGGCCGGGCATCGCCGTGAGCGCGGTATACCTCGCCGCGGCCGGGGTATGGGCCGGCGGGATCATGGCGCTGGCACTGCTCCGCGTGACCGGCCGTTGGCAGGCCGGGGGGAGTGAGCTGCTGCCGAGGTTCCTGCGCGTCGCGCCGTGGGCATTCCTCGTATCGGTGGGCCTGGCGGTGGTGCAGGCGGCGCAGCTCCTCGCCGGCCCGGGTGAGGTGCTGACCACGTCACACGTGCTCATCCTGGTGGCGAAGGCGGCCGCCGTGGCCGCTGTTGCCGCCCTCTCCCTCCTCGCCTGGCGGCGGATACGGGCGGGCGGGGGCTCGGGTGCGGTTGTTGTCCTCGTAGCGGTCGCGGCCGCGGCCGCCGTGGCCGTGTACCCCGTGGTGCCGAAGGGCGCGCGCGATGTGGCGCGGGAATCCGCGGCTTCCGGCCCCGCGGTGGCCCGGGCCTCACCCTTTCCCCAGCCCGGTGACCTCACGATGGGGGGACGGGCCGGTCATGTCATGGTCGGGCTGACCGTGCACCCTGGCCGGCCGGGGATCAACACGGTCCGGGTCTACCTCGCCACCCCGGCGACGGCGGCGTCCACGGCGAGTCTCCAGGTGCAGGGCCGCTGGCGGGCTCTGGCTTCCTGCGGCGGGCCGTGCCGCACCGCCGCCGTGGACCTGCGCGGCGGGGAACGGCTAGCGGTGGCCGTCGCGGGTCCGATCGGCGGCACGGCGTCCTTCGATCTGCCATCCCTGCCCGCCCGGGACGGAACTGCGCTGGCCCGGTCGGCGACCGCGCAGATGGACCGGCTGCGCACCTACCGGGTGGCGGAGGTCCTGTCGGGTTTCCGCAGCGCGTACGCGTACGCGCGCCCGCACCAGCTGTGGATCCGGACGTGGTACGGCGACGGCGTGCAGCAGTCACTCTGGCTCGGCAGCTCGCTCTACGTGAAGACAAGCACGGGGGCGCCGTGGCGGCTCCAGTCCAAGGGCACCCTCGCCCCGGTGCCGTACTTCAACTGGGATCCCTTCCAGCCGTTGGTCGACGCCCACATCGTCGGGACCGGGACCGTATCGGGCGTGCCGGTCACGCTGGTGACGGCCTTCGGTGGTCACGGCAGCGACCCGGACAGCGTGTGGTTCACGCTTTCGGTGGACCAGAAGACCGGCCGCGTGCTGCGGTCCCAGATGTGGGCGCCGGACCACTTCATGGACGACCGCTATCACGCGTTCAACCAGCCGGCCGGCATCCCCAAGCGCGGGGGAGGGTGAGCGGCCCGCCGCGGGCGCGGAGCCGGTAAGGAAGGCCCGTGGTTCAGGGCGTGCGCTGCGGAGCGGCGATGGCTGGCGCCATTTCGGGCACAGCGGGCGCCGACCCGGCGTTCTGCCGCGGGAGCCGCAGTTCGACGACGGCCCCGCCGCCCGGCCGGTCCCGCACTCCCACCGACCCGCCGTGCGCCTTCGCGATCGCCTGCACGATGGCGAGGCCGAGTCGTGCCCCGCGCTTGCGGTCGCCATCGGCCCGCGCGAACCGCTCGAAGATCGGCTTCGTGTCGTCCTCGCGGATCCCGGGGCCACGGTCAGCGACCCCGATCACCTCGCAGCCGTCCTCACGCCGCGCGGAGATCTCGATGGGCTTCCCCGGGGAGGTCTGGCTGACGGCGTTGCCGATCAGCTCGTCCAGGGCTTCCTGGAGCCGGCCGGGGTCGAGCCGGATGACGGCGTCGTCGACCTCTCCCGGGCGGACCACGGCCCCCTTCTCCGACCACCGGTCACAGGCGTCCGCCACGACCTCGCGGAGCGGGGTGACCACCGGGTGCACGAAGCCGGGCTGGTAGCTGGTAGCGAGCTCAAGCAGCCGGTCGGTGGCGTCCTTCAGCCGCTTGAGCTCATCGATCACGACCCGTGCGTCGCGAGCGGCGGCGGCGTCATCGGTGGTGCGCTCGAGAATCTCCGCGTGGCCCAGGGCAATGGTGAGCGGGGTGCGCACGATGTGGGAGGCGTGCCGGAGCAGGTGGCGCGCGTACTGCAGCAGCACCGCGTCCTGCTCGTAGGCCCGGCGGATCTCCTCCCTGGCCGCGGCGCTCCGCCGGGCGAACAGCACCAGGGCCGCGAACACCGCCATCATCAGCGGGATCCCGGCGAGCACGTCGGCAGGCTGGTCGCCGGACATGACCTCGACGCCCAGGCTGACACCCGTGAGGAGGATGATGGCGGCCAGCGCGGCCAAGGTGGCGCGCATTCCCCAGAGCCGCCACCCGTACATGAGGAACAGGCTGATCCAAATGAAATAGAATGGCACGGTGGCCCATTCCCGGAATATCAGGATCCCGGCCACATTGGCCAGCACGAAAATCCACCAGCTGACCTCAACCCAGGGCCGCTGCCACCGGCTGGCGATCCATTCAGCCAAGGTCAACCCTGTAGCCCACACCGCGGACCGTGGAGATCACGTCCGGGTCCAGCTTCGCCCGCAGCCGCCGGACGTAGACGTCGACCACATTCGACTCCGGGTAGAAGCTGTAGCCCCACACCGACGACAGCAGGCGCTCCTTGGAAACCGTGCTGCCCGCATGCTGCATCAGCTCCGCCAGCAGCATCGACTCCCGCCGCGTCAGCCGCACCGGCCCGGTCCCGGCGTCCGCCTCCTGGCGGACCGGGTCGAGCACGACCTTGGGCGTGGTGAGAATATGCGGGTTCGGCAGGCTCCGGTCCCGGATCCGCGCCTTGATCCGGGCCAGCAGCTCATCCAGCACGAACGGCTTGGGCAGGTAGTCGTCGGCGCCCATTTCGAGGCAGTTCACCTTCGACGTGGTGTCGGCCAGGCAGGAGACTACGATGACGGGCTGGGCTGGCCGGAGCCGCATCAGCCTGCGCAGGACGGACATGCCATCGGTGCCCGGCATCAGCAGGTCGAGGATGACGACGCTGTAGGAACCCGTGAGGGCAAGCCGCAGGCCCTCCTCGCCGTTGGTGGCGGTGTCGATCTCCAGTCCCTCGCTACGCAGGGCGCGGGTCAGGAGGCGGAGCACCCCCGGCTCGTCGTCTATGGCAAGAACACGGTCACTCATCTGCGGATCCCGGATTAGCTCAAACTTCACAATTACTATAACCACTCTTTACGCTTTGCATAGGCCTTGTCGGGAGAATATTTGCCCGTCGATGGGACCGGTCGGCCGGGAACGGAAAACACAGATGGCACGGCGCTGGCCGTCGCCGTCGCGCCACCGCCCGGCACCCGAGCGCTCCCTGGCCAGCCCCTGATCCCAGGGAACCCTCGGGCCGGGATGCCAGCGGCGGGCCGATGACCGGGAGGGGCTGGAGGGCGAGGGGGGCGCCGGGGCGGCGGGTGCGGGCCCGGCGGCGTCCATGAGGTGCTGGACCGTCAGGCCGTATTTCCGGAAAAGGTAATGGGAGATTCGGGCGCCCTCGGCGAGGGTGTCTTTGCGGCCGATGCGGTAGAGGGGGCGGGGTGCGCGGCTGGGGCGGGGTGCGCGGCTGGGACGATGGCGGTGCTCGGGGGCTTGATGACCGGGATATTGAGAACTAGCGTGGCGATACCGGCCGACCGCAAGGCGCGGGCGGCTGCGAGTGCAGGGGCGACCATCATGCCGCTGACCAGCAGAGCCACATCGGATCCGGGCGCCGTCGGCGCCCGGCCATGGGCCACCGCGGCCGCCGCGGACCTGGGCCCGCCCCCGGTGCCGCCCCGGCCCGTGGTCTCGGCGCCCCCGCCGGTCACCCCGCCGCCACCGGTGACACCTCCGCCCCTGGTGACCGCGCCGCCCTTGGTTTCAGCGCCGCCCTCGCTCACGGCTCCGCCGCTGCTGACGCCTCCGCCGCTGGTGCCGCCCCGGCCCACGGTCTCGGCGCCCCCGCGGGTCACGCCACCGCCGCTGGTGACGGCGCCGCCTGCGGTGTCAGCGCCGCCGCCGGTCACGCCGCCCCCCGTGGTTACGCCACCGCCCGTGGTGCCGCGGGCCAGGCGGGTTCTGTCGCACCCGCAGACCAGCGCCTGAGCGTGATCCAGGGACAGCTGGCGATCTTCGGGGAGATCACCGGGATCCCGCCGCGCTTGAGGCGGAGGTAGAGCGGGGTGTCCGCCAACCCCCGATGGACCCGCTGGCGTGGAGAATAACCCTATGAAGCCGCCGTCAAAGTGGTCCCTGTGGTCGCAGGACTCCTTCCTGTCGATCGGGTCGCGAGGCTCGGTGCTGTCCATCGGCTCGGTAGGTTCCGCCTGCTCGGTGGGGTCGGTCGGGTCCTTCGCGTCCGCGTTCAGCATCGGGTCGGCGTTCTCCGCGCTATCGCTGCTGTCGGCGATGTCGGCCGTGTCGGTGATGTCGGCCCGGTCGGTCCGCGGGGTGATGTCGGGCCAGCGCCGGCCCCCGGCGGCGTGACCGGGCGGGGGACGCCGCTCGATCTGGCCCGCCACACCAGCGGCGCCGCCCGGGTAACCAACGTTGAGCTGTTCTTCGACCTGGTCTACGTGTTCGCGGTCACCCAGCTGTCGCATCACCTGCTGCACGATCCGACGATCACCGGGGCGCTGCAGACCGCGCTGCTGCTGGCCATGGTGTGGCTGGTGTGGGCCTACACCGCCTGGGTCACCAACTGGCTCGACCCGGAGCGGATACCGGTCCGGCTGATGCTGATCGTCCTGGTCCTGATCGCGCTGGTGATGTGGGCGGCGGTGCCGGAGGCGTTCGGAGACCTCGGGCCTCATCGCGCTGGGTGAGTCGATCGTCGTCATCGGCGCCACCCTGTCCGGCCTGCTCGGGACGGGTATCACCGCGGCGGAGACCGGGGCGTTCCTGGTCGCCGTGATCGGCAGCGTCGGGCTGTGGTGGCTGTACTTCGACCGGAGCGCCGCCGATGCGGCCCGGGTGATCGCCGCGTCGGCCGACCCCGGCCGGATTGGCCGCACCGCCTACCACCTGATCCACCCGGTGATGGTGGCCGGGATCATCGTGGCGGCGACGGCCGATGAGGTGGTGGTGTCCAAGCCGGGCGCGGTGGGGGTGGCCTGGACCTCCTGGCTCATCCTGGGCGGCACCGCGCTGTTCATCGCCGGGCACGCCGCCTTCAAGATCGCCGTGTGGCGGGTGGTGCCCTGGTCTCGGCTGGCGGCGGTGGCCGTCCTGGCCCTGCTGGGCCTCGCGGCCCCGCATCTGCCCGCTCTCGCGCTGGGCGCATGCGCGGCAGCGGTGGTGATCGCCGTCGCCGCGCTCGACTACCATCCGGTTGGCCATCGGGGCCCGCCCGCACCGGGATAGGGGACGTCCCGCTGTCAGGCGGTGCGGCCGGCCCGCCCGCCGGGCGGGGGTCAGCGTGCGAGCAGGGCAACCTCGCCGGTGGCGCCATCGATGGCGGCGAGCCAGGAGCCGTCGGCGATCTCGCCGCCGGTCGTGAGCTCGGGGCGGCATCCGGTCACCGTGGGCACGGCGCGGCCGCTGGCGGCCGCGCCCTGGTACGGGTCGGCCGCGGTGCGCAAGATGACGCCGCGGGCGGCGAGCAGCAGCGGTGCATGGGCCGGCAGCGGACGGTCCACGAGCAGGATCGCGCCTTCGTGCCGCGCGGCGGCGGGCCCGTGCGGGCCATAACGCACCAGGCGGCCGACCGCGACGCCGGGTACGGCCGGGTGGGCCGGGACCGGCCGGCCACAGGCCCGGACGGTGGACGCGAGGAAAGGCAGCCAGCGGTGGGCCGTCTGCCAGCCGGCCCGGGCGGCGCGATCGCCGGACTGGCGGGCCACGATCGCCAGCAGCTGGGTGGCCAGGTAGGTGTCGACCGGCCGGGCGGAGGCCAGCACGGCCAGGCAATCAGCGGAATCCTCGCCGGTCAGGCCCTCGACCGCCCGGCGCGCCGCATCCTCGAACATGCTTCCGCCGGGCCCGGCCCCGTCCCGCCATGCCTGGCGCATCGCCTCGCGGCACAGGACGGTCAGGTTCTGCGCTTCCTGGGAGATGGCCAGCCGCTTGCCCGGGTGCGCGGTCGCGGAGGTGATCGCTGCGCACAGCCGGTCGATCCTCGGGGTCCCGCCCGCCCACGGGAGGACGTACTTCTCGGCGAGAGTGGGCGACAGGCGCTCCAGCAGCCGGGCGAACACCGTCGCCGTGCGGGAGTGCTGGGGGGAGATCGACTCCTGGCGGGCATAACCCTCGCGCAGCATGGTCGGCGCCGAGCGGTGAAGCAGGTTACCGTTCACCCGCCGGGGTCATTCCGGCTCGGCGGGACGGCTGCCGCGGCTGCCCGTTCCTGGGTGGGCCTTAGCAGGTCTTTCTGGTCGTGTCACCGCGTGCTCCCTCGTGTCGTAGCGGGGAAGGGGAGTCCCGGCTGTGCGCAGTTGTTCAGGTGGGTGAACGTTCATGATCCTTCAGATGCATCGGACGTTAGCAGTGCCGGAGGTCGATGTGAATGCGCGGGGCGTCCGTATTTGCTTTCCGTTCATCTTCTGGACGCCTGCACGTCGGTCACGGAAGGGGTCAGATACGCCTAACGGGCATCGTGGTTGCCCTGAGCCGCGAAATCCGGGCTCGTGCGCTCCGGCGGCGCTGCGGGCAAGCCCTCGAGCTGCAGGAGATAGAGCCCGCCACCGCCGCGGTCCACCGCGTACACGATGCCGTCGGCGGCCACGTAGACATCGTTGATCTGGGCGGCGCCGGTGCGCGCGCCCGGCGGCGCCGGCGGCACGAAGGCGGCCACCTCGGCCGGCCGGAACGGGTTGCGCACGTCAAAGGCCCGCACCCCGGCGTTGAAGAACGAGCCGAACACGATGTCCTCGTCCTGCCAGGACCACGCGAACGGCTCGTTCTCGTGCAGGTTGTGGGCCCCGAACCGGCCACCGCGGTGGGCGAACTCCGCCACCGGCGGCATGGGTGCGCTGCTGATGATCAGCGGTGACGTCTCGTGGCTCACGTCGGCCAACCAGACCAGCTTGGGGTAGTCGGCGGCGGCGTCGTGCACGCTCTCGTCGCTGATCGCCAGCAGGTTGCGGCGCGGCAGCGGCAGGACGGTGTGGGTGAAGCCCGGCATCGGCGGGTGGTAGTCAAGCCGGGACACCATCGCCGGAGAGGCGGCATCGCTGATGTCCAGGATGACGGCGCCGGCGTCCAGGTATCCGACGTAGGCACGGTCGGGGCGGCCGGCGCAGACGTTGATGTTGTGCGCGCGGAACCCGGCGTCGAACACCTCATGCCGCACCGGCGGAGGCGAGCCGTCGCCGTGCTGCGTGCCGGGCAGCCACCACCGGCCCACCTCGGCCGGGCGGTCCGGCCGGGCGAGGTCCACGATCACCGGGAACTGGTCATCCAGCGGGTTCGTGGGCCGGGAGTCGGGAGTGCCCGTGCTGAGGTAGGCATGCGTGCCCACGGTGAAGCCCACCCAGTGGGTGCCGCGCGAGTGAGGGCCCGACAGGTCGAGGAAGGAGATGGGGCGCGGCTCGGCCGGGCGGGACAGGTCGTACACCTCGATGCCCGCGGGCCGCTCGCCCGGCCTCTCCACCTGGTAGGCCACGACCAGGAGCTCGCCGCTGACGGCCAGCGAATTCGACCGCACGCTGCCGTGCGGCAGCATCGTCTGGGTGAGCAGCTGGGGCGCCGTGGGGTCGGTGACGTCGAGCACGCTGAAGTTGGCCGGGCCGCGCTCGTGCGCGAGATACAGGTAGCGGCGGCCGCCCCGTTCGAGCAGGGCGATGCCCTCGCCGCAGTTGCCGTGGCCGCCCAGGTCGTGCCCGCCCAGGTACCGCATCCCACGGCATTCCGCCTGGTGCCCGGCCGCCTGGTGCCCGGCCTTTGGGTGCCCGGCCTTTGGGTGCTCGGCCTTTGGGTGCACAGCCATCCTTCCGTCGGGCGCGGCCTTGGCGGCGTTCCCTATGCGCGGCGCGCCTGGTTGATTAGGCTAATCATCTACAGAGTGATGGTGACAGTGATTAGCGACACCCGGCCGCGGGGCTATGAGGGAGCCGCGGGGCCATGAGGGAGATGTCATGAGCGTACGAGGCAGGTCGGCCCGGTACGGCACGTTAACGCTCCTGCTGGCCGCGTTGCTGGCGCTGGCCGCCTGCAGTTCGGGCAGCTCGGGTGGTTCGGGCGGTTCGAGCAGCTCGGCGGGCGCGAACAGCCCGATCGCGATCGGGTACGAGGTCCCGCTCACCGGCACCGCCGCCGTGGCCGGGAAGCAGGAGCAGGAGGGGTGGAACCTCGGGCTCAAGGTCTTCGGCAGCACCGTCAACGGCCATCACATCGTCACCTACTTCGAGGACACCGGCGGCGACCCGACGGTCGCGCTGTCCGACGCCCGCTCCCTGGTGCAGCAGAAGCACATCCAGCTCATGATGGGCCCGCTGCTCGCGAACGAGGACGCCGCCGTGGCCCCCTACCTCGGCACCCAGCGTGTCCCCACGGACAACCTCGCCATCTGCGGCGCGACACAGCTGGCCTTCGACGCCAAGTACGGCAACGCGCTGAGCTCGGGGTGGATGTGCGACCAGCCGGACATCATCGCGGCCGACTACCTTTATCAGGACCTCGGCTACCGGCATGTGACCGTGCTGGCCAACGACTACGCGTTCGGCTGGCTGTCGGCGGGCGGCTTCATCAAGCAGTTCACCATGCTCGGCGGGAA
>Ga0335085_10010601_pt1 | contig 13763 bp, 13 predicted proteins | sample Lox_Sample_45_FD_206712 | JGI IMG/M metagenome (GOLD analysis project Ga0335085, IMG submission 206712) | Soil microbial communities from Loxahatchee National Wildlife Refuge, Florida, United States - Lox_Sample_4.5 | ecosystem: Environmental > Terrestrial > Soil > Wetlands | place: USA...
AGGACAGAATGACGAGTAATGGATTTCGTTCTGGCACCCTGCTGTCTAGACGATACATGGCTATAATTGTAAGCCTGCTGCCGGACAACGCCGCTTCCGTTGTGCGCTGATGTGCAGCCGTCCAAAACCACTGACCCTCCCCGATGTGCGTCATCGTGACGCTTTTCGGTCATTGACAAGGCCGCGATTACCTGTATAGTGCGCCCCATAGCGTGTCGCACTGGGCCTGTGCCTCGCGACCGCAGACAATGAGGCGGTGGCTTATGCAATTGCATCGAATGTTCGCGCTTGCCTTGCTTCTTGTGAGCATTAGCGGCCGTGGTTTCACCCAATCTTGTTCCGCACCAAGTTTTCCCAGCCCCACGCCCGCTCCGATTGACTTGACCACCTGTGGTCCTGACGGCAAGGGCGGCCCAGAAACCGCCCAGAACCAAGCCAAGAACAACTTCTGCGCTCCAGCCCCGGCCAAGTCGATAACCATCCCCCAAATGGTGAGCCTTCAGAAGCAGGTGCAAAATAACAAGGGCATTCCTTTTGGCGACACCGGCAAGCACCCTCTGACAAAGAAAGCCGGACCGGCGACCGATCGGACACCGTTGGTCGCGATGGGTGAGGGCAATCAGGTGGTGCTGACGGGATTCGTCAAGGTTGCCCGCCCGGAGGGAGCCGAGAACGTCAACTGCGGCACGGGTGGAGACGTCCCGGACAAACCGGAGTTCCACGACATCCACATTGCAATTGTCAGCAAGGTAACAGATCCGGAGTGCTCGGGTGTCGTCGTCGAGATGATTCCGCACCATCGGCCTAGCCAGTGGACGGCTGAACTGGTGGAGGAGGTTGCCCAAGCCAAGTTGCCAGTGCGCGTGACTGGTCAGCTTATGTTTGATTCCAGCCACACCCCTTGCGTGAAGGGCAAGCCGGTCTCTACCGGAGGAAAGGCACACGATCCTGCACGCGTTTCTCTGTGGGAGGTCCATCCCATCTACCAATTCGAGGTCTGCACGAACGGCGACTGCAGCTCCGGCGGCTGGGTGCCCCTGGAAACATGGAGCAAGCCGGAGCAGCATCCGGCGGCTGACTAGGGCGCTAACGAAGGCGTGCCCGCGTCAGGCTCGCGCCCGGCTGCGCTCCAGCGTCCCATGGATTCTGGCACCCGACGGCCCTTCTGGGCGGGGGCAAGTGATTCCCCTTTCGGAAGCTTCCCGGAATCAAACTCGACATCACTCGTGCTCTCTTGCGGATAGCCCGGCTGCCAAGAGAGAGGTGTTCAATAGAGATGAGTTGTGGCTGTGCGCCGAGTGCGCCGGCAAGGAGCAACTAATGCGCCGTTGGTATGTGCCGCTTACCGTGCTAGGGCTGGGAAGTATCGGAGTTGTGTTGCTGAGCGAACGAGGACGAAACGCGTTGCGCGAGTTCTTCGCCCGTTTCGGTCAAGCCAGCGAGACGCTGGAGGAATGGAGCAGTGACCTCCGTCATGAGCTGAGCAGCATAGAAGCAACGCTGGACCGAATTGCCGATTCGCTTGGCCCGCATCCAGAGATGGGGCGTTAAGACCGACTGGATTTGACCGCCACTAAAGCCGACCTTAGAAGGTGGCGATTTCGTTGATCTTGCCGGCCATGCGGATGTCGCGCTGGGTAACTCCCCCCGAATCGTGTGAGACCAGCGCCAGCGTGACTTTGCCGTAGCTGATGTAAATATCAGGATGATGGTTGAGGGTCTCTGCCGCTTCGGCAATTTGATTCACAAAGTCCATGGCTTGCACGAAATTGCCGAACTGGAATGTCCGCTCGATAGTATTGCCGTTTCTGCTCCAGCCAGGAAGCTTCTGCAACGCCTGCTGAATTTCGCCTTCCGACAGGACGCTACTCATTTGTACCTCTTTTCCGAATCCAGTATTTTTCACCCGGTCGGTAGCGTTAGTTGCGGGCGCTCTTGCCGAAAGCGTAGCGTGGGGCGCGCGACTGGTTTTCGATTTCACTGCGCAATTCCTGCCAGATATTCTCGGGAATGGACTGGAACACTTTGACGATCTCGGGATCGAATTGCTTTCCGGCCTGGCGCTGGATTTCCCGCCGCCCCGAGGGTACCGACTGCGCGGCGCGATAGGGACGGTCCGACGTCATGGCATCGAAGGTGTCGGCGATGGCAAATATCCGTGCCCCAAGCGGAATCTGGTCGCCCTTCAAGCCGCGGGGATAGCCGCTGCCGTCGAAGCGCTCCTGGTGCGAATAAACGATGTCGGCAGCCTCGTGCAGGAATGGAATTTTGCGCAGCATCTGGTAGCCGAGCTGGGCGTGTTGGCGCATGATCGCCTGTTCTTCGGCGCTCAGGCGTCCTGGCTTGCGCAGAATGGCGTCGGGGATCGCCATCTTACCAACATCGTGCAGAAAGGCGCCGCGCGCGATCACTCGCACCCGGTCCTGGGGAAGCCCCATGGCCCGGGCAATGGCAATGGTGAAGGCCGTGACCCGCTTCGAGTGGCCTTCGGTCTCAGCGTCCTTCAGGTCCAGGGCATCGCCCAGCGCTTCCAGAGTAATGTCATACGAGCGCTCCAGGTCGGACAGGGCCTGGCGCAGCATCTCAGTGCGCGCCGAGACCAGCGATTCCAGCTTGGTTTGATAGGCAAGGTTCTCGGCTTTCAGACGGCGGTTCTCGACCGCCCGTCTCACACTGGCCAGCAGTTGCTCACGCTCGAATGGCTTGAGCAGGTAATCGTAGGCGCCGTTGCGCATGGCGGCCAAGGCGACGGAGATGTCGTGGACGGCGGTCACCATCACCACGGGCAAGTCAGGGTGATCCCGCCGGACTTTGGCCAGCAGGGTCAAACCATCCATGCCGTCCATGATGACATCGGACACCACCACTGAGTAGGAGTCATCAGACTTCAACTCCGTAAGCGCATCCGATCCAGACTTGATCGGACGGCACTGGAAGCCAGCCTGTGTCAGGACCAAGCAGATGCTTTCGCGGATCGAGTCCTCGTCATCAACCACTAAGATGCGCTCATCGGCCATAAGCAAAGTGGCTCGCTGACTGCCGGCAACCCATGAACCCAAGACAATCGTAGACGACTGGCTCTAACTAGTTCAATGCGATTGTATGAGACGCAGCAGATCCGTTCTAAATGCCAGTCCTGTAGTGGTGACTTTCACGGGTGCGCGTGCGGCCATCCCGAATCTATACGACCGAGCAAAATCTACACGGTGGCCTCCCGCAGATTGGGTATGCAGGTGCCAACTAACGGCACGATACACCCAACTCTTTCTGGCATCGCCGATGACGGCGGTGTCCGAGCCCATCGAGCATGGAACTAGCTTCTTTAGCCACTGCAGCAAGTATCCACTTATTTTCAATTGATTAGCTAGACCTTCCTAGGCGCGAGAACACGGCCCTGCCCAAATGGGCATAGTGATTGCTCCACAAATCGGTGAGGAGCGATCATGAATAACCTGGAGCATGCGGTTGCTTTTGCCCGCGCGCGAGATGCTGTCGCCCAGCAAAACCAGAGGAGTTACAAGGAGATATACGAGGAAAATCGCCATCGAGTCTATGCCCTGGCATTCTGGATCACAGAAAACGAACTGGAGGCGGAGAGCCTCATGACTAAGGCCTTCGCTCGCGTCCTTCTCGAAAGTGAGTTCCCTACACCGGAGGAAATCGATCGGGCCCTGATCGCCGAGGGGCGCACGGATGTACCGTTGGGCGTCCTGACACTGCGCTGCGCACCGGCCGCAAAAGTATTGTCGGTCCGGCGTAACATCCTGCGTGTGAACCTCGAGCAGGCGGTGCGGCAGCTGCCGAACTTGGAACGGATGATCTTCGTAATGCACGATGTCGAGGGCTATGACCACGGCCGGATTACCCGCACCCTCGAGCTCAGCGAAGAGGCAACACGCCGCGGCCTCTACCAGGCACGGCTGCGCGTACGTGAACTGTTGGCGAAATAAACTTCTTAACGGATTTGTTTTCCGTCTCTAATGCCAACCCCTGAAGCCCCTCGAGGGAGGGGCTTTTCTTGTCCCTCTGGCCCCCAGCCTCTGGATTTTCAGCTCCTGCCGTCGTCTGCAGGCGATCACTCGGTCCTCGACGCTGTTTCCTCTGTACTGTCCGTATCCTCTTCCTCCCCGCGCTTCAAGGGCCGCAGCAGGGGAAAGAGAATCACGTCGCGGATGGACCGTGAATCCGTCAACAACATGGTAAGGCGGTCGATGCCCACGCCTTCGCCGGCTGTGGGCGGCAACCCGTAGGACAGGGCACGAATGTAGTCCTCGTCCATCCGGTGGGCCTCTTCATCGCCGCGTGCGCGTTCGCTCAACTGCTGCTCGAAGCGCCGGCGCTGCTCCTCGGGGTCGTTAAGTTCGCTGAAAGCGTTGCCAATCTCCAGGCCGCCGACGAAGATCTCGAAGCGTTCGACCCATTCGGCGTTCTCCTCCGGCTCGCGCTTGTTCTTCGAGAGCGGCGAGATGGCGAGAGGGAAGTCATAGATGAACGTCGGCTGAATCAGGTGCGGTTCGGCGACGAACTCGAAGATGTCGGCGATCGTCTGGCCGCTGGGCGCAGCCGGATCGTATGGGATGTGTGGGTGGGTCGCATTATAACGGTGCACCATCGCCGCAATGTGATCGGCGCTCGCGAAATCGCTCATCTGCGGCGCGGGGGCGGCGTTATCGGGCCAGAACTTGATGATAGCCTCGCGCATGGAGAGCCGCTGGAAACTGCTCCAGTCAATGTCGTGACCGTCGAAGTGCGTGACGGTTGCGCCGTTGACGTCGCGCGCCACCTGCCCCAGCATTTTGGCAGTGAAGTCCATCATGTCGTTGTAGTCGGCGTAGGCCATGTAAAACTCGAGCATGGTGAACTCAGGGTTGTGCTGCGTTGAGATGCCCTCGTTGCGGAAGTTGCGGTTGATCTCGTACACGCGATCCATGCCGCCGACCACTAGGCGCTTGAGGTAGAGCTCGGGCGCGATGCGCAGATAAAGGTCGGCGTCGAGCGTATTGTGGTGCGTAATGAACGGCTTGGCCACCGCGCCCCCGGCGATCTGGTGCATCATGGGTGTCTCGACTTCGACGAAGCCATTGTCATCGAGGAAGCGCCGCAAAGCCTGCACGACCTTGGCGCGCTTAATGAACACCTCACGCACCTCGGGATTCATCACCAGGTCAACGTAACGGCGGCGATAGCGGGTTTCCACGTCCTGCAGGCCGTGCCACTTCTCGGGAAGGGGGAGTAGGTCCTTCACCAGGAACGTGATCTCCTCTACGTGAACGGTGAGTTCGTTGGTGCGCGTGCGGAAGAGATATCCCTTCACGCCGATGTAGTCGCCGAGGTCAAGCAGCTTATAGAGCTGAAATCCCTTCTCGCCGACGTTGTCGAGCCGGACGTAGATTTGCATCCGCTTGCCGCCCTGTTGCAGGTGCGCGAAGCCTGCCTTTCCCTGAATGCGAATGGACATGATGCGCCCGGCGATGCTGACGTTGACGTGTGAGGCGTCGAGTTCGGGACTGGCCTTATCCAAGTAATCGGCAACGATTCGCGGGATAGTGTGCGTAGTGTCATAGCGATAGGGATAGGCGACCTGCCCCAGCGCTTCGATCTGCTTCAGCTTGTCGCGACGAAGTTCGTAGATTTTCTGGTCAAATGCCACAGCGGTTCCTAACGACGGTTAAAGAAAAACTTGATTATTATAGAGTGCGAACGGAGAACAATACGCTTCAGATCGGTCTGCTATCATAAACTTCGAGCATTTCTCGCGGAGAGGTGCGTGAGTGGTTGAAACGAGCCGCCTCGAAAGCGGCCATACCTTGACGGGTATCGGGGGTTCGAATCCCTCCCTCTCCGCCATAGTTTCCAGAGTAACGGTCGGATCTGAGCGGTCCCTCGCTGCGTCGGGATTTCGCCCGCGGGCTCACACGCCCGGGCTACGGCTCAAGTTCGAATCTCTCCCCCTATGCCTGTTTGAAGTCCGGGAAGCTCTCCGTGCGGGCAGGCCTTCAGCCTTCCCCTTCCGTCCGCCGCTTTTCCCGGAAGAATCTCTGTAGCAGGTCCATGCAGCGCGCTGCCAGCACGCCCGTAGTAACTTCCACTTTGTGATTGAGCTTGGGATGGTTGAGCACTTGCAGGATGGAGTGAACGGCCCCAGACTTCGGGTCCTCAGCGCCGTAAATCAGCCGCCGGATACGCGCGTGCGTAATGGCTCCGGCGCACATGGCACACGGCTCGACCGTCGTGTAGATGTCGCAATCGAGCAGACGATAGTTGCCGATGGCCTGCCCGGCTTCGCGCAGGGCAAGAATCTCTGCATGCGCCGTCGGATCGTTCGCACTGACAGGCCGGTTGCATCCGCGGCCCACAATGTGCCCGTCACACACAACGACGGCTCCGACCGGTACCTCGCCCAGCCCCAGTGCTCGGCCCGCTTCGCGAAGTGCTTCTTCCATCCAAAGTTCGTCGGAGTGAGACACGGGGGAAGAGTAAAGCAGCAACCGGCAGCTGGCAACTAACACCCAGCAATTAGCACTTGGCATTGAGCAATAGTCAGCCACTGCGAAGTCGATAGTCCTCGACTTCGAATGGCCCATTGCTAATCGCTAAGTGCTGCCTTCCTTCAGCATAATCCTCTGCGTTCCTGTGGCCCGGCCCGTCGCCGCGTCACAGTCAATCAAGGTGGCGCACAGCCGCACATCGCCGGTTGCAGGCTCAAAGCGCGCCGGCATGTTGGAAAGAAAGCGCTGTATGATCTGCTCCTTCTGCACTCCGATGACGCCCTCAAATGGGCCAGTCATACCCACGTCCGTCTGCACTGCTGTACCACCCCGCAGAACCTGCTCGTCGGCGGTGGGAACATGGGTGTGCGTTCCCAGCACTGCGGTCACGCGTCCTTCCAGATACCAGCCCAGCGACAGCTTCTCGGATGTCGCCTCCGCGTGCATGTCCACGACGACGACCTTGGCAGTGATCTGTTTCAACAGTTCGTCGGCCACGCGAAAAGGGTCGTCGTTGCTGGCCATGAACACCCTGCCTTGAAGATTGATTACGGCGTAGTCCACGCTAGTGCGCGTGCGCCCCTGGTACCAGCCGAAGCCGGGGGAACCGGCAGGATAATTCGCCGGCCGCAGCAGCCGCCGCGCCAGAGACGCCTCGTTGCCGTTGGCCGAGTTCATGTACTCGATGATTTCGCGCTTGTCCCAGATGTGGTTGCCTGTGGTGATGACATCGATGCCCAGCTCGAAGAGCTCCTCAGCGATTTGCGGCGTAATGCCGAAGCCGCCGGCCGCGTTCTCCCCATTGGCGATGGTGAGCTCCACCGTGTGTTGCTCTTGCAACTCAGCCAGGCGCTCGCGCACGATGGTGCGCCCCGGTCGGCCGAAAATGTCTCCCACGAAGAGTATGCGCAACGGTGGCAGTCCTTTGTTGAGGGTGATTTTTCGATGGTAGCACGCTGGGCAGGAATGGATGGATCAGTATATATGCGAGTCTCCGAGAAACAACATCAGCCCGCGAAGTGGCACGTTCTTCTGCGGGCTGAAACGCTCACCGGCACACCGAGAGGGACTAAAGAATCGTCAGCTTTGCCAGCGTGCCTCCTTGTAGGGTGCAGATTCTGCCGGAGATCTTGCGCGAAACTTTGATCTGCACGGCGTAGATGTATTCTCCAGAAAGCCAGGTGCAGGCAGGATTACCCGTGAAGGGCACGATGCGAATGTCATAGATGCCGCTGCCCTCGTTGGCAAATTGTGTGACCGAGACGCTACACCCGCCTGGTCGCACGTTGAAGCCATCGGCCAGCGACCATCCAGCGGGTAAGCCGACCACGCTGGTTCCATCACCTACCGTGGCGCCCAAGTCGGTGACCGGCGCACCGTCCAGGGTGACCAACACGCTGATGAGCGCAGACGAACCGACCTTCGCCCCGGAGCTGCCTGCCGTCGCATTGCTTCGGTTAATTCGCATCTGGACTAGCAACTCTCTAGTCCCCGCGGGAAGAATTTTCTTCTTTGCTGTCTTGGGCATTGTGTTCTCCCTTCCACGTTCCTGAGCCCAGACGTGCCCCTGAGAAGGAACTTCTATTTGTCTGATCGAGTCAAGAGTATGCGCCGCCTACTGGTAAAGCAAGCTGGCTCGCCGAAAGTATCAGTCGCAGACAGGCGCTGCTGAAAGGTTGGCAACTCCAACTGCCGGTTTTTCTAACGGCACTCAGCGCACCAGTTCCGCCGTGCGCAGGAAATCGTAGTTCCCCGACGGACTCACCTTAATGCCCCTCACGCGGTTGGTGTGCACCAGCACGTTATCGAGATACCAGAGGTTGATGTAGGGCAGGTCCTGGGCAACGATCCGCTGGAGGTGGTCGTAGATGGCCTTGCGCCTCTGCTGATCGAGCGTGCTGTTGCCCTCACGGATCAACTCATCCACCTGTGGATTGGAATAGAAAGTGCGGTTGGCTCGCCGGGGCGCAAAGCTGCTGGAGCCAAAGATGTGCTCGAAGATGTCGGGATCGAGGTTGCCGCCAATCCAGCGCAGCGAATGGAACTGGTAGGCGCCCTTGGTTATGTCGGCAAAGAAGGTCGCGAACTCAAAGCTGCGGATGTCGAGCGCAATGCCGACCTCGCGCAACTGCTGCTGCAACACCGCCGCCAGCAGGCGGGTGGATTCCTCTGTCGAAGTTTTCATTTTGAGATGGAAGCGCACGCCGTTCACCGGACGGTAGCCCGCGTCATCCAGGATTTTCTTCGCAAGCTCCAAGTTGTGCGGATACTTCTCGACATCGCTTTGGTAGGCCCAGTGCTGCGGCGGTAGCACGCTGTAGGCGGGCCGCGCCTGATCACGCAGCAGATAGTGAATGATGGGCTGCACGTTGATGGCGTACGCGATGGCGTGCCGGACGCGGACATCTTTCAGGATGGGGTCACGCAGGTTCATCGCCAGATACGCATAGATGGTTCCCGGCGACTCCATCACGCTGAGGTCGTGGTCCCGTTCGAGGGTGACCACCGTGTCGGCGGTCAAGGCGTTGATCGCCACATCCGCGCTCCGTTTGCGCAGCTCCAGCGCGCGTGTGGTGGCATCCGGGATAACCTTGAACTGCACTCGCTCCAGTTTGGCAGGCGTGCTCCAGTAGTCAGGATTTCGCTCAACTACGACCTCTTTGTCCTGCTGGGCGCTGACGAAGCGAAACTGCCCCGAACCGATAGGGTGGCGGTTGAAATCCTCGCCGCTGCCATAGGGCACGATGCCGATGGCGCCGTCCGACAGGTTCCACAGCAGCGCCGCAAACGGCTGCTTCAAATGAAATATGACGGTGTATGCATTGGGCGCGTCAATGTGGTCCACCGCCGCATAGGTGCTTGCCTTCGCACTGCGCAGCTTGCCGCCGATGAGCGAGTCGATGGTCCACTTCACGTCGCGTGCGGTCAGCGGCTGTCCATTGTGGAAGCGCACGCCGTGGCAGAGATGAAAGACGTAAGTCTGCGGGTCGGGAATCTCCCAGTTCTCGGCCAGCCAGGGCTGCAGGCTGAAGTTTTCGTCGCGGCGCACCAGCGAATCGAAGAGCAGCTCATCAATGCGCTGCGATTGCGCATCCACCCCAACCCGCGGGTCGAGGTTGGTGGGACTGCTCTCAATGATCATCACTAGCGTATTGGGATCGGGCTTGCGCGAACAGGCCACAAGAGAGAAAACCACAGAGACACAGAGACACAGAGAAAGAGAAACCAGAAGTGTAGAGCAGCCCAGAGTCCAACTGTACAGTCCGCAGCACCAGAGTTTTCTATTCAGATTTTCTCTGTGCCTCTGTGTCTCTGTGGTGAACACGGACCAGATTCCCTCTGTGACCTCGGTAGTGAAAAGCACCCTACGCATGATTCACTTTGCCCAGGATGGCCGGCCGCTCCGCGCCCGTAGCGGAGGGAACATTGGAGGGCAAACGTCGCAAGGTTTGATACGCCAACAGAGCGAATGCTGTTGCTTCCTTGGCTTCAGCCGGCAGCCCAAATTCATCGCTGGTGCGTACCCGCATCTTCGAGGACGCCAGTTCTTCGCGGATCATGCGCATCAGAGTGGTGTTCTTCGTTCCGCCGCCGGAGACGACGAACTCGCGGAATCGCAAGGGCGGTTCGACCAGAGGCAGCACGAACCTCCGTACCGCGACTGCAATGGATCGCGCCGTAAGCGCCGTGGCGGTGGCGATGATGTCATTTTCATCCACCCGCCTGCACAGCCGCAGAAACTCACGCACGAACTCACGACCGAACTGTTCGCGCCCGGCGGTTCGGGGAGGCTCCTGCCGGAAGAACTGATGTCGGAGGAGCAGTTGCAACACACGCTCGATGGGCTCGCCGCGCGCGGCCAGGCGTCCGTTACGATCGAACGGGCGATGGAAGAGATACTCGCTCACAGCGTCTATCACCATGTTGCCTGGACCGGTGTCGAAGGCGACAACATCTTCCGGGCGGGCGCGAGGAGGAATCGCGGTGAGGTTCCCAATCCCGCCGAGGTTCTGCACAATGCGCCCGTAACGTTGATGCCGGTAAAGCACATAATCGAGGAAGGGGACCAAGGGTGCACCCTTGCCGCCCGCAGCCATGTCAGCCGGACGAAAATCGGACACCACCGGCACGCCGAGCTTAGCCGCGATAATGGCTGCCTCGCCTGTCTGCCACGTGCACGCGATGCGGCGGCCGAGGAAGAGCCTGGCATCGCCCTGATGATAAAGCGTTTGCCCATGACAACCGACCAACTCGCACTCCAGCCGCGCGCGGCGTTGCGCCGCGCGAACCGCATCGGCATAGAGCTCGCCCAGCAAAAAGTTCAGCCGCGAGAGATCAGCGACACTTGCTGTTCTGGCATTCATCGCAGCCAGAACGACGCGACGCACGTTGTCAGGATATGGGAATTGGTAGTGCGCCAGCAGCTCCAATCGCGAACGGAAGCCCCGTCCCTGGACACGTGCGAGCGCGACGTTGATGCCGTCGGCCGAGGTACCGCTCATCACGCCGGCAACAATCACGCGAGCCTCTCCAGAAATGCGCTTTGAAGGGGCGCGCCTTCACCGGGGCCCCCTGCAGACGCCACTTTTGCGCCTGTTGGGGTGGAATCAGGCGTGCCGTTGGGTGGCATAGAAAAAATGGCTTTAGCCGCTACGGTAATGCGGTCTGAGCCGAGCGGCAAAACTAAAGTCCCAGCCAAACCCATAAGGGATTCCCTCGAAGGCTAAAGCCCATTCATTAGTTGCAGAGGATACGACACAGCTAACGCTGTGCCCCTTCAAAGCTGAGCTTATGCGCTCGCACCTCTTCGCTAAACTCCCATAGCCTGCGGCGCAACCGGTCCACGACCTTCTGCGATGGAGCTGGCGACATGCGGGCCTTCAGCGCTCGTGACGTCCCCTTCGCCGCCAGGACCCGGTGCGATTTCCCTGCAACTAGCCGGGCGAACTTCTTGTCACTCTCAGCTTGCTTATACACCGCTTCAAACGCGCGCCAGAGGCTCTCTTCTTTCTGGCAGACGAGGGACATGTCGGCGCCGGCGCGGAGTGTTTCGACTGCCGCGTCTTCGATGGGCGCCGCCGCCAGCACGCCACCCATGTCAAGGTCATCAGTGATGACGAGACCACGATAGCCGATCTTTCGGCGCAGGATGTCGCTTATCCACTTCTTCGACAGCGAGGCGGGAGTGCGATCGCTCGTCACGCCGGGATAGGCAGCGTGCGCGACCATCACGAAGGGCAACTGACGGCGCAGTTGGCGATAGGGAAACAGGTCTTCGCTCCACAGTCGGTGCCAGGGCTTGTCAATTGAAGGCAGCTCGTTGTGCGAATCGAGATTCGCTTCGCCCAGCCCCGGAAAGTGCTTGCCTGAGCCTATGACGTTTGCATTGCGCAAGCCGCGTAGGAACTCGCGCGCATAGGCGACGGCTTCGTTGGGATTGGAGGAAATCGTACGCGAGTTCAGCACGCTCTTCGATGCTTCGAACTGCAGGTCGAGCACCGGCGCGAAGTCGGTGTTGAAGCCCAGCGCGCGCACCTCCCCGCCGATTAGCTGCCCAAACTTGTAAAATAGCTTCCGCGAACCGGCCGCGGCAACTTCGGCCACGGAAGGCACTGGCGCGACCACATCCCGCAGCCGGTCCACCGTTCCGCCCTCCATGTCCACACAAAGGAACAGGGGCGTTGAAGCGGCCTTTTGAGCGTCGCGCAGCAGGGCGTGCGTCTGCTCCGGCTCCCGGATGTTGCGTTTGAACAGAATGATTCCGCTGGGGCACAGCGTCGCCAGCATGGTCCGCAGCCGCGACGACAGGTCTATGCCGTCGAAGCCCATGATGAGCAACTGGCCCACTTGGCGGCGAAGATCGAGGCTGGATTTGGATGGCATGAGGAACAGAAGAGTGTAACGCGGGGATTGCGAGAATTGAGATTGCAAGGTGGGTTCAGGCAGCTTTGTCCACCAACGACCTATTGTCCTTCCATACGAGCCAGCCGCCGTTCGTGCAGTCGCCAGCTTGGTAACCGTTCCCGCCAACGTCGCCACCATAGACGTCGTGCGCTCTTGGCCTTCTGCGAGCCTGTCGATTCGCTCCGTTACTCGTGCGAGTTGGACCGCGGTCTGCTGTTGTGATTCCTGAACCTTGACGATGTCATCGTACAGCCGCCCTAGTGCCGTCCAAACCTCTTCGACATTCTGAAATGCCGCATGGTTGCCTTTCGACTTCAGTACCTTGAAGATACCTGACTGCGCTTAGCGAGTCTATCGAACCTGCGATGCCGCTTGGCGCGCCGGAGGCGCAGCAGTTCAGTACCGGCCCTTTGTACAACAGCTATGACGGGATCTACTCCATCTGCCTCTTCAACTCATGCAGTAAATTCAGAGCCTCCAGCGGGCTGAGGCGGTTCAGGTCGGTTTCCTTGATGCGGTCCACAACCTTCTGCGACAGCGGCGTAAAGATGGTCAACTGCATCGGCCCGGGGCCGCGAGTTTCGTCGTGTGCGAGATGGTTGACCGCGCTCTGCTCGGCGCTCTCGTGCTCGGCCAAGACTTCACGCGCACGGCTGACTACGTCGGCAGGTAGTCCTGCCAGCTTGGCGACCTCTATGCCGTAGCTCTTATCGGCCGCGCCCTCCTCGACTTTGCGCAGAAAAACGATCCCTCCGCCGCTCTCTTTGACCGAGACGTGCAAGTTCTTCACGCCGCTGAGCCGGTCGGCCAGCTCCGTCAGCTCGTGATAGTGCGTGGCAAAGAGCGTCTTAGCGCGCGTGTTGGCATGGATATACTCGATGGCTGCCCAGGCGATGGCCAGCCCGTCATAGGTGGCGGTGCCGCGGCCAACCTCGTCGAGCAGGATAAGCGAGCGCGGCGTGGCCGTGTTGAGGATGGCCGCGGTTTCCGTCATCTCGACCATGAAGGTCGAGCGGCCCCGCGCCAGGTTATCGGCCGCGCCGATGCGAGTGAAGATGCGGTCTACCAGCCCCAGCCGCGCCGAGCGTGCGGGAACGAAGGAACCCATCTGAGCCATCAGCACAATCAGCGCCGCCTGGCGCAAGTACGTTGACTTGCCGCCCATATTGGGGCCCGTGATGATCAGGATGGAGTGTGTCGTGCCGTTGAGGAGGAGATCGTTGGGCACGAAACGGTCGGCGCCGGTGATCTCGATTTGCTCGATGACAGGATGCCGGCCTTCGACAATCTCTATGTCGCTTCCCTGATCCAGCACGGGGCGGCAGTAACTGCGATTCGCTGCCATCGTGGCAAAGGCCGCCAGCACGTCAA
>Ga0335085_10010602_pt1 | contig 13762 bp, 11 predicted proteins | sample Lox_Sample_45_FD_206712 | JGI IMG/M metagenome (GOLD analysis project Ga0335085, IMG submission 206712) | Soil microbial communities from Loxahatchee National Wildlife Refuge, Florida, United States - Lox_Sample_4.5 | ecosystem: Environmental > Terrestrial > Soil > Wetlands | place: USA...
GCCGGGCCGGCGGGTGATGCCGCACGCGGCGAGGGCGGAGACTCGAGAGGCCAGACCCGTCGGGCGCTGGACGGATCTGGCCTCTGATCACTCTCGTCTGGGACCACTGCGAACGTGCCGTCTGGCAACTACCCCGTGCTCTGCTCTCCCCTACCTGACCTCTCGCAGGTTCGCGTTGACCTGCTCCCAGTTCACCACGTTCCACCACGCGGCCACGTAGTCCGCCCGGCGGTTCTGGTACTTCAGGTAGTACGCGTGCTCCCACACGTCGAGGCCGAGGATCGCGCTCTTCTTCTCCATCGCCGGATTGTCCTGGTTCGGCGTGCTCGTGATCGACAGCTTGCCGCCCTCGAAGACCAGCCACGCCCACCCCGAGCCGAACCGCCCCATCGCGGCGGCGGCGAACTGCTCCTTGAACTTGTCGAAGCCGCCGAAGCTCTGGTTGATGAGGCCCGCCACGTCGCCCTTCGGCGCGCCGCCGGCCCCCCTGGCCATCAGCTTCCAGAACGCGGTGTGGTTCCAGTGGCCGCCGCCGTTGTTCCGGACCGCGGTGCGGACCGCCTCGGGCACCTTGTCGAGGTTGGCCAGGATCTCGCTGAGGCCCTTGTTCTGCCACTCGGGCGCCTTCTCGAGGGCGGTGTTGAGATTGGTGACGTAGGCCTGGTGGTGCTTGCCGTGGTGGATCTGCATGGTCTGCGCGTCGACGTGGGGCTCGAGCGCGTCGAACGCGTACGGCAGCGCCGGCAGCGAATACGGATGCGACATGGTGGCGTTTCCTTTGTCCGGGAGTGATCGTAAGATCCCGGGGCCGCGCGGTTCGCGCAACTCGTGGCCAACGGCCCGCGCCCCGTGTGCGTAAGTCACTGGATGGCTCTCAGATACACGTACCCGATCCGGGCTTCTTCCGTGCGCCACGCCGCGCTGTCCGCCGCCCTCGCCGTCCTCGCCGTCCTGGCCGGTGCCTGCCGTAAGGACGCCCCTCCGCCCCGGCCCACGGTTCCGGTCACGGTCGCGCCGGTCGAGCCGCGCTCGGTGCCCCAGGAGATCAGCGCCATCGGGACGGTCACGCCGATCCAGACGGTGGCGGTGCGCGCCCAGGTGAGCGGCACGCTGCTCCAGGTGGCGTTCCAGGAAGGCGACGAGGTCCGGCAGGGACAGCTGCTGTTCAGGATCGACCCCCGGCCGTTCCAGGCGTCGCTCGACCAGGCGCTGGCGAACCTGGCCAGGGACCAGGCCCAGCTGGTGAACGCCCGCCAGGAAGTGGCCCGCTACCAGCAGCTGGTGCAGAACGACCTCGCGACCCAGGAGCAGTTCGACCAGTTCAAGGCGAACGCGGACGCGGCGCAGGCCGCGGTCACGGCCGACTCGGCCGCGGTGCAGACGGCGCGCCTGAACCTCGAGTACACCACCATCCGGTCCCACATCGCCGGCCGCACCGGGAGCCTGCTGCTCAGGGAGGGCAACCTCGTGCCGGTCAACGGCGCGACGCCGCTCGTGGTGGTCAACCAGATCCACCCCATCGCGATCAGCTTCTCGGTGCCCCAGAAGTACCTCGACGACATCCAGCGCTTCAACGCCCGGGGCCCCCTCGCCGTCGAGATCCGGCCGTCCGACGACACCACCGCGGTGCTGCGGGGCAGGCTCACGTTCATCAACAACCAGGTGGACACCAGCACGGGCACGATCCAGCTCAAGGCCACGTTCGGCAACGACGACCGGAAGCTGTGGCCCGGCGAGTTCGTGGCCGCGCGCCTCGTGCTGAACGTCGAGCGCAACGTGCTGACGGTGCCGTCGCAGGCGGTCATGACCGGTCAGAGCGGGACCTACGTCTACCTGGTGAATCCCGACCGGTCGGTGCGCACCCAGGACGTGACGGTGGGCCGGTCGGCCGGCGACTACGTCGTGATCGAGAAGGGCCTGACCGGCGGGCAGCTGGTCGTGACGGACGGGCAGCTCCGGCTCGTCCCCGGTGCGAAGGTCGAGCTGAAGGGCGGCGGCGACTCGGGCCGCGGCGCCGCCGCCGGAGGCGGCCTGTGACGATCTCCGGCCTGTTCATCAAGCGGCCGGTCATGACCACGCTGGTCATGACGGGCATCCTGCTGTTCGGCGTGATGGGCTACCGGCTGCTGCCGGTGAGCGACCTGCCCAACGTGGACTTCCCGACCATCTCGGTGAGCGCCAACCTGCCCGGCGGCAGCCCGGAGACGATGGCCGCGGCGGTGGCGACGCCGCTCGAGAAGCAGTTCTCGACGATCGCCGGCATCGACCAGATGACGTCCACCAGCACCCAGGGCAGCACCAACATCACGCTCCAGTTCAGCCTGGACCGGGACATCGACGCCGCCGCGGCGGACGTGCAGTCGATGATCGCCAAGACGCTGCGCCAGCTGCCGCTGGGGATTCTGCCGCCCAGCTACCAGAAGGTGAATCCGGCGCAGTCGCCGATCCTGTTCCTCGCGCTCACCTCCGCCTCGCTGCCGTTGACGACGCTGGACGAGTACGCCGAGACCTACCTGGCGCAGCGCATCTCGACCGTCCAGGGCGTGGCGCAGGTCCAGGTGTTCGGCTCGATGAAGTACGCCGTCCGGATCCGCGTGGACCCGCGGGCGATGGCGTCGCGCGGCGTGGGGATCGACGAGGTGTCCGCCGCCATCGCCAACGCCAACGTCAACATGCCCACCGGCATCCTGTGGGGCCTGCACAAGGCCTTCACGGTGCAGGCCAACGGCCAGCTGGCCGACGCCAAGGAGTTCGCGCCGCTCGTCATCGCGTACCGCAACGGCTCGCCGGTGCGGCTCGAGGACGTGGCGCAGGTCGTCGACAGCGTGCAGAACGCCCAGCAGGCGAGCTGGTTCAACGGCGTGCGCGGCGTGGTGATGGCGGTCCAGCGCCAGCCGGGGACCAACACGGTGCAGGTGGCCGGCGACGTGAAGACGCTGCTCAAGAAGCTGCAGGCGCAGATGCCGCCCTCGGTCGAGGTGCACACCCTGTACGACCGCTCGCTCTCGATCCACAACTCGGTGAACGACGTCAAGGCCACGCTGTTCCTGACGCTGTGCCTGGTGGTGATGGTGATCTTCCTGTTTCTCCGGAACGTCTCCGCCACGGTGATCCCGAGCCTCGCCCTGCCGATGTCCATCGTCGGCACGTTCGCGGTCATGTACCTGCTGGGCTACAGCCTCGACAACCTGTCGCTGATGGCGCTCACCCTGTCGGTGGGCTTCGTGGTGGACGACGCGATCGTGATGCTGGAGAACATCGTGCGCCACGTCGAGATGGGAAAACCGGTGATGCAGGCGGCGTTCGACGGCTCGGCCGAGATCGGCTTCACGATCCTGTCGATGACCATGTCGCTGGTCGCCGTGTTCATCCCGGTGCTGTTCATGGGCGGCATCATCGGCCGGCTGTTCCACGAGTTCGCGGTCACGATCGGCGTCGCGATCCTGGTCTCGGGACTCGTCTCGCTGACCCTGACGCCCATGATGTGCAGCCGGTTCCTGCGGTCCGCGCGGGAGGCGCACCACGGCCGGCTGTTCCAGTGGTCGGAGCACGTCTGGGTGCGCACGATTCACGCCTACGACGTGAGCCTCCGCTGGGTGATGGAGCGGCGGCGCCAGACGATGATCTTCTCGGGCGCCATCCTGGTCGCCACGGTCGTGCTGTTCATGAAAGTCCCGAAGGGGTTCCTCCCGAGCGAGGACACCGAGCAGATCTCGGGCACCACCGAGGCGGCCGAGGGCACCGGGTACGACGAGATGGTGCGCCACCAGCAGCAGGTGGCCGCGATCGTGAAGAACGACCCGAACGTCCTCGACTTCATGTCGTCGGTCGGCGGTGGGAACCTGGGACGGCTGTTCATCCACCTCAAGCCGCGCGCCGATCGCGCGCTGAGTGCCGACCAGGTGATCCGCGAGTTGGGACCCAAGGTGTCCCGGGTGCCGGGCATGCGGGTCTACCTGCAGAACCCGCCCCCCATCAGCGTCGGCGGCCGCGTCTCGAAGGCGCTGTACCAGTTCACGCTGCAGGGCGCCGACATCGACGCGCTGTACCAGTACGCGGGGATCATGCAGACCCGGATGAGCGCGTCGCCGCTGCTCCAGAACGTGACCAGCGACCTGCAGATCAAGAACCCGCAGGTGAACGTCCAGATCGACCGGGACCGGGCGTCCGCGCTGGGCCTCACCGCCGCCCAGATCGAGAACGCGCTGGCCGACGCGTACGGCCAGGGCCAGGTGTCGACCATCCTGACGCCCAACAACCAGTACTGGGTCATCATGGAGCTGATGCCCCAGTACCAGCGCGACCTGACGGCGCTCAACATGCTGTACGTGTCCAACGACAAGGGCATCCTCGTGCCGCTGGGCTCCGTGGCGACACTTACGCAGGACGTGGGCCCGCTGTCCGTCAACCACTCCGGCCAGCTGCCGTCGGTGACCATGTCGTTCGACGCCAGGCCCGGCGTCGCCCTCGGCGAGGCGGTGGCCGAAGTGCAGCGGATCGCGCGGCAGACGCTGCCCTCCTCGATCGCGACCCAGTTCGCCGGCACGGCCCAGGCTTTCCAGTCCAGCCAGGCGGGCCTGGTCTTCCTGCTGGTGCTGGCGATTTCGGTGATCTACCTGGTGCTGGGCGTGCTGTACGAGAGCTTCGTACACCCGCTCACCATCCTGTCGGGACTCCCGTTCGCGGGCTTCGGCGCGCTGCTGACGCTGCTCATCTTCCGCGTGGACCTGTCGGTCTACGCCTTCGTCGGCGTGATCATGCTGGTCGGCCTGGTCAAGAAGAACGCCATCATGATGATCGACTTCGCGCTGGACGCGGAGCGCACCGAGGGCAAGGCGCCGGCCGAGGCGATCGTGGCGGCGTGCCTGATCCGGTTCCGGCCGATCATGATGACGACGATGGCGGCGCTGATGGCGACGCTGCCGATCGCCCTGGGCCTCGGCGCGGGCGCCGAGTCGCGGCGGCCGCTCGGCCTCGCGGTGGTGGGCGGGCTGGCGTTCTCGCAGGCGCTGACGCTGTACGTGACGCCGGTGGTCTACACCTACATGGACCGCTTCCAGCACTGGCTGGGAAGGGTGTTCGGGCGGGTGGCGGGTGCCGCCGAGGAAGGCGGCGCGGCGATTCCGGCGCCGGCGGGGGCGGACTGAGGTGGTTGGTTGGTTGTAGGTGGTGGGTTGTGGGAGAGGCGAGGGCACGGCACGTCTGCACCACAACCTATAACCCACTACCCACCAACGTCGTCTAGCTTCTCCCCAACACCGGCCCTTCGCTCTCCTTCGGCGGCATCAGGTGGATGACCTGGAGCCGGCAGTTGTTGAGCCGCTGGTAGACCACCTGGGCCAGCCGCTCCATGAAGATGAAGCCGAAGCGCGGGTGCGCCTCGAGGTACTCGAGCAGCGCGTCCGCGTCCAGGGCGACGACCTCGGTCTTCTCCGACGCCTTGGCGCGCATCGCGCGGGTCCGGGGCGCGATCAGCGAGCCGAACCCGAACAGGTCGCCCGGCTCCCCGGTGAGGAACCACACCTCGGTGCCCGGCGAGACCTCGAAGCCCTGGCGCACCCGTCCCTTGAGGATGATGTAGGCGGTGTGCCCCTCCTCGTCCCGGTCGAACAGCAGCCGCCCGGCCTCGAACGTCTCCCGGCGCGCGAAGGTCGCGATGTCGGCCAGCGCCTGGTCGTCGAACCCGACGAAGAAGTCGGACCGCTTGAGATCATCGATCATGCCGTTCCTCCTTCAGTGCACCGAGCAGGAGACGCACGGATCGTAGGCGCGGACCAGCATCTCGAGCCCGTGGGCGATCTCCGGCGACGGCCGGCCCACCAGCGACGGCAGGAAGGCCCGCATGTCGGCCTCGATCGACGCCAGGTTCTGGCTGGTCGGGATGATGCAGTTGGCGGCGGCGATGCGGCCGTCCGCGCCGATCGTGTAGTCGTGCACCAGGGTGCCGCGCGGCACCTCGACCATCCCGACCCCGCGGCCGCCGTGCGGCCGGGCCGGCCGCACCGGCTCCTCCGGCGTCGGATCGACGAGCAGCGCGGTGACCGCGTCCAGCGCCTCCTGGTGGGCCTGCACCGACTCCACCAGCTGGGCGGCGACGAAGTCGAACGGATTGGCGGTATCGGGGCGGAGCCGCAGCCGCGCCGCCGCGTCCTTCGCCCGCGGGTGCAGCCGCTGGTGCGCCAGCACCCACCGCGCCAGTGCCCCCACCCGCACGGTGCCGTCCGCCCCGCGCACGTGCTTCGCGGCCGAGTGGTCCACCAGGTATTCGTGGAGCACGTCGCCGTAGGCCTCGGGCGCGGTGACGGCGCCGCCGCTGGAGTGCAACGGACCGCCCATCATCGGGTAGGCTCCGCCCGGCTCGAGCGCCGCCAGCAGCTCGGTGCGGCGCTCCACCTTCGGCCACGGCAGCCCGGCGAACAGCTCGACCAGCGCGTCGAGATCCTCCTCGGCGCCGATCAGCTGCTCCTGCAGCGTCCGCAGCTCGGCGCGGTCGGGCCAGTGCCCCATCCATCCGGCGTGATAGGAGATCGGCATCACGTGCCGGCCGCTCACCGTGCAGCAGATGTCGTTGGCGAGGCGCTTGAGGCGCAGCGCGCGCTTCACGACGTCGGGGTGGCTGCCCACCAGCGGGACGATCGACGGCGCCCCGAGCGCGTCGGGCGCCACCAGGAAGCAGACGTGCAGCACGTGCGACTGCAGCCACTCGCCCGCCATGTTCAGCCGCCGCAGCAGGCGCAGCCTGGGACCCGGCGCGATGCCGAGCGCCGCCTCGACCGCGTGCACCGAGGCGGTCGCGTGGCCCACCGAGCAGATCCCGCAGATCCGGCAGGCGATGCGCGGCGCCTCGTCGTACGGGCGGCCCTTGAGCAGCGCCTCGAAGAACCGCGGCGCCTCCACGATCTCGAGGTCGCACCGCCGGATCGTGTCGCCCTCGAGGTCCACGACGATGTTGCCGTGGCCCTCGATGCGGGTTACGTGGCGGACGACGATGGCACGGCTGGCTCCCATGCCTGGCGCACCTCGCGGTAGTTGTTGAACAGCTGGAGCTTCTCGGCCGCCATCGTGCGGCTCATCCCGTGGCGGAAGAACGCCTCGCCCAGCGCCTCGAAGTTGGGCGCGTCGTGGAAGCCGCGGCACGCCTCGCACGGCGCGCCGTAGGCGGGGCACGGCGCGTCGCAGCCGGCGCGCGCCACCGAGCCCAGGCACGGCACCCCGGCCTCGAGCAGGCACGGCGTGCCCCGCAGCGTGCACTCCACGCACACCGCGTGGGGCGGCACGACGGGCACCGTGCCGGCCAGCAGCGAGCGCACCGCCTCGAGGAACTCGAGCCGGTCGATCGGGCAGCCGCGGATCTCGTAGTTCACCTGCACCACCGCCGACAGCGGGCTCGCGTCCGGCAGCGCCGCGAACACCCCGTCCTGGCGGCCCTCGTACACCTCGCGCGCCAGCTCCGTCACCGGGCGCCGGTTGCGGATGGCGTTGACGCCGCCCAGGCAGGCGCAGGCGCCGATGGCGACGAGGATCCGGGCGCGGGCGCGGATCTGCTGCAGCTCCGCGATGTCCTCCGGGCGGATCAGCGAGCCCTCGACGAACGCGATGTCGTAGTCGTCGCGCCGCTCGTCGATCGCCTCGCGGAAGTTCACGATCTCGACCGCCTCGAGCAGCTCGGGAAGCACGTCCTCGACCGACAGCACCTGCAGCTGGCACCCCTCGCACGAGCCGAACGAGAAGAACGCGACCCGCGGGCGCATCACACCACCTCCCGCAGGCCGCGCACCTCGCGCCAGCTCACCAGCGGCCCCTCGCAGCACAGGTAGTGCCCGTCCATCTGGCAGTTGCCGCACAGGCCCAGCCCGCACTTCATCCGCCGCTCCAGCGTGAGCCACACGTTGTGCTCGTACAGGCCCATCGCCAGCAGGCGGCGCAGGCAGTGGCGGTACATCACCGGCGGCCCGCACAGGAACGCGACCGTGCGGGCGCTGTCGAGCGCGAGGCCGTCCAAGAGCGAGGTGATCACCCCGATCCGCCCGTCCCAGCCCTCGCGCGCGGCGTCCACGGTGAGGTGCACGTGCACGTCGTCGCCCCGCGCCGCCCACGCCAGCAGGTCGGTGCGGAACAGCAGCTCGTCGGGGCTGCGCGCGCCCACCAGCAGGTCGATGCGCCCGAACTGATCGCGGCGCCCCAGCGCGCGGCGCACGAACGAGCGCAGCGGCGCCAGGCCGAGGCCCCCCGCCAGCAGGACCAGGTTCTGCTCCTCGAACTGGTCCCACTCCACCCGGCGCCCGTAGGGGCCGCGCACGTACAGCAGGTCGTCGGCCTTGAGCCGGGTGATCAGGTTGGTCAGCCGCCCGATGCGGCGGATCAGCATCTCGAAGCAGCCGTCGGACGTGCCCTCGCCGGGCAGCGCGGCCAGCGAGAATGGCGCCTCGCCGATCCCCGGCAGCGAGACCATCACGAACTGGCCGGGCTCCGGTGCGAATCCCTTCGGCGCCTCCACCACGAAGTGGACGTCCCGGCTGGTATGCGGCGTCGCCGACCGTATGCGGACCGGCTGGGGGATCATCGAGGCCTGGGGCATCAGGGCGCCTTCCCCACCTGCACGAACATGTCCCGGATCGAGATGTGGGTCGGACAGTGCGTGGCGCAGCGCCCGCAGCCGGTGCAGCCCACGATGCCGTAGCGCTCCGGCATGTACTTCCCCTTGCGGAAGATCCGGTAGCGCAGCTGCTGCGCCCGCGTCGGCCGGAAGTCGTGCCCGCCCGCCACCCGCGAGAAGCCCGGCACCTGGCACCCCGTCCACGAGCGCAGCCGTTCGCCCGCCGCCCCGCCGAGCGACGCCCGGTCGCACACGTCGAAGCAGGTGCAGGTCGGGCAGACGAGGTTGCAGCGCCCGCACGACAGGCACCGGTCCGCGGTCGCCTCCCACAGGATGTCGGCCTCCGCCGCCTTGAGCGACGTGGCCAGCCGCTCCGGCGCGAAGTGCAGCTGCGCCGGGAACGCGTCGGGCCGGGCGCGCAGGCGCTTGCGGAGCGCCACCAGCTCGTCCGGCGTCGCAGCCTCCAGCGCGGTCACGTCCTTGAGCACCTCGCGGCCGCGCGGCGACTGGACTCGCACCAGCAGCACGCTCCCGATGTCCCACATGTACAGCGAGGCCGGGCTCTCGTTCTCCAGGCTCCCCATGTCGCGGCAGAACGACTCCGGCAGGCACGGCGTCCAGCACGCCAGCCCGACCACGAACGAGCGGTCGAGCCGGCCCGGCACCAGCCGGTCGCGGCAGCTCGACTCGTGGAAGGCGTGCAGCACCCGCAGCGCGGTGAGGTCGCAGCCGTGCACCCCGATCAGCGCGACCGGCCGCTCGGCTGCGGGCTCGTCGAAGACGAAGCGCCCGTCGCCGTCCCTGCGGTAGCGGAACAGCGTCTCGCGGGGCGGGGCGAAGAACTGCCTCGGCGGGAGCATGCTGGTCGGATAGTCGAGCGCGAGCGGCACGCCGGGTCGAACGTCCGTCCAGGCCCACGTGGCCCCGTGCTTCACCGGCCCGACGACGCGGTAGTCGCGCCCGAGGCGCTCGATCAGCGCATCCAGCCGCTCCCGCGGCAGCCGGTAGATCTCGTTGTCCATGCGGAATGGAAAAGGAGCAATCGGCGTGCCCACGGAACCGGGGGGTGAATTCATCACGCCCGTAGTACTGCGGAGGCGAAAGGCTGGTGTGCGCCCGGTGATTTGTTAGTGGGTTGCAGGTTGTGGGTTGTTAGGTGGCGGGTTGTGGTAACGACGTTGGGCCGACGCCTTTACCACAACCGAAAACCTACAACCCACTAACAGCCTATCAGCCCCCTAGAGCCTGCCTCAGAAACCTCACCGTCGCCGGCCACGCGGCCTGCGCCGCCCGCAGGTTCGCCCCGTTCCGCCCCGCCTGGTCGCGCAGGAACCCGTGCCCCGCCCCGTCGTAGACGTGCGGCTCGTAGCGCTTGCCAGCTCGCCGCATCGCCGCCCGCGCGGGCTCCACGGTGCTCGTCACGCGGGCGTCGTCGCCGCCGTAGAAGCCGTAGACCGGCGCCGCGATCCTCGCCATCGCGCTGTCCGCGGGCGGCGTGCCGTAGTAGACGGCCGCCGCCTTGAGTCCGGGCCAGGTGGTGGCGAACGCGAAGCTGGTCGAGCCGCCCCAGCAGAAGCCAACGCTGCCGGCGACCCTGAGCGCCGCCGGCTGCGCCATCGCGTACTCCGCGGCGGCCCGGAGCCGGCGCTGCACCTCCTCCGGCTTCAGCCCCTGGATCAGCGCGACCGCGCCCTGCCGGTCCACGGACGACGTGCCGCCACCGTTGGGGCCCTTGCCGGTCAGGAGATCCGGCGCGATGGCGATGAACCCCTCGGCGGCGAGCTGGTCGGTGACCGAGCGGATCCAGTCGGTGAGCCCGAAGATCTCGTGGATCACCACCACGACCGGCGCCTTGTCGCTGCGCTCCGGGTACACGACCCACGCCTTCACGCTGTCGCCGGCACCCGCGTCGAAGGTCACCCACTCGCCGTGGCGGGGCGAGGCGTTGAGCCGCGCCACCGCGCCGTCCTCGCCGGGCGGAAGCCCCTGCGCCGCGGCGGCGCCGGCGGGAACGGCCAGCAGCGAGAAGACCGCCTTGAGGAATCCCAGCTTCGCCATAGACTACCCTCTCTTCCCGGACCATCGAGGTTCCCGATGCGCATCGCCGTCGGCACCAGCGGCTATGCCTACAAGGAGTGGAAGGGCACCTTCTATCCCGCCGACCTGCCGGCCGACGGGATGCTGCGGTACTACGGAGAGCGGTTCGAAACGGTGGAGATCAACAACACCTTCTACCGGATGCCGGTGGAGAAGGTCCTGCTGGCCTGGGCCTCCGAGGTGCCGGACGGCTTCAGGTTCGTGCTCAAGGCCTCGCAGAAGATCACCCACTTCAAGCGCCTGAAGGACGTGGGCAGCGAGGTCGAGTACTTCCTCCGGGTCGCCAACGTGCTCGGAGCGAAGCTCGGGCCCACCCTGTTCCAGCTGCCGCCCAACCTGAAGAAGGACCTGCCGCGCCTGGTGGCCTTCCTCGCCCTGGTGCCGCGTACCTGGCGCGCGGCGTTCGAGTTCCGCCACGCCTCGTGGTTCGAGGACGACGTCTTCGCGGCGCTCAAGGAGCGCAACGCCGCGATGTGCGTCGCCGACACCGACCCCGCGGACGACGAGAAGGACGCGCTCGAGGTGCCGTTCGTCGCCACCGCCGACTGGGGCTACCTCCGGCTCCGCCGCGCCGGCTACGCCCCGCCGGATCTCGCGGCCTGGGCGGGCAAGGTCAGGTCGCAGCCGTGGACCGACGCCTTCGTCTTCTTCAAGCACGAGGACGCCGGCGCCGGGCCCAGGCTCGCCGCGGAGTTCACAGGCCTGCTGCCCAGAGACTGAGGGCCTCCGCCAGCTCGTCCAGCACCTCGGCGCCGGTCCTTCCCGAGGACTTGGGCACGCCGAAGGAGTGGTTCCCGCCGTCCACCAGGTGCAGCGTCGCGCGCGCTCCGAGGCCGCGCACCACCGGCTCGAGCAGCGACCGCTCCGCGAACTCGTCGCGCGTCCCCTGGAGGAACAGCATCGGGACCGTCACGCGCGCGAGGTGCTCGGCGCGCGAGGTGCCCGGCTTCCCGGGCGGGTGGAGCGGGAAGCCCAGGAAGGCGATGCCCACGACGCCGGGGAGCGGCGCCTCCGCGGCCGCCGTCGACGTCATCCGCCCGCCGAACGACTTGCCGCCCGCCACGAGCGGCAGTCCCGGCAGCAGGGCTGCGGCCCGCTCGACCGCGGCGCGCACGGTGGCCGCCGCCACGGCGGGTGGATCGGTCCGTCCCCGCTTCGCCTCCATGTACGGAAACTGGTAGCGCAGGGTCGCCACGCCGCGGGCGGCGAGCAGCCCCGCCATCGACTCGAGGAACGGGTGCCGCATCCCCGCGCCCGCGCCGTGGGCGAGCACGCAGCCGCAGCGGGCACCTTCCGGGCGCACCAGGAGCGACGACACGGCGCCCGAGCCCGGCACCTCGAAGGTCCCCGGGATCGCGGCTGCCCCGCCCGCGCCCTCGGCGCCGCCCGCCCGCGCGGCGCCGCCCGAGCCGCCCGCGCTCACACCGGCGCCCTGGGTTTCCGTGAGCGCGCGGCATCGAGCCGCTCCTTCAGCCGGCCGAGCGCCGCCACGAGGTTCGGGGCGAGGTCGAGCACCGGCAGCAGCGGGTCCTCGCCCAGCGTCTCCATCCGCGCCGGCATCGTCCTGATCGTGAACTTCGCCAGGCTCAGCTTGGACCCGACCTCGTCCCACCGGAGCGGCGCGGAGACCAGCGCTCCCGGCACCGGCCGCGCGGCGTACGGTGCGGCCAGCAGCCGCCCGTGGCCGTTCTGCACGTAGTCGAGGTAGACGCGCCCGTCCCGCTTCGACACCTGCCGCGTGATGGTCGCGATCTCCGGCAGCTCCGCGGCCACGACCCGCGCCAGCAGGCCGCCCAGGGTGCGCGCCTGCTCGAAGGTGCACTGGCGGCCGAGCGGCACCAGCACGTGGAGCCCCGTGGAGCCGCTGGTCTTCACGAAGCACGGCAGCTCGATCTCCTCGCACATCGCCCGGATCGCGCGCGCCACGGTGACCACGTGCTCGAACGGCGCGTCCTTGGGGTCGAGGTCGAGGATGCACCAGTCCGGCGTCTCGAGCGTCGCGACGCGGCTGCCCCAGATGTGCAGCGGGATCGCCCCCATGTTCGCGATGTAGAGCAGCGACGCTTCGCCGTCGCACACGAAGTAGTTCAACTCCCGCTGCGACTCGGCGCTCCACATCCGCACCGTGCGCACGAAGTCGTGCGCGTAGGCGGGCGCGTCCTTCTGGAAGAACGACTTGCCTTCGATGCCGTCGGGGTAGCGCGTGAGCACCAGCGGCCGGTCGGCGAGGAACGGCAGCAGCCAGGGCGAGATCGCCTTGTAGAACGCGACCAGGTCGCCCTTGGTGTAGCCCTCGGCGGGCCAGAAGACCTTGTCCAGGTTCGTGAACGTGAACGAGGGCGCGGCCGGCTGCGGCCGAGGCTGGCCTGCCTGGGCCCCTGTTTCCGGCGGCTTCGAACCACGGCCAACTTGCCGTCTGGCAACTTCACTGCCCTCCGTATCTCTCTGTCCGGCGTCCCCGGACGGCCTCACGCACTCCGACGCCTCTTTGTCGGTGCGGAACCTCAGGAACGCCGGATGCCGCAGCATCCCGTCCGGACTCCACTCGAGGAACCGCACCTCCGCCACCAGCCGCGGCTCGACCCACACGTGCTCCGCGCCGGAAGGCACGGCGCCTCCGCACGCGGGCTTGGCGCGCCGCGTGCCGTCCAGCGCCGCCGCGTACTCCTCCAGCTGCCGGTCGTCGAAACCGGTGCCCACCCGGCCGCAGTAGACGAGCTTGCCGCCCGGCTGGTCGTACATCGCGAGGTGCAGCGCGCCGAATCCGACCCGCGAGCCCCTGGGCCGCGTGAAGCCCACCACCACGAAGTCGTCGGTGCGCTCGGCGCGCACCTTGAGCCACGCGGGCGAGCGACCCGCGCGGTACGGCGCGTCGGCCTTCTTCCCCACCACGCCCTCGAGCCCGAGCCTGGTGACCTGCGCGTAGACCGCCTCGCCGTCGGTCTCGAAGTGGTCGAGGTAGCGCAGCGGCCCGACCTCCGGCACGACCGTCTTGAGCAGCTTCTTCCGCTCCACCAGCGGCAGGCCGCGGGCGTCGAAGCCCTCGGCCGCTAGCAGGTCGAACAGGAA
>Ga0335085_10010603_pt1 | contig 13761 bp, 12 predicted proteins | sample Lox_Sample_45_FD_206712 | JGI IMG/M metagenome (GOLD analysis project Ga0335085, IMG submission 206712) | Soil microbial communities from Loxahatchee National Wildlife Refuge, Florida, United States - Lox_Sample_4.5 | ecosystem: Environmental > Terrestrial > Soil > Wetlands | place: USA...
GCGTGCCTGCAGCGAGCGCTCTGGCGACCGCCTGCTCGATCTCGCGCTGCGAACTCACGCCGACCATCTTGAGGAACTTGCGAATGCTGAGATTCAGTGTCTCGTCGTCCATCGGGACCTCCAACCAGTTGTTGCCGGCCGCCTGCACTCCCTCCCCGCGCGCGGGGGAGGGGAATGTTCGCGCTAGATCTTCAGCCGCCGCACCATCGCTTCCACGGCGGTGGCATAGCCATCGGCGCCCAATCCCGCGATTACCGCGGTGGCCGCCTTCGACACCAGCGAATGCTGGTAGACAGCGTCACGGCGGTGGATGTTCGAGATGTGCAGCTCGAACACAGGGCCGTCGAACATTTTCAGCGCATCCATGATCGGCACCGACGTGAAGCTCAAGCCGGCCGGATTGATGATGATGCCGGCGCCGCCGTCGATCGCCTCGTGGATCCAGTCGACGAGTTGCGATTCGGCGTTGGACTGGCGAAACTCCAGCGGCACGCGTCCCGCCGCCTTGCGGCAGGCAGCTTCGATCTCGGCAAGCGTCGTGGTGCCGTAGATCTCCGGCTCGCGCTTGCCCAGCCGGTTCAGGTTTGGACCGTTGAGAACGTAGATCGGTTTGGTCATGACGCCTCGCTGCGAATCGACGCCGCTGCGTTGTACCGCATCGGCGCCGACCGCAACAAGACCCGGCCCGGGCCGTCTCGTGTCCGCTCAGTCGGCGTGTCGCGATGCGTTCCGAACGCTCACCCGTGAAAGAAGCCGCGCGAATCGTCGTCGACGAAAAGCTCCGCCGATCCGGCCTGCCCGCCGTGGTGCAGGTTCTCCACGACGATCGCCTCGTTGCCGTCGAGCCGTCGCTCCGCTGCTGGCGAAGTCCGATTTGCTTGCGACGCTGTCCGCGATCGTCATGGTCGACGCGTCGCGGCGTTTCGACATCGCCGCGATGTCTGTCCCGCTACCAATCGAGCCGCTGCCGCACGTGCTGGTCTGGAGTTCGCGCCTGGCAAACGATCCGGCGCTCGTCTGGCTGCGCGATCTCCTGCGCAACGTGATTGCAGAGACGGTCGCCGAGTCGGAGCGATCGTTGCGCAGGCGCGTTGCGTAACGCGAGCGCTATCTCATCCGAGTTCCGGCGTACCGCTCGCTTACCCGAAGACGCTCAGAAAACGATATTCCGCGATCCGCTGAACGGCGGGGTCGAGGCGAGAAGGCGGCGACGCACGAAAAGCGCAAAATACTGGCCCGGCGAACGGCCGCGCTCGCCCCGTTTTGCCGTTCTTTCTTGGCTTAGCCGCACTCGCGTCATGCGCTACGTTGCACGGTGGCAACATTCAGCCAAATGCCCGGTCGTGCACCAGCGCGCGCCCCGGGCTGAAAGGCGACCCGATCCCATGAACCATCGCACTCGGCTAGGCAAGGTCACGCGCGCGCTGTTCGCCATCGCAGGCGCGCTGTTCGCGTGGAACGCCGCCGCGCAGCCGGTGACGCTGCGTGTGCACCACTTTCTGCCGGCAAGCTCGACAGCCCACCAGAATTTCATAAAGCCCTGGTGCGACCGCATCGAACGCGAATCGAAGGACAAGCTGCGCTGCCAGATCTTTCCGGCCATGCAACTCGGTGGCAAGCCTCCCGAGCTGATCGATCAGGTGCGCACCGGCGCCGTGGACATCATCTGGACGCTGCCGGGGTATACGCCGGGCAGGTTCCCGAGCATGGAAGTGTTCGAGCTGCCGTTCATGTCGAAGAGCGCGGAGGCGACATCGCGCGCAGCCTGGGACTATTACATCAAGTACGGAACCAACGACTTCAAGGACTACAAGCCGCTCGCGTTCCACGTGCACGACGATGGATTCATCCACACGCGGACGAAGATAGTGCGCACGCTGGATGACATCCGCGGCATGAAGATCCGCGCCGGGACGCGCCTGACGGCGCGCCTGGTCGAGATGCTGGGCGGCACTCCAGTGCCCATGCCGGTAACGGGAATCTTCGGCGCGCTAAGCAAGGGTGCGATCGACGGCACGACCGTGCCCTGGGAAGTGGTGCCTGCGATCAAACTGCAGGAGGTCGCGCACTTCCACACGGAAACCGATCCGCTGGTGCCGGCGCTGTACACGTCGGTCTTCGTGTTCGCGATGAACAAGGCGAAGTACGAAAGCCTGCCGCCCGACCTGAAGGCCGTGATCGACCACAACTCCGGGCGCGAGTTATCCACGCAGATCGGCCGCACGTTCGACGAGGCATCTGCGCCGGCGCGCAAGCTCGCGCTCAGCGAGCCCGGCAACGAGGTCTACACGGTGCCGTACCAGGAGATGGTGCTCTGGGAGCGCGCTTCGGTGCGCCTGTACGCCGAGTGGGTGCAGGACATGCTCAAGAAAGGTTCACAGGGCCAGGACATGCTGGCCGACGCGCGCGCGCTGGTCGAGATGTATTCGTCGCCGATGTTCGGCGGGCACGGCTCGACGCGCAGGTTCTGAGCAGAAACGAGGCCGCCCCTCTCGCAGCGCGAGCGGCCTCGTACCAGGCGGGTCTTGCGCGCTCAATCCCTGCAGACATAGCTCGTGGCGACATTGACGTCGCCGCCGACATACGTTGCCTTCCGCGGAAAGACACAGATCGGACGCGACTTGGCGACTGGAAACGCCGTCGTGACCGGGGACGAGATGTCGATGCGCGAAGGAGCGATGCCCCGCTCGACCCAGTCTGTCAGCACATCGTAGAGCTGGGTCGTTCCGCTCGCGCCCGCGGGACGCGGAAGCGGTGGATTGGCATTCGGATTCGGCGTGCCGTTGCCGATTCCATGGGTCATGCCGGGGATGAGGAAGAAGCGATAGAAGCGCTTGACCGCATTCAACCCGCCCATCTCGCGGATCACCCGCTCGTAGTAGTTGACCGACCCCTGCGGCATGATCAGGACATCGGCAAGGCCATGGTAGATCAGCATCTTCCCGCCGGCGTTGCGGAAGGGGCGGAGATTCGGATCGTCGGTGTTGATGTCGGCGAAGCTCGGCTGCAGCATCACGCCGTTGTCATACGACGTCGCGAGCTGCGCGTACGACAGGCCTTTCCAGCCGTTGGCGCCGTCGCCGGTGGCGTTGACAAACGACGTCGTGGCAAGCGTTGGATCCTGGTCTTCGAGGGCGACCATGTCCGTTGAGATCGTGAACGGCGTGGCTCCCGCCAGGGCACTCATGTTCGATCCGCGGGCAAGCCCGTACCAGAGATGATTGCCCCCGACGAACGTCGACCAGCTGTTGTCGACGGCCGGTGACGGCGCCGTGCCGTCGCGCGTCTGTCCGTACCACATCTTGTCCATCGCCTCCGCCTGGAGGGGCGTCACGCAATCGGCCGTCGCATTGGTTCCACCGTTCGCGACGCAGAGCACCCCTGCGTCGAGCGTCGGGTCGTAGCGGCATTCGGACGGATCCGGGATGTAGCCGAGATGCTGGCCGTTCACCACGTCGCACGCATTGATCGCCGCGTTGCCGAGCAGCGCCAGTTGCGCCGTGGTCAGCTGCACGCCACCGAGGTCGCGTTGCGCCACGATCTGCGGATAGAGCTCGTTGGTGATGAAGCGCGTCCAGTTGATGGCCGGGGCTCCGGCGAGGATGCCGTCGAAATCGCCCGGGTGCTCTTGCGCGAGCTTGTGGCCCTGCCGGCCGCCGGTGGAGAAACCGTCCCAGTACGCGAAGCGCTCGTGCTTGCCGTAGTAGGCGCGCGCGAGCTCCTTCGTCTTGACGGCCATCTGGTGGATGCCCCGCTGCGCGAAGTCGTTCCACAGGACCTTGTTGATGCTTCCGTCAGGATTCATCGCGAACGAACCCGTGCCAGTGATGGTGTGGCCTGTATCGGTCGTCGCCGAGACGGCGCCTTCCACCGTGGCGACGACGGCAGGCGTCGGCGTGGGGCCGCTGCTGGTCCCGCCACCGGCGAGAAGCGTCAACGAGGTATGCACGCCACCTTGCCAGCCACCACCGCCGATCACGTGAATCCGGCGGTTCCAGTTCTCACGCGTCGGCAACCAGATCTCGATGCCGATGCCGGCCGACGTTGACGGCGCACCAGCAGGACCCGGGTTGCCAGGACCGACGAGCAGTTTGACGACGCAGACATCGTTGGCCGCAACCAGCGGAGGAGGCGTCGGCGGCGTACCAGCGAGCGCGAGCGGCTCGCCCGCCTTGAAAGCCTTCACCAGCAGAACTGTCGTCAGCGAGTCGGGCCGGAACTCGCTCTTCATCGTGTCATCGCACTGAAGAAGCTTCGGGTTGTGATGGTGCGATTTGCCGTCGTCGTCGCGATCGCCGGCACTCGCACAGAGCGGCGCGCCGAAGATTGCCCCCGCCGCGATGAAGGCGAGGACTTGCGCTGCACGGACGCCTCTTCTCGATGAGAGGCTCGAGCGATCCATTCCAATACTCATGCGCACCTCCCTTTTTTGTCGCTTCACCGTCGTGCGCCGGCGGCGATCGCGTAATGCGAACAACGCTTGGTCATTTCAAGGGCAATGCCAATCGGGTTGGCTGGTACCTCTCTGAGCTCCTCCTTTCCTCGCGGGATGTCGTTGCACAGGCGGGCTTTGACCGCGACACAGCCGTGTCGTTGCGACCGGAGAGGTCGCGCGTTCGCGGTGTCACGCGAGCCGGCGGAGGGCTCGAGATTCGCCTGCAGCGGGCAATGACAAATCGTGGTTAACATGCCTGTCCCATCAGAGAGGTGTCATGAGCGGCTCGAACGTTTTCGCGAATTTCGTCGCGTTGGTCGGCGACGCGGCCGTCCGTGTGCGGCGGATGCAAGGCGTCGTGAATGAGCAGGCCGTTGGCGCGACGCCGACGATCCCGACTGCAAGATCGCAGGGCAAGATTCCGACGCTGAAGATGCCCACCGCACGCGGATGGGCGCCGGGGCAGAAACCGGTCGCGGCACCCGGTCTGCAGGTCAACGCGTTCGCAACCGGCTTGAAGCATCCGCGCTGGATTCACCTGCTACCCAACGGCGATGTCACTGTCGCCGAAGCGTTGACCGTTGCCGGGTCTGCGCGGAACGTGTTCGAGTACGCGATGATCAGCACGATGCGGCGCGCCGCCGCGCTCGGTGTCAGCCCGAATCGAATCACGCTGCTGCGCGATGCCGACGGCGACGGCGTGGCCGAAAAGCGCGAGGCGTTCCTCGAAGGGTTGAATCAGCCGTTCGGAATGGCACTGCTCGGCGACACGTTCTACGTCGGCAATACCGACGGCGTGGTCGCGTTTCCTTACACGGACGGCGCCACGCGCATCACTGCGCCGGGTCGAAAGCTGACGCAATTCAAGCCGGGTGGACACTGGACGCGCAGCCTGCTCGCGAGTCCTGACGGGCAGCGGCTATACGCCGGCGTCGGCTCGCTCAGCAACATCGCAGAGCAAGGCATCGAGGTCGAACGGGGGCGCGCGTGCATCTACGAGATCGACCTCGCCACCGGCCGAAGCCGCATCTTCGCGTCGGGCTTGCGCAATGCGGTTGGCCTCGCCTGGGAGCCTGGCACGGGCGTGCTGTGGACGGTGGTCAACGAGCGCGATGGGCTCGGCGACGAGACACCGCCCGACTACATGACCTCGGTCCATGATGGCGGCTTCTACGGCTGGCCGTATTGCTACTGGGGACGCATCGTGGACGATCGCGTGCCGCAGGATCCGGCGCTGGTTGCGACTGCGCTGACACCGGACTATGCGTTGGGCGGCCACACCGCATCACTGGGCCTGTGCTGGGTACCCGCGGGAACGCTTCCGGGATACCCGGAAGGGATGGCGATCGGGCAGCACGGCTCGTGGAATCGCAGCAAGCTCAGCGGCTACAAGGTCGTCTTCGTGCCGTTCGCGAACGGACGTCCTGCGGGCCCGCCGCGCGACATCCTGAGCGGATTTCTCGCGCCGGACGAACGCGAGTCTTACGGGCGACCTGTCGGCGTCGCGATCGGTCCGAAGGGCTGCCTTCTCGTAGCGGATGACGTGGGCGATGTCATCTGGCGCGTGACGGGAGCGCGCACCGGCTGAATCGCACGCCGGATTACGACTCGAGCCTCACTTCGTCATACGGCACGCGGCACATCTCGGCCAGCACCTCGACGATCAGTTCGTGATCCTCGCGCTGTGGCAGGCCGGAGACAGCGGCCACCCCGATGCAGCCCACGCCTTCGACGCCAAGCGGAAAGGCGCCGCCGGCGATCGCATAGTCGCGCGGCGCAAGCCCGATGCGTTCGATCAACGTCTGGCCATCGTCTTGTGCACTCCTGCCGAGTGCATAGGAGCTGCGATGCGTGAGCTCGACCGTGTTGCGCTTGCGGCGGGCCCAGTCGGCGTTGGCCGGCGTCGCACCCGGCATCGCGCAGAAGAAGACGGTCTCCTTGGAGAGTCGTACTTCGATCGCCACCGCGGCGTGCCGCGCCAGCGCGCGTTCCCGCAAGCGACAGCCGAGTTCCCACGCGATCGCAAGGTCGAACCGCGGCAGGCGCAACCGTCGTTCCTGCTCGGCGATGCGCTCGACGTCACGGTTGCCGGAGTCCGTCGTGTTCATTTCTCACCCCTCTCGTTTAATTGCTTCCGATCGAGTTTATGTCCAAGCGACGGGCCGTGCAGTCGCGCTGGCGCCGTTCAATAGAATTCAGGCAGCACACGGCCGCATGCCGGGCACCGAGGATGGCCATGGATCAACTGCTTCCCGACCGCGAGACCAACGTCGAGACTCCGAATCCGATCGGCCTCGACGGCATCGAGTACATCGAATATTCGACCTCCCATCCGCAGGCGCTCGGGCAGCTTCTCGAACGCATCGGCTTCAGACCGGTCGCGCGTCATCGCTCGCGCGAAGTGCTGCTCTATCGCCAGGGTTCGATGAACATGATCGTCAACGCCCATGCAGGCGCCGGCGGCGCCCGCGGACCGGATGAAACGCCGCGCATCTCGGCGATCGCACTGCGGGTGCGCGATGCGCGCGTGGCCTACGAGTACGTGCTCGATCGCGGCGCATGGGACATTCCGATGCACGCGCAAGTGATGGAGCTCAACATTCCGGGCATCCATGGACCGGGCGGCAGCCACATCTACTTCGTCGACCGCTATCGGGAGTTTTCGATCTACGACGTCGATTTCACGCTGATCCCGACCGTCGATCCCAAGCCCCCTGCTCCGACCGGCATGCACTACTTCGGACTGGTGCAGTACATCGGCATCGAGCGGACCGCCGACTGGATCGAGTTCTATCGCGAGCTCTTCGGCTTCGGCGTGCTGCCCGATGAGCAACGCTTCGGCATCCTGCCGAAAGGCAAGGTGCTCGCGAGCCCGTGCGGCAGGTTCCATCTGCAACTGATCGAGCCGCTGCCCAGCAACGTCACCGGCGCCGAGGTCGAGATGTTCCAGCGCATCGGGTTCGGCACGCCGGATGTGCTCGCCACGGCGGCCGCGATGCGCGGCAACGGCATCGAGTTCTTCGAGACCGAGCTCACGCACACCGAAGCACGCGGCGCGTTGACACGGACGTATCTGGGTTCGGTGCTGTTCGAACTGGTGCATGCCGAGCCGTCCAGACGGGAGGTTGCGCGATGAACATCGCCGAATTCGGGATGGACACGATTTCCCTGGCGGGGCCGCTCGCAGCGAAGCTGCGCGCGATGCGCGAGGCGGGCTTCGCACAGGTCATGCTGAGCGCCCGCGACCTCGTCGGCGAGCCGGGCGGCGTCGAAGCCGCCGTGCAAACCGTCCGCGCGAGCGGACTGCGCGTGACCGGCATGCAGGTGCTGCGCGACTTCGAAGGGCTCGACGGGCATCTGCACCAGTACAAGGTCGACATCGCCAAATCGATGCTCGAGATGTGCGCGGCGCTCGGCGCGCGCGTCCTGCTCGCTTGCTCGTCGACGTCGCAACACGCCTCGCAGGATCCGCAGCGCATCGCGCGCGATCTGCGCAAGCTCGCCATGCTGGCCCTGCCGCACGGCGTGCGCGTCGCCTACGAGGCGTTGTCGTGGGGACGGACGATCAACGAATTCCCCGCCGCCTGGGACGCGGTCACCGAAGCGGACTGCCCGAATCTCGGCATCGGCATCGACTCGTTCCACATCCTTGCGACCAGGACCGGGCTGGAGCAGATCGAGGATCTCGATCCGCTCAAGATCTATCTCGTGCAGCTGTCGGACTTCATGTGGCAGGAGACGCGGTCGCCCGAGGAGCGCATCGCGACCGCGCGCCATTTTCGCGTGTTCCCGGGCGAAGGTGTCCACAGCGGCCAGATCGCAGACCTGATCGTGCGCCTGCACGAAATGGGCTACCGCGGTGACTTCAGTTTCGAAGTCTTCAATGACGACTATCAGCAGCTTCCTCTTCCCGTGGTCGCCGAACGCGCACGGCGCAGCGCCGTGTGGCTGGCGGAGGATGTCCTGCGTCGTTCGACGCCAGTGCGCGACCAGATGCGTCTGAAGCGCGTCGCGCGCGCGCAGTAGTCCCGCTCCGCTCAGGGGGAGGCGCGCGCGAGCTTTGCGCTTGCCAGCGCTTCGTCGCGCAGGCGGTCGTACTCGGCGCGCTCGACGGGAACGGCGCCCGCGTCGCCGAGGTCGTTCATGTGCACGCGGTACGTCTCGCGCGCGGTGAACGCGGCGAGTGCCGCGATGACGGTGATGCCGAGCGTGATCGCGCCGATCGTCAGCGGGATATTCGTGGATCCTGGCGGCGCGACGGTCGCGAATAGTGCGGGCAGCAGCGCGGTGATCGTGGTGCCGATGTTCTGCGAGATCGCCATCGCGGTCACGCGCGTGCGCGTCGGAAAAAGTTCGGGATAGAAGCTGGGGAAGACGGCGTTGTAGCCCTGGTAGACCATTCCCCACATCAGGAGCGACACCACGATCGCGAGCGCGACGTTCTTCTCGCCGATCGCATACAGATACGCGAACGACAGAAGGCCGGTGGCCAGTGCGCCGACGATGATGGGCGGCCTGCGACCGATCCGGTCCGAGAGATTTCCAACGAACGGAATCACCAGCACCGCAACGATGTTGCCGAGCACCGGTATCCACAGATAGACGTCCTTGTCGAAGCCGATTCCGTAGCCGGGCTGCACCGCGTAGGCGGCACCGAAGATCGCGGTCACGACCGGGATGACGTTCATGAGCGCCATGCAGATGACGCGCAGCATGTCGGGCCAGGTGTTCTTGATCGCATCGATGATCGGCGATTGCGGCACGGCATTGCGGGCGCCCTCCTCCGCAAAGGCCGGCGTTTCGTCCACCTCGCGGCGGATGATGTAGCCGGCGACGATGACGACGACGCTCAACAGGAACGGGATGCGCCATCCCCAGGCGTTGAACGCATCGGGCTGCATGTAATGCGCAAGCGGCAGGAACACCGCGGCCGCAAGGATCTGGCCCGCCTGGACACCCTGCAGCGTGAAGCTGGCGAAAAACCCGCGCCGGCCGAATGGCGCGTGCTCGAGGATCATCGAGCTCGCGCCGGAGATCTCTCCCGCGACGGCGAAGCCCTGGATCAGGCGCAGGATCACGAGCAATGCCGGCGCGAGCACGCCGACCTGCGCGTACGTCGGAAGCACGCCTACCGCCATCGTCGAAAAGCCCATCAGGAACATGCACAGGATCAGCACGTTCTTGCGGCCATGGGTATCGCCCCAGTGGCCGAGCACGAAGGCGCCGATCGGTCGCGCGACGTACCCGACGCCGTACGTCGCGAGCGATGCGACGATTGCCACGGTGGGGCTGCCGGAGGGAAAGAAGATCTGCGGAAAGATCAGCGCCGACGCGGTCGCATAGATGAAGAAGTCGTAGTACTCGAGCGCCGAACCGATCCATCCGCTGGCCGCCGCCTTCTTCGACTGATGTCTCCCGCCCGGTTCGTGAGTCGTCGGACTGGCCATCTTCGTCTCCCTCGGTTCGAGCCTGCGCTACAAAAGGGCCGGAGCATGCATGCGACAGGGGCCAATAGTAAGCGGCAAGCGCGGCACGGGTCCCTGCGCGCTGCAATGTCGACTATCGTTTGGCGCCAGCGAGTCCAGGCATCAGGGAGCAGGCCATGATCCGCGGAACCACTTCGCTCATCGCACACATCGGCTACCCGACTCACACATTCAAGTCGCCGATGATCTACAACCCGTACTTCGAAAAGGCGGGCATCGACGCCGTCGTCGTGCCGATGGGTTGCAAGGCGGACGACTATCCCGCTTTCCTGGAGGCTGTCTTCACCCTGACGAACATTCGCGGCGCGCTGATCACGATGCCGCACAAGGTGACGACGGTAGAACTGCTCGACGATGTGTCGACCACCGTCGGCATCGCCGGCGCGTGCAACGCGGTGCGCCGGACGGACAGCGGGCGTTTGCAGGGCGATCTGTTCGATGGCGAGGGATTCGTGCGCGGCGCGCGCCGCAACGGCTGCCGCATCGAAGGCGCGCGCGCGCTGGTCATCGGCTGTGGGGGCGTCGGTTCGGCAATCGCTGCATCGATCGCCGCCGCGGGCGCCAGCGAGCTCGGCTTGTACGACGCGCAGGCGCAATCCGCGCGCGACCTCGGCGCGCGCCTCGGCGAGTTTTATCCGCGCTTGAAGGTGTCCACCGGCAGCAACGATCCCGCGGGCTTCGACATCGTCGTCAACGCGACGCCGCTCGGGATGAACGACGGCGACCCGCTGCCCGCCGACGTCGAGCGTATCGCGCCCTCCACGTTCGTCGGCGAAGTGGTGATGAAAAGCGAGATGACCCGTTTCCTGAAGGCGGTGCAGGCACGCGGCTGCCGTTTTCAGGTCGGTACCGACATGCTGTTCGAGCAGATACCGGCATACCTCGAATATTTCGGCTACCCGACCACCACCGCGGACGAGCTGCGCGCCGTTGCAAAGCTGAGCTACTAGCAGACTTTCCCCTACCCCGCCTGCGGGGTAGGGAGTTTCACGCGGCGACGCTCACGCGCGTCTGCCGCACGTACGCGACGATCTGCCAGATCACGAATGCCGCCATCAGCGCGACGAGCGTCGCGCTGATCGGCCGGCTGACGAAGGTCGCGAAGTTGCCGCGACTCAGCAGCAACGCGCGCCGGAAGTTCTCTTCGAGCATCGGTCCGAGGATGAAGCCCAGGATCAGCGGAGCGGGCTCGAGATCGAGTCTCAGGAAGATGTAGCCTAGAAGGCCGAACACGGCGGTGATGTAGATGTCGTCCAGGTTGTTGTTGACGCTGAAAGTGCCGATGCAACAGAAGAACAGGATCGACGGGAAGAGCGCGGCGTACGGGATCTTGAACACCGAGAGCAGGTAACGAACCATCGGCACATTGAGGATCAGCAGGAAACAGTTGCCGATCCACATGCTGGCCACAAGCCCCCAGAACAGGTCCGGGTGCTGGCCGATCATGTTCGGACCCGGCTGGATGCCCTTCACGATGAAGGCGGCCAGCATCAGCGCCATCACCGCATTCTCGGGAATGCCGATGCTCATGAGCGGGATGAAGCTCGTACGGGCGGCCGCTTCGTCCGCGGCTGCCTGGCCGGCGACACCTTCGATCGCGCCCTTGCCGATCTCCTCGCGATGCTTGCTGAAGCGCTTCTCCAGCGCATATGCGCCGAATTGCGCGAGCGTCGGGCCGCCACCGGGCAAGAGCCCGAGCAACGAACCAACGGTGCTGCCGCGCAGGGCGCTGGGGATGATTCGCTTGAACTCCGCCCAGGTCGGCAGCAGGTGGATCTTTCCGCTGAAGGGCGTGAACTGGCTGCGGTTGTCCAGGTTCTTGACGATCTCGGCGATGCCGAAGCATCCGAGAGCGACACTGATCAGGCCCACGCCGTCCGCCAGAAACGGCTGGTCGAACGTAAAGCGCTGCGCGCCGCTGTTGACGTCGGTGCCGATCGTTCCGAGCAGCACACCGATCAACGCCATCGCCAGCCCGTTCAGCATGTGCCCGCCAGTCGTCACGAAGCTGACGCACAGGAAACCGAACAGCATGAACGCACAGTAGTCGGCAGGCCCGAACAGGAACGCGAGTTCGCCGAGCAACGGTGCGAGCGTCGAGAGGACGACGATCGCCACCGTGCCGCCGATGAAGCTCGATACACCTGCTGAAAAGAGCGCCAACCCGGTCCTGCCGTTGAGCGTCATCTGATAGCCGTCGATGCAGGCGACGATGCTGCTCGCATGCGGAATCTTCATGGTGATGGCGCTGACGCTGTCGCCGTATTGGGCGCCGTAGTAGATGCCGGCGAGCATGATCAGTGCGCCGCCGGTCGGAATCGAATACGTCAGAGGCAGCAGCAGGCTGATGGTCGACAGCGGTCCAAGGCCCGGCAGGAGACCCACCAGCGTTCCCACCACGCAGCCGATCGCGCAATACATCAGGTTCTGCAGCGTCAGCGCGTGCTCGAAGCCGAAAGCCAGGTTGTGCAGGATTTCCATCAGTAAAGGGGCAGCTGCAGCGCCAGCAGCTTCTGGAACGCGAACGCCACCGCGATCAGGAAGGCGGCGACCTTGAGGTTGCGCACCGCCGAATAGGACGTGCTGGCGAGCGACGAGCAGAAGACCAGAAACACGATGCCCGCGATCATGTTGACGTACTTCGAGATCAGCGCGAAGCCGCAGAGGCTCACCAGGATCAGCGCGATGTTCTTGACGCTGAAGGTCAGCGGGACGCGCTCGATGAAGAACGAGCGCACCACCATGGTCAGGCCCAGGAGAAACAGGAGCGAGCTCACCAGCAGCGGAAACAGCCCGGGACCCGCGCGGGCGAAGTCGCCGGTGGGGTAACGCAGCGCGGGCAGCCCGAAGGCGAGCGAGATCGCGATGAGGAAGAGGCCCTTGACGAGGTTTCGGTCGTTCATGGAATCAGAAGGTGGCGGTGACCCGGTTCGTCGTTGAAGCGCGCCTCGTCGTGGCGCCGCTTGGAGCGATCATACCGATTATTCCCGGGCTGCTTCCCCCCGCGCCCCGCCGAGGCCACCGGCACTTCATTTCGACCGCGGCCTTTGTGCGCCGCTCTTCGCTTTCCCCGGCGGCGGCGGCGCCTTTGCCGGCTCCTCCAGTTTGTAGTCCCCAATGACGCCCTTCAGGGGGCAAATGCCAAAGACCGGGCACTTCTTGCAGCCGACGGCGATCGCGACAGGGCAAAGCGTCATGGATGTCTCCCGAAAGTGCGCAGGGCGCGCGGAACCAATCTGGGATTGTGCGCGCGTTTGCGACGGTCGTGGCGCTGCCGTTCGAGAAGGCCGGCAGGAGGTCCGGAACGCGAGGGGACGGGAATCCGGTGAGGAGCCCTTGGCGCGAGACCCGGCCTCATCGTTGGCGGCTGCTGTCCATTCGGGCAGGCTCGTCGCCTCGCGCACTCACGATCGACGCGCGCAATCGTCGGTTAACCGGCGCCGTGAGCTGCAAGGCCGGTCCGCAGCAGGGAAGTTCGGCATCGATCCCGCCGACGGGCGGCGCATCGAACCGGCTCCGCGCTTGCAGACGACAGGCTAGTCGGGCAGGATGTGCACCCGAAGAAGCGCCTGGCACGGGAGGCCCCATGGACCGCATCATCACGGGAAAGCTGCGAATCTGTCGTGGTGCCATCGCCGCGACGCTCATGCTCCTGGCGCTGCCGGCGCTCCCGGCGCAGCGCACCTTCGTGTCCGTGATGGGAGATGATTCGAGCGCAACCTGCTCGGTCACCGCACCCTGTCGTCAGTTCGCCAAGGCGATCACGCTGACCTCTCCCGGCGGCGAGATCGTCGTTCTGGATTCCGGTGGCTACGGGACCATCACCATCACGCAGGATGT
>Ga0335085_10010606_pt1 | contig 13759 bp, 14 predicted proteins | sample Lox_Sample_45_FD_206712 | JGI IMG/M metagenome (GOLD analysis project Ga0335085, IMG submission 206712) | Soil microbial communities from Loxahatchee National Wildlife Refuge, Florida, United States - Lox_Sample_4.5 | ecosystem: Environmental > Terrestrial > Soil > Wetlands | place: USA...
CTCCCACGACGCGTTCGCCGCAAGTCCGCTCGGATCGCTCTCGTTCAGCATCGACGCGGCGATGGCGAGGCTCCGGCGCGGCGTCGGCCCAATGACGGCTTGCGCCGCGGTGCGCCCCGTTTGGTCCGTGCGCGCGGCGAAGGGATGCACGATGGCGAGCGAGGCGAGGCCGCTCGTGTCCAATGCGCCATCCCCATACAGCACGGCCCACCTGACCGGTGCATTGACGAATGGCCTGCCGTCGATGAGGTGAAAGGTGGCCACCATGGAATCCAGGACGGTGCCCGGCGGTGAAGTCGGTGGGTCCGAACCCCACGAGACCCGCACCGTTGTTGGCATCGTCGCGGTCGCGACGAACGTCAGGGGCGGAATGCCTGTGACGGACACTGTCGCCGATTCCACGCCGAAGACGTTGCCGAGCGTCCACTGGGCGTTCGCAGTTCCTCCTGCGGTCGTGGACGGTTGAGACGTGGAGATCGAACCGCCCCCGGTGACCCGCCACGTCAGCGGGACGCCGGAGACGCCGGCTCCAGAAGCATCCACGACGCGGGCCCGGAGGCTCACCACCCCGACGCCGGCGGCGGCGATCCCGCTGTCGCCTCCTGTCCGGATGATCGCGGCGGCAGGTCCGACTGGCCCGCCGACGACATTCTCAGTCCCCTTACACGCGAACGCGCACACGAGCACGGCCCCTGACAAGGCGTGCATGAACACGCGCGGGTCGCGTGCTCGCCGCTGCGCGGCCTTCGGAGATTCCTGTCGCATGGCGCACCCAAGTTCAGTATGGCACGTGCACTTATCAAGGAGAGTGGCGCTCCGATCGAGTACTTCCCTGATCGTAGGATCAAGCAGGGAGTGGCGATGTAGGGCGCGCCAATCATTCTCTACGATCGCCGCGCCCCCGGAGCGCGGAGGGCCGATCCCCAATGGAAGGAGCCCGCACTCGCGCGCGGGCCCAGACTTCCTGACGGTGGAGGCAGTCAGGGGCGAAACCGTCTCAAGCGGAAATTCCCTGCATCAGGGAATCTATCAGGGAATTTCTTAGCGGTGAGCGCGACCCCGCCGGCGGATGTTCTGAAGCCTTCAGGGCTTGCGCGCTGCACGCGAGGTGGCGTGCCGCGGTAACCAGGGAATTGCAATCGGTGTGAACAGGGAATCTTCCTCGCAGAACTGGGATCACTTGCGTGCACCGCTGGCGGCCGACGGGCTGCCTCGGCATGCGCCTGAGTTCCGGGAGGTTGGGGGCTCGCATCGCGATCAGTCTCGGAGATGACTTCGCGCGTGCAGATCAGCCCTCGCTCCGCTTCCGGCGAAGCTCTTCATCCTCAATCCGTTGTCGGCGGACGTAGAGTGCATCGGGATCCGGCAGGAAGGGAATGAAGAGCACGGTCAGCACCCGTCCGTAAGCGCCCAAGCCGATCGAGGATTCTTCTACCTTTCCAGTCTCCGGTGCCCCGTCGAACCACTCGCAGACGAGCAACGTGGAGCCGTCGCTTGCTCCTGCGACAACGGCATCGGGGTCATGAGCGAGCCGGAGAGCGCCAGATCCCCTCGGCGCCCACTCTCCTCGCCACGGCCGTCGGACGAAGTCGTACTCCCACAGCGCCGGCGAGCACGACATCCACTCGATAGCTCCTTCGTGAGACACGACGACTGCGCAGAGCGCGTCGGCCATTTCCACCACTCGCACCGCCGCCGCCACGCGTGACGTCGCGGCTTGCTTGGCGAGACGAAGCGCACTTCCAAGGACGTCCCGCCCGACGCGCCCGAGCACGCCGCGAATGAGGCGCGCTGGCATGAGAAGCTCGCTCGCGAATGCGTCGGCCTCGACCTCCAGTGGATCCTTTCGACTGCGGTAGTGCCCGCTCAGTGAGGTCTTGATTGCTCCGGTACCGGCCATCAGTGCATCGAGGTGGCCGTCGAGATGGTAGTGGCCGAGTTCGTGGGCGATGGTGAAGCGCCGATGTCCCGGCGTAGGACAGGCCGACGACACGTAGATCTTGAAGCCATCGCGCGCGTACTCAAATGCGCCGAAGATCTGGGGCGGGAAGCCGTCGCGCTCTTCGAGTACGATCCGCCTCGCCGCCGCGATGGCTTCAGGGGAGACTGGGAGCTGGTTGATTCCCAGCTCCTCGATGACCGCGACAGCCCGCGCCCGAGCGGTCGCGACGCGAGCAGCCGCCATCCGTCACCGCTTCCGCTTCTCGGGCGGAGGAGCTGCGATGCTGCGCACGACTCGTTTCGCCGCATCGAGCATCGAGGTATCGGTACGCGCGAGCGATCGGAAGAGCATGGCCATCTCCCCGGTCTCCGGCGCCATCGAGTCGCTCCGACCGAGAAGGTAGTCGACGGTCACGTCCAGCGCATCCGCGAGTTTCACGAGCGTGTCCGCGGACGCGCTGGGCCGCACGCCGGTCTCAAAATGCGAGATCATGATCGGGGACACGCCCGCCCGGCTAGCGAGCTCCTGCTGCGTGAGTTTCCGCGTCTCGCGGGCCCGGCGCAGATGGAGGCCGAACGTCGACGGGGCCATTGACGGCACCTTATCTAGTTGCTATAGTAGAATCGTAGCACTCGTTCTCAGCTGTCGGCCCTATGAGATCCACGAAAGCGCTAGGCCACATCATAGCGACAAAGAGTACTCGTCGCGCTTCGCGGGCGCAAGGAACCCCTGGGCAGGACGAGACTGATCGGTTCACCGGATCGGCTCCTTCACCGTCTCCTCATCCTCTATCCGCATGCACAACACCACTCTTGGCCCGCCACCGCCCGTTGGTCAATGCCGGTTCGCAGTCATCCCGCCGCCGCTCGGCGCAGGCGGGCTCGGACACGTAGATCGGATTCGGATCGTCGCTTCTGCCATACCGCACATGGCGGTCGGGACCGAGTGGGCGCGGAAGCGACTGAACGCGAAGTGGGCACTGCATCCGGAAATGCGGCAGCGCTTCGAGCGCGAGATCGCCGCGCTGCAGGTGATGCAACATCCTAACATCGTCACGTGTCAGGCGGAGAATCTCCCGGGGGAGGAGCGCTTCTACGTCATGCCCCTCTACCAGCACTCACTCCGAACGCTCATCCGCGGGGGCCGCACGACGGGGAACTGGCGGATGGCCGCACTCCATGGAGCCGTACTCGCCGACGCCCTCCAGTACGCGCACGACCGTGGCTTCGTGCATCGGGATCTCAAGCCCGACAACATCTTATTCAACGGCGGTGGTTCGTTGGTCATTGCGGACTGGGGGCTAGGATACTTCGTGCATCAGCACTCAGTCGTTCTCGATCCTCACACACGGGGTGGGATGGGGACCAAGTACTACTGCGGTGCGGAGCAGTGGGCCACCGGCAAGTGCGACGGCCGCGGCGACATCTACGCGCTCGGCATGACGTTGGACGAGTGGGTCACGGGCCGCCAACGCGTGCTCGCGGTCGGCGACGGCATCCGGTCCGTCTCGACCGCGCTTCCCGGGCGCGCGGCGCAGCGATTCAACAGCTTGCTGCAATCGATGACCAGCCGTGACGCAGCGCGGCGGCCGCGCCAGATGCGAGATGTGGCGACAGGCCTTCGTTCGATTCTCTCGGACCCTCTATAGAGGATCATTATCGCCGCCATCGGCGCATGCGAACCGCCTTGATCGTGTGATTCCCATCGACCACTCGTCGGGCGACTGGAACATCTAGCGATCCACCCTTGCATGCCGCGACGAACTCACGTGGTCACGAGCGGTCTGTGACGCGTCAGTGACGCCGGCCGCCAATCATACCTGCGCCGCACGCGCCGATTCCGCCGGGTCGGCCGCTCTATGGTGAAGCAACTCTAATGCACACGCTCTACCGCGACCGCGCACGCCATCCTATGATGACTGCCCTCGTGTCAACTCTGGTCGGGTGCCATGTGCAAGTGATCGTGCGCTCCGTGTCGCTCACGTAGTGCCGATGCGGAACGAATCTCCGGCTCCGCGGCCATTCGACGCGCCTCCGCCCGAGGCGCTGCTGGCATCGGTGTCGAGCGCGAGCGGCGTCGATCGCCCGATCGGCGAGAGCGATCGCTTCGTGCGCATGATGGGCAAGGTCTATCGCTACGCGCCGCACGACGCGCTTCCAGTACTCCTCGAGGGCGAGACCGGCACGGGGAAGACCATCCTCGCGCGATATCTACATCGCCTGTCGCATCGTGCGAATCGCCCGTTCGTGGAAGTCGATCTCGGGACGCTGGATGAAGGCGTGGCCGCTTCAGAGTTGTTGGGTCACCGCCGCGGCGCGTTCACGGGCGCCGTCGCCGATACGCACGGACCCTTCGCGGCGGCACACGGAGGCACGGTCTTTCTGGACGAGCTCGAGAACGCGAGCGCTGCGGTCCAGCGCTGCCTCCTGCGGGTCACGGATGAGGGTGAGTTGCGACAAGTCGGCACCGTGCGGAGCGTGCGCGTCGACGTTCGCATCGTGTCGGCCACGAATGTTTCCCTCGAGGAGCTGATTCAAGAGCGGCGGATCCAGCGGGACTTGGCGGCGCGGCTCTCGGGGTGCCTGATTCGCGTGCCGCCGCTGCGCGAGCACGCACAAGACATTCCGCTCCTCGTGCGACACTTCATCGCCTGCTTCATGGGCAGGCTGGGCTACGGAACACCACCCGTGTTCCAGTCGGATCTCATGGCGGCGCTGACACGCCACACGTGGCCGGACATCGTCCGCGGCCTCTCGCGCGTCGTCCACCGACTGCTCATCGACGCGGCGCCGGCCCGCTCGATCGGACTCGAGCACTGCGAAGACGACCTCGCCTTCCTGCGCGACGTTCGCGCGCCGTGCGCCCGCCCGACGCCCGGTGATGCGCAGCGCGCCCTCGAGCAGTGCGGATCCGCAACGCGTGCCGCGCGGCAGCTGGGCGTGAGCCGCGCCACCTTCTATCGCTTGATGCGGGATTCGGGGGCGGGGCCGACACCGGTCGCGTAGCTCACCACGACAGGGAAAGTGTCTCACGGCCTCCGGTGAGACAGTGGTGAGACGTCTCAAAGCGGGTTTCGTGATGTGTGAGCGTAACCGGCGCACGGCAGCTAACTCGCGGCACGACTACGCGTTGATCTGCCGGAAGCACTGCTGGCTCGATTCGTGCCTGGTATCGAGGCATGGCCAGACCGCACCCGCCAGCCAAGACCGTCGCCCTCGCGGACGGACTCTCGCGCGAATTCCTCCTGCACCACCGCCTCTGTCCTCGCGCGTTCGGCGACGACGGCACGCTCCTCGTGCTCGCGGGCCCCGGCGCGCAGCTCGACGCCGCGGATGAGATCGCGTTCGCGTATCGCTGTCAGGTCGCGGTCGAACAGGGCACTGCGGACGAACTCGAGCGCCTGATCGAGCGCGTCACGACCCGCGCCGACCGGGAGATCGAACTGGCGCGTGTGGAAGGCGCGGACGATGACGATCTCACGACCGACGTCCGCGATCTTGCGAACCAGCCGCCAGTGGTCCGCTACGTGAATCTGCTAGTGCGCGACGCCTATGACGCGGGCGCGTCCGACATCCACCTCGAGGCCACGCGCGCCGGCCTCTCGGCGCGCTTTCGCTTGGACGGCGTGCTGTCGCCCGCCCCCGAGCCGCCGCGCGACATGCACCACGCGGTCGTCTCGCGCATCAAGCTCTTGGCCGAGATCGACATCGCGGAGCGTCGCAAGCCGCAGGATGGCCGAATCCGCGTGCGCCTCGAGGAACGCGAGCTCGACCTTCGCGTGAGCACGGTGCCGACGATGTTCGGCGAGAGCGTCGTGCTGCGCCTCCTCGACCGTGGCGGCCGCCCGGTGGGCCTCGACGAGCTCGGCTTGGACCCGGAGACACTCGAGCGGATGGAACGGCTTGCCAGGAAGCCGCATGGCATGGTCCTGGTGACTGGTCCCACCGGCTCCGGGAAGACCACGACCCTCTACGCCGCGCTTCAGTGCCGGGAGACGGGCTCGGAGAAGATCATCACGGTGGAGGACCCAATCGAGTACCAACTCGCGGGCGTCACCCAGATGCCGGTGCACCGGCAAGCCGGCGTGACCTTCGGCTCTGCGCTCCGCTCGATCCTACGGCAGGACCCCGACGTCATCATGATCGGCGAGATGCGCGATGCCGAGACGGCGGAGATCGCCGTGCAAGCCGCGATGACGGGGCATCTCGTGTTCTCCACGCTTCACACGAACGACGCCATCGGCGCCATTCCGCGGCTCCTCGATCTTGGCATGCCGGGCTACTTGGTGGGCGCGACGCTCGAAGCGGTGCTCGCCCAGCGGCTCGTCCGGCGCATCTGCGAGGCGTGCCGGATCGAGTATCGGCCGCACGCCGAGACCGTCGCCGCGGTGGCCGGTCGACCGATCGGTCGCATAACGCTGACCCACGGCGCGGGCTGCGCGCAGTGCGGGAACACCGGCTTCCGCGGGCGCGTTGGGATATTCGAACTGCTCGCGCTGGACGACGAAGTGAAGGACGCGATCGTGCGCGGCGTCTCGCGGCTCGAGCTACGCACGCTCGCGGAAGCGCACGGCATGCGCCCGCTGCGCGTGGACGGATGGAGCAAGGCCGAAGCCGGACTCACCACGGTTGAGGAGGTGCTTCGTGTCGTCCAACAATAGACGCCGCGCCTTCACGCTCATCGAACTCCTCGTGGTGATCGCCATCATCGCGACGCTCGCGGCCGTGGTGGCGCCTCAGGTGTTCCGCAACGTGGGCGACGCGAAACAGAGCGCGGCCAAGAGCCAGATCGAGATCTTCGCACTCGCGCTCGATGCGTACCGCCTCGACAACGACCAGTACCCGAGCAGCGATCAAGGGCTCGCGGCGCTGCGTGTGACGCCCACCACCGGAGACTTGCCGCGGAATTGGCGCGGGCCGTATCTGCGGAAGACGGTGCCGATGGATCCGTGGGGACGCCCGTACGTCTACGTGGCGCCCGGCAAGGTGAATGCCGGCACGTACGATCTCTACTCGCTGGGCCGCGACGGGAAAGTGGGCGGCGATGGTGAGGACGCGGACATCACGAGCTGGGGCGGACCGGTGACGCCATGAGCGCGAGTCTCGCGGGCACCGCGTACTCTTATCGGGCGGCGCGGCAGGATGGCGCGCTCGAGAGCGGCGTGCTCGACGCCGAGTCGCGCGATGAGGCGAGCGCGTTGCTCACCGAGCGTGGGCTCTTCCCGCTCGAGATCACGATCGCGCGGGAGCACGCGAGCGAGCGGCCGGCGATGCCGGCGGCCGATCTCGCGGTGGGGCTGCGGGTGCTCGCGACGCTCCTCGAGAGCAGCTTGCCCATGACGCGCGCGCTCGCCGCCTTCGCGGAACTCGCGCCCGATTCATGGGAAGGGGTCACGCCGTCACTCGTCGCCTCGGTGCGCGATGGCGCATCGCTCGGCGCGGCGCTCGCGGCGGCACCGGTGGACATCCCCACCGTCGTCACCGGCATCATCCAGGCGGGTGAGGGGGGGAGCGGGATCGCGCTCGCGGTGCGCCGCGCGGCCGATCTCACCGAGAGCGCGGCGGCGCGGCGAGCCGCGATTCGCGCGGCGCTCGCCTATCCCAGCATCCTGGCGCTGGCCGGCACGGGGAGCGTCGCGTTGCTCGTGGGCATGGTGCTGCCGCGATTCAGCGCGATCCTCGCCGATCTCGGCCAGGCGCTGCCGCCCGCCACGCGATTCGTACTGGCGCTCGCCGACTTCGCGCGAGCGACGGCGTTGCCTGGATTCGTGGCGCTCATCCTGTGCGCCGTCGCATTCCGCGCGTGGGTGACGTCGGATGCCGGCGCGCGCCGATGGTGCGAACTGCTCCTCGGCGTCCCCGTGGTGGGTGCGATCCGCCTCTCCGCGGCGAGCGCGCGCACGTGCGCCGCGCTCGCGTCGCTGCTGGAGAGCGGGGTGCCCGTGGCCGTGGCGCTCGCGCATTCCGCGCGCGCGGCCGGCGACGCAGAGATCGCGGCGCGCGTGCGCGCCGCGCGGGAGCTGGTCGTCACGGGGCAGGGAATGGCGCGCGCGCTCGGCACCGAGGGCGCGGTGACGCCCACGGCCGCACGGCTCGTACGCGCGGGGGAGGAGAGCGGCCAGCTCGCCACGATGCTGTGGCACGCATCGCGGATCGATGGCGAGCAGGCCGAGCGCCAGCTGCGCGCGGCGGTCCGGCTGCTCGAGCCGAGCATGGTGATCGCGTTCGGCGGGATGGTGGCGCTCGTGGCGGCGGCGCTGTTGCAGGCCATCTATTCGGTGAGGGCCACGTGATGATGCGCCGCGGTGTGACGCTCATCGAGCTCATCGTAGTCATCGCGATCCTCGGCGTGATGGCGGGGGTGGCGGCGTTGGGATTCCGTGGCGTACGACCGCGCGCAGCGGCGGACGCGACGGTCGCCTCGATCGAAGCCGCTCGCGACTCGGCGCTGCGCACCGGGCATGCGGTGCGTGTCATGGCCCACCCGAGAGGGGACAGTCTCGCCGCGCCCGTCTTCGCGCTCGCGCTCCCTGACGGCCGCGTGATCGCGAGCGCGGAGCTGAACATCGACCCGCTCACCGGGCGACGGGCGCATGCGGCGCCGTAAGCGAAGCGCGCCACGCGGCGCCGTACTGCTGGAGGTGATCGTGGCGCTGAGCATCCTCACCACGGCCGGCGCCGCGCTCGTCGCCATGACGGTGGATTCGATGCGCGCGGTGACGCGCGCGAGGGCCGCCGACGTGGAGCTGCGGGCCGCCGACGCGTTCTTCACTGCGGTGGCGCTCTGGCCGCGCGAGGACCTCGACCGGCACCTGGGCAGCCGGCATCAGGGCGTGTGGATAATGCGCGTCGACCGCCCGCGTGAAGACTTGTACGAGGTCACTCTCAGCGATTCGACGCGGCGTCGCGTGCTGCTCAAGACTTCCCTCTACCGGCGGGCGCCCGGGCATGCGACGCCGTAGCGGCTTCACGCTCGTCGAGGTGATGGTGGCGCTCCTCGTGGGCGGCATCGTGCTCCTTGGCGCGCGCGTGATGTTCGAGTCGCTCACCGACCAGGCGCACCGGATCGCGGACGCCGCCATCGTCGCGGACCGCGAGGCGAACGCGGATCGCGAACTGCGCGCCCTCGCCGGGCGGCTCGAAGTGGGCACCGCACCCGGAACGGAATTCGCCGGCGATCCGGCATCGGCCACGTTCGCATCGTGGTGCGAGGTGCCGGCGGGGTGGCTCGAGCGCTGCATCGTGCAGCTGAGCATCGAGCATGAGCGAGCGGGGAGCGCGCTCGTCGCGCGCACATCACTCGGCGATACGCTGGTGCTGCGGCGCGGATTCCGCGGCGGCGTGATCCACTATCTGGAATCCGCAGTGAGCGGCGGCAGCTGGATCCGCGTGTGGGGCGCCGGGATCACGGCCCCGGTGGCGTTCGGGATTTTCCTCGACCGCGACACGCTCATCGTGCGCATCGGAGAGCGCGGATGATCCAGCGTCGCCGCGGATTCGCGCTGCTCGCCGTGCTCTGGGTGATGGCCGGCGCATCGGTGATCGCCATCGGCGCCATGGCGGCGGCGCGCGCTTCACTGGCGGCGGCGCGCGGTCGCGCCCAGCTCACGCGCGCCGAGTGGCGCGCGGAGGAGTGCGCCGAGCAAGCGCGGGCCGTGATCGGTCGCGCGCTGGACATCGGCCAGTGGGATGATCTCGACCGCATCGTCGCGTCCGCGCACGCGCGTGAGTCGGATTGCGAGGTGAAGTTGCGCGCGGCGGGCGCGAGGCTGGACATCAACAAGGTGGATGACTCCATCCTCACCCGACTGCTCTCGCAGCTGCATGTGGCGGCGCCGCAGCGCGACTCGCTCGTAGCCGCACTCCGCGATTGGATCGATGCCGACGACACGCCGCGTCCGCTCGGCGCCGAGCGGGAGTGGTACGCCGAGCACGGGCGTTCGCCGCCCCGTAACGGCCCGCTCGCCGACATCCGCGAGCTGTGTCTCGTGCGCGGCTTCGATCGAGTCGCCGGCCTCGACTCGGTGCTGGATGTGGAGCCGGGGCCGGTCGCGATCGAGCGTGCGCCGGTGGTGGTGATCGCCTCCCTGCCTGGTTTCGACGCCGAAGCCGTCGCCCGCGTGGTGGAATTGCGGGGGCGGCGCCAAGCGCTCGGCGATCCGCTCGCGTTCAGCGGCGGCCTCGGCGAGCGCGCACGCGAAGACCTGCTCGCCCGGTTCTCCCAGCTCGCGGGCGCGACCAGCGTGAGTCCAGTTGCGTGGATACTCACCTCGCGTGCGACGCTCGGCACGCCGAAGGTGACGGCGGTGCTCGAGCTCAAGCTGGTGCGGTCGGGCACGCGCGCGGCGATCGTGCGCCGCAGGACGTGGATCGAATGAGCGTCGTCATCGGGCTCGCGATCTCGAGCGATGAGCTGCGGGCGCTCCGCTGGGACGGCCGGGAGGTCACGTGGGCCGTGCGCGCCGCCCGGGTGGCCGAGCCTGAGCTCGCGACACAAGTCGCCGAGTTGCTGCGCGGCACGCCGCGTTCGCGCTGGGGGAGGCCCACTGTCGCCGCGTCCGTCGGCCCCAGTGCGTCACAAGTGCGGCGGATTGCCGGGCTTCCGCCCGTGGCCGACGGACCGGCGCTGGATGCGCTCGTGCGCGAGAGCGCGCCGCGGTTCTTCTTGCGGAACGGCGTGCCCCTCCAGATCACCGGTGCGCTGCGAGACGATGATGGCAGCGCGGTCGCAGCGGCCATCGAATTGCCGACCGTGGAGGCGATCGAGCGCGGCTGTCGCATGGCCGGCTATCGCGTGCGCGCGATATTCCCGGCCGCCGTCGCGCTGGCGGCCGCGCTCCCCGATGCGGAGCTCGCATGGCGCGATGGCGAGACGACGCTCGAACTCCGCTCGCGCGGCTCCGCAGTGGGCACCGCGCGCCGCCGCGCATCCGGCGCCGAGGGAACGCACCGCGCCCCGCCCATGACTCCAGTCGCGTTGGAGCGACTGGGTGCGGATGGATGGCGCTTCTCCGACGCGCTCGGATCGGCGCTATCGCCGCTGGAGAATCCATTGGCGCTCCGCGCTACCGAGCGCGCACACGCCGCGACGTCGCGAAAGAGAGTGACGGTGGCTGCCGGCGCCGCCGCCGCCGCCCTGCTACTGGCGCTGCTCGCAGCCCCCGTGGCGAATCGCGTCGCGCGCGCCCGCACCGAACGGCAGCTCGCCGCGATCGCAGCGCGAGCGCGCGATGCCGCGCGGGTGGAGCAGGAGCTGCGGCGCGTGAGCGCGGCCTTGTCCGAGATCAGTTCCTTCGGCGCATCGCGCCGCTCCGTGACCAAGCTGCTCTCGGGAGTGGAGCACGCCCTGCCCGCGACGAGCGCGCTCATCGCATTCAATGTGGACAGTCTTGGCGGCACCCTCGTGCTCTTCGCACCGAACGCCGCCCGGGCCGTGGCTGCGCTGGACTCGGTGCGCGGGATCGCCTCGCCCCGGATCGTCGGCCCCGTCAGTCGTGAGACGATGGGCGCACGCGAGCTGGAGCGTGCGTCGGTGCGATTCACCGTGGCGAAAGCGGTGGGCGAATGAAGCGGATGCGCATCGCCGCGCGCGATCGCCGGGCGCTCGGGCTCGGCGCGGCGGCCGTGCTCGCCGTGCTCGCGTTCGCGCGAGGCGCGCCGGCCTACACGAATTGGCGCAGTGAGAGTGGCGCCGAACGCGCCGAAGCGCGCGCGGAGCTCGACCACGCGCGCGTGCTCGTGGCGCGAGCGAGCGCCGCGCGCGAGAGCACGATCACGCGCGGCCGGCGGCTCATCGCAGTCGCTCCCGCGATCCTCAGCGGAGAGACCGTGAACGCCGCTGGGGCCACGCTCGCCGGCCTCCTCTCCGGCGCAGCCGCGCAGAGCGGCGTCAAACTCGGCGCGGTGCAGTTGAGGCCGGACTCGCTCTCGCGCGCGGCCTTCACTCCCATCGGCGCGCGCGTCGATGCGACGGGAGACATTCGTGGCCTGATGCAGATGCTCTCGCTCATCGAGAGTGGGCCCACCGTGCTGCGCGTGCGCTCGCTCGGGATCACGCAACCCGACATCGCGGCGGCGGACGACCGCGTGGAGGCTCTGCATCTCGAGCTGGAGGTAGAGGGGTTGATGTTCAACTCGAGGAAAGGGCCGTGAGCGCGCGCCGGTGGGAGATCGTGTGCTGGAGCGCCACGGGGCTGTTCGTACTCGCGGCGGTGATCGGCGCGCGTGGCGCGGCCGTGAACGGCCCGGATGGCGAATCCGACGCGTTGCCGGCGCCCGAGCGCGCGATCACTCGTAGCGACACGGGCGCTGCAGTGATCACACCAGTGATCGCGAACGATCCCTTCCGCCTCGTGCGCCATCCCTCACCCATCGCGTATCGCCCCGAGCTCGAGGGCGTCGCGCCGCCCCCTCCGCCGCCCAAGCCACCGCATCCGGTGCTGACGTTGTCCGGCATCCTCGGCGGCCCGCCGTGGCAGGCGATGCTCGAAGGAGTGCCCGGCCACGACGCGAGCACTCTCGTCAACGTGGGCGACGTGCTGGGTGTCCTTAGAGTGCAGCGCATCACCGCGGATAGTATCGTGATCGTCGGCGAGGACACCACGTGGCGCCTCGGCGTCAAGCGGGCGTGGCCGTGAGCGCGCGCCGCTGGATGCTCACGGTGCTCCTCTGCGCTTCGCCGGCCGCGCTCGCCGCGCAGACACCCGCGGCGGGCGACTCCGTGTCGCTCCATCTCGTGGATGTCGACCTCCGCGCCGCGGTGCAATCGCTGGCGCGCTATCTCGACCGCCCCGTGCTCTTCGGCAACGTGGGCAGCGTGCGCGTCACGCTCGAGACGCCGGGTGCCGTACCCAAGTCGGCAGTCCTGCCGCTGCTGAAAGGCGTGCTCGCGAGCCAGAACTTCGAGTTGGTCGCGGATTCCTCCTACTATAGAGTGCAGGCCAAGCCGGCCCAGTCCGATCCAGCCACGGTGAAGCCGCCGGTGCAGCAGGGGGTGGTGGAATTGTTCACCATCCACCTGCGCCACGCGCGCGCGGCAGATGTCGCCGCAACCGTGAACGCGCTCTACGGGCACGCGGCGGCATTCGGTGAGATCGGCGCGATGCCCCAGACCCTGGACCAGGGTCTGCGTGCGGACCGTGTGCAGCCCGGGAACATCACGACGCCCAACGCGCCCGTGCCGCTCACGGCGCGCGCCGCTGTGATCACCGGCGAGCTGACCATCGTTCCCGACCAGCGGAGCAACAGCCTGCTCGTGCGCGCGACGCCGGAGGACTTCGAGCTCATCGCTGCGGCGGTGAAGGAGCTCGACATCCGCCCGCTGCAGGTGCTGATCCAGGTGATGATCGTGGAGATGCGCACCGACCGGAGCATCAACTTCGGCGTGGATGCGCAGGGTGGGCCGTTCACCAACAAGAACGGCACCACCGCCACCGGCACGCTGAGCAGCGCGGGCACGGCGGGCGATTTCGTGGTGAACGTGATGAGACTGGGCGGCATCAACATCGACGCCACGCTCACGGCGGCCGCGTCGCGCGGCGACGTGCGGATCCTGAGCAAACCGGTGATCGTGGCCGAGAACAACACGCAGGCGCAGATCCTCGTGGGAAGCCAGCGTCCGTTCGTGCAGGTATCGCGCTCGCTGCCCACGGACGCCGCCACGCGCGACCAGGTGGTGCAGTACAAGGATGTGGGGACGCGCCTCATCGTGCGCCCCACGATCAGCCCCGATGGCTACGTGGTGCTCGAGGTGACGCAGGAAGTGAACAGCGCCACGGCGGAGGTGCAGTTCAACGCCCCCGTGATCAGCACGCGCTCG
>Ga0335085_10010607_pt1 | contig 13759 bp, 13 predicted proteins | sample Lox_Sample_45_FD_206712 | JGI IMG/M metagenome (GOLD analysis project Ga0335085, IMG submission 206712) | Soil microbial communities from Loxahatchee National Wildlife Refuge, Florida, United States - Lox_Sample_4.5 | ecosystem: Environmental > Terrestrial > Soil > Wetlands | place: USA...
CCATTACGTTGGAGACGGCTCCAACCCATTGCACACCACAGTTCAATACAACGGTTGGACCGGCCCGAATCCTAACGGCTATACCACCGGGCACCAGATTCACTATCAGTTTGAGGGACTGTTTGTGGCAGCCAACATTCACCCGTCCGACGTCGCGGTCAAATTGACGCCAGCAAAGGCGATCGAAGGCGACATGTTCGACGCTTACGTGGCCTACCTGCGCCAATCGGCAACGCAGGTTGAGAAGGTGTATCAGATCGAAAAGGCGGGTGGATTTGTCGGAGCCGGATCGGCTGAATCGCGTGCATTCACAGCCGCACGGCTGGCTGCCGGCGCCAGCATGCTGCGCGATATGATCTACTCCGCCTGGCTCGATAGCGCCACGCCGGTTCCCGATCCGTACGCGGGAAAATAGCACAACATACCGTTCCGCATCGCTTTGATGCCCAGCCTTTACTTGCTTCCGCGGCGGCGCTTATAACTACTCCATAGGCGCCGCCTTCTCCCCATTCTTCCTGATCCCGACAATCGGCGGCGTACCTGAGCAGAGAGAGGATACGTCCATGCCAGACAAGAAGGTGATTGCAGTTTTGGGCGCGACTGGCGCGCAAGGCGGCGGCCTGGTTCGCGCAATCCTGAACGACCCGAATGGCGGCTTTACTGCCCGTGTTCTTACGCGCGACGTGAACAGCCCCAAGGCCCGGGAACTCGCGAAGCAGGGCGCGGAAGTTGTGGCCGCCGATGTTGATGACCTTGCCAGCTTGAATAGAGGATTCGCGGGCGCATACGGCGCCTATTGCGTAACGTTTTTCTGGGCGCACTTCTTGCCTGAGAAGGAGATGGAAGAGGTTAAAGCAATGGCCGAGGCCTCGCGCTCCGAAGGACTGAAGCACGTCATCTGGTCGACGCTTGAGGACACGCGCAAGTGGGTCCCGCTCAGCGACAACCGCATGCCGACGCTCATGGACAAGTACAAGGTTCCGCACTTTGACGGCAAGGGCGCGTCCGATCATTTTTTCACCGACGCCGGCGTGCCCACAACGTTTTTGCTCACTTCGTTCTACTGGGATAATTTCATCTATTTCGGCATGGAGCCCGCCGCCGGACCCGACGGTAAACTCGCCATCACATTTCCGATGGGCGACAAAAAGCTCCCGGGAATCGCCGCTGAGGACATCGGCAAATGCGCCTACGGAATCTTCAAGGCGGGGAACAAGTTCATCGGGCAAACCGTCGGCATCTCCGGCGAAAATCTAACCGGCGCGCAGATGGCGGCCATATTCTCTGAGGTGCTGGGCAGAGAAGTCCGATACAACAGCGTCCCTCCCGAGGTGTTTCGAAGCTTTGGCTTCCCGGGGGCCGATGACCTGGGCAACATGTTCCAGTTCAAGCGCGACTTCGAAGACTACTTCTGCGGCGCGCGCAATCCTGAATTTGCTCGAACGCTCAACCCGTCGCTGCAGGACTTCAAAACCTGGCTGACGAAGAACAAGAGCGCAATTCCAATCAAGTAGTTTTGCGGGCAACCGCAACTGGTAACCCCGGCTACTTTTTATCCATCTCCTTAAGCTTTTCCACGCGACGCCGGAAATCCGGATCGTCGCTGGCAAATCTTGCGTTCAGATAGGTCCGCACAATGTCTTCGGCCAGCTTCGGTCCAATGATCCATGCGCCCATGCAGATCACGTTTACGTCGTCGTGCTCCACGCATTGATGCGCGCAGTAGGTGTCGTGGCACAGTGTGGCGCGCATGCCGCGTACTTTGTTCACGGCGATGGCCGCGCCAACTCCGGTGCCGCAAACCATGATGCCGCGTTCGCAGCGGCCGGAAAGTATCTCGTCTGAAAGTTTCTGCGCTATGTCAGGAAAATCCGCGGGCGCGGTGTTATGCACGCCGATGTCTTTCACGTTGTGTCCCCAGGACTGCAGCGTTTCGATGAGCGGCCCTTTCATCGGAAAACCGAAATGGTCGCTTGCAATCACCAATTTCCATTTCTTCGCGCCGGATTCGACGGCCTGCACGTCGGCGCCGGCTATCGGCACGGCGGCGAGGCCACCGAGGAAGCTGCGTCGTGATACTCCCTCGCTCTTCATCGCGAACTCCTTCATTGTTGCTTCTTGTTGCCGCCCGATTCCAGTTCCGCCATCCTTTTCTCGAGAATGGGTTGCCAGTGTTGCTGCGCCGAGGGTTCCATCTCCGGCAGCCGGCCCATAACGACCCGATACGCAGCCCTGGCTCCTTCAAAATCGCCATTAGCGGCGAGCGCGTCGCCGAGGGCACGGTTGGCGTCAAACCCGTTGGGCGCCAGCGAAACCGCTGTGCGGGCAGCGCTCAGCGCCACAGCTGGATCCGACTTTAGTCCGCGAGTGGCGCGGCGCGTGTAGGCCATGGCCGTGGCATCGGGAATGGCATAGTCGCCATAGAAGACGGCGATGCTGTTCATGATCACCGCGTCAGGCTTGCGGCGGTTAAAGCTCTCGTAGGGGTTACGCACCCAGGTGCCGAACTCGTACCCGGCTAGGTCGCCATAGCTGATAAGGATAGGCCCTTTCACTACCGGAGGCACCAGGATCTCCTGGTTGTAGCTGGTGTCGAACGTGGGCAGCAGCTTGCAGGGAATGTCGTAGTCGCTGGGCAGCAGGAACGGCGCGGCGAAGTAGGCGAACGAGCACTCCTTCACGTTGTGTTCGTCAAGCCACTGTTTGGTCCACTTCAGTTGCTGGGCCCAGTCCACGTTGGCGTCGGAAAAGTACTTATTCGAATTGGCGGGGCCGCCCCACATCGCATTGCCGAAGGGAATGTAGTTTGGAAATGCGTGCAGCGATTCCGCCGCATGCGCCAGCAGCAGAATCACCACCACGTACGCCCACGGCTTGCCGAGCTTCACCAGCCACGCCCCTGCCGCTCCCAGCAGCGCAAAGACGAAAGGAAAGATCGGCAGAATATGGCGCTCGCCTATGTTGAGCGGGCCCGCCATGGCCACGGCAAGATAGAACGCTGCGGGGAATGCCATGAAAAGAATTTCGCGGGTTTGCCGGATCTTGCCAGAGACAAATACCCAGATGGCGAGCCCAATCAGCGCCAGCGTGCCTATCGTCCACTTCAACGCCAGAAGCGTGGGGAAGTAGTACCAGATGCCGTGCGCGTAGATCTTACCCATGAAAAACGTGGGCCAGGCTTCGCCAACGTCCTGCACGTCAACCAGCCCGAAGAGGTAGCTTTCAGGCAGTAGACGGTAGCGTGCGCAAAACAGGATGAACCACTGCATTGGCTTGGTGAGCGGTCGCGCCTCAACGGCCAGTGGAGCCATGCTTATGCCGTTCGGGTGCATCTGGAACCTGAAGCTGTAGATGCCCCAGAGAACAAACAACGCCACGCATCCGATGATGCTCAATCCAATGGCAGCCTTCTTAATGTCCCCTGACGGCAGCTTGTGTTGGGCCTTCCATCTGCCGGCGATCTCCGCCGCACCGAGCGCGACGAGCATGGGAAACAGCACGATGGTCGAGTGCTTCGATGCCAGCGCCAGGCCGAGCACCACTCCGCAGGCCAAGGCTCGCTTCCAGGACATCTGCTTTACGAATCGGTAGAAAAGATAGATTGTGGCGAAGAAACCGCAGGACGCTCCGGTGTCGGTCGTAACATACGGCGCGTTCGCGAGGACGGAGGGATCAAAGACGAACAGCGCCAGCGTGATGAGCCCGGCCGTGGCGCCGAACATCTCTTTGCCGGCGAGGAACAACACAACGGCAAGCGCCACGCCAAAGGTGAGGGCCGCCATGTGGACTCGGAAGAGAAGCGTGTCGGAGCTGTACATGCCTCCGTACCTGGGGTCGTTGCGGAAGATCAGCTCGCGGCCGCCGAAGTACGCTTCGTCTTTGAAATAACGTCCAAGCCTTGGCGCCATTTTCAGATCGAGAGGAACAAGCGGCAGAGTTGCCACCAGTTTTACCAGGGGAGGATGCTCCGGGTTCAGAGTGTATTCGCCATTGATCCAATTCACGTAGCCGGCGTAGATATGGTCGCCCTCGTCCCAGCTTAGCGACTGCTGCCGTGTCGACAACCCAACTTCAACCACCATGGTTAAAAGCAGCGCCAGAGCCCCTGCCGCAACCGCGTACCTTGCCTTCATTCGTTCTCCCTGTACTTTCAGACTGGCCGCAGTCGGGCTATCGCCTGAAGACTAAGGATAAGCGGTCACCCCGGCACGAACGAGCGGCACCGCATGTGCTGGAGCCAAGCGAATTCCTACGCTGCCTTCCGGTTTACCTGCCTGATCTTCGAGATGCCGGAAGCCAGGCCTCCGTCGCGCAGCCATTGTGCTACGGACAGATGGAAAGCTATGGAAGGACCTGGAGAATTCGCAGGAGGAGGAGACTAGTCGCCGCTCTCGGCAGAGGCAAAGGCCGGAATCCGCCGCAGCATCAGGGTGAACATCAGCCACAGCAGCATCACCGCGGGAACCGCTACCAGCATCCAGCCGAACAGCGCCTGACCGGCGAACCACGCCAGCTTAGCCAGGGGGCCGATGGTCACAAAGTTTCGCAGCCAGTCGGAGACATGAGGATGGGCAGCGCCAGTTCCAAACATCCATTTGCCCAATCGCATGAATGGAACGATCAGAATGATTTGAAGTGGCATGGCGGCGTAGTTTGCAGCCTGGATGGCAGGCTGATTCAGCCGCAGCAGCAGCGCAATGGCGGCGCACAGTACCGTGGGAACGCCGACAACAGGAATGCAGCCGATGGCGAAGCCGAGCGCCAACGCAAGCGCGAGCCGGCCCGGCGAGATCCCTTGTCGGAGCCATTGCTTCACATCGAATTCGACCGGCTTGCTGAAGATGCGCATCGACGCTTTTCCCCTTACTTCGATTAAACACGGATCTTGAATTTGGTCGTGCGACTTTCGGGCCATTCCGAATGAATCTTCAGTGAATGAACCAAAAGCGTAAGCACAGCGCGCTCATCGTCCCATATGTGGAATTCTATCGAGTCTTGTGCTCAGCTGTTTCAGGAGGTTTAGACCCGGGTACTCGTCATTAGTGGCGTTTGCGATAAACTTGGACCCGATGCGGGTATTCGGAATCGATTGCGGGACCGAGGTTACGGGTTTCGGTGTCGTGGAGCCTGTGGAAGGAGGCCGTGAGGCCCGCCTTGTCTGCAAGGCGCTTGGTTCCATTCGGCTTAAGAAGGCGAATAGCACGCCCGAGCGCCTGGAACAGGTGTTTCGAGAGCTGTCGGCGGAGCTGGATCGCTGGCAGCCGGATGCGGTTGCAATCGAGGAGGTCTTTTACTCAGTGAACGCTAAAACCGCGTTGAAGCTTGGCCAGGTTCGCGGCGTGGCATTGCTGGCCGCCGCAAGCAAGGGCTTGCCGGTGGCGGAGTACGCGCCGCTCAAGATCAAATCCAGCGTGGTTGGCTACGGATTGGCAAAAAAGGAGCAGGTGCAGTTCATGGTCGCCCGGCTGCTTGGACTTGCGGAGCTTCCTGAGCCGGCAGATGCGGCGGATGCACTCGCCATTGCTATTTGTCACATTCACAGTACGCAAACTCTTTTGCTTCAGGGTTCGGCAACCGGGGGAGCGCGATGAGACGGGTACTTCTCGTGTTCGCCGTAATTGCAGTGTCAGCTGCCCGGCCGCAGATTTCTGATGCTCAATCCTCCAACCCGCAAGCCGGAGTTTTTACAGCCGATTTCACCAATCCAAGCATTACGCCTTCGCATTGGATACTTACTCTACATCGCGACGGAACCGGCCATTTTCACGCCGAGGGCGACGATGCAAGCACGATAAAGAAGACTGCAATTGAAGTTTCGGATGAGGACCGGGACGTTCGGTTAAGCAAAGATTTCACAGATCAGGTTTTTGCTGTTGCGGAACAGCACAACTGGTTTAACAAGCCCTGCGAGAGCCACGCCAAGGTGGCATTTCAGGGATGGAAGAAGCTGAGTTACAGCGGTCCGGAAGGGCAGGGAAGTTGTACTTTTAACTACTCTCAGGACAAGCAGATACAGGCTCTTGGGGAGTCTCTGATCGGCGTTGCTGAAACCCTGCGCGAGGGCGCCAGGCTTGAGCTGCTGCTGCAGCACGACCGGCTTGGCCTCGATCGCGAAATGGAGTACATCACCGACAGCGCCAAAGACGGCCGTTTGCGCGAGATCAGCGCCATTCGCGAGATTCTGCGGCGGCTGGCTGAAGATGACGAACTGCTTGAGCGCGTCAGAAAGCGGGCCCGCAACCTGCTGGCACAAGCGGGGAGTTGATTTTCGGTCACGTGGATTGTGATTTGTATTAGACGAAAGATTTAGCGCGACTTTTACATCCTTGAAGGTGTCGTATAGATAGATGTTCGGGTCCCCTGGGAGACAAAGGATCGCTTCGGGAGACTGGTCGTTCAGGAAGGCGGAAGGCCATGAAACAAAGCGAAAATCGCGAGGGCAGCCGGAATCGGTCCTTAGAGAGCCGTCAGGCGACCTGGTTGCTGGCAGCAACTGTTGCCGTTCTTGGTGTCATCCTGGGAACTTGCGTTGTCCGTGCTGATGACGACGCAGCTGGCGGCCCGATGGGTGCGGCTCGGCTCAGCAGCGTGGAAGGCCAGGTCCGTTTAATGCAAGAGGGTCAGGTGATTGCCGATGCGGCGCCGGTTAACGCGCCGCTGTTTGCCGGAACGCGCATCGAAACCGGCGAAGACGGCAAAGCAGAGATCCAGTTCGACGATGGCAGCGTGGCGCGAATCTCGCCTAACAGCGCCCTTACGATCCAATCGATTGGCGGAGACGGAAGCACTGGCACCGACCTGGTGCTCAACAACGGCCTTGCCTACTTTGAGCTTCAGGGCAACATGCAGAATGGCCAAACGCGGGTGATCTTTGGCAATAGCGTGACCACGGTGACCGGCTTTACCGTTCTGCGCGTTCGCATGGATGCGCCTCCGGGCGACCTGGCTATATTTTCGGGCAACGCGCATCTTGAGCGAGGCAACGCCATGGCGGTGGATCTGCGCGGCGGTGAAAGTCTCACATTCGACGCTTCCGATCCAAATCACTACAACCTGGTCGATGGCATTGAGCCCGACTCATGGGATACGTGGAACTCGGACCGCGATCAGGCGCTTTCGGCCGCGGCTGCCGATCAGACGGGCGCGGCCGGCCAATTCGTGAACAGCCAGAACCCCAATCCCGAATGGAATGATCTGGACTCCAACGGAAGCTGGTACAACGTTCCCGGACAAGGCTATGTGTGGTCGCCCTACGCGGCTTCGAATGTGGGATGGGATCCCTACGGCTGCGGCCACTGGATGTGGACGCCGCGCTTCGGTTACATCTGGGTCTCGTGCGAGAGCTGGGGCTACCTGCCGTATTCCTGCGGCTCGTGGAACTTCTATGACGGTTTTGGCTGGGGCTGGGCTCCAGGCATGGGTGGATGCATGCCCTGGTGGCACAGAGGCGTCTATGTTGGATGGAACGTGGTGAACCCGCCGTACTGGTATCACCCGACTCCTCGTCCGATCCTGCGTCATCCGGTGGGGAGAAACCCGGTTCCGGTGATTAACGTGAACCATCCATCCCAGGGTGGTCCCAACGAGTTGCCACAGCGCAGCAGAAACAACCCTGTGCTCATTTCTGGCAGCACGGTCGTGCCGATGCGCCGGATTCAGAGACCCGAAAGCTATGTTCGTTCCAGCTCCGGGTTTGTCTATTCGCCGCCCGGCAACAATCAGATCCGGAGAGATGGCGGACAGGTGGTAAACGACAGCCAGAGCCAGATCAAGCGCCCAGCCTATGTGCACAGCCAGGCAGGCGACAGCTATGTGCGCCAGGTCAACCCGGGAGCTGCGAATTCATACACGCCTCCGACGCAGGGGAACGGTGGAGATCGCAATGGCGCGAATCGCAATTACAATCCTCCGCCGACAGTGATCACGCAGCCGGGACGAATTGTGATGCCCCCAAGCCAGAATCGAGGGGAGCCGGGCCGTACTTACACGCCTCAGCCACAGCCTCAGCCGGTGCAGCCAAGGACCGAGCCGAGCCGTCAGTACACGCCTCCGCCACAGCCGCGGTATACTCCGCCCCCGCAACAGCAACCACAGCCGCAGCCACGGCCTGAGCCCAGCCGTCCGTACACACCGCCCCCCAGCCAGCACTATCAGGGTGGAGGCAACGCGGGTGGCGCCTCATTTGCGCGGCCGGCGGCACCTTCCGGCGGCGTTGTTCCCGCAGGTGGTGGCGGTGCACACGGTGGCGGCGGTCCTGCTCATCGCTAAAGGCGAATGCGAGCGCAGCAATCTCTCCGGCGTCCTGAGAGCATGGGACGCCGGACGTGTTCTTGTACGAACGTGTAAGGCAGTATCTCCGACCGCGTGCAAACGGACATCATCGTCAGCTTTGAAGCCAGATGCATTTTGCGGGCTTGCCAAAGTCACTGGCTAAAAGCCGAGCGTTACGCCTTTTTCACCGATGACGGTAAAGCAGTCGAGAAGGTGCGTGAGGCCGAGCAGTTCACGTATGCGCTTGCCGAGGTGGACGAGCTCAAGGCTGCAGCCTTTCGTCTTGGCCGAGACCATGAGGCGAACCAGCGTGCCAAGACCCATGCTGTCCATGTGCGTGAGATCGGCGAGGTTGAGAATGATGCGGCGATGGGTGGGGATGAGCTGGCTGATGCGCGAATAGAAGTTGCCGGACACGGTAGTGATAAGGCGGCCGTGAAGATGGACGAGCGCCACTTCGCCCTTTTCTTCAATAGAAATATTCAGCGTGCAGACGGGTGCAGGTTCAGTCATTCGGGCTGTCCTTGCGATGAGAGACCATGGGGAATCGGGGACGGTCTGGTGCGATCTTCTCACGAGCAGGCGGGAATTGAAAATAGAGATCGGGCCTTTCGGATACGGCTTTCGCCAGAGATGTTGATTTTAATGGACCGTCCTCCGGGGGGCGGGCCTATACTTTGTGCGTCACCATTCTTCCCTGGCAGGGAAAAACTTCACAAGCGAGGTGGTGTAATGGCAACTTACCTGGTGCAGGTATCGTATACGCCTGAGGCGTTGAGCGCGTTAATTGCGAAGCCGCAGAATCGCACGGCAGTAGTGAAGAAAGCCGTTGAGAATCTCGGCGGAACGTTTGTCGGATCGTGGATGGCTTTCGGTGACTATGACCTGGTGCTTTTGATCGAAATGCCGAACAACGTAAGCGCGGCGGCTCTCGCAATTGCCGCGGCGGGAGGCGGATCGCTGAAGTCGATAAAGACGACGCCTCTACTCACGGTTGACCAGGCACTTTCCGCCTTTAAAAAGGCCGGCAAATCGGGATACACGCCGGTGAAATAACTGAAAACCGAAATTGTTGAGCTGAACGGACAATGGCCATGCGCATAGGCAGGGCCACTTGTTTCTGGTGAAATCGGCGTACTGCGCTCTCAGTCCGCGGCTACAGGTGTCTTTGCCGCTCGGCGCTCACGGCCACTCAATAGATAGATTGCCGCGCGCAGTTCAAGCAGAGGATCGGCGGAAGGTTCGATTCCGTCCACTCGCGGAATGGGATCGAAGATGATGTGCTGCTGCTGCGGAAGCGTATCGCGTACGACTGCGTTGAGCTCGATCATTCCCAACTCGACCAGCTCGCGCGACTCCGGCCAGTGAACAGTCGCGTCGTCGGTCACGTCGCCGGGCTCTGACACCTGCACGAGAATCTTCAAGCGGACCGGCCCTTTGCCGACACGTTCGGCGATTTCATCAAAGTGATAATTGGCGGAGAGTGCCGCAACCTGCGCGTCGTTCAGGAAATCATTGCCGAGCTCGGGAACGATGCGATAGCGGCCGAAGCGGGATGTACCGGCTGCGTTGATGAACTTGAATGCCGTAACGCCGAAGTAGGTGTCGCGCGCCAGACTGGACGGGAACGGCTTGGGAGCCTGCACAAAAGCCAGCGCCGCCGGATGCGCGCCAAGAAACTTCTCGATCGGTTTGGGAGAAGGGACATCGGGTCCGCTTGCAGCGGCCGCGCGCAGAAACTCGAGGAACTGGTAACCGTCACGCGTGGGAAAGCCGTCGGTTGAGTGCGAAACGATGTCAGTGTGGACGTGCTCGGCGAGATTGAAGCGAATGGCGAATCCGCGCGGGTTCGCTTCCGGCGCATTGTCGGGGATTTGGGGCAATCCGGTTGAGTTGGAGAAGCGAACTGTGACGGGAGTTGATGGCCGCTGCATATGCGGCGCGCGAGTTAAGTCAGTTGCTCGCGGCCCTGGCGCAAATTTACCGGTGAGCATAAGGCCCTTGGCATGGGCGGGTCGATAGCCAGGGTGCGATCCAAAGATCTGGTGAAACTGCGCAAGAAGATCGTTGGCCAGCACTACGACACGTTCGTCCTGTGGAAGGGGCATAGGGGAAACCTCCTTGGGTTAGATAGGGTGCGAGAAGGGGAAATCACTTGCGGATGCCGGAACAGCTCTGCTGATCGTTTTGATGATGCCTGATTGATATGGTTGCTACATTAACCGGCGGCGAATCAGGTCAAGCGCCTGCTGGGAGGCGAATTCACGAATCCGCTGGCGATCGCCGCGAAAGGTGCGATCCATAACATCGGTCCGGTTGGCATCGGATAGCGCGATGTATACGAGGCCGACGGGCTTGGTGGCAGTAGCGCCGGCGGGGCCGGCAATTCCGGTAACCCCGAGACCGAGCGTGGCTCCGGTGCGGATGCGAATGCCGTTGGCGAGAGCCTCGGCAACTTCCGCCGAGACAGCGCCGTGCCGCGCAATCAGCTCAGCCGAAACACCGGCAAATGCGGCCTTCAAAGGGTCAGAGTAGACAACGGCTCCGCCGAGAAAGGCGCGGGAGCTGCCCGGAACGGATGTGATGCGCTGCGCGATCAGGCCGCCGGTGCAGCTTTCAGCCACGGCCAGCGTGGACTGGCGGAGTCCCAGGTAGTAAAGAACGATTTGCTCGAGCGATTCGCCGGTGGACGAGTAGAGCCAGTCTTCAAGCGTTTCTTCAAGCCGTCCGGCAAGCTCGTCGACGCGCTGACGCGCAAGTTCAGGATTCGCTTTGGAGCAGATGAGCGTGAGCTGGATGTCGCCCGCGTGCGCCAGGATGGTGGTTTCTACGTCGGGGTAGGTGGTGTAAATGGGAGCCAGCAACTTATCTGCCTGCGACTCGGGAATCATGGCGGCGCGCAGGGTGCGTTTGGCGATGTGGCGCGGCGGCACAGCCGTACGCAGGCGCGGCGCGCATTCGGCGTCGAACAGGGGCTTGCACTCGTTCGGTGGGCCGGGGATAAGCATTAAAAGCTTGCGATAGCCCTCAAAGGTCGTGTCGAGCCATTGGCCGGGCGCGCTGCCGTTGGCATTGGGCAGAATGGTTGCGCCTTCCAGCACATCGGCTTGCTTGAGGTTGTTTTGCGGCATGGTGATGCGCCAGGAGGCGGCGCGCGCATGTAGTGCGGCCACCTGGGCGGCGTCACGGCGCATGGCGATTGAAAGAGCTTCAGCAACAGCTTCGCGCGTAAGGTCGTCCTGGGTGGGTCCAAGGCCACCCATGATCACAAGAACGTCAACGCGGGCCAGCGCAACGCGAATGGAATTGACCAGGTCCTTGAGGCGGTCGCCGACGATGGTTTTGAAAGTGACGGTGATGCCGGCCTCGTTGAGCTTCTCTGTCAGGTAGAGCGAATTGGTGTCTTGCCGCCAGGGCGTGAGCATTTCAGAACCGACGGCGATGATTTCAGCTTTCATGAAGGAACAGCTCCTAGCCACTAGCTCTCAGCTTTCAGCCAAATCGTGCGAGTCAGGGCATGTCTTGTTTATTCAAGGCTCGTCGGTGATCGGAGTGACAGTTCAGGTGCTGAAATACTTCAGTTGCTTTCAGGGTCCGATTGCGATTGGACAAGCCGGGCGCGGAATGCAGCTTTAGAACAGGCTCATGCCCTCCACACCCAAGTCCACATCATAAACGGCTTCGTTGGTGGCGAGAATAGTTGTGCCGAGAGGTGAGAAGGCGACGCCGATGAGGTTAACACCGGAAAGCGCCAGCGACGCTTCACCGTCTGGCGTGATGCGCACCAGCCCGCGACGGCCCTTCAGGCACGCAGCCACGTAGACGTCGCCATCCTTTGAGAGCGCCAGCCCCTGCGGGCGGCCCAGGCCGCGGAACCAGGGGCGAACGTCGCCGTTCGGCTCGATGGCCCAGATGGCCTCATTCGACGAAAGGGAGGGTGCGGTGACGAAGAGCGTGCCGCTTTTGCTCATCGCCAGGTGGTAGGCGGAGACGCTGGGTTCCAGCGTTGCGTGGACGAATATCTGGCGCTGTGGGTTGATCTTGAATATGGTCCCGCTGCGATCGCCGACGTAGAGGTTTCCTTCGGAATCGAATGCCGCGCCGGTGGCGACGCCCATGCCTTCGGCGTAAACAGTAAACTCGCCGGCGGGATCGACGCGGAAGACGTTGCCTTCTGCGCGGGAAGTGACGAACAGATCGTCGTCAGGGGAGATGGCGAGGCCGGTGGCGTTCAGGATGCCGGAGACGAACGGCGTGCCGTGCCCACCCGGGCTAACGCGCACAACAGAGACAGGCATCTCTTTGCCGCGCTGGCCGGAGATGGTCGCATAAATCATGCCGGAACGGCTCACCGCGGGACTCGTGACAGGATGCAGACCGTCAGAAAGCTGCCGCGCAACGCGCAGCGGCACGTTGTTGCTGACGCCCGCGGAGCTGCGCACTTCAATCGTTCCGGTGGAGGCTTCGCCGGGAACGGAGATTGCCAGACGCGAAGAGCGGCTCATCAGGATACGCGCCTGCAAACCATCGACAAGGACCGAGGGCGGGCCGAACGAGTCGGGCCCGAGCTGAGCGCCATGCAATTCGATTTCGCCGAGGGGCAAGGCGGCGGCGGGAATTACGTCGTCAATACGAGGCTCGCGAGCGGCCTTTGATCCGGATTGTGAAAAAGTACGAGGCATCTTTGTGAGTGGCTAAATCCAAATGCGCAGTAAGGCCGCAATACCCCAAGCATACAGCCCGGCGGCGACATCATCGAAGACGATGCCCCAACCCTCGGGAAGACCTTCAAGCCTATTTACGGGGAACGGCTTGGTCATGTCGAACAGCCGGAAGAGAACGAGCGAGATTAAAGCGTGCCGCCAATCGATGGGGCAGCCGAGCAGCGCAATCCATTGTCCGGCCACTTCGTCGATGACGACGAACTGCGGATCTTTGCGGCCGCTTTCCCTGGCACAAATCGTCGCGGACGGAACGCCGGCGACGACGGAAAGCGCAATGCCTGCCAGCAACACAATGAAGAGCATTTGCGGCGCGGGATGAGCCCTCCATGCATAAGCGGCCCAAAGCAGCAGAGCGGCGACGGAGCCCCAGGTGCCGGGGCCTGGCCTGCCGTAACCCGCCCCGAAGAACGTGGCCACCGCAAACGCCCAACTGGTCCTGGACGGTGCAGCAGTGGAAGTTTCAGCATTCATCCGAGCCCCCGCGCCTTCCACCGCCGGACCCCCGGCCTGCGCCACCGAGATCTTCGAGCACTTCGGGATCGAGAACCGGTGAGCTTATCTTGTAGACGCCCATAGCCCATTTGCCCAGGTCGATCTTGCGGCAACGGTCGCTGCAGAAAGGGAAGTCCTCGTCCGTGAGCTGCACAAGCATTCCGCAGGTGGGGCAGTAAAGCAGTTTGGCCGACTTTTTCTTTGCAGGCATGGCGTGAAAACCGTCAGGGACTATGTTAGCGCGTTGCGTCCGGCTCGTTTTCAGCTCGCGG
>Ga0335085_10010608_pt1 | contig 13758 bp, 13 predicted proteins | sample Lox_Sample_45_FD_206712 | JGI IMG/M metagenome (GOLD analysis project Ga0335085, IMG submission 206712) | Soil microbial communities from Loxahatchee National Wildlife Refuge, Florida, United States - Lox_Sample_4.5 | ecosystem: Environmental > Terrestrial > Soil > Wetlands | place: USA...
CGCGCCCTTGCATTTCTCCCGCCCTCGTTTTCAGTGTCATATCTCATCTTCCAGCCGGTCAAATTGCTCCCGGAAGGCCTCCCGGGAGCGGTCCGGCGGCGCGCCCGCCACCGGAGCCGCTGCCCTTTCCTTCCGGTCGAGCGCGCCGCGCAAGAACAGAAACAGCAGTGCCGACCCAAGGACCACTCCGACGGCTGGCAGCGCAAAAAGCATTCTTCCGGTATCGCCGCTGGGGATGATCAGGATCCGCTCTCCGTAAAGTGCCTTGTAGTGCTCGATGATCGCAGGTTCGCTTTCTCCCGCGGCCACCATTCCCTTGATCTCCTGCCGCATCTGCTCGGCCACCGGGCTCATGTGCTCCGCCACGGATTGCGAGTAGCAGCACGGTGCGAGCAGCCTCTCCTCCACCCGGCGGATTTCCACGTGCTGTTGCGGCGTCAGCGCGGCCGGCGTCGCGGAGAGTGCAAGGGTCAGCAGCATCATGTACATGTTCGCGTCCGCCTCGTCCGTCTAGCTCCCACTCCGGCCCCGCGAGAGATAGACGGCCTTTTGTTTATCCGCTGCGCCTGTCCAGGCCACGTACAGGCGCCCTCCGGTGCCCGCAGCGACGGTCGGCCGCTGCGCAGAAGAGGAAATCCCGGGAACGGCAGCCGGAATTCCGAGTTTTCCATCCGGACTAATCTCGACGGCATAAACACCGAACGGGCTCCAGCCGGCCTTTGCCTGGGGATCTCGTCCCTGAAACACCAGCACAGCCCGTCCATCGTCCCCGACGGAAAACGCCGGATAGTTCGCGTCCAGAATCTTCTGCGAGCCTATAACCGCCGGCGCCCACGTAGCGCCGCCGTCGTCTGTCCATGAAAGCCGCACACCGCTGATCTCCGGACGTGCCTCCGTCAGCCAGGCCACGTAAATGCGCTTCCCGCTGCGTGCCACCGCCGGCCCGGAGTCCGGGCAGCCGTCGATCTTCCAGTTGTCCTCCGCGATTCGTCGCGGTGCGGTGAATGTCTGCCCGTTATCCCGGCTTACGGCCACCGTCATGTCGTGAATGGGGCCCGGGTAAATGTGACGCCAGATGACGAGCACCTCGCCTCCGGGCCCAAAGGCCAACGTCGGCCGGCAGCAGGGACAGATCCTGATGGCCACGCGCGAGTTTTTGCCGAAGTTCGCCCCTCCATCCGTGGATCGTGCGAGATAGACGGCGTAATCCTCCTCATCTCCGCTTTCGCGGTCGCGCGTGTCAATCCACACCGCGTACACATCACCGTTCGGAGCCACTCCGAGCGAGGGGTACCCGCTGAAGCTGTCGTCCGTCTTGTCCGCGACGGCGATGGGTTTCTCGAAACTGGCGCCCCAGTTGCGCGAACGCGCGAACAGCAAGCGATGGCCCTCGTTCCACGCCGCGTAGATCGCCCTCTCCGTTGCTACAAATGCGGGACTGTTCTCGCCCGCGGACGTCACCTCACTTCCCGGCTCGCTTACCCACACCGGCTTCCCGAAGCTGTCGCCTCCATCAGAAGAGGTGAGCAGCCCGAGCCGTGACTGCTCCCCGTCCTGCAGCACCGCCAGCAGGTAGAGCGTTGGCGACGACACCCAGTCTGCTCCGAGCTTCGGATTCCGCGAGACGGTGATCCCCGCCTGAACCAGCACCGCCCGCGGCGCTGGCTCGAATTGATACGCGTCGGAACGGCTCTGCACGTGTTCACATCCAAAGGTAATCCCAACGGCTAGCAGCACTGCCACCGCCGTGCGGCCCCCCTCAATTGCCCGCATGAGCCCTCCTTACTTCTGCAGAACTCGGCGCCCCTGTGGGGTCCCCAAACTCTGGATTGGTCAGAAAGTTTTGATCCGTGAGCGAGTTCAGGAACGCAATCAGGTCCTTCACCTCGCTCTCGCTGATTGAAAACCCCTCGATAAACTCGCTCCTGAGTGGATTTGGGCTGTGAGATGTAAGCGCCGCGTGCCCCTTCACCGCATAGTGCTGTTGGATCACTGCCTCCAAAGTGGGCAGCGAACCGTCGTGCATGTAAGGAGCTGTTACGGCGATGTTTCTTAACGTGGGCGTACGAAATGCTCCCTCGTCCTCAGCGTGTGAGGTGACGTCGCGGAGGCCGTGATCCCATGGTTTGTACGCTCCATGGGAATCCTCGTTATAGAGCCCTGTGTTGTGGAACCCGGTTTCCGGGAAAGCGAGTCCTTGGGCGGTGTAGTTATCCGTGAAATTGACGCCGTCATGGCAGTGATAGCACTCCAGCCGTTCGCCAAAAAAGAGCGCCTCACCTCTCTTGGCGGCTGCGGAAATTGCATTTGCATCACCATGCTTATAGCGATCGTACGGAGAATCGAATGAGAGCAGAGTGCGCTCGAAGGCCGCGATTGCCTTTGTGATGTGCGGGACGTCGACCGGCGGGTTGTCTTGCGGAAACACCTGGGCGAATTCGCGCACATACTCCGGGTCAGCCGCCACGTGGGCGGCCAGTTCGGCCTCGTGTCCGGCCATTGCCATCTCCAGGGGGTGATCAGAAAACAGAGGAAGGAGCATTTGCTTTTCCAGAGAGGTGATCAGCGGATTTGCCCAGGTGTAGGAGGGCAGATACGCCACATTGGTCAGCGTCATCACGCTGCGGATCCCCGGCTCACCAGTGGCACCCAGATGGGTGCGCTGCCCATCTGTGAATCCATGGGCTTGCTGGTGGCAGGTTGCACACGACATGCTCCCGTTTACCGACAGCCGCTTCTCATAGAACAGCCTCCGGCCGAGCCGAACCTTTGCCGGGCTCATGGGATTGTCCGCTGGCACCGCTGGCGTCGGCGCCCATGCGGGCTTATTCCACTGGAAACGTGCATCCTCCGGTTTCGTGCCCGGGGCGCCAGGTTCCCCTTGGGCGGACGATACCCGCGCCGCAGCGACGCACGCGAGGACTACGAGAACCATCGCGCACGCCGGTCCGCGTGTCCCGCTTGGATCTGCCGTAGAGCCAGCCATCATTTCCTCGCTCTGTAGAAGACAGTCTGGGCAATCACCGGGGAGCCGCGGAATGGAAGCCCCAGCGCTCCCATGACCGGCGCGCAGTCCGGATCGTCTTCGCCCGACATACACCCTGGTGCAGTACTCGGCGAATTTACGGTCACGTCCGAGTTCGCAAGGAGCCTGCCGAAGTCGAAGATGACAACGTCCTTTGCCGCGTCGAATTCTTCGAGTGTCACGACAATCCGGTTCGGGTTCATGCATTCCTGCGGAGGCGCGGCAGTACGAACGGTTCCCCCGCAACCCGTGCTTCCGATGTGTACCGGAAAGCCCCGGGAGTGAGCCTCAACAGCCGCGTTCTGCGCCCGCGCGCCCGGTTCCGCGGGAGTCGCAGCCGCTGTAGCAGATGCTCCCGAAGGTGCCACCACGACCTCCGCTCGGATGAACTTGTAGCCGCTTTGCCAGGTCCACAGCATTGCGGTCATGTTCAATGGAGACGGAGCCTGAAGTGGGTCCACGTGATCCAAATCGAACGGCACTCCGACGGTGAACCGCACACCCTTGTACTCTCTGGGCGGGGCCGATCCAGTCGCTTCGGCGTGCATCGGAGTGTTTCCGTTCCGGCACTCGCCCGTTCCGTCTTCAAGGTCGATCAGCGCCAGCGATTTGTACTGCCATACGCCGTCCTGGTCGAGCGCCACTGGCGTAGCTCCACCTTGTGCGTCAATCAGTTCGATGTTCGACACGAAGAAACGCAGATCAGCCGGCGTCACCGTAGTTGCGCCGGTGCCCACTCCCTCGTAAAGCTTTCCGCAAGCAAAAGGTTTCCCGGCCAGCCGGCCTTCGAATCGGACATGCACCGGTTGGGGCTTCAAGCCCGTTCCGGCTTCCTGGGATGCCGCTCCGCCGGCCGCAAGGGAAATCAAGATCGTAAGCAGTCCGAATATTCCCGCTCGAGACATCACGCTACCTCCTCCCTGCAATCTCTATCCCCGATACTGGACCTCATCGCGTATGCAGGTATTTCAGCAGATCCTCCAACTGCTCCGCGTCAAGCGTCTGCCGGAACGGCGGCATGATTCCGCGGCCGTCGAGAATCGTTTTTCTCACCTGCTCGTCCGTTGCGGGAGCGCCGCTGGGAAGCTTCGGCTTCTGAAACACTCCAATTAGCTTCGGCGGCTTCTTCACCAGCTGCAGGTTGTTTACGTCGTGGCATGCGCTGCAATTCTGTTCGTATAACGCGGCGCCCATCGAGACCATCTCCGCTTCTCTTTTCCCCGTGGCCGCCTCATTTCCGGAGCAGCCACAGAGCAGTCCGGCAAGTACGCCCAGGCCAACCGTCAGCACGCAACACCTGTGCCCGTGACTACGCGCCGGCATGCTCCACCTCTCGGATGGCCGCCACTGCCTCGGGCGCCTTCCACTCGTTCGTCGTCCATTCCTTCACAACTGTGCCGTCCGGCCTGATCAGAACGGTGCACAAGCTGTGCGATATCTGGTTGTTCGACTCGATGTAAACAAGGCCGAACGCATCCGCCAGCTCACGCAGGTTTTCGGCCGAAGGTGAAGTGAACTGCCAATGCGCGAATCCGCTTGCTTCCTCATTCAGGTACGCAAGCCCGTATTTCCGCAGGATGGGAGCTGTGTCGTACTTGGGATCCAGGCTGATGGTCAGCAGTTGGGTCCGCGCGTACTCTTGCGGGTTCTTCGCAAGCTCCCGGTTGACCGCGGCAAACAGGCTGCTCGTCAGCGGGCACATTGTGGGAATGGAACACCGGGTGTACACAAACGTCAGCAGCAGCGTCTTGCCGCGGAAGTCCGAGAGGTGCACCGTCTTGCCGTCCTGGTTCACCAGCTCCACGTCGGGAATCTCCTCGCCCGCCGAGAGTTTCTTTCCCTGGCTCGCCACCAATCCGCGCTGGGTTGAATCCGTCACCACGATCTCGTCCAGCCAGTACTCTTCATTCGACTTCACCACCACGCGTGCCCGGATTTTGTCCCCCGGCTCCATGGCGGAGAAATCCGTTCCTTTGGCCACCGGGTACGGCATGGTCATTGCCGCCATGAATCCGGGTATGTCGTCGTGATCCACCACCACGGTGTGATGGGCGGAGTCTTTACTCACGATCTGGCCCGTCAATTCGTAGTACTTCGTCGATGTGCCGCACGCCGCGAGCCCGAGACACACAACGAGAGCCAGGGTCCGCGGCCATGCCTTCAAGCGCATTTTCGACCTCCCTTCACAACTCTAAGCAGGCGATTGCTCGATTGAGCGGCGCGCAAGCGCTCGCGGACGCGCACTGCCGCGCCCGAGCGGAGCTCCGCCGCGGTGGCAGGCCTCGCAAGAAAATCAGGTCAGATCAGAGGTACTGGACAGGAGGGCCCCGCTTGGAAGGTCCGAAAAAGTCAACGCAAACTGCAATCTCTTCCAGCCTGATGGAAATACGGCTGGCCGCACGGGCGCTGTTGCTGGCCGGCGTGGCTCGTGGCGCATCGAAGGTCTGCACCCTTGCGAATATGGTTGTGATGTGCGCGGCGTATGGGCATCGCGCGCGCACGCCGGGTTTTCCGCTCTCGTTGCCGTCGCCCCCGCGGAAACGCCGCACCCCGCACATGTGCAGGCCGTTTCCTCTGCAACAGGGAGGAAGATCATCCTCTGAACGGACTGCCGGCAGCGCAGCAAGAAGCGGTCCTGCGCCAAAGGCCAGAGCCAACAGTGCTGAAAGTAGGCGCCGCAAAGCAAATCGAGCCTATAGCATGGTTCCAGGCCGGTCAAGGCCGGCGAATCCGCGCGCTCCGGCTCTACGGGAAGATGTACAGCAGCAGCCGTGTGAGGAAGAAATTCGACACGAGAATCAGCACCGAGGCCGTCACCACGGCCTGCGTCGTGGCCCGGCCCACTCCCCGTGTTCCCCCGCGCGCGTTCAGCCCGTAATAGCAGCCCACGCTCGACAGGATGAATCCGAAAATCACCGGTTTCACCAGGCCCTGCACCAGGTCCCCGAACTCCAGTGCGTGAATCGCACGGCTCCAGTACTGCACCGGGTCAAGGCGCAATTGGAAATGCGAAATCACGTAGCCACCCACCAGCCCGATGAAATCCGACACCGCGGTCAGAAGCGGAAGCATGAGCGTGGTCGCCAGCACTCGCGGTGTCACCAGCTTCTTGATCGGGTCGGTGCCCATCGCCCGCATCGCGTCCACCTGTTCCGTCACCAGCATCGAGCCCAGCTCCGACGCGATCCCAGACGAATTCCTGCCTGCCACCAGCAGTGACGTAATGCTCGGCCCCAGTTCGCGCACGATCGAGATGGCCACGACGTCGCCTACCAGCGCCGTCTCCCCGAATCGTGAAAACTGCGCGGAAGTCTGCAACACCATCACCGCTCCGATGAAGAATCCGGTCAGCATCACGATGGGCAGCGACCCCGTTCCGATCACGTCCATCTGATACAGCGCGTCGTCCAGATACATCGGCGTGCGAAAAACCCCCGCAGCCGCCTCCAGCGACAGCACCGTGTAGTCCTGGACCGTCTGCACCACGCCTTTCACCACGTTGAGAACACGGGAGGGGGTTGTTGTTTCGATTGCGTCGTCGAGCGGCATGGGGAGGAGCGGCGGGAAAAGCGTAGCCTGCGCGCAAGCGAGGGTCAAGAAGTTCGCGCAAAGTCGCCGCGGCGGGCCGGCGCTATCCGGAAAAGACCGCGCGCAGCGATTCCGAGCACGCCACCAGCGTTGCGCCCACGTCGTCGTCCGTGTGCGCCCCGGAAACGAACATGGCTTCAAATTGCGACGGCGCGAGAAACACCCCGCGCTCCAGCATCTCCCAGAAGAATTTCGCGTACCGCGCCGTATCCGCCTGTCTTGCCTCCGCGAAATTCCGCACCGGGCCGGGCGTGAAGAAAAGGGTCGCGAGCGATCCGATCGCGTTGATGCACGCAGGATACCGTCGCTCTGCGATCAGCGCCCGGATCCCGTCCGTCAATTTCCGGCTTCGCGACTCCAGCGATTCGTAGAATCCCGGCCTTTCGAGTTGCCGCAGCGTTTCGATTCCCGCGCGCATCGCCAGCGGATTCCCCGAAAGCGTGCCCGCCTGATACACCTGCCCAAGCGGTGCCGCCAGGCTCATCAGATCGCGCCTGCCTCCGTACGCCGCCACCGGAAGACCTCCGCCGATGATTTTCCCCAGTATGGTCAGGTCCGGCCGGACGTCATACATTGCCTGCGCGCCGCCATGCGCCACTCGAAATCCGGTAATCACCTCATCGAAAACGAGCAGGGCTCCCTCGCGGCGCGTGATCTCACGCAGCCCGTGCAGAAAGCCGCTCTCCGGCGGCACAACCCCCATGTTTGCCGCGACCGGCTCCACAAAGACGGCGGCGATTTTCCCTGGATATCGGGTGAACGCGCGTTCGATCGCCTCCGGATCGTTGTATGGCAGATTGAGAGTAAGCGCGGCGAGAGCCTCCGGAACGCCGGGACTCGACGGAATGCCGAGCGTCGCTAGCCCCGAACCCGCCTCGGACAAGAAAGGGTCGGCGTGCCCGTGATAGCAACCGCTGAATTTCACCAGGTAAGAACGTCCCGTGGCCGCGCGCGCAATGCGGGCCGCGCTCATCGCCGCCTCTGTCCCTGAGCTGACAAAGCGAATCATTCCCATCGACGGCATGGCGCGGCAGATCAGGCGAGCGAGTTCGACTTCCAGTTCCGAGGTCATTCCAAAGCTCGTGCCTCGCGCCGCTTGATAGCTGACCCCCGAGACAACCGCCGGAACGGCATGACCCAGAATCAGCGGTCCCCACGAGCCCACATAGTCCAGATACGAATTGCCGTCCGCATCTTCTATCCGTGCTCCCGTGCCGCGCGCCATCACCAGCGGCGTCCCCCCGACGGAACGAAACGCGCGCACCGGGCTGTTCACTCCGCCCACCAGGAATTGTTCAGCCTCGTGGAAAATCTGATCCGAACGGGTATGTGTTTTTCGCGGTGTCACGAGTCGAGGATTTCCGGACATCTGGCGCTCAGCATCCCTTCAGCCATCCCGCTACGTCTTTCGCGTGGTACGTGCAGATGATTTCCGCGCCGGCTCGCTGAATCCCCGTGAGCAGTTCCAGCACCACGCGTTTTTCGTCGATCCAGCCGTTGGCCGCCGCGGCTTTCACCATCGAATATTCGCCGCTCACGTTGTACGCGGCCACCGGCACGTTGAATTCGTCCCGTACGCGCCGGATGACGTCCAGATACGGCACTGCCGGCTTCACCATCACGATGTCCGCGCCCTCTTCGATATCCAGCGCCACTTCGCGCATCGCCTCCCGGGCGTTCGCAGGGTCCATCTGATAACTCCGCCGGTCGCCGAATTTCGGCGCCGATTCCGCCGCCTCGCGGAACGGCCCGTACAGCCCCGAGCAGTATTTCGCCGCGTAAGACATCACAATCGTCGTGTCCAGCCCCTCGTCATCCAGTGCGCGGCGGATCCCCGCTATGCGGCCGTCCATCATGTCCGAAGGCGCCACAATGTCCGCGCCGGCCTCCGCGTAGGCCAGCGCCGCCTTCGCCAGCAGTTCCACGCTTCCGTCGTTCAGCACCGTTTCGCCCTCGATCACGCCGCAATGCCCGTGGTCCGTGTATTCACACAGGCACACATCGGCGGCCACGAGCAATTTCAAATCCGCGGCCCGCACCGCGCGAATCGCCTCCGGTACCGGCCCTTCCGGCGACCACGCCTCGCTCCCCGACGGATCTTTACGCTCCGGTATTCCGAACAGCAGAATCCCGGGAATTCCGAGCTGCTCCACCTCGCGCGCCTCTTCCAGAAAGCGGTCCACCGACTGCTGGTAAATTCCGGGCATCGAACTGATTTCCTGCCGCGTGTTCGTCCCGGTCACCACGAACATGGGATAGAGCAGTCCCGTCGTGGCCACGCGCGTCTCCCGCACCAGCGACCGGATCGCTTCCGTGCGCCGCAGCCGCCGTGGGCGTTCCGTCGGGTAGCTCATGCTCCGCGCACTCCCGCCGTTCCCGCAAAATGTGCCGCAAGCGCCTCTACAAACGCCTCCGCGCTCGGCTTCGCCGGCACCACCGCCACCGGGAATCCCGCCTGCCGGATCGCCGCCGCCGTCACGGGACCGATCGCCGCCAGCGCCACCGTTCGCGTCAACTCTTTCAGCCTCTCCATCCCAATCTGCTCCGCGAGCCGTTCAAAGGCCGATGGGCTCGCCAGCGCCACGGCATCTACTCCTCCAGCCTGAATTTTTTCGATCGCGTCTGAACCCGGTTGCCCCGGCGCCACAGTACGATAGGCAACCACGTCCGTCAGCTCAGCGCCCGCCCCGCGAAGCGTTTCCGGCAAATCGGTCCGTGCCCGGTCGCTCCGCGGCAGCAGTACACGCCGGCCCGCCACCTTTTCGCCCAGCTCCCGCGCCAGTCCGCGTCCGGTCGATTCGTCTGCGGTGTATTCCACGTCGTAACCCAGTTCTCTCGCCGCCTTCGCCGTTGCCGGACCCACCGCGGCTACCCGCGGCCGTCCCCACTCCAGCGGAATTTCCAGCTCGCGCCGCCGATCCTCGAAAAATCGCACCGCATTCTGACTGGTGAACAGAAGCCAGTCAAACTCCCCGAGCCGCCCGAGTGCGGCATCCAACGGCGCCGAATCTGCCGGCCGCTCGAATGCCACCAGCGGACACAGCAACACCTCGGCGCCATGGGATTCCAGCAGCCGCGCCAGTTCGCCCGCCTGCTCCGGAGCCCGCGTCACCGCAATGCGCCTTCCGGCCAGCGGCAGTGCTGATTTCGCTTCGCTCATCGTCCCGCCATGCGCAACAACCGTTCCGCCCCCGCCCCCAGTAATTTCCCGCCGAGCCCGCGGCCCAACGCTTCCGGCTGCTCCAGCGATCCCTCCGCGCGGTCGCGGACCACCTCGCTGCCATCCGCCGCGCACACACACGCGTCCAGCACCAGCCGGCCGCCCTCGATCCGTCCCCATGCCCCGAGCGGCACCTGGCATCCGCCTTCCAGCGTTGCCAGCACGGCGCGTTCCGCCATCACCGCCAAACGCGTCTCCGCGTGCTCGAACGCCGCCAGCCGCTCTCGCGTCGCGCAATCCTCCTCGCGCGCTTCCACAGCCAGCGCTCCCTGTCCCACCGCGGGCAGCATCACGTCCTGCGACAGCACTTCGCTCGCTCGCCCGTCCAGCTTCAACCGCTTCAGGCCCGCATATGCGAGCACCGTCGCGTCCAATGTCCCCTCTTCCACGCGGCGCAGCCGTGTATCCACGTTTCCGCGCAGCTCCCGCACGTCCAGGTCCGGCCGCGCCCGCCGCAATTGCGCCTGCCGCCTCAGGCTGCTGGTCCCCACGCGAGCACCCGCCGCCAGCGCCGCAAGCCCCGCCCCTGTTCGCGACACCAGACAGTCCCGCGGATCCTCTCTCCGGGGAATCGCCACCAGCGCCAGCCCCTTCGGTATTTCGGTCGGAACGTCTTTCAGGCTGTGCACCGCGAGGTCCACCGTTCCCGCCAGCAGGGCGTCTTCGATTTCTTTGATGAACACGCCCTTCGATCCTATCGCCGCCACGCTGCCCTGCTGGAACTGGTCCCCCGCCGTGCGGATTTTTATGATTTCCGCAGTCGCGCCCGCCGAACGCGCCAGCCACTCGCGCACGAACTCCGCCTGCCATAGCGCCAGCGCGCTCCCGCGCGTTCCGATGCGCAGCGGCTTCACCGTCAGCCCCGGCCTCCCCGCCCCGATGAGTTCGACGGATCCGTTTCATTCAATCCGAAGAGGTCCCTCAACAGCACTGCGCGCTCGCGCACTTCGCGGTCTTTCATCAGCCGCTCCGCGGGTTCGCGCAGAATCTCCTCCACCAGATCGTCCATCATCCGCAGGATTCGTTCGCGTTCGTCGGCGGAAAACCGCGCCAGATCCTCGCTGCGTGCGTCTGTGAACAGTTCCCGTTGCAGCCGCAATTTCTGTTTCAGCTCCGCCAGCGCCGCCACCGCGTTGGCTCCGCTCTGCCACGCCGTGAATTTTTCCACGTGCGCCCGCACGATAGCCTCCGCGCGCGGCACTTCGCTCTCTCGTGCTTGCCGGTTCTGCTCCACGATTTCGTTCAGATCGTCCACACCGTACAGAAATACGTTGTAAAGCTCTGCGGCCGCGGGATCGATGTTTCGGGGTACGCCCAGATCAATCAGGAACATTCGACGGTTGCCGCGGGCATGCATCGCTGCGGCCAGCGCCTCCCGCGTCAGCGTCCAGTCCGTGCCTGCCACGGAGGTCACCACGATGTCCGCCTGCGCCAGCAATTCCGCCGTCTTGTCCCAAGGCGCCCACTGCGCCCCCGACCGCGCCGCCAGCTCGTGCGCGCGTTCCGGGTTGCGGTTCGACACCCACAGCCGCCCGATGCCGCGCGCGCGCAGTTGCATGGCCGCCTTCGCGCCCATCGCTCCCGTCCCCAGCACGGCCGCGGCGTTGTCCCTCAGCTCGCCGAAAATCTGTTCCGCGAGTTTCATCGCCGCTGACGCCACGGACATGGCCTGCGCGCCCAGCCGCGTCTCTGCGCGAACGCGTTTGCCCACTTCCAGCGACGCCTGGAACAGCCGGTTCAGGATCGGCCCGGTCAGCCCTTCCCGCTGCGCCGCCAGATACGTCTCCCGCACCTGCCCCAGGATTTCCGCCTCGCCCAGCAGCATGGAATCGAGCCCCGCGGCCACGCGGTAGAGATGCTCCACCGCATCGCGCCCGCGCCTGCGGTAGAGGCAGCCGTTCAACTGCTCCGGTTCTACCGCGTGGTGTACGCAGAAATTCCGCTCCACTCCGCTCTCCACGTCTGTCCGGGTGTCGGCGGCCACCGTGTACACCTCGCTGCGGTTGCACGTGGAGAGCACCACTACCTCATCCACCACGCCGTCATTGCGCAGTTTCGTTGCCGCGCGCAATCCCTCCTCCGGCGAAAAATGCAGCCGCTCCCGCAGCGCCACTCCTGCCGTGCGGTGATTCACCCCGAGCAGGTAGACGCCCATCAGCGCCCCCCGCCCGCCGCCCGTGTTTTCGCCGGCCCTCGCATCAGTAGAACTTGTGGAACCTCGAGAGATACAAATTCACCACCGTGTAGCTGAACACCACCGCGAAATAGCTCGCCATGCACAACACGGAGGCTCGCGCTCCTCGCCACGCTGGCGACCGCGACACGAGCAGGTAAATCGCGTAGAACGCCAGAATCAGGAACGAAATCACCACTTTCGGGTCCGGCGTCAGCATTTGTCCGGTGAGCCGATGGTCCACGGCCATGCCGAAACTGATGCCTACAATCAGGCTCCCCAGCCCTACCCACACGCCGCTCCGCGCCATCCGTTCCAGGTCTTCCAGCGCGGGCAGCCGCCACATCATTGCCACCGGCCGCTTCCGTCGCAGCAGATAGTCCTGCACCAGGTACACCAGGCTGTATACGAACGAAAGGGTGAACGCCGAGTAGGCCAGGATGTTCGAGGTCACGTGCAGCGCGAAAATGGCGCCGCGCGCCGGCGATCTCGGCGCCGCGTGCGGTGCCACCACCAGTTCCAGCCCCAGGAGCAGTAGCACCAGCGGCATCACGAACGCTCCCATGGCCCGCTCCCGGTGCAGCAATTCCAGCCCAAGATAAGTCAGCGCCAGGAACCACGCCAGCAGCGACGTCGATCCGTACAGATCCTGGTAAGGCACCGAGTGGATGGAATAGGCCCGTGCCAGGAGCGCAAAATAATGCGTCGCCATGCCCGCGGCCAGCAGAACGGTCGCTACCCGCCCCGTCCATTTGTTCCCCGCGAACAGTTTCCCCAGGTAACACGCCCAGCTCGCGGCGTAGATGCCCGCCGTCGTGTACCCCAGCGCCGTGAAGGAGATCACCACTCCGTTGCCACCTTGAAGTCCCAAAGTATATCCCCTCCGGCTGTGACCGGCCATGTGACACCGGTCACATTGCTGTGTGTCCTATCCTCCCCGGCGGACCGGGGCCGGGATTTGCTATGATTTCCGGGCAGGACTCAACGCGCCATGCCCGCTCCCGGCTCTCAATTCGACCGCAAGACTCTCTTTCTCCGCGCCTGCCGTGGACAGGCCACCGACCGCGCGCCGGTGTGGATGATGCGCCAGGCCGGGCGCTACCTGCCTGAGTACCGCGCCGTGCGCGCCAGACATTCCTTTCTCGAAGTCTGCAAGACTCCCTCTCTCGCCTTGGAAGTCTCCCTCCAGCCGTTCTTGGCGCTCGGCATGGACGCAGTGATCGTTTTCTCCGACATCCTGATTCCCGCCGAAGCTATGGGCCTGCCCATCCACTTCGGCGATGGCGGCCCGGAGCTCCCCGAAAAAATCCGCGGGCAGGGCGACGTGGACCGCCTGCGCGATTTCGATCCGGAGCGCGATACTCGCTTTCTTCTCGATGCCATCTCCGAACTCTCCCGCTCGCTCGGCCCCGAGGTTCCCGTCCTGGGATTCGCCGCCGCGCCCTGGACGCTCGCCTGCTACATGGTGGACGGCGGTGGCCATGCCGGGTTCCCTCACACCAAGCGCATGCTGCGCGCGCAGCCCGAGTTGTTCCACCAGCTTCTTCGCCACATCGCGCGCAACACTGCGCGCTATCTCCAGGCCCAGATCGCCTCCGGCGCATCCGCTGTGCAACTGTTCGACACCTGGGCCGGCGAGCTTTCCCGCCATGACTACGACGCCTTCGAACTTCCCGCTCTTCAGGAGTTGCTCACGCACCTCAATCCCGGCGATACGCCAGTGATCTACTATTCGAAGAGTTCGAATCATCT
>Ga0335085_10010611_pt1 | contig 13757 bp, 12 predicted proteins | sample Lox_Sample_45_FD_206712 | JGI IMG/M metagenome (GOLD analysis project Ga0335085, IMG submission 206712) | Soil microbial communities from Loxahatchee National Wildlife Refuge, Florida, United States - Lox_Sample_4.5 | ecosystem: Environmental > Terrestrial > Soil > Wetlands | place: USA...
CGCGCCGCAGCTGCGTCGCAGCCCACGCGCGCCGCGCCTCGTATGGCGCCGCATCGAGCCGCGCGAAGCGCGCGGCCGCGGGCGCGAACCACACGGGATTGCGACGCACGAGCTGCTCGCCGGCCATCAGCCGCTTCGCCGGCGTCGCGAGGCGTTGAAGCGATGTGCGTCGAATCATCCCACCCCGGTTCGAAGGGAGTCTGGCAGGGTCCGATCCGAAAGCCGCGCAGTGACTTGCGCGGATTCCGCGTGCGGCCCCTGCGCGCGGGGCGCGGCGCGGATCGCCCGGCAGCCGGTCAATCGTATCGCAGTCGGCCGGGGTGTGCACGCTCCCCCACGTGGTTTCGGCGGCCTGCGGGCCCGCCGACGGGTTTGCCGACCGGTCCTGACTGGACCACAATCCTCCGCTCGGGATGGATGAGGGAACTTCCCACCCTTTAGGGGCACATATGGATTCGTCCGGAGCCATGGCCATGCTCGATGTCCGTCAGGCGGCCGAACTGCTCCACCTGCACGTGAAGCGCGTTCAGAGCCTCGCCAGGGCCGGCAAGCTGCCGGGGGTGCGGGTCGGGCGCAAGTGGCTCTTCCGCCGCCAGGAGCTCGAGCGGTTGCTCGCGCCGCGCGGCACGCCGGCCGCCGCGCTCGCGGCGTCTCCGGTGCTCACGATCAGCGCGCGCAACCGCCTGCGCGGAACGGTCGCGTCGCTCGCCGTCGACGGCCTCATGGCCGAGGTGACGCTGCGCATCGGCGAGCAGGATCTCGTCGCACTCATCACGCGCGCGTCGGTCGAGCGGCTCGGGCTGCGAGTCGGCGACGCGGCGTACGCGGTCATCAAGTCCACCGAGGTGATGGTGGGCCGGGAGAACGGTCGCTCATGAACGGGATTCGCCCGCGGTCCCCACTGACGATCCTGCTCACCCTCGTCGCGCTGCTCCGAGCCTGGCCATCTCAGGCGGCGCGCCCCGCGAACGCGACCCCGCTCACGGTGTTCGCCGCGGCGTCGCTCTCCGAGGCGTTCGGCGAGATCGGCCATCGCTTCGAGGCCGCTCATCCGGGCCTCGTCGTCCGTTTCGATTTCGAGGGCTCGCAGCAGCTCGCAGCGCAGCTCGAGCACGGCGCCGCCGCGGACGTGTTCGCGAGCGCGGACGAGCGCTGGATGGCCGACGTGCGCCAGCACGGCCTGGTGGAGGGCGACGCACAGCCGTTCGCGCGCAACCGCCTCGTGCTCATCGTGCCCGCCACGAATCCGGGCCGCATCCGAGCGCTGCCCGACCTCGCCCGGCCGGGGATCAAGCTCGTGGTGGGCGCGGATGCGGTGCCGGTCGGCCGCTACACGCGCCAGGTGCTCGCGCGCTTCGACTCGCTCGCGGGCTACGGCCCGCTCTACCGGCCGCGCGTGCTGCGCAACGTCGTCTCCGAGGAGGAGAACGTGAAGGCCGTCGTGGGCAAGGTGCAGCTCGGCGAGGCCGACGCGGGCTTCGTCTACCGCTCCGACGTGAGCGCCGCGGTCGTACGCTACGTGCGCGTCGTCGAGTTGCCGGATTCCGCGCAGGTGCTGGCGTCCTACCCGATCGCGGCGCTCGCGCGCGCGCCGCAGCCGGGGCTCGCGCGCGAGTTCGTCGCGTACGTCGTCGGGCCCGAGGGCCGGGCCGCGCTCTCGCGCCACGGCTTCCTGCCGCCGGGGGGCGCGACCCCGTGAGCGGCGCTGCCGGGGTGGCGCGGGCCGCGACCGGCCCCACGCGCCTCGCGCCCCTCCAGCTCGCCGCACTCGTTGCGACGCTGCTCCTGACCGCGCTGCTCGCGCTGCCGCTGCTGGGGCTGCTCACGCACGTCACCCCCGCCGCGCTGCTCGCGCGGCTGGGCGATGCGTCGGTGCGCGACGCGCTGCGCCTGAGTCTCGTGACGAGCGGTTCGGCGACGCTCATCGTCGCGCTGCTCGGAACGCCCGCGGCGTGGCTGCTCGCGACGCGCTCCTTCCGCGGGCGGCGCGTGCTCGAGGTGCTGCTCGACCTGCCGATGGTCATGCCGCCCACGCTCGCCGGCTTCGCGCTGCTGCTCGCGTTCGGACGCATGGGCCTCGCGGGGCGACCACTCGCTGCGGCCGGCATCACGCTGCCGTTCTCGACCGCGGGCGTCGTGCTCGCGCAGGTGTTCATGTCGGCGCCGTTCTTCCTCGCATCGGCACGCGCCGGCTTCGCGGGCGTCGACGCGCGCCTGCTCGATGCGGCCGCGACGCTGCGCGCGGGCGAGACCCAGCGCTTCCTGCGCGTCGTGCTGCCGCTCGCGGCGCCCTCGCTGCTCGCGGGGCTCGCGATGAGCGCGGCGCGGGCGCTCGGCGAGTTTGGCGCCAGCATCACGTTCGCGGGCAACCTGCGCGGCGTGACCCAGACGATGCCGCTCGCGATCTACGTCGCGATGGAGTCCGATCTCGACGCCGCGATCGTGCTGTCCGTTCTGCTGCTGCTCATGTCGCTCGCGCTGCTGCTCGCGATGCGCGCCGCCGCGCGCGGCGCATGGCCGGGATGGCTCCGTGCTGGACGTCCGGATCCGGCGCCGGCTCGGTAGCTTCGAGCTCGAGGCCGCGTTCGTCGCGCCCGAAGGCGCCATCACGGTGCTGGTCGGCGAGAGCGGCGGCGGCAAGACGACGCTGCTGCGGCTCGTCGCCGGACTGCTCGCGCCCGACGAGGGACGGATCGTGCTCGACGACCGGGTGCTCTGCGATCGCGCGAGCGGCGTGTGGGTGCCGCCCGAGGCGCGCTCGACCGGCTGGGTCGCCCAGGACTACGCGCTCTTCCCACACCTTTCGGCGCGCGAGAACGTCGCGTTCGGCCTGCGCGCGACGCGCCGGCCCGCCGCGGAGGTGCGGGAGCGCACGGCGCGGACGCTCGAGCGCTTCGGGCTCGCGGCGATCGGCGAACGCAGGCCCCACCAGCTCTCCGGCGGCCAGCAGCAGCGCGTCGCGCTCGCTCGCGCCCTCGTGCTCGATCCGCGCGTTCTGCTCCTCGACGAACCGCTCGCCGCGCTCGATCCGGCCTCGCGGCGCAGCGTGCGGGGCGAGCTGCGCCGCCTGCTCGACGGGCTGCCCTGCGTCACGCTCTTCGTCACGCACGATCCCGCCGAGGCGCTCGCGTTCGGCGACTCGCTCGCGGTGATCGAGGGCGGCCGTGTGACGCAGGCCGGCGAGCGCGACCAGTTCCTGCGCCGCCCGCGCTCGCGCTACGTTGCCGAGTTCCTGGGCTTGAACCTGTTCGAGGGCGAGGTGACCGGGCGCTCGTCCGACGGGCTCGCCGTGCTGCTCGCCGCGGGCGGCAGGCTCGCCGTGCCCGACCCCGGCGCGGCAGCGCGCGCCCGCGCGCTGCTCCACCCGCACGACGTCACGCTCTCGCTCGAGCCACCCGAGGGCAGCGCGCGCAATCGCCTGCGCGGCCCCATCGAGGACCTGATCCCCGAGCCGCCCTCGGGCGAGCGCGTGCGCGTGCTGCTCGGGACGCGCCCGCCGATCGCCGCGCAGGTGACGCGCGCGGCCGTGGAGTCGCTGGGCCTCGTGCGCGGCCGCGAGATCTGGGCTTCGTTCAAGGCGACGGCGGTCGAGTTGCTGCCGCCCTAGCAACGGCCGGGAGACGATCCGCGAGCGAGCACGTCGTGGCGCGCGTTCAGCGCGCGGGCGCCGGAGCGTCGCGGCGCAGCGCCGCTGCGATCGGCCACGCGCCGAGCGCCACCGCTCCCGCCACGCCGAGCACGGCGATCCCGCGCCAGCTCGCGCCCGCGTCGCCGGCGAGCGCGCCGCGCGAGAGCGCAAAGGCGACCGGCAGCGCCGTGCCGTAGACGAGCCACCAGCCGCGCCGGTCCGGATCGTCCGCCGCCCAGTGCGAGAGCACGGGCGCCCAGAGCACGGCCTGCCCCACGGCGAACCGCGGCGCGAGCGCCGCGAATGCGCCGAAACCGGCGACGGCGACGTCGGCGGCGCCGCGCCCGCGCACGAGCGCGATCGTGACGACCGCGAGCAGCGCGAGGAGGAAAACGACGGGCGGCGCGATCCCGGTCCCGACGTGGAACGCGGACGCGACGCGGGCGAGCGTCGGCCCCTCGCACGTGAAGCGGGGCCACACGGGGCCGATGGCCCCGAAGATCGCGGCGACCACCGGCACGAGCCCGAGCACGGACCACGCCCGCCGGGTCGATCGGCGACGTCCGAGCGCCACCCCGAGCGCGAGCGCCAGCGCGACGGCGAGCGCGGGCCACGGCGCACCGGGGGCGAGGAGCCAGACGGCGGGGCTCGCCACCCAGCCCCACTCGGTCTCGGGGCCCGCCCCGTCGGACGCCGCCAGCACGCGCCACGTCGCGAAATCGAGCGCGAGCCCGACCGCGAGCCGACCGGGCAGAGCGCCGTGCGTGGCCGCGAGCGCCGCGAGCGCGAACCGCGCCACGCACCACGTGAGCGCGGCCAGCGCGCCGCGCCGGACGCGCAGCAGCGGGACCTGCGGGCCGAGGGCCATCCACGAGCCGCCCAGCACGGCGAACGCGCCCTGCGCTGCGGGCGAAAGCGCCGGCGGCGCGATCACCTCGCCCGCCGTGCGTGCGCCGCGCTCATCGGGCCGCTCCGCCGCGATGGGCGCGCATGCCGCCGCTCAGAACGAATCGCGAACGGTCTCGAGCGTGGGCACGCGGCCGCGAGCGACGCGCTCGAGCGCTTCTTCGTACAGCCGGTCGTAGCCGTCCGCGCTCACGCGCCAGCTGAAATCGTGCGCCATGCCGTTGCGCTGAAGCGTCCGCCAGAGCGCGGGCTCGGCCTGCACGGCGAGCGCGCGCCGCAGCGCCATCACCATCTCGTCCGCGGCGAAGGCGTGGAAGACGAAGCCGTTCCCCTCCCGGGTGATCGGATCGAACTCGTGCACCGTGTCGGCGAGGCCTCCGGTCGCGCGCACGACCGGCACCGTCCCGTAACGCAGCGAGTACATCTGGTTCAGCCCGCACGGCTCGTAGCGCGACGGCATCAGGAACAGGTCGGAGCCCGCCTCGATCCGGTGCGCCAGCGCCTCGTCGTGCGTGGTGGCGAAGTACCACTGCCACGGCCGCTCGAACGCGAGCCGGCGCAGCAGTTCCTGGTAGCGCGGCTGGCCCACGCCCAGCACCACGAAGCGGGCCGGCAGCTCGCAGAGCGGGCGCTCCGCCGCCTCGATCAGGTCGAAGCCCTTCTGCTCGACGAGGCGCGAGACGATCCCGACCGTGGGCCAGTCGGGGTCGAGCGGGAAGCCGCAGCCGAGCGCGAGCGCGCGCCGCGCGGCGAGCTTGCCGTCGAGGTGATCGCGATCGTAGTGCGCGTCGAGATGGACGTCGGTCGCGGGATCCCACTCGCGGTCGTCGATGCCGTTCAGGATGCCGCGCACGTCGCCGGTGCGGCGGCGCAGCACGCCCTCGAGGCCGTTGCCGAACTCGCCCGTCGACTGGATCTCCAGCGCGTACGTCGGGCTCACGGTCGAGATCATGTCCGCGAAGGCGAGCCCGACCTTCATGAAGTTCACGCGCCCCCAGTACTCGAACGGGCTTTGCGGGAAGAACACCTCGCGGCTGAAGCCCGCGACGCCGAGGATCCAGGGATCGACGATGCCCTGGTAGCCGAGGTTGTGGATCGTGAACACGGTCGCGACGTTCGCGAACGCCGGCTCGTCGGCCTCGTGCGTGCGCACGAAGCACGGCACCCACGCGGCCTGCTGGTCGTGCGCATGGAGCACGTCGAACGTCTCGCCGAAGCCCTTGAGCGCCTCGAGGCCCGCGCGCGCGAAGTAGAGGAATCGTTCGGCGTTGTCGGGATGGCCCTCACCCGTCGCGGGATCGACGTAGATGCCCGGACGATCGAAGAAGCGGCGCTCGCCGACGTGCTCGACGAGCAGCGCGCGCGTCTTGCTCCCCGGGCTCTCGGCGATGCGGAAGCGCGCCGGCTCCTGCCCCAGGCCCCACGGCACGCGCGTGCCGCCGAAATCGCTCACCGTCCAGTCGGCGGGGATCTCGAGGTCGCGGTAGCGCGGGAGCACGACGAGCACGCGGTGTCCGCGCCGCACCTGCTCGCGCGCGAGCGCCGCGACGACGTCGCCGAGTCCGCCGACCTTGGCGAGCGGCGAGAGCTCGCTCGCGAGGTGGGCGATCGAACGGGTCGGCATGGTGGCGAACCGCGCCCGTCAGGCGAGCGCGACGATCTCCCGGAGGTACTGGGCCGCGTCCTCGGGAGGGGTGGGGTTGATGTAGAAGCCCGAGCCGATCTCGAACCCCGCGACGCGTGTGAGCTTGGGCATGATCTCGACGTGCCAGTGGTAGTAGGGCAGGTCGTCGTCGCCGAGCGGCGCGGTGTGCAGCACGAGGTTGTACGGCGGATGGTCGAGCGCGATGTCGAGCCGCATCAGCGTGTCCTTGAGGATGCGCGCGAAGTCGAGCAGCTCGTCGGCGTCGTCGATCGTATGGTACGAGGAGCGATGCGAGCGCGGCAGGATCCACGTCTCGAACGGGAACCGCGGCGCGAACGGCGCGATCGCGACGAACCGCTCGGTCGTGCTGACGAGCCGCCGGCCGTTCCCCTCGGACATCTCCTGGTCGAGGATGTCCGTGAACACGGAGCGCTCCTTGAGCTCGTAGTAGCGCCGCGAGCCGTCGAGCTCCTCCTGTACCATCCGCGGGATGATCGGCGTCGCGATGATCTGGCTGTGCGGATGCTCGAGCGTCGCCCCCGCGCCGGCGCCCTGGTTCTTGAACACGAGCACGTAGCGCAACCGCTTGTCGCGCTTCAGATCGAGCATGCGCTCGCGCCAAGCGATCGCGACCTGCTGGATGTGCTCGATCGGCTGGTCGGCGAGCTGGCGCTCGGGATCAGCACCCTCGATCACCACCTCGTGGGCCCCGACGCCGTTCATCTTGTCGTAGAGACCCTCGCCGCGGCGATCGAGCGAACCCTCGACCTGCAGAGCCGGAAACTTGTTGGGCACAACCCGCACGGTCCAGCCGGGGCCGTTGGCCTTGCCTCCCGCCGGGCGGAGCGCGTAGACCTCGGGCGGCGTCATGTCCTCGCGACCCTCGGCGAAGGGCGAGAACGCCTGCGTCCTGGCGGTCGAATCCGGAGCGAAGTTCGTCGGCCGGCGGCTGCGCTCGGTGGAAATGATGACCCAGCGGCCGACGACCGGATCCTTGCGAAGTTCGGGCATGCCGCTCCTTGGAGACGCGCGCCAGCCGCGCGGTGGGGACGTAAGCCGAACGAGTCTAAGAAGCGTTCGCGGGCGGGGTCAAGACCGCCGGTCCCGCGACCCTGCAGACGGAGCGCTCACGGCGCGCGGCGTTCTCCGGCCGTCGCGGCGAAGAGCCGGCGTGCGAGCGCCTCGTCGGCGGGCGAGAACGTGCGGGCGCGGCGGCCGAAAGCGATTCGCGCGGTGCCGAGGAAGCGTTCGAGCTCGTGCTCGCCGAGCGAGGCGCCGTCCCACCACGCGAACGCAGGCAGGTGCCTGGGCGCGAAGCGACCGCCGCCGAAAAGGTTCGCGCCCACGCCCACGCTCGCGCCCGTCGGCAGCAGCGTGCCGATGCCGGTCTTCACGTGCCCGCCGACGATCGCGCCCAGCTTGGGGCTGCCGCTGTCGAGCTCGCGCCCGTCGACCCAGACGCGCACGCTGCCATAGTTGTTCTTGAGATCGCTGGTGGTCGTGAGAGCGCCCAGGTTCACCCATTCGCCGACCAGGCTGTGGCCGACGAAGCCGTGGTGACGCTTGTTCGCGTAGCCCTGCCAGAGGCTCGCTTCGACCTCGCCCGCGATCCGGCACTCGGGGCCGAACGTGCTCGCCGACACGGCCCCGCCCAGGAGCTGCGTGCCCGCGCCGACGACGCACGGGCCCGTGACAACCGTGTGCGCCGCGACGCGCGCGCCCGCCGCGACCCGGATGGGCCCCTCGCGCGCATCGAGCACGGCGAACGGTCCGACGCTCGCCCCGCGCTCGATGGCGATGCGCTCGGGCGCCTCGAGGCACGCGAGGCGGTGGACATCGCCCGCGATCACGGACGGCGCGCCCGCCAGGTCGGCGGCGATCGCGTCCGCATTGCGTGCGATCAGGTCCCAGGGATGGAGCAGCAGCTCCGCGTCGGTCGCGACCGCGGGGAGCCCGAGGCCGAGCAGCGAGGTCTCGAAGTCGGCGCCGCGGCCGATCGCGGACTCGAGCTGGGCGAGCGGCAGGCGGGCGCCGGCGATGCGCCGGTCCCCGAGCCAGAGCGCGGGCGCGCGCGCGGCGAGCGCGGCGGCGAACCACGGGCCCGGCAGCGCGGCGGCGTTCACGACCACGACCTCGTCGGCTCCCGCCGCAGAGCCCGTCTCGCGCGCCGGCGCGCTCCTCCACGCGGCCGCGACCTCGGCGCGCGCCTCGACCGAGAGCAGCGGCAGCGCGGCGTGCGCGATCCAGCGGCGCGCCAGATCGGACGCGCCGAAGCTGAGCGCGGGAACGGGCAGCAGGTCGGTGAGCGGGCGGAGCGAGCGCCAGTGCGGGTCCTCGTAGAGGACGAGGCGGCGCATCAGCGCTTCTCCACGGTCTTGACGAGGAAGACGCCCCTGAACCCGCTCGCGACCGCGCGCGAGCGCAGGCTCTCGGCGGCGGCGCGCGAGAGGCAATCGCGCGTGCGCACCTTCCAGCGGCCGCCTTCGCGATCGACAATCATCGGCACGACGAGCTGCGATTCCGATGCGTTGCGCAGCGTGCGGCCTTTGGCGCGATCGGCCGGCGCGCCCACCTGGACGCGCCAGCAGGTGTCGGGCACGGTCGCCGCGGGCGTCGCGGGCGGTGGCTCGACGACCGGAGGGGGCGGCGTGGGCGGCAGCGTCGCGGCCGAGCCGAGCGGCTGGGTCGGCGAGGGGATCGGCACCGACGCCGTGTCCGCGGGTGCGATCGTGCTGTCCGGATTGCTCGCGGCCATGTGCCCCGTCGCTGCCGTGTCGGTGCGCACGGCTTCGAACGGCGTGGTTGGCGTCGGCATCGCAGCCGGCGCCGGGCCCGCGGGAGGCGCCGTGCTCGAGCGTGCACCGCCCGGCGCGGACTCCGGCGCGCCCGGCACCGGCTCGGGAATGCTCGCCAGGACGCGCAGCGCGTCGGCCGAGGGCACCGTGTCCGGCGCGGCCGCGCTCGCCGCACCGGGCGGCGGGCCGGGTGGCGTCGGGACCGCCGGCGCGGAGGAGGGCGGCGCGGCGGGCGGGCCCGCGGGCGGCAGGCGGCTCGCGCAGCCGGCGAGCGCGAGTGCGGCGAGCGCGAGCGCGGCGAGGACGAGCCGGCGCGCGTTCACGACGCCGCCCGTGCGCGCACGGCTTCGGTCGCGCGGCGCACCTGGTCGCTGTCCTCGATGCGGCAGGCGAGCGTGCCGTTCGGCGTCGCGACCACGACCATGTCGCGCAGGCCGAGCGGGGCCGCGGGGATGCCGTCGCCCACGACGACGCAGCCGTCGCAATCGACCGGAACCGCGCTCCCCCAGGTCACGTTGCCGCGCGCATCGCGCGGCTGGCGGCGCGCCCACGCGCCCCACGAGCCGAGATCGTCCCAGTCGAACGCCGCTTCGATCGTCACCACGTTGGGCGCGTGCTCGAGCACCGCGTAGTCGACCGAGATCGAGGGCAGCGGCTCGAAGCGCGGCTTGAGCGCCTGGGCGAACGCCTCGGGACCGCCGCCCAGGCCAAAGCTCTCGAGCGCCGCGATCTCGGGATGGAACGCGCGCAGCGCGTCGAAGAACGTCCTGCGGCCCCACACGAACATGCCGCTGTTCCAGAGGTATTCGCCGCTCGCAACCCAGACCTCCGCCGTCGCGCGATCGGGCTTTTCCTTGAACTGGGCGACACGGTGGAGTCGCTCGGCGAGCCGCGCGCCCAGGTGCAGGTAGCCGAAGTTCGTCTCGGGGGCGCGCGGACGGATGCCGAACGTCACGAGCACGGCCTCGCGCGCCGCGAGCGCGAACGCGCGCTCGAGATCGGCCGCGAACGCGGTCTCGTCGTCGATCGCGTGATCGGACGGCAGTACGGCGAGCGCGCTCTCCTGCCCGAAGGTCGAGGATGCGGCCGCGATCGCCGGGGCGGTGTTGCGCATCATCGGCTCGCCGTAGATCCGTACACCCGGGCACTCGTGCTGGCAGGCTTCGCGCAGGTCCTGCGACGTGATGACGGCGATCCGATCGCGATCGATTCCGGCGCGCAGCGCGCGCTCGAAGGTGGCGCGCAGCAGGGTCCGCCCGCCCGAGGCGAGCGGCAGCAGCTGCTTCGGCCGCGCCGCGGTGCTCCACGGCCAGAACCGCTCGCCGCGTCCGCCGGCGAGGATGATGACGCCTCGGTCTGCCGTCGTGGAGGTCATCGCGACCGCAGGAGTAGCACACGGGCGCGGACGCGGACAAACCCGCGCGTGCGACGGACCGCCCGGAACGTGCGGCTACGAGTGCGCGGAGGCCTTCGGCGCGGAGGCGGACTGCGCGGCGGTCGAGAGCTCGAAGCGCGCGTCGCGGCGGCGGAAAGAACAATCACGTCCTGGAGTCGAACCCGAGCGTGACGAGCGCGAGCGGCGCGGCGAGCGCGCGCCTCCGCGCGCCCGAACGCGCGCGGCGTGCGCGGGCGTGCTCATGGCCGCGCCACGACGATCGTGCCCGCCACGCACAACGCGAGGGCCGCGGCCGCCGCAAGCGCGGTGCGGCGCGCACCCCATCGATCCGCGAGCGCGGCCAGCCCTACTGCGGCCGCGATCACCACGCACCAGTCGGTGGGAAAGCGAAAGCGCTGACTGACCTCGAGCGAGATCATGAGCGCCCCCTGTGAGAGCCAGAGGAGCGCCGGCAGCACGAGGCGCGGACGGGCCGCAGGCAGCAGGAGCGCCGAGAACGCCGCGAGCATCGCGAAACGATGGAGCCAGAGCTCTCGCGTGCGGCCGCGGATCGGGCCGAGGTAGGTGAGGGTGTTGCTCATCGTGTCCCGCAGCCGCTCGAGGAGTGGCGCGTGCGCGAGGCGCGAGTTCTCCGCTCGGAAGTGGCGGTCCATGGCCAGTTCTCCCTGGTCCGAGTGGGCCGCCATCCAGGCCCACGCCGTGCTTGGGGGCAGCCCGGCGTGCATCGTCCACCGGACGAGCCCCGAGCTCGTGACCATGGGCACGAACGCGTGAAGCCGCTTGGCGTTGCGGATCGGCCACGGCGACCACGCCATGAGCGCGGCGAGCGCGAACGCGACGGCGGCCCGCGGGCGGCGTGCAACGAGCCAGATCCCGAGCGCCAGGGCGGCCATCACGCCAACGGGCCGCGTGAGCAGCGCCGCGGCGGCCACCCCGCCGCTCGCGACCGCGAGCGCGGTGCTCCGGCGCTGGACGCACTCGAGCGCGAGCCAGGTGGCGAGCACGGTGAGGAACTCGAACAGCGTCTCGCTCATCAACTGGCCCGCGTTCCACCACGCCACCGGCCAGACCATCCGGATCGCGAAGGCGATCCACCCCGCGCGCGCGCCGCCCAGGCGGAAGGCGATCGCGCCGACGAGCGCGGCCGCCAGCCCGGTCACGATGCCGTTCAGCGCGATCGCGGCACGCACGCCGCCCAGCGCGAGGCCGGCCGCGAGGAACAGGGGGTAGCCGGGCGCACGGAACGCATAGAGGGACAGGGAAGGGAACATCGCTTCGCGGTAGACGAAGCCGTGCCCGGCGAGCAGCGAGCGCGCGATCGCCTCGAAATCGAGGCTGTCGGGATTGAGGTGCGGATCGAGGTGAAGCAGCGGCGTGACGACGAGGCCCGCGAGCGCGCCGAGCAGCAGCAGCAGGCCGAGGGGATAGCCGTGAAGCCGCCCGGAGGCGGCGGGCCGGTCGGTCGCTCGGGGGCTCATGGACGCGCAGACTATCGGCATCGTCCGCACCCGACAATGGCCCGAAGGCGCCGGGCGCGGTCGACGGGTGCAAGCCACGACTGCGGACTGCCGATGACACCGGCGAGAATCCGGGATGCTATGCTCACGGGGCTTGGGGCTTCACGGCGCCCCGACCCCGCCACCTCCCGCACCGGCATGAGCCTTCCGACCCACGACGATCCCACCACCGCAGCGCGTCGCCGCTTCCGCACTCCGGATGCCGGCCCGTCGCGCATCGCGCGCGTCGTTCAGGTGCTGCTGCTGCTCGTCGCCGGCGTCGTGATCGGCATGCAGTACGTGCAGCCCGACAAGCGCGTCCTCGCGGTGCTCGCGGCGCTGGCGGTGGCCGGCATCGCGTGGCGGCTCGACATCATCACGGCGCTGGGCCTCCTCGTCTTCCTGCTGCCGTTCCCGCGCGGCACCGTGTTCGGGACGACCACCGTCGCGCTCATCCTGCTGCTGTTCATCATCTGGCTCGTGCGCGTGAGCATGCGTCACCTGCCGCGGCCTCACGGCAGCCCGATCGACATGCCGCTCGTCGCGCTGCTCATCCTCTACGTGCTGTCGTTCTACAACGTGCGCAGCCCGATGGCGTGGACGTATGCCCCCGGTTACTTCGAACAGTTCGTCTGCTGCGTCCTCATGTTCTACCTGTTCTACAATTCGGTGAGAACCGCACGCGACCTCGAGCGACTTCACGTCGCGATGCTCGTCTCCGCTTTCGCCGTTTTCCTTACCGCGATCTACGAGCTGGGGCATCCGGGCCAGGCATTGTTCGCGGGCTGGATCGACTTCACCGCGACGAGCAACGTGGCCGAAGGCATCAACACGCACAACGCGCGGGTGGGCGGCGTTCTTCGCGACTACGAGCTGCTGTCGGAGTACTGCGACCTGACGCTCCTGCTCACCATCTTCATGCTCGCCCGCGCTCGAACGCTCGCGCGGAAGGTCGTGCTCGGTCTGTTCACGATGCTGACCGTGTTCATCCTGTTCGCCACGGTGACGCGAGGCGCCATCGTCTCGCTCGCGGTGGCCACGGTCTACCTGATGTGGCAGTTGCGCCAGCGCATCAAGTTCGTGCCCCTCGCGATCGCCGCCGGCACCGTCGCGGCCGTCTTCATCGCGATGAACGGGCTGGTTTCCACGTTCACGAGGTCCGGCGACCTGTTCGGCCGGCTCGCCGGGACGAAGGTCGTGAACGGCTGGGTGCCCGAGGATCGGGCCGACGTGTGGCAGAACGCCCTTGGGCGCGCGATGGTGCACCCCTTCATCGGGCAGGGCCCCTACTACGGCGAGATGCCCGGCTTCACGCCGGTGTGGCCGCACAACGTCTACCTCTACTACGCGAACATCCTCGGATTCACGGGGCTTGCGATCTACCTCTGGCTGCTCTGGCGATTCTTCCGCCTGACGCGACCGCTCTCGGACGATCTCGCCGATCCCGACTACGCGCGGGCGTTCGGCGTCATCGCGCGCACGCAGTTCGTGCTGTTCGCCGTCAACGAGTTCAAGATCGACTACCTGCGCAACCCCATCTACCAGATGGTGGTGTGGGTCATGTTCGCGGTGTGGGCGGTGACGTGGAAGCTGAGCCAGGCGCGCACGGAAGAGGTGCGTCTCCCCGCGCATCCCCTGCTCGAGGCGGCGCCGGCTCCCCGCGCGCGAACGGCCTAACCCGCGCTACCTCGCCCGCTTCTCCAGCCCGCGGTACAGCTCGGCAGTCGCGTCGGCCACGTTGTCCCACGAGTAGTGCTGCAGGATGTGGCGCTTGGCGCGCTCGCCGTAGTCGGCGACGAGCTCCGGATGGCGGATCAGCCGCTCGAGCTTTTCGCGCAGGTCACCGACGTCCTTGGAGCGGAAGCTGAGCGCGCATTCCTCGGCCACCTCC
>Ga0335085_10010612_pt1 | contig 13757 bp, 11 predicted proteins | sample Lox_Sample_45_FD_206712 | JGI IMG/M metagenome (GOLD analysis project Ga0335085, IMG submission 206712) | Soil microbial communities from Loxahatchee National Wildlife Refuge, Florida, United States - Lox_Sample_4.5 | ecosystem: Environmental > Terrestrial > Soil > Wetlands | place: USA...
GGATCGGTCGCGAGGCGGCCTTGCTCCTGGCGGCAGCCGGGGCGCGCGTCATGGTGGTGTCGCGCAGCAAGAGTGAACTCGAGGCGACTGGGCTGGACCACGTTGCGGCCGACCTGGGAACCCCGGGCGGTTGCGCCCTGGCGGTTGCCGAAACCGAACGGCGGCTTGGGCCGGTCGACCTGCTGGTCGTGAACCACGGCATTGGGTCGGCACACGAGCGGCTTGTGTGGGAGCAGGACCCGGAGGTCTGGCGCGAGACGATGCGCGTCAACCTCGACGGTCCATTCGAGCTTTCGCGGCTGACGGTCGGGGGCATGTGCAAGCGTGGATTCGGTCGGGTGGTGTTCACCAGCTCGACGGCCGGCGAGAAGGCGGAGCGCTCGGGGAGCGCGTACACCGCTTCCAAGCACGGCGTGATCGGTCTTGCGCGTGCGATCGCGCAGGACGCTGGACCGTTTGGCGTCACGTCCAATGCAGTGCTACCCGGCTGGGTTCGGACCGCGATGGCTGAGTGCTCCGCGGGAACCGAGGCCGAGCGTCGGGGTGTCACCGTCGAGCAGGTGTGGCGGGAGCGCGCCGCCATCTATCCTCAGAACCGGGTGCTGGAGCCGCGCGAGGTGGCACAGGTGATCGCCTTCCTGTGCAGTGAGGCCGCGGGCGGGGTGAACGGGGAGGCGGTCACCGTGGCGCTCGGCGGCATCTGGTAAGGGGCGGGGCGCCACGCACTGTCGCAAGGTCAGCTTTAGCAAGAAGGGTACATGTCCAAGATCCTGCTGTTGCGCGTAGCCGATGACCTGAGCGCCAAGCTCGCTCCGCAGCTCGCCAGCGCGGGCTATGACGCCTCGGTGTCCCGGCAGGCCGATGTCCGCACGGTACTGGAGCGCAACCCCGACCTGATCCTGCTGCAGACTGATGCGCGGACGCTCGACTGCTGCGGCCTTCTGGCTGAGCTCAAGGGCAACGAAGCCACCGCTCCCATCAAGGTGATCCTGCTCGCCGAAGGAGGATCACTGGAGCGCAGCCATGCCCTCGATCTGGGCGCCGACGACGTCCTGAGCGTTCCGTTCGATCCGGCGGAGCTCTTTGCCCGCATCCGGGCGGAGCTTCGCGAAAAGGCCCCGGACGATCGCCTGCGCCTGGAGGTGCGCGACGCCCGGAGGAAGGAACTCGAAGCCGAAGCCGCGCTGGCCGCGATCGTCCAGGAGAAGGGGACCGGGAAGAGGCGCTGGGTCGGACTGGTCGCCGTGGCGGCGCTGGCGGCGGTCGGTATTGGCGTTGCCGTCCGCAATGCCCTGGTCGCCCGCAGGTCGAACGCGAACCTGATCGTCCAGCTGGAGAGCATCCGCTCGGAGATACTGACCCAGAGCCAGCTCATCGAGCGCGCGCAGAAGACCCGTGAGAGCAGCAACCAGGACCTGAGCGTGTCGATCGGCAAGCAGCTCGAGGAACTGCGTGCGGAGAGCGCGGATCTGCGATCCAAGATCTCCTCCTCGGCCGGACCCTCGTTGTCCGAGCTGGACAGCCGCCTGAAGCAGACCGATTCGCGCATAGGAAAACTCGAGAACGAGTCCCGGATCGCCCAGGACATCGTCCGCGACTACTCAAACAGCGTGTGCCTGATCTACTCGATAGTGGGGTTTCGCGATCGCAGGACTGGCGCGCGGCTGATGTTTGCCGGCGTCGATGCGAATGGAAATCCCATCGCGGATGAGCGGGGACATCTCGTCTTCACTACCACAGGGGGCACGCGGCCGGTCTACATCCACGTCTTCGGCAGCGGCTTTCTGGTCGACACCGCCGGGCACATCCTCACCAATCACCACGTGCTTGAGCCCTGGTGGCACAACGCCGAGGGCCTCCCGGTATCGCTCGACACGTTCGAGCCGACCATAGTGTCGATGTCGGCGTACTTCCCGGGCGCTGAGGCCGCATTGCCGGTGCGCGTCCAGAACCTCAGCGACGATTTCGATCTCGGCGTGGCGGCGGTGGATCCGCCCGCCAGTCCTCCCCGGCCGGTGGCGATCGAGCAGCAGGCCGCAGTCTCAGGCGGCCCCGTGGTGCTGATCGGGTACCCCACGGGTGTTGAAGGGATCCTCGCGCGCATCGACGAGCCCACGCTCAAGCGCATCGCGCAGACGACTGGAAACAACACCGAGGGCCTCGTCCAGGAACTCGCGCGCAGGAAGCTGATTCGTCCGCTGGTGACACAGGGGCATCTCGGCGTGGTCGGTCCCGACCGGCTGGTCTACGACGCCCAGACGACCTCCGGAGGGTCCGGGGGGCCGGTGTTCAACGATGCCGGGAAGGTGATCGGCGTCAATTTCGCGGTCCTTTCAGGTTTCGCCGGCTCGAATTTCGCCGTTCCGATCCTGCGCGCGACCAAGGTCCTGGAAGCCTCACGGTCCGCGAAGTCAGGGCGCTAGCCTGGTCGCCGCGGCGACCCGCATTCAGCGAGTCGAGGGTGCAGGTTCGCGGCGAGGCAAGCCGGCCGCAGCGTAACAGGCGTCGATGACCCGCATGTTGGCGATCGCGTCCGACACGTCTGTTAGGACGCGGGTGCCGTTCAGAATGGCGCCTGCAAAAGCCTGGAGTTGTGCTGCGTAGCTCGAGGGCAGGCGGCCGACCTGCTCCTTGCGGGTGCCACGCGACGAGCGAATCGTAAGCCTGTGCCACAGCTGCGGCATGAGGGGGTTGGTGACTGCCATCGTCGCCTCGGATCCGATGACCCTCGCCCCTATGCCCAGCAGGTGGCTCGACAGCATGGACGCCGTGATTGAGGCCGTGCGGCCATCGGCGAAGGCCAATTCTGCCTGCATCAAGCGATCGACGTAGGGCGACAGCACCCTGGCTTTAGCAGAGCGGACCGTCGGTTCAGCACCCCCGAGGGTGCGCACCAGGTGCACCGCATAGCAGCCCGCGTCCATCAGGGCGCCGCCGGCCATGGCAAAGTCCCAGCGGATGTCGCGCCTCAGCAGTGGGAAGCAGATCCAAGCTTCGATCCGGCGTACCTGACCGAGCTCACCCGAGCCGATGACCGCGAGCATCCGGTTTGTCAGCCCGTGGTAGCGGTAGTGGAACGCCTCCATCGTCACGAGGCCCGTCTGGCGCTGGACCGCCGCCACTGCTGCGGCTTCCTCGGCGTTCGCAGTGAACGGCTTCTCGCACAGGACATGCTTGCCCGCCCGCAGGGCCGCGCACGTCCACTGGCCGTGCAGCGCATTCGGCAGCGGGTTGTAGACGGCATCGATCGTGGGATCCCGCAGAAGCTCTTCGTAGCTTCGGTGGACGGTCGCGATCCGGTGCTTTCTTGCGAACGCGGTGGCGCGTCCCAGGTCCCGGGCGGCGACCGACGTCACGACCACATTTTGAAGCTCTCGTGCCGGCCGGACCAGGGCAGCCGGAGCAATCCGCGCCGCGCCCAGAAGGCCGATCCGCAGCGTTTTCAGTCCGTTCACGATAGTCTTGACCTTGCCACTGTCGGGCAGAGTACGCCAATTCCCCAAAACACGAGGCTGGTTATGCGGGAAAACTTAAAGAGTCCAAGCTTCACGCACTGCCCCCGTGCCGCTGCGAAAGGTCTCCGGGATTGAGGCGGCTGATATGCTTGCAAAACCACGTGGGGAGAGGATGTGGAGACGATAGGCGAAGACCTGCGCCAGATGATACGGACGCCACTGTCGCGATCGCATGTCGAGGCGCTGCGGGCGGCGGGAAAGGTCGTGACGTATCCCAAGGGCACGATCATGGCGCGCCCGGGCGAAAGGGCCAGCCGCTTCGTGTACGTCGAGGAGGGCGAGATTGAGGTGGTCAACCCATTCACCGGGGAGCGCCACTACTCGTCGACCATCGGGCCAACGCAGTTCATGGGCGAAATTGGCCTCCTGTACGGTGGCACGGCCTCCTTGCCGCTGCGCACGGTAGTCGATACGCGCGTAATCGAAGTGCCGCGCGAGGCGTTCCTCAGGCTCATGTCGCAAATTCCCGAGATGTCGGACATCGTCATCACCGTGTTCGCCGCCCGGCGGCGCCGGCAGCTCGAGGATCGCCGCAGCGGACTTTATCTGATAGGCGAAGAGGCCGATCGCCGGGTACGCCGGATCGCGGCGTTCGCGAGCCGCAATCGCTTGCCTTACTCGTCTATACCGCTTCACACCCCAGAGGCCCAGGCCCTGGCCGAGAGTTGCGCCCTAGATGCCGGCGCTCCCGCGGTCATCTTCGGCAGCAAGATCCCGATCGCGGATGCGACCCCGGACAAGATCGCCCGGCTCCTCGGACTCAACATCGACTTCAGCGGTGACGAGCGCTTCGACGTGCTCATCGTCGGTGGGGGTCCCGCGGGCGTGGCGGCGGCGGTTTATGCGGGTGCCGAGGGTCTGCGGGCACTGGTCGTGGAGGACGTCGTACTGGGCGGGCAAGCCGGAACATCGAGCAGAATCGAGAACTACATGGGATTCCCGACGGGCATATCCGGCGCCGATCTCCTGTGGCGCGGTCAGGTGCAGGCGATGAAGTTCGGAGCGCAGTTTGCGATACCGCGGCGTGTCACGGCCCTGGAGGCGCAAGCGAACGGGCTCTTCTGTGCCACCTTCGAGAATGACGAGCGCGTCAGTTCCAGTGCAGTCGTGGTGGCGAGCGGGGTGCAGTACCGGCGTCTTGCGCTGGAGCGACTCGCCGAATTCGAGGGCGCGGGCGTCTATTATTCGGCCACCGACATGGAAGCGCGCTACTGCAAGGACACCGAGGCAGTGATCGTTGGCGGCGGGAATTCCGCCGGACAGGCCGCGATGTTCCTGTCCCGATCCACGCGGTGCGTCCGTGTACTTGTGCGGGGTTCGTCGCTCGCGGCCTCGATGTCAAGCTATCTCACCAGTCGCCTGGAGGCGGACCCAGGCATCACCATCGAGTACAACTCGGAGGTCGCCGCGCTGGAGGGCGGCGAGCAGCTGGAAGGCGTCACGATCCGCAACGTTAAGAGCGGGCAATTACGTACGGTCGCTGCACGGGCGCTATTCATCATGGTGGGTGCTGCGCCAAACACGGAATGGCTATCGGGCCTGGTCAAGCTCGACGACAAGGGGTTCGTCGTCACCGGCCTTGGCTCGCCGGCTTCGCCGTTCTCGACTTCCCGCCCCGGCATCTTTGCCGTAGGCGACGTGCGCGCCGGGTCGGTGAAACGGGTCGCCTCCGCCGTAGGCGAAGGCTCGGTCGTGATCTCCAAGGTCTGGGAGCACGTCAGGCGAACCACCACCTGAGCCGCGGCTTGTTGGCCCCGGTGCATTTCTAAGGTGCAAGCACTTTTCGGGCGGCCCCCAGATCGGTAACCTGCGCCGCGCTTGCTCGTGCGGCCCAGTTTGTTTCGTTATTTTCCCAGGCTCAAGGCCGTCGTCTCCAGAAGCAAGGCTACGGTTGCTAGTACGCTGCGTAGAGTATTGACGCGATCCCAGGGCGCCCAGATGTCTCGCAACGCCGGCGGTGGCGTAGCCACGCTCCAGGTCATTAACTCGTTATTCAGTGGAACGCTGATTGTCCAAGTGGCTGCGGTTAACACGAGGATGGAGCAAGCCGCGACTGCAACCAGCCAGAACTCCGCCGTTCGCCACTGCGATCTCACCACGATGAGCCAGAAGATGCTCGATAGCAGCGCTATCGCGCCAAGAGAAGGCATGAACTTCACGTAGTGGAGGTGGATGATCTGCTGAAGCTGCACGAAGCCCGACGCCCCTAGTACCGGGAGAGAGTACTGCACGCCCATCCGGTAACCGACGAATATTCCCGCCAGTAGCCCCGCCGAAACTACGGCAAGTATGCGTAATGTAACCACCAGTCTCATATGTGCGCCCCCCCCCGGTTGGCCACAGGCGAAGAATGGAAGCGATAGGGGACAAGCGCGCGCGCCGTTTGGCCGTACCCGGCGCCTCTCCAGCGCCACGTTACGTTGTCGCTACAACGCGGTTATCCCGCCATGTGCATGATCTGGCACGGCGTCGGGCATGTCGAGTTCGTCTCGTGCTGCAGTGCGACCGGCGACGTTACCTAGGCTCATGGCAACCCCGCGTCAGAGATGGCGGACTTTGCCGCAGATGACGCCGCGTGCAGCTGCAATCTGCAGCCTGTGATTGCACAACGGCCACTTGCGCGTCGCTGGCAGTCATTGAGCAAAAGTGCGTAACTCTGGCGCTCACCGGTCCCCGAGGCCGCGTGCGGTGAAAATTAGCCGAGATGCAATCCAAGTAGCCGTTCTTTGACACGTCGGCCGGCGATCACTTCGATAAAGGCTTTAACCTTGGAATTGGATTGCAATTCGGCCAACTCCTCATTGTACAAACGCCGTACTACTTCGACCGGCGCGTGCGTTTTCTTAGCGAGCGCATCTATGGTTGCTTGGTCGAATTCTCGATCATTGCGCATCGTATCCACTCGCCGCGACCCACATCGCTTAATCTGGCGCAAAATTTCGGCCGCGACTCACGCGCCAAATGCCGACCATGGGCACAGAAATGCGGTGGTGCAGTAGCGGGTGGGGAGCGCTGAACCATCCTGAGTGCCAGTGCATCAGCGCGAGATAGGGAACCGAGCTGCTATCAACGTTCCCGTAGAGCTTGGCCATCTATCGCTCCCGCGTGATGTACATCGTGCGTACAAGCCTTGTTCCGACCGACAGCGGCGCGGCGCGTGAGAACCTACCGCGAGCGGGCCGATCGTGGTGCGTCACCTTGGCGTAGGGTGATCGACTCGAGCCGACTCTGTGAAATCCAAGCGTCGATCGAAACAGCCAGCTCGTCCGCACACTGACTGAGAGCCGTGACGCCACCCGGCGCGTCGGCTGTGGGCGCCGATTTCTCGATAAGGAAGGTTCGCTGCGCCCAGGTTGCATCACCTTCGAGTGTTGCGCGCAGCCGGAGGACTCCGCGGCTATGATCTGGCCGGTCGAAGATCTGTTCGAACTCAACGAGCTCGGCGCGCAGTACATACTTGTGCGGCCGATCGGTGCCCACGTGAAGGAACTCGTCCCCTGAGGAGGATGCCAGTCGCAACCGCAGACGCTGCGTTAACAGCGCAGCAGGCGACATGACCCAGCCGTTCTGCGCATAGGGCATCGGACGTGCGGCGTCTCGATACGCGAGACGGTAGTACATTAAGGAGCCATCGATCCATGGCGGTGCTGTGATGTCGTACACCACGAGCTGGACGCCCGCGGGTGGTGATGCGTCGAGCGTCTGCGCATCTTGCGGGCCGAAATCGAAGCGGGCGTTGGTCGGTACCCGTGTCCCCGTAAGGCTACAACCAGACAATGCGAGAAGCGTCAGCACACGCGCTAATAGTTTCATTGGGTACGGTGCTCGCTTTCAATAAAGCCCGGTTCTCCAGGGCCGGGTGGTCGAGTCGCGAGGCCGAAGAGCAGACTTTGTGGCCGCTCGTTTACCTCGTGCAGTGTCCGCTCGAGCTCACGAGCATCCACGGACACCTCGTCAACCAACGAATTGACACGTGGCAAGGTGTCCCGATGCAATGCGTCGGCGGCGCTGCCGATCTGCGTTGCTGCCCTTGCCGTCTCATCCAGCACGGCAAGCTTCCCGTCGACCTCGTCGGCCAGGTGGGCGAAACGGGCCGCCGCGAGTTGTGCGGTCGCGACCGTCCCCTTGGCGTCTTTGAGTAAGCCGGGCAGCGCCTGCGCGCTGGGTCTCAGCGTTCGCGCGAGCGTCCCATATTGATCGGACGCGCGCTGCAACGAGCTAACGAGCGCCATCAGGCGTTGTGTGTTCTGCTGACTCAGCAGACCTTCCAGCCGTTCCGCTACGCTTGCCACTTTCAGGAGAACATCGCGCACATCCGATTCGGCGCGTTCCAGCAAGCCCGCCCGCAACTCCATCTGCGGAACCTTGCTGGCGGAGAGTCGAAGTCTCTGGGTACTCTTGCCTCGATCGTCGTCGAGTTGGATGAGAGCTACGCCGTCAATGCCCTGGTAGCTCAGCGTGGCGTAGGTTGCACTTGTGACCGGTGCGGCAGCATCAACGGCGATGCGGACACGGATCTGGCCCAGTGTTTGCGGGTCGAATGCGATCGAGACGACGCGCCCGACGTCGACACCACGTAGGCGCACGGCGGCGTCGACCTTCAAGCCCGCCACGCTATGTGTCGTGATGAGGTCTATGGGCAGCCGCGGACCGCTCTCGGGCCTTGAGAGCCAAACGGCTATCGCAGTTGCGCTCGTGGCTAACAGGATCACAAACAAACCGGCAACGAAAGGGTGTGACTGGCTTTCCATCTCTTATGCGCTCCCAGTGGCTGTCAGTGCACTTAGGGCTCTGCGGCCGCGCGCGGCGAGGAAGTAGCTTTCGATAAATGGATGAGGGACCTTGATAGCGTCGGCGAGTGGCGCTGCCACGATAATGCGCTGATCCGCAAGCACGGCAACGCGATCCGCGAGCGCCACAAGCGTATCCAGATCGTGAGTGACCATCACGACGGACAGCTTAAGCTCCCGATGGAGCTCGCGGATCAGCTCGACGAAGGTCTCACTGCTCTGGGGATCTAGGCCGGCCGTGGGTTCATCGAGAAAGACGACGCGTGGCTCAAGCGCGAGTGCGCGCGCCAGGCCGACGCGCTTGATCATGCCCCCGGAGAGCTCCGCAGGGAGCTTGTCCGCATCGCCGCGTGCCAAGCCCACCATCTCGAGTCGAAGCAGCGCGATGGCGCGAATGAAGGTGTCGTCGAAGGAGTGCAACTCACGCAGGGGCAGCGCGATATTGTCGAGCACACTCAAGGCCGAGAATAAGGCCCCGCGCTGGAACAGCACACCAGAGTGCTGCCTAAGCGCGATAAGATGCTCGACGCCGACCTGCGTCAGCTCAACTCCGAGGACTTCGATGCTCCCGCTCGTGGGGCGGTCCAAGCCGAGCATCATCCGCAGCAATGTCGTCTTTCCCGAGCCGGAGCCACCGATGATGCACAGTATTTCATGCTGCAGGACGGAAAGATCGAGGTTTCGATGAATGACGTGCGAGCCGAACCGCGTCGTGATGTCGCTCATACGAATAATGGCAGGAGTTCGCATGGCCAGGCTCAAATGCCAACGTGCGAGAAGAGGACTGCGAACACGGCGTCGGCAATCAGGACACTGCTGATCGCGGTGACGACGGACTGGGTCGTCCCGGCACCCAAGCTTTCGGTGTTCGGCTTTACGCGGAGCCCGAAGTGGCAGGCGACGAGCGCGATGATCGTTCCAAACACGACACCCTTTGCGAGACCGATCCAGTAGTTGGCAAGCGGAACCACGACTGGCAGCTCATGGAGGAAGGAGGAATACGCAATGTCCAGAGAGAGATGAGCAGCCGCCATGCCGCCGAGGATTGCAACAGCGGTCGTCAACAGTCCCGTCAATGGCTGCGACAGCGCGAGCGCGAAAACCTTGGGAAGAATCAATCGTTGGGTGGCGGGCACCCCGATCGTGGTAAGCGCGTCGAGTTCCTCGTTGAGCCGCATAACGCCGAGCTGCGCCGTCATCGATGAGCCTGATCGTCCGGCGACGAGAATCGCAGCAAGGAGCGGGCCTAGCTCGCGCACGCAGCCGATGCCCAGGAGATTCACCACATAGTGCTCCGCGCCGAAGCGACGAAGTTGGTCGCCGGAGAGGTAGCTCAAAACGACGCCGATAAGAAACCCGACTAGTGTGAGAATTCCGACCGCCTGCGCCCCCGCACGGTAGATGCCAGCGGAGATCTCACGCCCGGGCCAGCGATGCGGATGTCGCGCGAGATCTACGGTATCGAAGAACAGCCGGCCGATCAGAGCTATGACGTCGCGGAGCTCTTCAAGCAATTGTAAGACACCCTTTCCCAGCCGCGCGATGCTCTGCTGTGGGTGACGCCATTCGCAGTTCCGGGGCAGCTCGCGCGCGTCGGCCTGCGGCAGGTGGGCAAAGTAAACTTGTGTCGCCCTTGGGATTTGCAGCTTGTCGGGAAGTGCGCGGCCCCAGGCGTGCCACAACAAAAGAGCTCCGGTGTGATCGAGCTGCTTCAGCTCGCAAAGATTCCACGAAGCACGCGGATTGCGGGCGTACTCGAGCAGACTGCGTTCGAGATTGCGGTCGCGGGTGGTGAGCCCGAGCGTCGTCCAGTCGCCCATCAGCGCAATGTCCAAGCCGCCTGGCGAGTGCGCGGCTCGCAAGCAGGGTGAGTCTGTCGCATTGAGCTTGGAGCGTGCGGAGTTCATGGTAGCGCCATACGGATCGCGCGCGAGCAGCTCAGGCCAGCGGCGCCTAGATTACTGATTGCCGTGAAGTCGCCCCATGTCATGTCGAGGTAGTCATCCCAGGGGTCGTCGAAGGACGGACGGGTTGGGGCAGGTACGTAGGCGTACGCTGCCCGGGTACTTCGGGCTTTATGGTGGCACGTGGCTGCTCACTGAAGGCTCACCACTTGTGGAACCCGTGCGTATCGCCGACTACCCAAGATGACCGAGGTGGAAGCATGGCGAAATCGCCGTTTTTGATGATCCCGCTGTCGCCGAGCGGAATCCTCGTCATCGTTCCAGGCGTGGCCTTCCGATCTGGCGAATTCCACACCCGCAGCGTTCTGCTGAGAGGCGAACCTTTCAGACTCACCTGTACACCGTCGGCCTATAGGTTGAACTTCGAACCGATCGCTGCAGCTTTCAGCTGATTACTACTGCATGCTCGCTCTTGAGGTAGATGGCGCTGGCGCCCCGGCAATCGTGACACCCGCACTGGCGGCGACGTAGTTCCCCGCAAAGTCGGGAAGTTTTCCCAGGCTATAGACTTCACCCGCAGCGGTGCAATTAGTCGCGCCTTGGGCGACCGGCGCCCGAACATCCCAATCACCGGCGGCATACACGGTGCCACAAAGCAAAGTGCAGGCGGCCAAGAAAACCATGATGTTACCCGTTGAGTGAAACCTCAGAAGTAGTATGAGTTGTCCGCCACTCCGAGCCGTGAATAACACTGCGGCATGGCTGCACGATACAACACGAGAGTCTAGCGCCTCACCCTATACTCACGGCCACGAGTTCGCGTGCGTACGCTTTGATAGGCGGGCGTGCGTGAACACTGACGAACCGCCTCCGCGGTTCGTTGCGTCGCCGGTACGCGTGCGGTGACTTACGCTGGCGGCGGTGGTCGCAACCGAAAACGTGTCGGGATACGCAGCGAAAAGATCATTGCCTTGAGCGATGCGCTCTGCCGGAGAAATCCGGAGAGTCACGTGCCATCAGAAGGCGCAGTGGCCGGTAGACTGAATTTGAACGTGGCGCCCTGAGATTCATTTGCTTCTGCCCACAACCGCCCGCCGTGGGCGTCGATGATGGCACGACAGATCGACAAACCGATGCCGAGTCCGTCGATTTTCGTTGTATAGAACGACTCGAAGACGCGTTCCAAATCCTCAGGACGAATACCGGGTCCCGAATCGCGCACCGCGACAAGGACCTCCTGGCTGGCGCTACGGTCCGTGCTTATCGACAATTCGAGCGCGCGCGCGTCCAGCGCGCTCATCGCTTCGAGCGCATTCAGCGTCAGGTTTAAGACGACTTGCTGCAGTTGAACGCGGTCCCCCTGAATGGGACACAAGTCCGGCGCGAGGTGGGTCACAACGGTGACCTGCCGCTTTTCCACCTCGGTGCGAGCCAGCGCAAGTACCTCCCTAATGGCGTCATTCACATCGAGCCACTCCCTTCGTGGCGGTGCATTTTTGATGTGGTCACGGATACGGCTCACAATATCGCCGGCTCGATAGGAGTCTTTCAGGATCCAGGTCAGTGCATTTTTGATTTCATGCAAATTGGGCGACTCGCTATCCAGGCTCTTAAGACCGGTGCTAGCGTTGAGGCGCATCGCGGTGATCGGCTGGCCTACCTCATGAGCAATGGAAGCGGTGAACTGACCCATCGTGGCCAAGCGATTGGCATGCGCCAACGCGGCCTGCACCTCCCGGTAGCGTCGCTCGTTTTCATGCGCCTCCGCTTCTGCGCGCTTGGCCGCCGAAAGATCTAGGACGAATGAAAGGCCATGCTCCCGGGAACCCTCGAGAAAGGTGGCACCGATCAGTACCGGGACACGCGCGCCGTTTTGGTGGAGAAATTCCCTTTCATGGGGGGTACACATCCCCTGTGAAGACATCCGTTCGCTGATGAGTTGATTGAGCTCGAGATACTCGGGCGGGTTCATTTGCCGCCAGCTTAGGGCTCCCCGGCGAAGGTCCTCGACCGAATGGCCGACCAGACGCAGAAACGCCTCGTTAGCATCCGTGATTGCGCCATCCCTGCTCCAGAAAAAGACACCCACGATGTTGGAGTCAATCAACCGACGCGTGCGACTTTCATTTGCGCGTAGGTCGGAATATAAGTAGGCATTCTCGAGTGAAATAGCCGCTTGCGCCGCCAGTACGTTCAGCACTGCCGCGCGCGCCGCAGTGAACGCACCTGCAGCCATTCTGTTCTCAAGATACAGAACGCCGATCAGGCGACCTTGGCGTGTAAGTGGCTGGCATGACAGGGACCGCGGTCTTTGCCGCCGAAGATAGTCGTCTGACCGGAAGGAGTCCGACGTGCTCACGTCATCCAGAATTACGCTTTCGCGCGTGCGCATCACGTAATGTACGATGGTCAGCGGCACGTATTCGGCCGTGAGGGGTAGCTGCCCGACCGTCACCGCTACCGTGTTGTGCTCCGTTGTGGCCGTGGCTTCCAGGTGCGCTGCTTCACCACGTGCCAGAATCAGCTGTCCGCGGTCGGCTCCGGCCTGCTTCATGGCAAGGGTCAGCAACACCTGTACCAGATTCTCAAGCACGATCTCGCTCGAGACGGCCCGCGCCGCCTCAATTACCGCTGAGGCTTCCAGCTCCCCAGCGAATGCCCCTAGCGGGGCGCCGAGTGGTGGTGATAACTGCTCGCGCAGCTTCGGATGCGTCGCCTCGAGGAGTCGAACCTTGGCGAGCGCTCCCCACCGCTGATAACAGGAGCGCGCACTGGTGAGCAGATTGTCCGACAAGCGGCTCAGGCCACGCGCCTGATAGAAGCGTGCGGCGGATTCGAGAGCAACCGCCTCATCCTGAATCAGTTGATTGTCAGTGGCTGCGCAAATCGCCTGTTCGTAGAGGTGCTGCGCGTCTGCGCTTCGGTTCTCCAGGCGCGCAAGTTCAGCGCCAACTAAACTCGCACGCGAACGGAAATTCGCGGGGCTCCCCGCGGCCATGGCTTCCAGTGATTGCAGGTGTACCGCAATCGCCTCAAGCTGCTCCCGCTGTTCCGTGCCGGAGACCCCATCGGAGATGGCCGCGCGCGCGAGAGCCGTATAGAAGTGATAGTCGCTGCTTATCTCAAATAGGGTCAGGGCCCTCCAAAGATGCAGACTGATGTGCGACGCAGCCGCGAGCGCCGCGGAGTAATCTTCAGCGTAATAGTGCAGCTGCAGTTTACGCATCCAATACCAGGTCACTCGATCGTCCAGGGCCGGCTGCTCCCCAAGGCGCCGCTCATACGCAATCTCGTCAAAGTCTGCGGTTGTCAAAGAGGCGAGTGCACTGGTGCCGCCGCGCAGCGCGCGCACGAAGGCCAGCTGGGGAGTGATCAGATCGAGCATGTAGCTGCCGCGCGTGCGTGCGAACTCAAGCGCGCGCTCGCCTTCCTGATCGACCTCGTCCAGCGGCTCTCCGGCACAAAGGCCGTGAGGCAGCAGCATGAACCATGCATAGCAGGCGAGCGTCAGGTCTCCGACCTCCTGGGCGCTTTGGAGCGAACGCCGC
>Ga0335085_10010613_pt1 | contig 13756 bp, 11 predicted proteins | sample Lox_Sample_45_FD_206712 | JGI IMG/M metagenome (GOLD analysis project Ga0335085, IMG submission 206712) | Soil microbial communities from Loxahatchee National Wildlife Refuge, Florida, United States - Lox_Sample_4.5 | ecosystem: Environmental > Terrestrial > Soil > Wetlands | place: USA...
CTACGACCTGACGACCTACGCCGTGGCGCCGCCGCCCGCCCCTCCCACGCTCTCGTTCAACACCGAGCCGCTCGACATGAGTGAGTGCCCCGGCTGCGACTACCAAGCGGGGCAGGTGTTCGACGTTGTGGACTATGGATACGGTGTGCTCGCGAACCCGGTGAATTACAACTGCCGCTGGTTGCACGCCTGCACGCTCCCTGGGTACTGGTGGCGTGACTTCCCGCACTTCGCGCCTCGCCCGCCGCAGAGTGCTCTCGCCATGTACGTGGGCGGCCAACGGGCTGGGCTCGTCGGCTCGGCGCCGGTCGCGTCGCGGCCCGTGCCGCAGCCGACGGTGCCGGCCTATCGCGTCGCGTCCCAGCCGCGGTCGCGCTCGGTGGTCGTACCGCGCGGGGCGTCGGTGCCTTGGCAGCGCTCCATCGTCCCCTCTGAGGCGCGGGTATCCCCGACCCGGCCGACTTCCGTTGCAGCAGCCGCGCCGCTCGTCGCGCGTGCGAGGTCGAGTGCTGAGGTCGTGAGTGTCGCCGCGGCCCGGCAGCGCGTGCTCGAGCGGCCGCCGCGCCCGGCGGCCCTGGAGAGCCCGGCGGGGGCGATGGCCGTCGAACCGGGCGCGCCCTCCGTGAGGGCGGCGACCCCAACTCGAGGGCGCGTGGGCGCTCCGCTCGCCGCGTCCCCCGCGCCGGCAGTGTGGGCAGGGGTACGCCCGAGGCCGGTGGGGGCGCCCGCCAACGTCCACCCCATGGCGGGAATGACGATTCCAATGACGATTCCCCGGGTTGCGCCGGCGCCGGCAATGGTGGCGCCGACGGCGCAAACCTTTGCACTGCCACACGTCCCGCCCCGCCTTCGCACCGTGAGGTAACCTGCCACCCTGTCGCACCTTGACGCTTCCAAGAGGCGACATAATGTTTCGGTCACGAACGGTGTGTTCGTGGGGACCGCCCGCGGCAAGTCGTGCCGGGGCGTTTTTTTTGCGGGGTCCTTTACCGTACAGGCAAAGGGGTTAGGGCATGCGCGCGGCGGGACGGCTGGGTCGGTTGGGGACGGAGGATGCGTACGTTGTGCTTGGGGCGGCCCGGCAGCTCGAGGCCGCCGGACACCACGTTGTCCACCTCGAGATCGGCGAGCCGGACGTCGGGACGGCACCCCACGTGGTCGAGGCCGGGATACGGGCGCTGCGCGAGGGGCAGACGAAATACGCCCTGGCAGCGGGGCTGCCGACGTTGCGCGATGCCATCGCCCAATCGCTGACGGGCCGTGGGGTCCGGACCTTCGCTGAGAACGTCATCATCACCCCCGGCGCCAAGCCGATGCTGTTCTGCGCGGCCCTCGCCCTGATCGAGCCGGGTGACGAGGTCCTCTGCCCGAATCCCGGTTTCCCGATCTACGAATCGGTGGTGCGGTTCGCGGGTGGGACGCCGGTCTATTACCCGCTCGCCGACACCCGTTCCTTCGCGCCCGATGTCAACGCGATCGCCGAGCGGATCACGCCGCGCACGCGCGTCCTAATCCTCAACATCCCGCACAACCCCACGGGTGGCGTCGCTTCTGCAGACGACCTGGCGCGTCTCGCCGCACTCGCCGAGCGGCACGATCTCTGGGTGATCTCGGACGAGGTGTACTGGCAGATCAGCTACGGCGCGCGCTCGCAGAGCATCGCGGCCTTGCCGGGCATGATCGAGCGCACCGTGATCGTGGACGGCTTCTCCAAAGCCTACGCGATGACCGGGTGGCGGTTGGGTTACGGCGTCATGCCCTCGTGGCTGGCGGGCCCCATGACGACGCTGATCATCAACAACCTCTCGTGCACCGCGACGTTCGTGCAGTACGCGGGTCTCGCGGCTCTGCAGGGACCGCAGGACAGTTTGGAGCGTTGGGTCGCGAGCCTCAGGGCGCGGCGCGATCTGGTCGTCGCCGGATTGAACGCGATCGAGGGCGTCACGTGCGCCACGCCGGCGGGCGCGTTCTACGCGTTCCCGGACATCAGCGTCCTGCTCGAGCGCACCGGCATGACCTGCCAGCAGTTTGCCGAGCGGCTCCTCGCCGAGGCGTACACGGCGGTGCTGTCGGGGACCGCCTTCGGCCCCGGTGGGGATGGCCACCTGCGGCTGTCCTACGCGACGGAGCGCTCGGAGTTGGCCCTGGGACTCGAGCGCCTCAAGACCTGGGTGACGAGCCTGGCAGCGGTCGTGTAGGGGGAAGGGGGTTGCTTGACGGGGCGCCGGACCCGAGTATGTTACCGGTAACAACCGTTGCGTCGTGGTCATTTGCCGCGTATTGCCGCCACGCTAAACAAGGTGCTAAAAAGCGACCGCCCGCGGCGTTGCTTGCCGGGGTTTTTTGTTTGAGGATGATCTCATGGCCGTGTCGACGACTGCTCCGCCCGCGCGCTCCGCGCCGCTCGCTGCCCGACCGCTTGCCTGCCGCATCTGTGGCGCCGAGCGGGCCCCGGCGCCGGTCTCGATCTGCGATCAGTGCCTCGGGCCCCTCGACCCGGTGCTCGATCCCGGCCGACCGCTGCCGGACCGCCGCACCATCGCCACGCGCGCGCAGTCGCTGTGGCGTTACCGGGAATGGCTCCCCTTCGATGGCGATCCGGTGCACTCGCTCGAATGCGGCTTCACGCCGCTGTTCGAGGTCCCTCGCCTCGCCCGGCGCCTCGGCGTCGCGCGGGCGTGGGTGAAGAACGACACCGTCAGCCATCCGTCGCTCTCGTTCAAGGATCGCGTGGTGTCCTGCGCGATCAACGCCGCGGCCGCTTTCGGGCTCGATACGATCGGCTGCGCCTCGACCGGCAACCTCGCGAATGCCGTGGCGGCTCACGCGGCGCGCGCCGGGCTCGCCGCCTGGGTGTTCATCCCCGAGGAGCTCGAGGCGGGCAAGGTGCTCGGCACGAGCGTGTATGGCCCCAAGCTGGTGCGCATCCGTGGGACCTACGACGACGTGAATCGCCTGTGCGCCCAGGTGGCCGACCGGTTCGGATGGGGAATCGTCAACGTCAACCTGCGCGGGTATTACGGCGAGGGCTCCAAGACGCTCGCCTACGAGATCGCGGAGCAGCTCGGCTGGCGCCTGCCCACCGCCGTGGTCGCGCCGATGGCCGGTGGATCGCTCGTGACGAAGCTCCGCAAGGGCTTCGGCGAGTTTCTCGACGCCGGCCTCGTGTTCGGCGCGGCGCCCCGGCTGTACGGCGCGCAGGCATCGGGGTGCGCGCCGATCGTGCGGCTCCTCGAGCGGGGGGGGAACGAGATCGAGCCCGAAATGCCGCACACCATCGCGCGCTCGCTTGCCATCGGCAATCCCGCGGACGGCGTGTTCGCGGCCCGGGCGATGCGCGAGTCGGGCGGGTGGGGCGCGCACGTGAGCGACGCCGAGATCGTGGAAGGGATCCGTATCCTCGCCGAGGACGCGGGCGTCTTCGGGGAGACGGCCGGCGGCGTGACGGTTTCGGCTGCGCTCGCGCTGGCTCGCGCGGGCAAGCTCCGGCCCGACGACGAGATCGTGTTGTGCATCACGGGCCACGGGCTCAAGACGTTGGAGGCGTTGACCGGAGCACTGCCGGAATCGCCGGTCATCGCTCCGCGGCTGCGCGAGGTGGCGGCCCTGGTGGAACGCGCGGGTGCGCCCGCGGCAACCCGCTGAGCAGGAGATCGTGAGTATGGCGATTACGGTGCATCTTCCCTCGGTGCTGGCCGCACACGCCGGCGGGGCACGCAGTATCGAAGCAAGCGGCCGGACCCTGGGCGAAGCCGTTGCGGATGTCGCGGCCCGCTTCCCGGCCCTTGGACCCCGGCTGCAGGACAAGGACGGCAAGCCGTATCCCTTCGTCGTGTTCTACCTGAACGACGAGGATGTGCGGTTCCGGGGAGGCTTCGCCGCTCCGGTGCAGGATGGCGACGAGGTCACGGTCATCCCGGCGATCGCCGGGGGCTGACCGGAGCAGGGGCTCAAGCGGGGGAACGAATGACAGGTCGGACGCTGCCGGACATCGTCAAGCAGGCCCGCGACGAAGCCAAGGCCACTCTCACGGCGCTCGAGCAGGCCGGGCACCCACAGACCAATCAGTCGAGCAGCGTGTACCTCGGCCTCGTCGCTGTGCAGAAGCGCCTGGCCGCGCTGGGCGCGTCACCCCGTATGGGAGACGTCGCGGCTGACCTGGAGCAGCTCGTCGGACTGTGTGTCGGGAAGCTCGAACGGCTCAAGCCTATGCTCGACGAAGCGGTGCGCATCGCCCGCACGCGGCCGCGCTAGCCCACACCCATCATGCGCGCAGCGGGAATCGTGCTCTCGGACGGCGCCTTGCGCCGCGCCGGCAAAGGCCCGAGCAACATGTTGCTCCCCCTCGATGGAGAGTCGCTGTTGCATCGGGCCGTGCGGCGCGCGTTGCGGGTTGGACTGTCTCCCGTGATCGTCGTCGCGGGAGACGAGGAGGAGGGCTTCCGGACCGCAGTGGCGGACCTGGACTGCGAGTGCGTCGTGGGCCATATCCAGGCCGCGCTTCGGCGCCTCGACCGGCACTGCGATGCGGCGGTGTTGCTCGAGAGCGGGATGCCGAGGGTCTCCGAGCGGATGATCGGCACCCTCCTGGCCGCGGCGCGCCGCTGTCCGGCCCCGCTCATCGTGTCCCGCTATGGCGGCGTGACCGCCCCGCCGCTGCTCTTCCGGCGGGCGCTGTTCGGCGAGCTGCTCGCCGCCAACGGCGACGGGTCGTGCAAGCAGGTCATGCAGCGCCACCGGGAAGACGCGCTCTACCTGGATTGGGCGCCGGACCTGTTTGGGAACGCGACCGCTGGCGGGAGCCGACGGCCGGCGCGCGCGACCCAGGCTATGGGTCCGGGTCGCCGCGCCCGGGAGCGTCGCCGGACAAGCGCGCCAACCCACCACGCGCTTCCCTGACGTAGGGCTGGAGCGCCGCGTCGGGATGGAGCCATGCGGCGACCACGAACGCGTACCCCGAACGGGCGGCGTCACGATCCCCCAGCCGCTCGGCCACGCGGCCCCGCTCGAGCTCCCACAGGATGCGGGTCGGTGAGATGGCCCACCAGGTCCGGTCAAGCACCGGTGCCGTCGCGAGCCGCCGCGCCGCATCGCGGTAGCGCCCGCGGGCGCTGAGTAGTTGGGCCCGCACCAACGCGTCGAGCTCACATTCCCCCAGGCACGCGGAATCCGGCAGCGCCTCGAAGAGACGGAGGGCTGTGGCGCTGTCCCCGCGCGCAAGCGCCAGGTAGGCCGGCACGGCCCGCGTCAGATACCCCGCGACTTCCCTGCCGCTGGGCGCGATCGGGACTGGCGGAGCGCGCAGGGCAACGGTGGCCATCCGCCCGAGCGTGGCGATCGCTTCCGTGTCGTGCTGCTCGGCCCACCAGGGGAGCGCCCACCACGGGTCATGCTGTTTGTTCTTCCAGTTGAGCCAACTTCCGAACACCGCCCGCGCCGTGTCGCGCGGCACGGCGCCCAGCAACGCCAGCGGTGCAAGGATCCACCCGCTGGGCCCTTTCCCCAGGCGACGCGCTTCCTCCAGGTGCCCGCGAAACGCCAACGCTGTGACCATTGTGCGGTTGGCCATTTCGGAATCCGCGGCCGTTCTTGCCTCACCGAGCATCCGGTCACGGTGGTGACGCGCGACCCACAACCCTGTCTCCCCTGAATCGGGCCACGCTTGGACCGTATAGAACGCGATGTGCAGGCCTTGCATCGGCATCGTGTCCATGAGCGTGACCGTCGCCGCCGCTCGTGCAGTCCGCGGGTCGAGGAGCCGCAGGAGCAGCTCGGCGGTGGCTGCGTAATCCCCCGCAGCGCCGGCGCGCAGATACGCGGTGGCGTAGCGGCGCGCCGCGTCGGGCCCGTGCAGCTCGAGCTGGAGCTGCATCGAATGGATGTAGGACGGCGTGAAGGCGGAATCGAGGGCGATCGAGCGGTCGAACGCGTCCATGCTCGCCTGTGGCCCCACCCCGACGAGCGGTCCCTCGTGGTACGACGCGTCGCCGAGCATGTACCAGAGCTCGGGATCGCCCGGATAGCGGCGGACGGCCTCGGTGAGTGTGCCGAGCAGGCGACGTGCGAAGCCCCATTGCCGCGCGCCCAGCTGGTCCTTGAAACCGAACAACGCGCCGGAGAGCGACTCCGCCTGGACGATGAGACTCTCACGCGGCGCGAGGCTGCGATTCAGCCTCCCTGCACGCAGCTTGTACGCGAGCCAGAGCGTATCGGTGGCCGTATGCTTCCAGCCGGCCGCGAGTCCGGCATGGCTCCACGCCAGCGCAAATCCTGAGTCCAATCCAATCGCGCGCTGATCATACGCGAGCGCCGAGTCCCATTGGGAGCGCCTCAGGAACTGCTCCCCCTGGAGGAAGGCCTTGAGTGCGGGCATCGACGTGGAGCCGAGGGGGGCACCGCGCACCAGGCCGAGGGGCAGCGTCCGGCCCAGCTCGCGCAGCACGCGCACCGCGAGCGAGTCGGCCACCCGGTCCATACGCGCCGACTGGTCGCGGAGCTCGAACTCGGCCAGCACCGCACCGTGCGCGACGTCGAGGATCGTCGCGTTCAGGCGTGCCGAGTCCGCGCCTGCGCCGACCAACCCGCCGAACACGACGGTCCGCGCGCCGGTCTCACGTCCCAGCGCCGTGGCCGACGCAGCATCGGCCCGCCCGCGCCAACGGCGCACCACGATGGTGGGGGCGACCACCTGCAGCGGGCCCGCGCCATCGAGCGAGCGGGACAAGACATCGACCAGGCCCTCGTGCCAAAGCGCGAGGCTCGGATCGAGCACGTCGAACGGCGCGACGGCGATGCGGTTCGGGTCGAGCGCCGCGGTGGGCCGCGGGCGGAGCCCGAGCCACGCCGCGACGGCAACGGCGGCAGCGCCCGCCGCGGCGAGGAGCCAGGGACGCCGCCCGCCGCGCTGCGAGCCGGCGGGGGCCGGTGTCGCGATGGCGTCGAGGGCGTCGCGCACCTCCGCAGCCGTCTGTGGGCGCTGCGCCGGGTCTTTTTCGAGGCAGCGCATCAGCAGGCGCGCCAGCTCGGGCGGCAGATCGGGACGGCGCTCGCGCAGCGGGGTGACGCGCTCCGTCACCTGGGCTGCAATCAGCCGGGCGGGGCCCAGTCCGACGAACGGGGGTCGCCCCGCGAGCATCTCGTAGCCCATCGCGCCGAGCGCGTAGATGTCGGCGCGCCCGTCTACGTCCGGATCGCCGGCCGCCTGCTCGGGGGCCATGTAGGCCGGCGTGCCGAGCGCGACACCGACCGAGGTGAGGCTCGAGTCTCCGCCCGAGCGGCTCACGGCCTTGGCCACGCCGAAGTCCGTCACCAGGGCGTGCTGGTGCGACAGCAGGACGTTGTCGGGCTTGATGTCGCGGTGGACCACGCCGCGCGCATGCGCGTGGGCGAGCGCGTCGGCCACGTCCCGCAGCGCGCGCACTGCGTCACGCACGGGAAGCTGGCCCTTGCCGGCGAGGCGTGCACGCAGCGACTCGCCCTCGATCAAGGGCATCGTGTAATAGAAAACGTCGCCCGAGCCGCCGGCGGCGAGCAGCGGAACGATGTGGGGATGCTGCAGCGAAGCCGAGAGCTGGATCTCGCGATGAAACCGCTCGGTGTTGATCCCGGGAGCGAGCTCTGGAGGCAATACCTTCACGACCACCTGCCGGCCCAGCCCGGTCTCCTCGGCCAGGTACACCCGGCTCATTCCCCCGCCGCCGAGTTCGCGCTCGACGCGGTAGGCGCTTCCCAGGACTGCCTGCAGCCGGCTGCCGAGGTCGGCCATGCGGGGAAGATACGCAGGGCTCCTGGCCCACGCGCGAGATGCTACCTTTGGACCGTGCGCACCGAGCCTCGATATGCCATCCCCGCCGCGTGCCTGCTCGCCGGTACCCTGCTCATCGTGGCGGCCGGGGCGCTCCATCCCTCTCTTTCGGGCGACGGCGCGGCGCAGCTCGCCGCCATTGCGCAGTGCGACGCCTGGCGGGCGATTCACTGGGCATTTCTGTTCGGATTTGGATTCAGTGTCGCGGGACTGGCGGGTCTCGCGGGTGGTTATGCGGGGACTGCGGGCGAGCAACCCGCGCGGGCTGGTCTCATCGTCGGCGGCTTCGCCTATGCCGCTTGGCTCGTGATCGTGACGCTCATGCTCGGCGCAGGTTGGGCGCTCGCCCAAGCCTACAGCGCGAGCGATCCCGGAATGACTGCCACGCACGCGGTGTTCATGTACGACATGCTGCGGCCGTTCGGGCTCGCGGCGCAGCGCCTCGCCGGTTTCACACTGGGGATCTCGACGGGGCTCCTGGGCTGGGGCGCGGTGCGGGGACGCGTGCTGCCGCGCTGGCTGGGGTGGGGCGGGGTGGGCGCGGGAGCGGTATCAATCGCCCTAGCGGCCGCGTTCGGGGAAGCAACGAAGGCCGATCAAGCGGCCTTCGTGCTCCCCGTCTTCTGGCAGGCCGCTACGGCACTGGTTGTGCTCTCGGGCAGAATCGCGGCGGCCTAGCGGGCCCGCAGCCGCACCACACGGCCGGACCACCCGGTCTGGCTCGAGTTGTCCGCGCTCAGCACCTGCAACGTCACGATGTCACCGCGCTTCACCTTGGCAAGGGCGTCGCTGAATTGGGCGCGCGTTTGCGTCGGCAGGCCGTTCACCTTGACGATGATGTCCGGACCACCGGGGTCGTCCACGCTGGCAAGCCGCTGGAAGGCGGGGCCGTCGGTCGCGACGTCGGTCACGACCATGCCGCCGCCCTGCTGCACGACCGAGCGGAACCGCGGGTCCTGGGCGTCGTCGGACGTCAGCGGTTGCACCGAGACGCCCAGCGCCTCCTCCATGGACGCCGGCTCGCCCTTGCCGGCCTTGCTCGAGGCGGCCGCCACTTCGTCGTCGCCCATTGGGGCCCGTGCCAGCGTGACCTTGAACGCCTTCCGCACGCCGCCCTGCCGCAGCACGGTCACTTCGACCACCTCGCCGGGCTTCTTGAAGGCGACCATCTGCTGCAGCTGGGGCACGTTCGCCACAGCCTGGCCGTCGAGCGAGACGATCACGTCACCGGCCTGGACGCCCGCCCGCTTCGCGGGTGAGTCGTCGCCGGTGTAGCTGTTGACCACCACTCCGGTGATGCTCTTCAGGCCTACCGCCTCGGCGTCCTCGGGCTGGGCGTCGCGGATGGCGACGCCGATGACCGCCCGCTCGACGTGGCCCGTCTTGATGAGCTGCTCCATCACGGTCCGCGCGAGGTTGATCGGGATCGCGAAGCCGTAGCCCGAGTAGAAGCCGGTCTCGCTCGCGATCGCGGAATTGATGCCGATGACCTCTCCGCGGATGTCGACGAGCGGGCCCCCGGAGTTTCCGGGGTTGATGGCCGCATCGGTCTGAATGAAGTCCTGAATGGCGTAGCGTGACTGCTGCAGCCCCGAGAGGAGGCGGCCCTTGGCGCTCACGATCCCCGCGGTCACGGTAAATGCGAACTGCTCGCCGAGCGGGTTGCCGATGGCGAGCACCCATTCACCGACCCGCGTGGAGTCGGAGTTGCCGAACGAGGCAGCGGGCAGGTCCGTAGCGTCGATCTTGATCACGGCGACGTCGGTTGCGGGATCGGAGCCGACGACCCTGGCCGTGAACTCGCGCTTGTCGTACAGATGGACGGTGACGCGATCCGCGCCCGTCACGACGTGGTTGTTGGTGAGGATGTAGCCGTCGGGCGAGACGATGAACCCCGAGCCGGTGCCCTGCTCGACCTGGGGGCGGCGCTTGGGGAACTGGAAGAAGTCCTCGAACCCCGGGGGCAGTTTCGAGCCATCGGCGGTCTGGCGGTGCTCGGAGCGGACGAACACAACCGCCGGTCGCACGTGATCGGCCACAGCCGTGAACGCGGTGCTCAGATCCGTGACGGAGCGCGGCACCGGCAACGGGGCCTGGACCGGAGCCGTCGCTGCCTGGGCGGCGGGGGCAACGGCGGCCTCGGCGGCGCCGCTCCGCTTGGGCAGGTTCAGCGCCGAGGCGAACGCCAGGCCGAAAACGAACGTGATGGCCACCAGCACCCCGAACTTCATCCAGTCGCGCATGCGCACGGACATCGGATCTCCCGCTTCTCGTTAGAGGAGTCGCCCGGTACCGCTAGGCTTTCTTGTTCTTCTCGTCATCCACGATTTCGTAGTCCGCTTCGACCACGTTGTCCGCCTTCGGGCCGCCGGGCGCTCCCGCCGGCTCGCCGGGGCCCGATTCGGCACCAGGCGTGCCGGCCCCCCGGCTCGCCGCATACATCGAAGCGCCGGCCGCCGAATACGCCTGCTGCAGCCCCTCCGAGGCCTTCGCGATCTCGTCGGGATTGCCCGAGCGGAGCGCCTGCTTCGCGCCCTCCAGCGCCGCGTCGAGCGTGGACTTGAGCGACGCGTCGAGCTTGTCGGCCCATTCTTTCGAGTTCTTCTCTACGTCGTACACCATGCTGTCGAGGCGGTTGCGACGCTCGATTTCCTCGCGGTGGCGCTTGTCCTCCGCGGCGTGCGCCTCCGCGTCCTTCACCATCTTGTCGATGTCCTTGTCGTTCAACCCGGACGACGCTTCGATCCGGATCTTCTGCTCCTTGCCGGTCGCCTTGTCCTTAGCTGATACGTGCAGGATGCCGTTCGCGTCAATGTCGAACGTCACCTCGACCTGAGGAACACCGCGCGGAGCGGGCGGGATCCCGGTGAGCTGAAACTTGCCGATCGTCCGGTTGTCGACCGCCATCTGACGCTCGCCCTGCAGGACGTGGATCTCGACGGTGGTCTGGCCGTCCTCCGCCGTGGAGAACACTTCCGACTTCTTGGTCGGGATCGTCGTGTTGCGCTGAATGAGCACGGTGGTCACGCCGCCGAGCGTCTCGATCCCCAGGGACAGGGGCGTGACGTCGAGCAGCAGGACGTCCTTCACCTCGCCGGCGAGCACGCCGCCCTGAATCGCGGCGCCGATCGCCACTACCTCGTCGGGATTGACGCCCTTATGGGGGTCCTTCCCAAAGAAGCCCTTGACCAGTTCCTGCACCTTGGGCATGCGCGTTTGGCCACCAACGAGGATCACCTCGTCGATGTCCGAGGGCTTGAGCCCCGCGTCCTTCAACGCCTGCTCCATCGGGGGCAGCGTGCGCTTCACGAGGTCCTCGACCAGCTGCTCGAGCTTCGCGCGCGACAACGTGACGTTCAGGTGCTTGGGACCGGACTGGTCGGCCGTGATGAACGGCAGGTTGATCTCCGTTTGCATCACCGTCGACAGCTCCATCTTGGCCTTTTCGGCGGCTTCCTTGAGCCGCTGCAGCGCCATCGGGTCCTTGGAGAGGTCGATCCCCTGATCGCGCTTGAACTCGGCCACGAGCCACTCGATCACCCGCTGATCGAAGTCGTCGCCTCCCAGGTGCGTATCGCCGTTCGTCGCCTTGACCTCGAACACACCCTCCGCGAGCTCCAGCACGGAGATGTCGTAGGTCCCGCCGCCCAGGTCGTATACGGCGACCTTCTCCTCCTTCTTCTTGTCCAAGCCGTAGGCAAGCGCCGAGGCCGTCGGCTCGTTGATGATGCGCACGACGTCGAGGCCTGCGATCTTGCCTGCGTCCTTCGTGGCCTGGCGCTGTGAATCATTGAAATAGGCCGGAACCGTGATGACCGCCTTTTCGACCTTGTGGCCGAGGTAGTCCTCCGCGGTCTGCTTCATCTTCTGGAGAATCATCGCCGAAATCTCAGGAGGCGTGTAGCGCTTGGCTTGGATCTCGACGGCGGCGAGCCCGTTCGGTCCATCCACGACCTTGTAGGGCACCCGCTTGGTCTCCTGCGGCACCTCCCCCAGCCGCCGCCCCATGAACCGCTTGATCGAGAATACCGTCTGCTGTGGGTTGGTGACCGCCTGCCGCTTGGCCACCTGCCCGACCAGCCGCTCCCCATCCTTAGTAAAGGCCACGACCGACGGCGTCACCCTCCCACCCTCGGCGTTCGGGATCACGACGGGGTCGCCGCCTTCCATGACGGCCACCACTGAGTTCGTCGTCCCCAGGTCGATTCCGATGATTTTCTCAGCCATCCGCGTGGCTCCTCAATCGCGTGAGATTGATGCGTGGACTCCCGAGGTAGTCGCGGAAGCAATCACCATGCCCGGAAAAGGTGTCAATATGGCAGCGAAGCGCCAGCGGAGCGAGGGCGGAGACCCGCCGGCGGGGCTACATTCTGACTCGTGTTTCCCTACAAGGACGACAATCCCACCATTCTCAAGCCCATCGTCACGTTGGGCATCATCGCGCTGAACGTCCTCGCCTGGATCCTGGTTCAGGGCGCCGGGCGGCCGGAGGCGGTGGCGGCGTCGGTGTGCCAGCTGGGCCTGATCCCCGGGGAGGTGTTGGGCACGGTAGCGACGGGGACGGCCGTGCCCCTCGGTCCGGGGATGTCCTGCGTAATCGAGACGCCCCACTACGCAACGGTGCTGACGTCCATGTTCATGCACGGCGGGTGGCTGCACTTGATCGGCAACATGTGGTTCCTCTGGTTGTTCGGGAACAACATCGAGGACGCGATGGGCCACATCCGGTTCGTGTTCTTCTATCTGATCTGCGGCACCGCCGCCGCCGCCGCGCAGGTGCTGACCGACTCGCACGGTCTCGTGCCGATGGTCGGTGCGTCGGGGGCGATCAGTGGGGTGATGGGGGCGTACCTCGTGCGCTATCCCCGCGTGCGCGTCCACACGCTCCTCGTGCTCGGATTCTTCGTGACCAGGGTGACGCTCCCCGCGTACGTGATGCTGGGCTACTGGTTCGTGTTGCAGCTGCTGCTCGGAACGGCGGGGACGCTGTCGAAGGTCCATGGTGGCGTCGCTTTCTGGGCACACGTGGGCGGGTTCGTCGCGGGCCTCGTGCTGATCAAGGTGTTCGCGAATCCGGACCTCACCCGGCCCCGCGTCGACCAAGGCGGCGCGGCGGAGTGGCTGGGTACCTGACGGTCTAGCGCCCGCCCAGCTCGGCGTGGTGCTTGATCGTTTTGCCCTCGACCAGGAACACGACGTCCTCGGCGATGTTGGTCGCGAGATCGGCCACGCGCTCGAGGTTGCGGCTGATCAGAAACAGCTCCATCGCAGCGCCGATGATGTGCGGGTCCTCCATCATGTGCGTGAGGAGGATGCGGAACACCGAGTGGTGCAGCGCGTCGACCGAGTCGTCACGGCGGCAGATATCACGCCCCAGCACCGGGTCACCGCGCACGAAGGCGTCCAGGGCCCCCGACAGCATGGACCGCGCCTGACGGGCCATTTCGAGCAGCTCGGGCTCGGGTGCGATGAGGCGCGCCTGGAGCAAGCGCTCCGCTGATTGCGCGATGTTCACCGCATGGTCTCCCACCCGCTCCAGGTCGTTGGCGATCTTCATGGCCGACATGAGGAGGCGGAGGTCCCGGCCCATCGGCTGCTGCGTGGCGAGGAGGTCGACCACCGACTCCTCGATTTCGAGCTCCAGGGCGTCGATCGTGCGGTCGTTGCGGATCACCTGTGCGGCCAGGTCGCCGTCACGCCGCAGCAGCGCCTCCAGCGCACGCCCAAGCGCGTCCTGCGCCTCTCCCGACATCGTCAGGAGCTTGGCCTTCAGTGCGGAGAGATCGTCGTGAAAATGGCGATGCACGGTATCGGGTCGCGCGCTCATCCGAACCTCCCGGTGATGTAGGCCTCGGTGCGCTCGTCCTGGGGCCGTGTGAAGATCTGCGGGGTCTCGCCGAACTCGACCAGGCGCCCGAGATAGAAGAACCCGGTGTGGTCGGAGACCCGGGA
>Ga0335085_10010615_pt1 | contig 13755 bp, 14 predicted proteins | sample Lox_Sample_45_FD_206712 | JGI IMG/M metagenome (GOLD analysis project Ga0335085, IMG submission 206712) | Soil microbial communities from Loxahatchee National Wildlife Refuge, Florida, United States - Lox_Sample_4.5 | ecosystem: Environmental > Terrestrial > Soil > Wetlands | place: USA...
CGTTGATCAGCAGAGCGAACATCAGCGCGACCGAGGAATCGATCGTCGAGAATCGAATCGCCTCGCGCCGGCTGGTCTCGGAATCGCTGTAGTTCCGCGTCTGGACGATGGAGGAGTGCAGATACAGGTTGTGCGGCATCACCGTCGCGCCAAGGATGCCGACCGCGATGTACAGCATGCCGCTGTTCTGGATGATCGACGCGCGCGGAATGAAGCCAGCGGCGACGGCCGCCCAGTCCGGCCGGGCGAGCCACAGCTCGAACGCGAACGCGCCCGCGATCATGACAATCAGCGCGATGACGAGCGCTTCGACGTAGCGGAAGCCGTGGTGCTGCAGGTAGAGCACGATCAGGACGTCCGCGGCGGTGAGGATGACGCCCGCGAGCAGCGGCAGCCCGAACAGCAGATTGAGCGCGATCGCGGCGCCTATCACTTCCGCGAGGTCGCACGCGGCGATGGCAATCTCGCAGATGATCCAGAGCGCGACGGCGGTCGGGCGCGAGTAGCGGTCGCGGCACGCCTGCGCGAGATCGCGGCCGCTCGCGATGCCAAGCCGCGCGGCGAGCGTCTGCAGCAGAATCGCGATCAGATTCGAGATGCCGACGACGCTGAGGAGGGTGTACTGGAACCGCGCGCCGCCGGCGAGGTCCGTCGCCCAATTGCCGGGATCCATGTAGCCGACGGCGACGAGATAGCCGGGCCCGGCAAACGCAAAAAGCTTTCGCCAGAACCCGCCCGTGAGCGGCACCGGCACCGAGCGATGGACCTCCGGCAGGCTCACCGTGGCCGGCGGGAGTCGCAGGTCGCGCGGGGGCGGATGCTCGACGCTCAACGACTTTCAACCGTGATAATCACAATTTTGATTACTCAAAATCTCTTCCAGTTTAAGGGCTTCCGGCGAGCCCGTCAACTTGCCGTGAGTCCTTAGTCTAGCCGGGCATGACCAGAATCCGCGACGCCGCGCGGGTACCGAGCGTCGTCTCGCGGCCGTCTTCCGAGCGCAGCCGGACCGCGTCCGACCCCGGCTCGCGCGTCAAGACGACGACCGTCCGTCCCGGCACGAGCTGACGCTGTTCGACGTAGCGGAGAAAGCCCGGCTCCTGATCGAGCACGCGCGCGACGACGAGCGGGGTGTCGACCGGCGCGGTGAGCAAGTCGAGCGACGCGTCCCGCGGTAATGTGCCTTCGGCGGTCGGGATCGGATCGCCGTGGGGATCGACGAGCGGCTGGCCGAGCATCGCGTCGATGCGATCGATGATGCGATCGGACACGGCGTGCTCGAGCTGCTCGGCTTCGATGTGCACTTCGGTCCAGTCCATGCCGAGCACTTTCACGAGGAACAGCTCGATGAGGCGATGGCGCCGCAGCACGCGGCCGGCCAGCCGCAGTCCCGCCGTCGTGAGCCGCACGCCCATGTAGGGCTCGTAGCGCACGAGGCCGGAGTCGGCGAGCGCCTTCACCATGCTCGTCGCGGTGCCGGGCACGACGCCGACGGCGCTCGCGATCTGTCCCATCGGCACGAGATCGGATCGCGAGGTGAGCTTCGCTTCGGCGAGATAGATCGCCTTGAGGTAATCCTCGACCGTGCGCGACGCTTCCATGGCGGTCCCATTATGATGCCAGCATGGCGGGTTCGTCGCTCGAGCGCGCGCTCTCGACGCCAGAAGACAAGCGGCGGCACGTCCGGCGTCTGTTCGCCACAATCGCGCCTCGCTACGATTTCATCACGAGATTCCTGTCGTTCGGCCGCGACTCGCATTGGAAGACGCGGCTGATCGCAGACGCGGACATTCAGGCGGGGTGGACCGTGCTCGATCTCGCGTGCGGCACGGGCGATCTGGCATTGGCGGCCTCGCGACGCGGCGCGAGCGTCGTGGGACTCGACATCACGCCGCTCATGGTGACGCTTGCCCGCGAGAAACCCGAGGCGGCCGGCATCGCCTGGCTCGTGGGCGACATGACGGGGCTGCCGGTGCCATCGGACCACTTCGATCTCGTGACGACCGGATACGGCCTGCGCAACGTGCCGGACCTCGGACGGGCGCTCGCCGAGATTCATCGCGTGCTCAAGCCCGGCGGCCGCGTGTGCTCGCTCGATTTCGATCGACCCGAGCGGCCGTGGGTGCGCACGGTGTATCTCACGTACCTCACCGTCGTCGGATCGACGCTGGGCTGGGCGCTGCATCGCGATCCCGACACGTATCGCTACATTCCCGCCTCGATTCGCCGCTATCCAGGCGCGCGCGGCGTCGTCGCGCTCATGGAGCAGGCGGGCTTCCGCGACGTGCGCCACACGCGCGTGCTCGGCGGGTTCATGGCGATTCACACCGCGCGCAAGTAGAATGGCGCGATGGACGTGTCCGATCTTCGCAAGCGCATCCTCCGCGCGCTCGACGACGCGCGCAAGGGTTCGAACGCGCGGCGACAGGTCGTCGACGCGGCCGCGGTCGCCTATCAGGCCTTTCTCGAGAACACCGCCGTCCCGCTGGTCCGACAGGCCGTGACGGTGCTCCGCGCCGAAGGACATCAGTTCACGGCGAACACGCCGGCCGGCAGCGTCCGGCTGATGTCGGACGGGTCCCCGCAGACGTTCCTCGAATTCGAGCTCGACACGAGCGGCGCCGAGCCGCAAGTCGTCGGCCGCGTGAGCGTCACCCGCGGCCGCCAGGCGGTCATCGTCGAGGAGCGTCCGATCGCGCCAGGCAAGGCGCTGAAGGATCTCGAGGACGACGACGTCGCGCGATTTCTGGTGACCGAGATTCCAAAGCTCGTCGTCCGATAAATAACACCCGGCGTGGGTTTATTTCACCGCGCCGCGCGCGATGAGCGCGTCGATCTCCGCGTCAGTCAGTGACAGGTCGTGTCGCAGCACTTGACGGGTGTGCTCGCCGAGTCGCGGCGGCGGGGTGCGGATGCGTCCCGGCGTGGCGGAGAGCTTGATCGGCAATCCGAGCTGCCGGATCGTGCCGGCCGTCGGGTGGTTGATTGTCTCGACCATCGCCCGCGAAATCGACTGCGGATCGCCAAAGGCGTCCGCCACCGATCGCACGGCGCCGCACGGAACGCCCGCGGCGCGAACCGCCGCGACCATCTCCGCCTGCGTCCGCTGCGCGATCTCCGCGGCAATCAGGGGCTTGAGCGAGTCGTAGCCGACGACCCGCTGCGCGTTGGTCGCGAAGCGCGCATCGCCGGCGAGGTCCGGCCGATCGATCGCCCGGCAGAAGCGCCGCCATTGATCGTCGTTGCCGACAGCGAGGACGAACGCGCCGTCGCTTGCGTCGAACGAATCGTAGGGCGCGATGGCCAGGTGCCGGTTGCCGGTGCGCGGCGGCGACTCGCCGGTCGCGAAGTACCGCCCGGCTTGATAGGTGAGCAGGCCGAGCACCGAATCGAGCAGGCCGATGTCGACGTGCTGGCCGCGGCCGGTCGCGTCGCGCGAGCGCAGCGCGAGCAGCAGTCCTTGAAACGCGAACATGCCCGCCGACAGATCGCCCACCGCCACGCCCACGCGCACGCCTGGCCCGTCGGGCGCGCCCGTGACGCTCATCAATCCGCCTTCGGCTTGCGCGATCGCGTCGTACCCGCCCTCCGACCGCCGCGGCCCGGTCTGGCCGAATCCGGAAATCGACACATAGACGAGGCGCGGATGCCGCGCGCGCAGCTGGTCGTAGCCGAGGCCGATCGCGTCGAGCGTGCCGGGCCGGAAATTCTCCACGAGCACGTCGGCGCGGCTCACGAGCGATTCGATCAGCCGTCGTCCGTCCGGCGTCTTGAAATCGATCGCGACGCTTTCCTTGTTGCGATTGATGCTGAGAAAGTACGCGCTCTCGCCGTGCTGAAACGGCGGACCCCAGGCGCGCGTGTCGTCGCCGCGGATCGGGTGCTCGATCTTGATCACGCGCGCGCCCATGTCGGCGGCGAGCATCGTGCAGTACGGCCCGGACAGCACGCGCGAAAGATCGAGGATCGTCACGCCCGCGAGCGGCGCGTCCGTCATAATCTCTCCATGGCCTGGCCTCGCGTCATCGTGTTCTCCGGCGACAGTTGACGGCCGTGCGAGCGGGTGAAAGAGTTGCTTTCACGAGCCGGCGTGCCCTACGAGGTGAGGAACGTCGAGACCGACCTCGCGGCCTACCAAGATCTCATGGCTCGCGGATTCCGCACCGTGCCCGTGACGATTATCGGCGACGGCGACCCGCCCGTCGCCGTGACGGGCTTCAATGAATCGGGTCTCAAGAACGCGCTCGGCCTCAGCTGACGCTCCGAAGCCATCGCCGCGGAGATCAGCGTGACGTGCGCTTCGCCCGATTCGCCACCGTCACTAGATCGCTGAGCAGCGCGTACGCGGTCTTCTCGAGGCCGCTGTCGCGCTGAGTGACGACGATCCGTCCAGCGGGCCACGAGTCGATCTCGAGCGCGTTGCTGTCTTTGTCGAGCATCGCGAGCGGGTCGTCGGCGTCGAGCTCGAGGAGCTCCACGGCGGCGTCGATCGCGCCGCCCCGCCGGCCAGCGCGCGCGACAAGCTTCAGGCGCCGGCCCGCGGCGACCGCGGCGCGCGCGCGATCCGCCAGCTCCGGTCCGACGCCCTGCCGTCGCACCTCGCGCGGCGTGATCTTCGCGTCGAGCCAGACGTTGGCGAGCACCGCGGTTTTCGCCGCCGCGTCCCATCCCTCGAGATCGAGTGACGGATCCGCCTCGGCGACGCCCGCCGCCTGCATGTCGGCCAGCGATCGATCGAACGATTCACCCTGCTCGAGCGCGTTGAGGATGTGATTGGTCGTCGTGTTCACGACGCCGCGAAAACCGCGAATCGTCGCCGCCGGCAGCGTCTCTCGAACGAAGCTGAGGATCGGAATGCCGTCCATGACGGCGCCCTCGAACAGAAACGACACGCCGGCGGCGTCGGCCTCGCGCGCCAGTGCGCCATAGGCGAACGCGGCTGGGCCTTTGTTTGCGGTGACGACGTGCGCGCCGGCGGCGAACGCGGCGCGAACGTGCGAGATCGCCGGCTCCCCCGACCGGATGTCCAACGTGGTCGTCTCAACCATTGCGCGGGTCTCGGCGTGCTGGGAACGCAGCCGCGCGATCCACTCCAGCGTCGAAGGCGAGGACGCCGGCCCAACCGCGCCGCCTTCGGCGAGCATCCGTGCGGCTCGGACCGCGTCGAGACCCGCTGCTTCGTACACACCTCCGTGGCGCCGCGTGACGATGCCGACGATGGCGGGCTCGATGTCGAGCGCCGTCAGCGCGTCGCGAGACTCGTCGAGCAGCGTGACGAATCGCCGCGCCACATTCCCGAAACCCACGAGCAGGATGTCGATCTTCACGAGAGGCGCCCGTCCGACTGCATTGGCGCTAGAGTGTACCGGAGGAGTCCTGCCATGTCCCGACGTGCCCTGATCGCCGGCGCCGCAGCGATCTGCTGCGCCGCGGCGCCCGCGCGCGCGCAAAACGTCCAGCCGGCCGACGCGCCAGCCATCGTCGCCATCGGTGAAGCGATGGTGACCGTCGCGCCGGATCGCGCGTTCATTCAGATTTCAGCCGACGGACATGCCAAGAAAGCCGCCGACGCGCAGCGGATGGCGGCAGACGCGATGATGTCCGTTCAGAACGCGCTCAAGGCGGCCGGCGTGCCCGCCGACGCGATCAAGACGACCGGATACTCGCTGGCGCCGGAGTACGACTACGTCAGCGGCCAACAGCAATTCCGCGACTACGCCGCCCGCAATGAGATCGAAGTGCGCGTCGACGATCTGTCGAAGATCAGCGCCGTGATCGATGCGGGCGGCGCGGCGGGCGCGGCGACGGTATCCGGCTTGCGGTTCGATCTGAAGACGCGCGCAACCGTCGAGCAGGCGGCGTTGAAAGACGCCGTCGCCGACGCCATGGCGCGCGCCGGCGCGATCGCCGCCGGCGCCAGTCGCTCGCTCGGCGCGATCGTCCGCATCAGCGAGCAGCGCGTCTCGGAGCCGGTCTCGACGCGCTACCTGACGACGTTCTCCTCGGGACGGGGCGGCGGCGGCACGCCGACGCCGATCGAGCCGGGCGAAATCAACGTTCGCGCCCAGGTCACGGTGACGGTCGCGATCAAATAACGCGCGTCCGACGTCCGGGCCGAACCCCCGTGGGAACCTCGCTGGAACCCCTCCGTTAGTTCGCCTTTTCCGTTCCGTGCCAGCGCTCCAGCGTCGCGGCGAGATCGTCCGCCGGCGCGTCGCCGGTGAGCTCTTCCTTCGTCACGCGGCGGACCGACACGTTGAGCAAGTCCGGGATCTCGAGCGCCTTCGTCGAGCTGACGCCGAGCTCCTTGAATCTCCGCGCGCCGGGCACGACCTTCGATTCGAGCGAGCCGACGAACCGGTCGTAGCTGTCGGCGGCCAGCTTGATGTTGCGTCCGACGTTCTCGAGATGATCGATCATCGTCGACAGCCGGTCGTAGAGGTCGCGGCCGATCTGCTGAATCTCCTCCGCGTTTTTCGCGAGCTGTTGTTGCTTCCAGCCTGACGCGACGGCCTTGAGCAGGCCGAGCAGCGTCATCGGCGTGGCGAGGATGACGCCGGCGCTCGACGCTAGATCGAGAAGCGTGCTGTCGTGCTCGAACGCGGCTTGCAGCAGCGGCTCGAGCGGCAGATACATGACGACGAATTCGGGCGCCGGCTGAAATTGCTTCCAGTAGTCCTTCGCGCCGAGCGTGCGGATGTGATCGCGGACCTGGCGCGCGTGCGCGACCAGCTGGGCGGCGCGCGTGGCGTCGTCCTTGGCGTTGGTCGCCGTCAGGTAGGCGTCGATCGGCACCTTCGAATCGATGACGATCGTCGCCTCGTTCGGCAGCTTCACGATGAGGTCGGGCGTCTGCCGGCTGCCGCTTTCCGTCGTCGCCGATTCCTTCTCGACGAAATCGCAATGCTCGATCATGCCCGCCAGCTCGACGATGCGCTTGAGCTGGATCTCGCCCCATTTGCCGCGCACGTTGGGCGAGCGGAGCGAGCGCGTCAGATCCTCGGCGGCCTGGCGGAGCGTTTCCTGTGAATCGCGCAGGATGCCGAGCTCGGATTGCACCGCGCGGTACGATCCTTCGCGCGCGCGATCGACCTGCGCCAGCTGCGTCTGGACGCCCGCGAGTGTTTCGCGAACGGGCTGCAGCAACCGCTCGGCGTGCTGCACGAAATCCGCGCGGTTCTCTTTGAGCGCGTCGCGCGACAACCCGGCGAACGCGTCCTTCAACTGCGCCTGCGTTTGCGCGACGACGGTCCGCTGCTCGTCGAGGGACTGGCGCGCCGCGTCGAGCTCGGCGCCGAGCCGCGCGGCGTCGGCGGCGAGCCGCGTCTGCCGCATCAGCATCGCCACCAACGTCACGGCGCCGCCGATGACCGCGCCCACGAGCGCCGCGGCGAGAAGATTCGTCATGCCGGCGATTGTACGCCTGTGCGTGTGACAGGGCGGGACAGAGCGATCTCAGGGCCGCGGCACCATAGAATCAGGACATGGCGGGGCCTCAGCGATACGCGCGGCAGATCGCGCTGCCTGAGCTCGGCGCCGCGGGCCAGGCACGGCTCCGGGCCGGCCGCGTCCTGATCGTCGGCGCGGGCGGATTGGGATCGCCGGCGGCGCTCTACCTGGCGGCGGCCGGCGTGGGGCAGATCGGGCTGGTCGAGTTCGACGTCGTCGACGAGACGAATCTGCAGCGGCAAGTGATGTACGGCACGCCCGACGTCGGACGGCCCAAGCTCGAGGCCGCGTCGGCGCGGCTTCGCGCGCTCAATCCTGACGTCCGGATCGATCCGCACGGCGAGCGATTCAGCGCCGCCAACGCGCTCGCCCTCGTGGCCGCCTACGACGTCGTCGTCGACGGGACGGACAACTTTCCGACGCGGTATCTGGTGAACGACGCGTGCGTCATGACGCGAACGCCCAATGTCTACGGGAGCGTTTCGCGGTTCGACGGCCAGGCGTCCGTCTTCGCGATGCCAGGCGGTCCGTGCTATCGCTGCCTGCATCCGGAGCCGCCGCCCGACGGGCTGATCTTGAGCTGCGCCGAAGGCGGCGTCCTCGGCGTCCTGCCCGGCCTGGTCGGCATGATTCAGGCGACCGAAGCGATCAAGCTGCTGACGGGTCTGGGCGAGCCGCTGGTCGGACGGTTTCTGCTGTACGACGCGCTGCGGATGCGATTCCGTGAGATCGCGCTCGCGCGCGATCCAGGCTGCCCGGTCTGCGGCGACCGGCCGGAGATTCGGGAGCTGGTGGAGTACGCCGTCACATGCGAGACTGGTGCGATGTCACACGAGCCTGCGATCGACATGACGGTTGACGACCTCAAGCAATGGCAAGACAAAAAGCATCCGCACTTCCTGGTGGATGTGCGCGAGCCGGGCGAGCACGCGATTGGCGCGATCGAGGGCTCGACGCTCATTCCGCTCGGCCAGATCGGCCAGCGCATCGGTGAGCTTCCGACCGACAAGCCGATCGTGGTGTATTGCCAGGTCGGCGGCCGGAGCGCGCGCGCGGTGGCGATGCTCCGTGCGAAAGGGCTGAACGCGCACAACCTCGTCGGCGGCTTCCGGGCGTGGGAGGCGGCTGAGGATTAGGGTCGGGTCGAGAAGTCGAGAGGTCGAGAGGTCGAGAAGTATAAGTAATACAAGTACTTACGCCTTCAGCGTCGGGCCGGCGGACCTCGCCGTACCTTGCCCGATCCGTCCCACCTTGTATAAAATGGACTCGTTCGGTCGGATATCCTGCCGGGTGAATTGCCGATGCTGAGGCTGTCGAAGAAAGCGGATTACGCGTTGCTGGCGGCGAGGCATTTGGCCGCGCATGCCGATCGCGGCGCGGTGTCGGCGCGAGAGCTGGCCGAAGCCTACGACATTCCGCCGGAGCTGCTCGCGAAGGTGTTGCAGACGCTCGTGCGAGCCGAGCTGCTGGAGTCCCACCAGGGTATTCGCGGCGGCTACGCGCTGGCGCGGCCGGCCGGCAAGATTTCGGTTGCCGACATCATCCAGGCGATTGACGGGCCGTTCACGGTGACGGCCTGCTCGGAGGTCGATCACAGCTGCGATCAGTACGCGAAATGCAACATTCGCGATCCGCTGTGGCAAATCAAGGATCGGATCGTTTCGGCGCTGGCGGCGACGTCGGTGGCGGATCTCGCGATGGATCTCGCGTCCGCCCCGTCGGCTGGCGCGGTGCCGGTGGCGGTACTCAGGAAATAGCCCGCAGGCCCACGCCCCGGCCTGCGGGGCCGACAGGTGCGCAATGATTAACGTCACGGAAAACGCCGCGGAGCAAATTCAGAAGCTGCTCGAGAAGCAGCACGTCGACGCGCGCGGGTTGCGCGTGGGCGTGAAGGCCGGCGGCTGTTCCGGGTTCGAGTACGTCTTCGAGTGGGAAGCGGCGCCGCGTTCGGATGATTTGATCTTCGACGCGCCGAACGGCGTGCGCGTGTGGATCGATCCGCGCAGCCATCGCCTGCTCGACGGCACGACGCTCGACTACGACACCAGCCTGTTGAGCCGCGGCTTCACGTTCCAGAATCCGCACGCGAAGAGCACGTGCGGCTGCGGGACGTCGTTTTCCGTGTGAAGTCCGTGTGAAGAAAGTTGATACCGCGAGGCCGGCGGCGCAGGAGCGGCGCCGAGCGCGCGAATGGGGGTGGGGCCCCATTCGCAATTGATTGAAGAAGACATGTCGACACCAACTGAAACAGTCGAACAGCTCGCGACGCGCGAGTACAAGTACGGCTTCGAGACGACCGTCGAGGCCGAGACGTTCGCGCCGGGCTTGAGCGAAGACGTCATTCGGCGGCTCTCGGCGATCAAACAGGAGCCCGAGTGGCTGCTCGAGTTCCGGCTCAAGGCGTACCGCGCCTGGCTCCAGATGAAGGAGCCGACGTGGCACAACCTCAAGATCCAGCCGATCGACTACCAGGCCATCAGCTACTACTCGGCGCCGAAGAAGAAGCCGGAGCTCAAGAGCCTCGACGAAGTCGATCCCGAAGTGCGCAAGACGTTCGCGCGCCTGGGCATTCCGCTCGAGGAGCAGAAGCTGCTGGCGGGCGTCGCGGTCGACGCGGTCTTCGACAGCGTTTCGGTGGCGACGACGTTCAGATCGAAGCTGGCGGAATTGGGCATCATCTTCTGCTCGTTCTCGGAGGCGGTGAAGGATCATCCCGAGCTCGTTCGCGAATACCTCGGCTCGGTCGTGCCGTACACGGACAACTTCTACGCCTCGCTCAACTCGGCGGTTTTCAGCGACGGATCGTTCGTCTACGTGCCGAAGGGCGTGCGCTGCCCGATGGAGCTCTCGACGTACTTCCGCATCAACGCGCGCAACACCGGCCAGTTCGAGCGCACGCTCATCATCGCCGACGAGGGCGCGTACGTGAGCTACCTTGAGGGCTGCACGGCGCCGATGCGCGACGAGAACCAGCTGCACGCGGCAGTCGTCGAGCTCGTCGCGCTCGATCGATCGACGATCAAGTACTCGACGATTCAGAACTGGTACCCGGGCGACAAGCACGGCAAGGGCGGCATCTACAACTTCGTGACCAAGCGCGGCACCGCGCACACCGACGCGAAGATCACGTGGACGCAGGTCGAAACCGGATCGGCGATCACGTGGAAGTACCCGAGCTGCATCCTGCAGGGAGACCGGTCGATCGGCGAGTTCTACTCGGTCGCGACGACCAACAACTGGCAGCAGGCGGACACCGGGACGAAGATGATTCACCTCGGGAAGAACACGCGCAGCACGATCGTCTCGAAGGGCATTTCCGCCGGCCACGGGCAGAACACGTACCGCGGCGCGGTCCGCATCGGCAAGAACGCCAAGGGCGCGCGCAACTACTCGCAGTGCGACTCGCTCCTCATCGGCGACAAGTGCGGCGCGCACACGTTCCCGTACCTCGAGATCAAGAACACGTCGGCGCGCGTCGAGCACGAGGCGTCCACGTCCAAAATCGGCGAGGACCAGATCTTCTACTGCCGCCAGCGCGGCATCGCCACGGAAGACGCCGTCAACATGATCGTCAGCGGGTTTTGCAAGGAAGTCTTCCGCGAATTGCCAATGGAGTTCGCGGTGGAAGCGCAAAAGCTCTTGTCCATCAGTCTTGAAGGCAGTGTCGGCTGATGTGAGCAAGGGGTCTGGCCCCGCCTGGCGATAGCCGGGCCTGACCCCTTCGGAGCGTTCGGAGCGATCGATTAACTCAATCGCCAGACAACGACACAGACAGGACGAGGACACGAAGTGTTGCTTGAAATCAGAGATCTGAAAGTCAAAGTCGAGAACAAAGAGATCCTCAAAGGCCTGAACCTCTCGGTCGATGCCGGCCAGGTGCACGCCATCATGGGGCCGAACGGATCGGGCAAGAGCACGCTCGCGCGTGCGCTCTCAGGACATCCGGCGTACGAGGTGACCGGCGGCACGGTCACCTACGACGGCAAGGACCTCCTGGCGATGCCGCCAGAGGAGCGCGCCTGCGACGGCGTGTTCATGGCGTTCCAGTATCCCGTCGAGATCCCCGGCATCAACAACACGTACTTCCTCAAGGCCGCGCTGAATGCGGTGCGCAAGCATCGCGGCGAGTCCGACCTCGACGCCGTCGAGTTCATGCAGCTCGTGCGTCAGAAGGCGAAGCTGCTCGAGATGGATCAGGCGATGCTCGGCCGCTCCGTCAACGAGGGGTTCTCGGGCGGCGAGAAGAAGCGCAACGAGATCTTCCAGATGGCCGTGCTCGAGCCGCGGCTCGCGATCCTCGACGAGACCGATTCGGGCCTCGACATCGACGCGCTCAAGATCGTCGCCAACGGCGTCAACGCGCTGCGCAGTCCCGAGCGCGCCATTGTCGTCGTCACGCACTATCAGCGGCTGCTCGATTACATCGTGCCCGACGTCGTGCACGTGTTGAGCGACGGGCGCATCGTCCGCACCGGCGGCAAGGACCTGGCGCTCGAGCTCGAGGCCAAGGGCTACGGCTGGGTCGAGAAGGTGGCGAGCTAGACGTGGCGGCAGTTGCTGAACGGTACGAATCGCTGGTCGCCGCGTTCGACACGTTTCGAGCGGAGCCGGCGTTCCAGGCGGCGCATCAGTCTCGCGAGTGGGCGTTTCGGCGGTTCCTCGACAGTGGATTTCCGACGACTCGCGACGAGGAATGGAAATTCACCAACGTCGCGCCCGTGGCGGGGACCGCGTTCGTTCGGGCCGCCACCGCGACCGCGACGCGCGCGGATGTCGATCGCTTCCGTCTTCCTGGCGTGCCAATGCTGGTCCTGGTGAACGGCCGCCTGTCAAGGGAGCTTTCGGCGCTCGACGCGCTGCCGGCTGGCGTCACGGTGCAGGTCACGGGCGAGAGTCTAGGCAACACGGCGACGGGCGCATTCGCGGATCTCAACGCTGCGTTCTATGAAGACTTCGTGATGGTGAAGGTTGCTGCGCACGCGGTTGTCGACACGCCCGTGCACGTGCTGTCGCTCGCCGTCCCCGGCGAAAAGCCAGCGATCGTCGCGCCGCGGGTAATGTTCACCGCCGGCGAAGCGTCGCAGTGCACCGTGATCGAGGAGTACGTCGGCGCCGGCGCCGGCGTGACGCTTACGACGGCCGTCACCGATATGCAGGTCGGACCGGGCGCCATCATCAATCACGTGAAAATCCAGCGCGAATCGCTGACGGCGTTTCATCTGGCGAGCTTCAACGTGCAGCTCGATCGCGCGAGCACGTTCTCGTCGCGGGCGATCACGCTCGGCGGCCGCATCGCCCGCAACGACATCGTCGCGCGCCTGAACGGCGAGGGTGCCGAGTGCACGCTGAACGGCCTGTACATCGGCACCGGCGAGAGTCTCGTCGACACGCACACCACGATCGATCACGCGAAGGCGCATTGCCCGAGCCACGAGCTGTACAAAGGCATTCTCGCAGGGCATTCGCGCGCGGTGTTCAACGGCAAGATCATCGTGCGGCCTGACGCGCAGAAGACCGACGCGAAGCAGACGAACAAAGCGCTTTTGCTCTCCGACAACGCGCAGGTCAACACGAAGCCGCAGCTCGAGATCTTCGCCGATGATGTGAAGTGCACGCATGGCGCGGCGATCGGCCAGCTTGATGACGACGCGTTGTTCTACCTGCGCGCGCGCGGCATTGCCGAAAGCGACGCGCGACATCTCTTGATTGAAGCGTTCGCGCGCGAAGTCATCGACGGCATTCCCGTCGAGCCGCTGCGCGCCGAGCTCATGCAGACTTTAGAGGCCAAACTGGCCACGCCGGGCGCCTAGCCCGCCGGCCGTCGAGGCGGCAATGCCCTTATCCACGTCCACGCTTGACGTCGCCGCGATTCGAGCCGATTTTCCGGCGCTCGATCAGCTCGTGCACGGCCGGCCGCTCGTCTATCTCGACAACGCGGCGACCGCGCAGAAGCCGCGCGCCGTGCTCGATGCCCTCGCGAGGTACTACGCGCGCGACAACGCCAACGTCCATCGTGGCGTCCACGCGCTCAGCGAGCGCGCGACGGCGGCCTACGAGGGCGCGCGCGAGATCACGCGCGCCTTTCTGAACGCGGCCTCGCCGCACGAGATCGTGTTCACGCGAAACGCGACCGAGGGCATCAACCTCGTCGCGCGCGCGTGGGGTGACGCCAACGTCCAGGCGGGCGATCGCGTGCTCGTCACGCTGATGGAGCATCACTCCAACTTCGTGCCCTGGCAGATGCTGTGCGAGCGCAAGGGCGCAACGCTCGACGTGGCGCCCATCGACGATCGCGGCGAGCTGATG